>Ga0310691_10000863_pt1 | contig 51708 bp, 27 predicted proteins | sample 176DNAGHGlowgp2_FD_203887 | JGI IMG/M metagenome (GOLD analysis project Ga0310691, IMG submission 203887) | Sheep rumen microbial communities from Palmerston North, Manawatu-Wanganui, New Zealand - 1766 DNA GHGlow gp2 (v2) (version 2) | ecosystem: Host-associated > Mammals > Digestive system >... | reverse complement strand
GCGGCTGAGTCGGAAGCGATGGCTATCGAATCCTGTTCCGTGTCTGTTGTCTCCTCCGGATAGGGATTGACCACTTGTTTGTTTTTCCTCCTCCAGTTATCTTCCAGCGGACGGTTTCCCCATCGGCGTTGCCATTCCTGCTTTCCTTGCTGCATCAATTGGGTATTATAGAAATACCACTCGCCTTTACTGCCCCCGCCGCCTAACATATTCATGGTGTTCACACCCCGTATGGGTCTTTCGAGAGCCAGTTCCGTCTCGCGTTTATCCTGCGCTTGCTTGGCAGAGTCCGCTTTCTCGGCAGCAATAAGTTCGGCGATAATCTTATCTACCACAGCGCGCTGTTCTTCTTCCGTTTTATGGCTTAAGCGCTGCAATGAGTCTTGCAGCTGGGCCTGGGTATAAGCCACAATCAACTCATCCAATATCTCTGATCGTTTCTGTACACGCGGGTAGTCCGGTTTCTCAGGGGTGAGAATCGTCACCGCTTCCCGGTAGCATGGTTGGGCCTTCACATACGCGCGCATATCATAATATAAATCACCCGCGCGCACGAGGACAGCCGCTTTGGCACTTCCGGCCTGCGTCGCTTCAGCAATGGCTTTATCATACATCTTCAGCGCCTCGACCGTATCTTTGTGCTGCAAATAGATATTACCCATTGCACCGTATATCTGGTCCAGACGGTCTTTGAATTTCGATTGCTTGCTCATGGTACGCAACTGACGCAGCGAGTTTTTTCCTCCCAACTCTGCGATACGCAGCAGGGCATTGAATTCCATTTCAGTAGGAGGGGCAAGACGCACTACGGACTTGTAAGCACTGATAGCGTCATCTTTGTTGCCGTCCAATTCATATAATTGACCCAATACATATTCGAAACGCGGTCTGTAGATCTTGCGTTTCTCGTAAGGGATGGCTATCTTCACAAATGGAATAGCGGCATGATATTGCTTTCCGTGGAGCAACACATCCGCTTTGACAGCGGAATAGAGGCGTGCATGCTTCTTACTCAACGCATCAAGTTGTACGCGGTTGAGCATATCTTCCGCCTCATACTGCCATTCCATCTCCGCATAGGCGCGTGCTATCCATAACTGGCACTGCGCGATGATATCCGCATCGTTCTCATAATGACGGATGATATAATTGAAGGTGCTAACGGCCCCCAGAAAATCGCCTTTGTGAAACTCCGCTTCACCCAAACGAATCCATGCCAGTTTCATATTGGCATTGAATTCCTCGGACTGCAGCCATAGTTTATATTTGGGGTCATTGGCACGTTTAGGATTACGTTTCGGTTTAGCTTTGATAGAGTGTAGTTTGATACACTTACGGCATTTCTCTATGGTCTTATCCATCTGCGAAGCAGCGGCTTCTGCCGCTGTATGATTGCTGACGGGATAGAGATAGAGCACCTGGCTATAGTCATCCGTATTGGCATCACGGATGGCTTTCAAGCCTTCTTCGTAGGCTATATTGCCGTTATGGAGAATATTATATTTGACTTTCGTTTGGTGGAACGACCGAGTCGCCCACGTGTTTTTCTGCGTGGAGCATGAAGAGCAGACTAATCCTATCAAGATTAATCCATAGATGATGGATGATTTATGAGATGTGATGGTAATCATTTCTCTAATCTCTAAACTCTCCACTTTAAACTTTAAACTTTAAACTCAAAACTCTACACCAGTCCCTTCACATGGCTCTGCGCGGCTACGAACTCTTTCAGATAGAATGGCTCATAATAAGCTATGTCCGTAGCTTTCGCTATAGAAGGTTCTGCTGTGGTTTCGATATACGTTGCCAGAAATCTTGCCTCGGGAACTATATCAGGTATATAATGCCAGTTGGGTTGGGAGAACACCGCTTGACATTTGGCTGCGCCATCGCCAAAGTAGTAATACGCCGTCTCCTTTGTACTTTGTACTTTGTCCATTTGTCCCTTAATCAGACTCTCCTCGTTCTCCACAACTACGGCGCGGGCTTCGTTCAACTTTGAACGTTCTTCTTTCTGCTTATCGCAATCGAAAATGGTGGTATATACCTCCATGCGTCGGGCATCTATCATCGGGATGAGAAAGGCATTGGTCATTGACCATTGGTTGCTGACGATTGCCTCTTTAGCAGCCAGCCTGAGTATCTCCAGTGTAGGCACAGGTATCAATGGTACATTGAGTCCGTAGCATAACCCTTTGGCGGTACTGGTTCCTATGCGCAGGCCGGTATAACTACCCGGTCCCTCACTCAGCGCCACGGCATCAATAGTCAGTTGATGTTGCGCTGCGTACTGCAGCAGGTGTTGTATATAACGAGGTAGCAACCGGGCATGGTTGCTACCTTCGCAACATATACACTGTTCTGCCGGCACACCATCCTTGCAGATGGCGGCCGAGCAGACAGATGTACTAGTTTCGATACATAGTATCGTCATGTGCGTTTTAGAACAACTTGGATTCCTTAAAGTGCTTGTACTGCTTCTTGGGGAAGTTGAAGTGGTAAGCCAACTTGATACCCGCGTCGAAGTAACCCAGCTTGTCCGCATATGTTCTCGTTGCGGAGAGCATATTGAGGTCAGCGATGGCACCACCGGCTGCATCCGTCGGAGCGGTGATATCGAGCAGTGACGGACGGCTGTCTGCCGAACCGGCAGCAGCATTCTTGTACTGGTTGGAGAAGTTGTTGTATACGCAGTAGTTAGCGTACGCACCCAGACCGAGCGAGTTACCACTCTTCAGGATCCACTCATAACCGATTTCTGCGGTCAGCATAACGTTCACCTTGAATTGGATACCGTTATCCTCTGTCGGTTGCTGATCGATATACTTACCGGTAACGATGTTATCCTTGATGGTGATACCCTCTTCCGGATAAACCGCAGTGATGCTTGCATCAGCGCTGTTGACAGTCTGTTTATACGGAGTATAAACCGGAATCATGAATTTCGGACCGATGTTGAAGAATAGTCCGTTGTCATGAATCAAGGAGAACATCAACGGCACCTCAAGTTGCAACTGGCGGTCCGTTTCTCTGATGTTGTCCGCGGTTACATGATACGTAATCTCGTTATTGTCACCTGCCTGATAAACAGTATCCTGCGATCCGTTGAACGTACCTTGTGCATAACCGATACCGAGGCCTACGATGATACCGAGATCAACAGGGCGGGCATCATTGCTCCAATAGTGCGCGTATTGCAGGTCCAGCATAGCATCAAAACCAACACCCCATTTAGCGTTCACTTTCTCGATAGGCTGGTGGAGCTGAGAAGCTACACCGACACGTGCGCCGATAGTGAAGCGGTCGTAGTCATGCTTGAACTGTTGCTTGGATACCAGTGTATCACCCGGCTGAGCGATTTGCTCAGGCTCTTGTTCTTCACCTTGTGCAACCTGGCCTTGCTCACCACCTTCGGCAGCTTGGCCCTGCTCACCACCTTCGGCAGCCTGGCTCTGTTCTCCACCTTGTGCAGCTTGGCCTTGTTCACCACCTTGTGCAGCTTGGCCCTGCTCACCACCTTGTGCAGCTTGGCCTTTCTGTGCCTGCTCAAAAGCTTCTCTTTCTTCTTTCTGCTCAGCCTCAGCTTGTGCTTGAGCCTCTTTGGCATGATGATTAACAGGAATCAAGCATTCTTCGCACATCCATGAATAGATATTCATCAAGAGCACACCATCCGGGAACTTCTTGGTACCCAATTGGCGAACTGTATGCACTTTATCCCATACCCAAACAGAAGGTCTTTCGCCTGTGCAGTACTGTTGGCACTCACGCTTAATCATCACGGAGTCGCCTATCGCCACTTTGAACTCATGTTTCTGAGCTGGTTCAGCCTGCTGTGCCGACAGCGTCGATACAACAGAAGCACTGATCAGGGTGGCTGCAATTAGAATTGATTTTATAGTCTTCATAGTGCTACCTCCTATTCTTATTTAACAATGTAACGTAAGGTTGATTTCATGCCGTCGCAGTTAACCTCTACGAGGTATATACCACGCTCGGCAGCTGCCTTCATCTGGAAGGAAGATTCACCGCTTACAGTGTAATCGCCGATTCGGAATCCTTCAGACGTGTAAACACGGATGATTGTCTCTTGCTCCGGATCGAGGTTGACCACATTGATCTGCTCGCTCGCACGCGCCATAGACGGTCTGAGCGCCGGTGCCGGATTAGAGGTATCCGTTGCTCTACAATCCAGAAGATTGGTATATAAGATGAACGGACATTCACCCGGAGTGAGGGACGGAATCGTTACTACAGCATAGTACATACCGGACGGCATCGGGTCACCCAAACCATTCGGGTTGGTGATGTAATAACCTGTACCGGCACGCTCCGGAGTCTGATCTTGCTCGTCTTCTACGATATACCACTTAACAAGCGATTCAACACCCGCCTCCTCCAGCGAATCCAATGCCAGTGCTTCATATTCATCCGGCATGTATTTGCGGATAGAGTCGTTCATTGCATTACGGTTGATCATCAACAGACGGTTGCCGTATTTCTGCGAAGCTGCAACATGCATTACCACGTCGTTCTTAAGCGTCAGAACCAGGATAGAGAGACTATCCGGATCATTGCTCGGGAAGGACAAGGTGTCGCGTGTCGAAGTCTTGTAAACGCTATCGTTACCCGCTTTCCATTGATAGTAGTTACACTCTTCTACAACCAGCGAGTCAACCGCTACATTCTTGATGGTATCACTCTCTAAGACATCACCGCACTCGGTGAGTATCTGATAGTAGAGTCTAACCTGCTCTGTCTTGGTAACCGTATTGGGTACGGGTTTGTAAGACGAACCGCCGTCCGTGCTGTACATCCAAACGATGCTGTCCACTTTGCCGACATACATAGTGGAATCCAAACGTGCTCCCTCCAATGCATTGTAGATCTCGTCAATAGCGGCAGCGCAGTCGATGACTGTTCCGCGTTTCACAGTCGGGATATTGGTCAACTGATCCAGCGGGATGATCTTCGGTTGCTGGAGCGGCAATACGGTGTAGAATAAGTGGAAGAGAACATAGGTTGCATCTTCTTCGCTGATAGAGTCATATGTCGTTTCCCACTTCCATGTATTCGGGTCGTTCGGGTCGATGATATGCGTCTCACCTGCTTTGTTGGTGAAGCGGTCTTCATATTTCTCGCCCGGACAGAGATACATCGTATCATTCACAATCGTATCGTGATCGATTATCTGCGGAACGAGTTCGGCCCAGATATGAGAAGTCTTCGTAGAACTATACTCAATCAGGAGGTCGCTCTGCCACGTCTCCAGCACTTTGCGGGAGATGAGTTTGGAGGTATCTTTCTCCATAGACTTGCTCAACTCTGCAAGAGGATCGCTTCCGCATAGTTCTTTGATCTTTACGCTGATATCGTTCGGCGTTCCACCCCATTCTTTGGTATCAAAGTGGAGACGGAGATCATTGCCTGCCGGCACTTGATTGATGATGATGTTACCATCCGCATCTTTCGCCGGTTTGCCATCAGGTCCCTGCTCATATCCGAAGAATACTTTGTACCACGTAGTCTTGTTCTCCGGGTTGACATTACCGTGCTCCCAGTCAAAGCTGACGTAGTTTTCGCAGCTGGCACCCTTCGCCGGTGTGCTATTCAAGCGAACCAAGAGAGGCTGTGACGAACGAACGCGTACATATGCCTCCACCGAGTCTTTGGTCACGAAGCGATTCAAGAGACTATCCAGATAGCTTGACTTCGTTTCCATGATGGAATAATTGATACCTGTTTTCTGGATAGCCTTGTTCGCCAGTTCCTTAACGGATTTAGTAACGCTACGGCCACCGGCCACTCTGCGTGTGCGCTCAGGAATAGCATAGGTGCAGTTAGCCTGACAGGTTGCCGTTCCGGTAATGACAGCTTCATCAGCACCCAGGTTCCGGAAGGTGATGACGTCATCCACAGAGAGGTTGAAGTTATTATGCATGTACGGAACGCACATCACGAACCACATCGTCGTATCGGCAGGGATATTGTAATCCACATTCGGTACAAAGAGTTTCGCTTTCGCTTGGTCCGGGTCGACCGATGCGGATGCATAGTCATTCAGTTTGGTAGAGAGGGTCAACGGCTGGTCGGTTGTTACACGAACCAAGATATCCACATCGCCCAGTCCGTGAACGACATAAGCCGGGATATTTTTTGAACCCTTCTTACCTGCCGGAACAGAACGGGTGCCCTCGCCTTGGAGCAGGTCATCGGCATCAGTCAGTTTGGCTGCATCCTCGAAGATAGCCACCTGTACTTTCGCTTTGCCGCCAAGGTTCTGCGTTGCTACATGCAGGCTCTTGCCATGCAAGGACTCGTCCTTACGCATGTCTTTGGTCTTGATACGATACCAGAGTGTGGAGTTAGCCGCAATCTGATAGGTGGTATCACCGAGCTGGTCAATGATGATCGGGCGCATCTCATTCTCACCCGTATTCGGGTTAACGAGGTTCGCGCTGAACTCAAAGTCCTCTGCAGAAGTGATACGGATCAGTACAGAGTCTTTGCCCATTACCTGCTCCATCGTACCGCGCTCAACGAGTTTGGTTACCTCTTGTCCCGGAGACAGGGTTTTGGTCTGGTTCATCATCGTTTCCGTAATCGGGCAGTGATAAGCCACTTCGGCTTTAATCTTATTGCTATTAGCACCAAGGTTATGTGCCCATAATTCCGGTGTTTCCTTAATACCATCCAGTTGCTGAAGAATCTCCTTCGGGATGATATACCATGATGTACCTGCAGCATGATGATAAACGGTATTCCATTGGAGCTCCTGGAATGCTATACCCTCGCAATGGATGGTGTCAAAGTCAGCAGGAGTAGAATCTTTCGCTTCAAAATGGAGTGCCGTATTGCTGATGACGCGGAAATAGACGATATCATCAGCGGTCTCCAGCGTGCTATGAGGCAGCAGTTTGGATTTCGTCTCTTTGGCTTTAAGCGAGAATTTCTGTACTTGCTGCGTCTCGAACGGACAGGTGAACGCAATCCAAAGCGCACCGTTGCAAGCGGCATTGTCTTTATTGCGAACCGTCACATAGAGGTCATTATTGCCTGCTTTCTTCTCTCTGAGGTCTACATAGTACCAGAGGTTGGCTTCCGCAGCCTGGTCATTTCCGATTTCCCAATTGAACTTGATAGCCGAGCTACAGCTGGAGCCTTCTGCTTCTTCCGTGAAGCGGACTTCAATATGAATATCCTGGGTAGATACAACACGTACCCATACCTCATCGCTTTTGATATTCTCGAAAAGGTCACGCGACAGCTCCTTGCTGTACGTACCTCTTGCGGGAACAGAGATCGAGCGGTGCTCGTTCTCCAGACTGTCCGGACACTCGAAGCTTATCTCGCCGAACACAGTAGCTTTGCTCTCGCCGAGGTTATGAACATATACGGTCGGGTATTTCTCCAGGTTGCGAACCTTGGTCATATCCACATGATACCAAACCGTATCATTCGCAGTCAGGCGTTTGCCGTCTTCCCAGTCGAACTCAATAGCGTCTTGACACTTCGTATCCACATTCTCCTTCTTTGCTGCTGGTGCGGTAGTAGCCCATATCTTGAGTTCCTGATTGGTCTCCACACCTACCCAAATCGTATCCGATGTGGCGGAATAGAACGAATAGGGGAAGGTATGCTTGATTGGGTTGGCACCGGCAGCTATCGTATGCGAGAATTTCTGCACATCGATATACGGGCAGGAGAAGGCCAGCGATACGGATACCGATGCTTTACCCTGACCCATGTTCTGCGCATAAACGGTTACATCCTCCACATTGGCTTTCGCCTCGGTCATATCTACGGCATACCATTGGGTGGTATTAGCCTCCTGCTGGTGACCTGTAGCCCAGTTGAAATCGATGTTCGTTTTGCAGTCCTTACCTTCGCGCATATGTTTGAGACGGGCGTCGCATACGAGCGGCTGCTCTGTCTCGATCAACAGATACACACTATGCACACTGGCATCCAGTCCTTCGAACATATTGCGCTTGAATACTACAACCTCCGAACCGCCTGCAGGGATATTGTAGTTGGTCTCCGTGGCGCTGTATGCCTCGCATTCGAATGCCATGAAGGTGGTCATCTTGACAGCCGCAGCATTGGTATTGAAGAACGTGAACTCGGGTTCGAAATTCTTCACCGCTTTTGCCTTCTCTACGCTGATATAGTAGAGTCCGCTGGTGATGGTCTGTCCTTGCTGCTCCAACTCCAGTTTGGTTGCCGGCGTTACCTGGCAATTGAAGATCGGAGTGGTTGCCGTTTGCGGAACGGAATCAATCTGCAGTGTCAGGGGTTGGTCAGTTGTGACACATCCGTAGAGCTCATCTACGTTGAGCGAACGGAGGTTACTTCCGGGCACCACGCGTGTTACCGACTTGCCTGCGCCTACCGTGAAGGAGCGCGAGGTCAGACCGGTAGAAGGGCAGTCGAACGATACGCCGGCTGTCACATTAGCTGTTTGGCTACCGTGGTTGGTGATGGTCAGTTGTACATCCTGCTTGGTGGTTTGTTTGAATTTCTGGATGTCCACTTTCCACCATGCATTCCTTGCTACGTCCTGGGTAGCAGGCGTTTGCCAGCGCAATGGTGTATTGGTCTTACAGCTCTCATCGAGGTCTGTTTGCTCAAATACTTTCGCGCTTAGCAGGATTCTGCCGGTCGCATTCAGCGTAAGGTAGATGTCCGTCTGCTGCATACGAACCAGCACCGATGCATTGGCCGTGTACGTTTTATGGGAATTCGGCGCGATGGTATATTCCTCCGGCCGCTCTTCGCCTGCCACATACGCCACCATCTTCACGTCAACAGACGCCGACTCAAGGTTGTTGAGATAGAGCGTGAGGGCAGGATTGTCCTCCTCGTACAACTTGTCCAATTTTACACGATACCATAATGGGGTGGTACTTTCATGAATCGCACCATTGTCCCAGTCAAAGTCAATAGCATTGGCTTTGGTACTACCACTGTTGTCCCCCATGGCCATCGCGAAGACGGTCATCAAGGAAGCCATGGTCAATAGTAATAACTTCTTCATGTAATTTGTTTGTTGGTTAATAAATAGGGTTAATTATGTTATTTTGTTGATTGTCCCAAGACATTATATTTGCGATCATCCACGATGATGAATAATTGTCCGTTGTGTAGTTGCTTATAGGTCAGCGGGTCTCCCGTCTCGACAGTCTCGACTGCCTCTCCGGGTCGCTTGACCGTCAGCGCGATACGGCGCGTGCAGGTATTGGCTTTCTTCACCTCCACAATCGTATCTCCGTATGCATAGAGGATGGTACCGGATGGCGTATATCGATAGCCGTACCGAAGATCGTTCGCCGCCACGCGGATGGTATCGTACTCCAGCTTCGGCTGGGTGAACTGGAGGCTTACCTGGCGTGTCTGAAGTGTATCGGCGCTCACCCATAGTGTATCGGTAAAGGTAGTATCGCTCTCGTACGCGCGTTGATCCACCGTCAGTTTCTTACCCAGACATGTCTTCTGCGATACAGCCGGCAGCGGGTCCACAAACTGGCGGGTGGTATAGAGATATATTCGTCCTGCATAGCCGTCCTCATGCGTCACATGCAGCCACACTGATTTTTTCTGGGTCAGCGCGCGTAAAAGAAGAACAGAGTCCGGTTGATAGATATGCAGCGAATCGGAGAGCGTAGCACGTCCTATCTCTTCGCCGTTACAGCTATCCAGCGTCAATCGAACCTCGCACGGCAGGTTCTTTTTCTGCTTCCAATGAATAAACGTCTTTCCTGATGCAGGAATGCGGGAGTATGGGAGACGATACACATTGTACGGTTTCTCACATACATAGGTCATGCGCGAGTACAATGGCAACGGATCTTCACATGTCGATTCCGGTCCCTGGTCGTAAGGATAACAATATACTTTTCCGCTGCCGCCGTTAGGGCATACACGCACGCGTGGCGAGAGAGTCTGCGCCATATTCTTGGCCTGTTCACCCAACTCCTCTATCATCTGGTTGACCATGGTGTTGTCTATCTCGGCCATACGATTGGCGGGAACAGTGACCGAGAAAGCCGGTCCATGACTGGTGCAGAATGCAAACACATCAATGGAGACAGAGCAGTCGGCAAACCAATATGCCGAGAGTCCCTGCTGCAGATTATCGATGGAGGTAACATACCACATCGTGTCCTTCACTTCACGCTCGATAGGGAATCCGAACTGCTCCGCATTCTCATAGCACTCGCAGAAATGAGAGGGCAGTTTCTGCTGAGCGGCCATGGTATCGCATCTTAAGCTATGCTCCGCCATGACCAAAGCCGGGCGGATGAGCATCGCTGTCATCATCAAGCAGAATAATTTAGTGAGAACGTTACGCATTCTGTAGTGTTATTGTATTTTGGCACCTAAAATATTATACTTCTCTCCGCCGCGAAGAATGATAACGCGACCTTCTTCGATATACTTCGTGATGGTTTGTCCGTCGCCGACAGTCTCTATATCCGTCGGGAACTCATTATTATATACCTCTCCGCAGAGGAAGCGGATCTGCACAGCCAGCATGCCGGCAGGAATCCATTGAGGCTGATTCTCCACGGTAAGCGGCTGATAAGCGCTGGCACCGGCAGGACGATGACTCCATGCGATACGGCTAATGGGCGTCAAGCCTCCTACATAGTGCTCATAGAGGTTCTGCTCCGCGCGCAGCAGGTCCACCAGAGTCTGCTCCGATTCACGCTGCAGAACAACTCCCTCCATATAATCCCATTCCGACGGAGACTCATATTCATAAGGCTCGTAACGACGGATATGATCTCCGTCCTGCTCCTCATGCTGCGTATTGAGTCCGCGGCAGAAATAGATGGTATCGATGATAAGACAATCATCCTCCACCGTAATGGTGTACTCCGTTATCCTGTTGCATCCGTCAGCTTTGAGCACCGTATCGCTATAGGTGTACTCGCCCGGCGTGTCGTAAACGACCTTGCCGTCCGGCGACTCATAGCGCATACATGCCGTATGCGATTCGGAGAGGCGCTCCGTCTGACCGACTGTCAGCACCAGTATGTCCACAATCTTGTCGCCATAAGGCAGTTCGGTTGTCTTCGTGATATATTCGCCGCTTTCATAAACCGTTTGGTCTCCCAGCAGGAAACTGTCGCACGCGTGCTCTTCGGTTCTATTCTCCGTGATATACTGCACAACGGTCGGCTCCACGATGATGCGCGCGTTCTCGTGCACTACAGTATTGAAGAAATGGGTCTCCTCATCCTTTTGCACGGTCCACCGCCGTCCGGCCTGGCAGTCCTCAAAGACCGCTACAGCCTCTATCGTGTCCGCTCCGTCCAGTATAGCCGTCGGGAAAGGTCCGAACGCCGTATCAGGCAGATAGGTCACCGTTGCCGGAAGGAAACGATCCATCAGTTTGATATAATTATCTCCATCCTGCACGAGCAACTCGACCGTATCGGTGATGACCGTCGCTTTATCAATCGTCATACCGGCATAGTCGGGTTTCTGGGCGAGCATAAACATGCTCACCGTCAGCATCAACACTATTGCTAAACTCTTTTTCATCGTCTTGTTATGCGCTCGCGCCCTTGCGTATATGTGCGTGCGCCTCGCACACGCCACAAATTGGAGCGCAAAGATACGCTTTTTTACTCAAATAACCAAATTTTTTTACAACGTCAGAGTGATTTTCATCAATTTTTCTACACTTTTGACGTTTTTTCCACATTATGGCACCTTTAGTGCTATCGTTTCTGCTTCTCCGGACAGGGTATATGCGCCTGCGGGCAGCGTGACAGTATACGCTTCTCCGGCCTCAGCATCCCATTGTTTGATAATGCTGCCGGCGATGTCTTTGATGACGATAGTCTGATTCTCCGACACACGAACCGTCATATCGCTGCTACCCTCGATACATGCCACGGCGATAGTAGCAGAGGGGTATGTCGGGTCCGTCTCTTCGGGTGCCGTGGAGGTGATGCTTAAGTTGTACGCCGCATTGGTCAGATTGCCACGTAAGTAGAAGAATCCATCCGGATCTACGCGATCCTTCCACGCTGCTATCTCATCTGCCGAAATAGTTACTGTTTTGTTACGTCCCACATTCACTGGTTTCAGTGTATGTGGTCCCTGCGGATTAGCCTCAAAAGAGCAAGTGTCGCCAAAGAACACATTTCCGGTTGCGCTTGTATTCGTCCATTTGAGACTGATATCACCACCTTCCCAATCTTTATAATAGAAGCGGAAATAATCTTCGTACGAATTTTTACGGATATATATGGTCTCGCCGTTCGTGACCAATGTGCTATGTCCCATACACTCCGAGGGCTCCCATTCACTGACCAGCAATGAGGTACGCGCGGTGCAGACAAAGCGCACATACATATAGTCACTCGCTTTCTTAACTATATCTTGAATCTCGCCCGCCTCCAAGGTTAGTCTATGTCCATCATCTGCACGTTTGAACTGGTATGCATAACGTGCTTTATCCAGTGTAAAGTCCGGATTTTCGTCAATATACATCCGGAAGATATGATTGGTTGGCACCGTGAACTGTGTCCCTTTTTCCCACGAACGGGGGATGGCATACAGCGCATTGGTATCATTCGCCATAAGAATAACGGACTTATCGTAATAGAGCAGTTGTGCACCATTACGTGGCGGAGCCATTGGGATTTTCTCTATCTTCATCACACCCAGTGATGTGCTGTAGAACTTAGCGAAGAACATACCGGCTTCATTATCCTCAAAATGTACCAGGTGTCTTATTTGTTCATTGCTCACCACGAGGGTACAACCGGGTTGTATGGTTTTGCGGTCCAGAATATTCTCGCTATAGTAGTCATCCGGTTCAACGCGGCAGTCATTAGCTACGGTTACCATGCAGGGAGCCGTGCCATTCCATATATATCGGATAGAGTCGGTCTGCCATTGGACATATGGAACTACGACGTGACGCTTTTTATCATTTGCTTGCACGTTGACGGTATCGCCGAAGTGAATAAATTTAGAACCATCCATACAATTGGAGAACATATCATCCGGAGCGATACTGATAGTACCGGATGTTTTGTAGGTCACCTTAACAAATACCTGTACGTTGTGGTCCACTCCCATCTTCATCAACATATCTCGGTAAGACTTACCCATCGACAGATAATAGACAAAAGTACCGTCATCCAATGTGCCTTCCTGTAACGCCGGTTTATGCGGCATTTCCATTGTGATAGATCCGCCTTTACAGAACAACATACAAAGGATAGGGTCAGCATAGGTGCCCGGCGTACAGCCGAAATCCATCATTACCTCAGGGGCCGGATCATCCGGGTGCTGAGGAACAAAATACACTGCCAGCGGGAGATCATAAGTCCACGCCGTGTACCATACAGTCTGCGGCTTGGTAATCTCAACCTTAAAATCCTTCGTTATTGTAATCGGGTTATAACACGACGAGCCGTCTCCCGCCTTCACTCCGATTGCTGCCATCAGGCACAGCAACACAAGCATTGTTTTTCGCATCATATATTCACTAATTCACAATTTACAATTAACAAACCTCTAATCCTCTAACCCACTAATCCTCTAACCCGTTTCCGCACAGCGTAAATAGCCCCAAGAGCCATCATCAGCAGCCATGGTGTCGCGCCGACAGGGACACCTGGATCTGTCTGGTTTTCTACTTTTACCCACTCACCACCAGTGTATATCTCAAAATAGCCTTTCTCGCTATTATATCTCGTTGTGCCTTCAGGAGTGGTGTTCGACCAATCCTCCTTATCCTCATTCCATGTCCAAATATTACCTTCTCCATCGTCATAGGTATCTCCATCATTGGCTCCATCCCAAGTCGGTTTGGCTCGTCTCGGTCCCATAGCTCTGTACTGCGATGCGTATGTTTCGGCTGTCTGTGTGCTGAACATAGACGACTGCATGTTATTCACCGCCAACATCGGCATACTGATGGACGGACTGCCATAGACAAGTCCACGCTGTGAGGCGGACGACCCGCCTGCACTCATGCCTCCACCGCTTGCTCCTCCGGAACCAATGGTATGCGCAGTAGCCGAAGAAGTGGTATGCATGGTATAACCCGACGACTGCGACGCTGCCGGCATGGTAGCATGTCCATGATGGGCATAACTGCGCACGGCGCTGGCGCTAACCATTGGTACTGTACTGCCCGGACGGGTTGTGGTTACGGTCATCGGCACCACTGCGGATGAGTGGGTGCCGTAAACGACCTCGCCGGGCTTAATCGCCGCACTATATTTCTCCCGCTGGCTATCTTCGTATGTTCCGTACACTGCCGTCAGCCATAATGCCGCTACAGCAATGCACAAGATTATGATAGCCCCTCCGCGGGGTTTGAATGTATTTTGTTTCATTATACCTTAAAAAAACAGACTATTATTTACCTTTTACCAATTTGCCGGTGGCATCATATAGTTTATCGCCAACCATAATATATATCTTCTCTTCAATAAGCACTTTCTGGGCTCTTCCCTTCAGGGAGGAGTCGGAGGTAGGCTCAATATCCGTAGCTATCTGCGGCGTGCGGAAGCGCCCGGAGATATAGAATCGTCCGTAGGTCGTTCCCTCCGTTACCTCTGCCGTATAATCGGAGCTGAGCAGATCAATCATTGCTCCGGTCTCGAAGTCAATGATCCATACGTACTGCAAGCGGTTGAGCCATTCGTTATGACGGAGCGAGAAGGTCAACTCTTGTGCCACAGGGCTATAAACCGTCAGGGCCACACCTTGCTCGAATAGTTCATCCGATACGCCGGCGAAAGCCATATCTCCGTACGCGTGCGAACTATATACTATTGCGCGCGCAGCCGTGAGCGACTGTTTCTCCACGTCTATACCCGTTTGATAATACTCGTCATAGCGTGCCGGGTGAACGAAGACGCTGGTCTTGTCGCCTATACCGGTAGCATCGTTAACAAAGAGATGAATCCACTCTGTCTCTATCTGCTCTTCTTCCGCTGTTATACGACGCGGTGCAGACAGTTTCTGAACCAATGCTGTTTCGTCAAAATACAGATACCCTGCCGAAGCAGCCTGGTATGTGAATGGCACGGCAGCCTCCACGGTGGAGTGGATATCCTGGTCATAATAACCTCCGGGTCGCAGCTTGCTAATCTTCAGTCCGTTAGCACCGGCACTGCTGTTATCAAAGTTGTTCGTCAGAGGTGATACAATGATATTCCATCCGTTATGGCTGGCGGATATTGTCCCTTCGGTACGGAAAACCTGCACTTTATTGGTCAATTCGGCAGGATTAACGGGGAAGTAATACTCGCGGTAGTAACCGGAGTTAGAGAACATCTCATATCCGACACCGCCTTTGATGGTCTTGTTGGCATCCTCGCCTTCGTTGGTTAGCGTTGCCCAGTTATCTATTGATTCGCCTATTCCTTGTGTAGCACGGCTGGACTCGCTGTACGAACGCAGCAACCAACCGTTGCCGTACGTAGGTGTGCTACCGTCGGACAAGCGTACATCGGCTATCGGACAAGACAGCGGCAGACCAAACTGATAATACTGATCTTTCTTCGCGATGATACGCGTGTAGCATAGTTGTGCTTCGAGCGTACCGTTATTCTCTAATTGCGCAGCGCTCCAAGGCTTTGTACGCAAGAAGACCGTATCGGCAGTCAGTGTCTTGCCTTCATTGATAACCAACTTGGCATCATCACCCACGTAGATATTTTTCGTCGTAACATTGCCATCGATGGTCAACGTCGTACCTTTGACGAAGATAGGTCTCGAAGCGTTAGCCGACAATGTCACAGGAGTCTTCACCTCTTGCGGGATGATGTAGGTATGTTTGCTGACAATAGTATTGTCTTTATTCTTCACCGTGAAGGTCTCGCTTTCTCCAACCTTACCGGTGTATGTAACGATTATCGTACGGTCGTCTTGACGGTTTGTTTTCGCAAACGTTGCTCCGTTGACGGTATATGGCCATCCGGAAGAAGCCCATCCGTTTGTATTGACCGTAATGGTCGTGTTCGCATTATCCACATCTACGATATCCAACCAGAAGCCGGTTTCTGCACTTTCCCATGTAGCCGTATAGGTCGTGTTTGCTGCAGGCATAGTCGTCGCCGGAGTTACAACGGAAGAACCATCACTCCAGCCGGCAAAGGTGCTTCCTGTTTTAGTCGGAGTATTCGGTGCTACGATGGTTGTACCATATGGTACTAACCCGTTTGTATATGCACCCGTCAGTTCATCGCCATCGGTTACCCATGTCAGGGTATAAGAACGAGGAGTTGAACTATACGTTGCCGTATAAGTCTGATCTGCATTGGCCATTGCCTCAACAGTCGGGTCCCAACCGTTATGTTCATACGTGTATTCAGCGGTTGCTTCTTTGGTCGGAGTACCGGTATATTCTGGAGTCTCGCCCTTGAGATAATCCTCTGAGAGAAGCGTTGTCTCCCCGTTTTTCCATATAACCGTTCCTCCCTCGCCTATGGTATAGCGATAGCCATCCGCGTAGAGAGCGTGCACCTCACGGAGAGTGAGGACTTTATTAGGCGATACGGCATAATAGGCGAGGTTGTTATTCACACCATCACCTCCCCAATAACCTCCGCTGATCTTGAAGTTAGCAGTAGTTGCCTTTTTATAGACTGCATATTTTTCCGTACCATTGACGAGGAACTTACCTCCGTTGATATCGCATTTTGCAGTAGCTGTAGCAGTAGGATAGCCTGTTGCTCCTGATTGACTAACAGCAGCAGGGACAACCACTCCGTATGCTCCGGTTGTTTTGGCTTTGACGTTAAAGATACCGTCATTGACAACAATCGTACCTGCACTGGCATAGTTTCCGGCGAAATATGCAGCATCAGCAGAATGCAGGGTGGTTATTTTCACTGAACCTGCATAAGCATACACACCATAACAAGTAGCACCGGTTGTAGTTTCCAAATCGAAGGTTCCGCCGTTACATTCTATCTCACCATTGTATGTTAAACCTGATTTTGCGTTAGGTGCTTCACACCCGGCATTAAGTCCATACACCGTTGTCGTGCCCTTGACGGTGAAATGCGGGTTATCGGTTATAGTTGTTTTTCCTGCATAGGTGCGGATGGCAGTAGCAGTGGTTGTTTTAGGCGTTACATTGAATGTACCGCCGGTGATGTTGGTTGTTCCGAACGAGCGCACGCCATCAGCTGTAGTAGTTCCTAAAGTGCTGACATTGAACGTACCACCTTTGATATTCAGTTCGCCAAAGCTCTCCAATTCGACAGTATGCGGTTCTAACACCTCTTGATCGTATAGCACACCTCTACCACAGTAAGCGCCAATAGCCGTTGTCGTTTTTGCCTTTACATTGAATGTACCGCCATTCACAGTAGCCACTGGTTTGCTGTAATATGTGCCCGGATAGTAACCGGCATCAGTACTCGTGATGACACGCGGTGCAGGTCCGGCAGCATAAACTCCATAAGCAGTCGTGCTTGTCGTTGTGTTGACATTGAAAGTACCGCCATCAATGGTCAGGTCTGCTTCACACGGCAGTCCGGTCGCTTTATCCGGTGTTGCTCCGTTAGCGACAGCGCCAAAAGCTGTACCATAGGCAGAGACGGTGAACTCGGGAGTACCGCTGACGGTAGCCGTACCGTCATACACATTCACACCATAGACATACGTGGCGTTTTTGGCTGTTGCAGCACTTGCCGCTACATCGAAGGAACCGCCGGTAATATTCAGCGTACCATACGAGCGGACACCATCGCAAGCACCGGTAGTGGTCTTATGCGTAAGGTCCCGGACTATGAATGTGCCGCCGGCAATGTTTGCTACACCCCGGAAGACATGTGCTGTGTTCGTGCCGGATTCGTAGGCTGCTACTCGGTGTACATATACTCCTATAGCATTATAAGTCTTAGCGGTCACGTTAAATGTACCGCCATTGATAGTAACAGTTCCAATACTGCTATAAATGCCCGGATAGTAATCGGAGGCAGTGCTTGTAATAACCCGTGTTCCCGCCCCGGCATATACACCATATGCTACATCTCCTGTAGTTGTTGTTACATCAAACGTACCTCCATTGACGATGACATTGGGGTTATACGGACGTCCTGTCTTATCTTCGGGAGTTGCACCATTGGCATAAATACCATATGCCGTTGTTGTTCCTTTGATAGTAAAGGTTGGAGTGCCGCTAATAGTTGTTGTGCCATCTTGCACTAACAATCCATACGCAGTTGTTGTTTTAGGTGTTACATTGAAGGTACCGCCGGTTATAGTTGTTGTACCACGTGTCTGGATTCCATACGCTGTAGTTTTACCGAGAGTCTCTACATTGAAACTACCGCCGGATATACTAAGTACAGCACGATAGGTACCCTTGATGGTATTTGGAGTGGTATTATTGAAGGTGTAAGTACCATTAACGAAAGCTCCCAAAGCCGTTGTAGTGGTAGCCGTGGCATTGACCGTACCGCCGGTCATGTTGACCGTGCCCCAATAATTGCTTGTGGAAGCATCCACGTAGATTCCGTATGCAGATGTGGTTTTAGTTGTGGCATTGATGGTAACACCCTCTTTGATAGTTGTCGTACCTCCAACGGTATAGATACCCATGGCATTGGTGACTGTTGTTGCATTCGCCGTTATCGTACCTGCATTGAGGGTAACAGTAGCATTAGCAGAGGCAGATCCGGCTATTTCTATCGCACGTGGATAATATGGCGACTCGGCATATATACTACCACCGTTCATGGTGAAGGTCTTTCCTGCTGCGATGTAAATAGCACTGATCATACCTGTATTTTTCGTTGAAGTATAGGTAAAATCGTTGATGGCCTGTACCTCGCCAGCGTTCAAAGCCAACGAACCATTGGCAAGAACTATTCCGTACCAACGCTTGGTGGCTGTGGCGGTCGTGATGCCTTGCTTTAGTATCAGTTTACCGTCTTTTTCAGCACTGTTATCCGTGATAGTAAACGTACTGCCCGAGGCATCAATTTTTATCATGTTGACGCCTGTAGTTCCGCTACCGGTAATCGTGAGATTTACCGTATGACCGTTGAGGTCAAGGGTGCAAGTAGTGTTTGCCTGAGTAAATGACAAAGGAGTAGTGGTGTCGGTGATGTCCTTCAATATAGTTATTGTCGCATTCTTTTTTGCAAATGCCACTGTGAACGCCTCCGGCAAGAAGTAGAAATAGCGTGTCTCCAATACATCGGTTACACTGACGCATGGAGTGGCCAGTACCCATGCTCCATTCTCATATTCATAATAGCGTTTTACATTCTGGTCGTTGTAGTCGAAGAAGAACGGATCTTCACGCTCCACCAGCAACCAGTCGTTGTTATACCAGATGTATATACCACCCTCTACGATATAGGCTTTCTCTTCGCCGGCATATTTGGTAGCCGGATGCCATGTACAACCCTCGAAACTGATATAATAGTCTTCCGCATCGGCGGTGTTATGGAACGCCTCGTCGTCATCGTTTTTCGCCAATGCCACGAAATGGCCGTCTACCAATGCTTTCTTCACGCCATCGATGGTATATAAGCAGTTCTCATCTACCGAACCGAGCGATGTAACTGCACATCCGTCCACCGCATACAGACTATTATCCGAACCGCCATAGATGCCCTCCGTCTCCGTACGGAGCAACTGAAGCCATTCGCTCGATAGATAGGTATAGCGAATATCGCTTGCCGGTGTTTCGTTGAGTGCCTGCGTAGCATTAAAGATATTGCTACAGGTACCATCTACCACATTGCACCATTTCATACCTGCCGTCAAACCGGTCTTGTCCGGAGCATAAACTGCATTATGGGTATTTGGAGAAACATCTGTTCCACCCGTACCACTTACGGCTCCACTCGCTATATATGTAAAGTTATAGGTATGGTCGGCATTTTCGTTTTGATTACCTGACTTAAACCAGCGGCCATGCACATTATAGAATGTTGTCGAAGCAATTGCCTTGGTATATGATTTGTCCTCGTTGTGCAGGTTGGCTGTATTGACGGTCACTCCTCCGGAAACCTCATCTCCATTACTCGTAAAAGCATCAATGGTTGTGGATGAAGAAGGCAGTGCCGAGAATACCACATGACCACCACCATTACCCATTACATCAGCTCCGCTGGCAGTAGAGTACAGTTTACCTGTAATATTCAACTGTCCATCCACAATGATTTGGGCATCATCCAAGAGTTCTTTCGACTTTCCGTTTCCACGGTTTTTATGAGCCGTTAAGATACCTGCACCGTAATTATGGAAATAATAATCCGGTCCGGCATAAGGGCCCCACTCTTCCTTGTCATACAGGAAGACATTGGAAGAGATGGTAATGTTTGCATCACTTTTGACCTCTATCTTTGCACCCGGTTGGACCGTCATCGGCTTGCTGATTGTTACATTACTATTCGTAAGAATAATATGCATATTGCTGGAGATTGGCAAATAGTAATCCGCAGATGATATAGTTCCGATAGCCGGCAGTCCTTTTACCACCACCGCATCCAGATTCGCTGTTCCGCTTAACTCAAAGCACATCAAATCTGTAGTGGCATCATACCATTTACGGACCACTCCTCCGCTAGCCAACTTAAACAAAGCATCTGTCGTTCCTATCATAGTGGCCGACAATTGTAAATATTTACCATCACCACTAACGGAAGCATAACAATTATCTACGGCACCGTATTTTATAGTCAAAGGCACTTCTATGTTTTGTATAAAATAACTTTGGAAAGGGAAGAAATTAGAACCTTGAATATTACTGCATGCCGTTCCTCCTCGCCAATCTCCTACTGCGAAATCTTCCCACACTTTGGAACCGGAATTGGCAACAATAGTTCCAACTCCAAATGTATTGTTACCTTGGTTCACATCCTGACCGGTTATAAAACCCCATGCATACAAATTAGCTCCGTTGTTGAGTTCAATATGTCCTCCGGCAGACATGTCTATCACTCCGCAGCCTCCGGTTATATATCCGGAAGCCTTTCCTCCACCAAGACAGACTTGTTTTCCCGCGATACATATTGTGCCGTTACAAGTTATGTTCGCACCTTCCAACATAGTCAATCTCCGGTAAACGAATAAAGACGATGCTGATATGACTAACTCCGGTTTTGTTTGCACATCATACGATTTATTGTGCTGAACCAGCAATGTTACACCGGACGGAATGGTATAGTTACCACTGGCCAAATGACCATCCTGCGCAACCGTTATCACTTTAGGGGATGTGCTGTTCGCTTCCGTGATTGCAGTTGTCAAATTATCGTGCATTCCACCATTCACCACATAGAACAAAGCATTCCCGTTATCTAACCGGAAATCCACACCCACAGTAGCATCATCGCTAAATGACAAATCTGTTTCCGGATCAAAAGAGAAATAATTCTTTGTAACACCACCATCTGTTGTGGTATACCACCCGGCAAATCGGTATCCGTCTGCCGGTAATGAGACAAGATGGACTACTCCTTCCGCCTCTATAGTGGCATAATTCTCCACCTCGACTCCATTATTGGTAATAGTATAACTACCATGCTCTGGAACGATAAATGAATAGTGAACAATCTTGATAAATTCAGCATAACGGTCAATATCCTTATAACTGTTTCCTGAACTAGGATCTTTGCCAGATGTAACGCTACCACTACACGAAGTTTCTGTTGTTACCAAGGTATAGGTATCATCTGTATTTTTTTTATACCAACCTGTAAACTTGTAGCCGCTATTAGCTTGGGCGTAAAAGTAATATGTTCTTGTCGCTTGTGCTTCCGCTTTTTCGTCCGTCACCGGAGTATCATACGAGTTCAACTGCGTGTATGTTCCCGGAGTGGACGATTTACCGCCACCACCGACATACACTTTACCAGAACCTGTCGGGCAGCCTTCTTTTAGGAAAGCACGACCACGGGTATAGGCTGTTCCCCCCCACGCATTTCCGATGCCGAGGACAAAGAGCAGCATTACGAGTACTGCCCGCAAAGCGCCGTGGTTTAGGTTTTTGTAACTCACCAGACTAATGAATGAGTTGTTTGAAAATTTTGTTCTCATATCTTTTGTATCTTAATTATCGTTGTTATTTATCGCTATTCTCCAATAACTGCTTCACTTCTTTATCGAAGTCTGATTCGATTAGTTGTGTCTTATTGAATATCACTGGCGGAAACGGGTTGCCTGCACGGAGTTCACACGATAGCCCACAGAGATGATCGCATCGAGGTTGTAAAAAAGAGTTTCTTCGGTAACTTCTCCGCGGAAGCCTCGATTTACGACTATTTCCATTTTGGAAACTGTCGTGCTTTCCTGCAATTCTCCTGACTCAAAGATATTCTTCAAGTGCTTGCTAATCGCCGGGACTTGCACTCCGAACAGCTCAGACATAGCCTTCTGCGTCATCCAGAGAGTTTCCTCCCGGACGACTACTTGCACCTTCTCCGAATGCTCGGGAGTGTTGTACAATATGAACGCTATATCTTTCGACATTTCAATCTTATTACCTTTTTTCGCGTACACGCGTGCCTGCACATGCGCCGACAAAAAGCGGCGCAAAGGTACTGCTTTTCTATGAAATACACAAATTTTATCATATAAAAATGCAAAAATAATACCAAATTGTCATGTTTAGTTGACAAAAATGAGATTTTTTATAGAAGTAAAAAAAAGAGACAGTGCGGAAATAGGATTTTGTAAGAGGCTGAGAATCTGTTACTTATAGGTTGTTTTGCTGTTGCCTTGGAAAAGAAGAGACGTCAAGGAATGTACGGAAAGATGTTGCACAGCCTCTTATCTTTGTAGAAAATTTCTATTAAGAAAAAAACATAAAAAACACCATTGATAGAAGCAGGAATTTTTTTAGTTGACGCTTTGCTGTCGCGTTCGGCAATAAGATCGCAAAGACCAAACCACTCCGCTAATTGGTAAAGGCGACTTATGCCTCCGCTCTCCCCAAAAATCGGCAGATTTCCGGGGACCTAAAATATTAAAAGGAAAAAACATAAAAAAATTTATCTTTTAACAAACCAAATTATTAACATTATGCTAACAAACCTTAATTGGATGGAGGGACATGAAGACCTCCGCATCGTTGAACATCTCGACATGCACAAACTTCCTGAGAGTGTACAACAAATGGTAGCGCTGGCTTCGACGCCGGAGGAGCAAGACATCATCCTGATGGCAACGCTTGCGGCTGCGAGTGCGTGCGTACCTAATTTGTATTTTGCGTATGGTCCGACGGGAAAAAAGTACTACGCGAACCTGCAATGTTTCATCTTGGCGGCAGCAGCAAGCGGCAAAGGCATCGCGAACCAAGCATTAGAGATGGTACGCGTGATCGATGAGCAGTATCCGATGCTTATTGCGGGCGATAGCACGTTGGCGGCGTTCTACAAAGCGCTGGAACAGCAAGACGGCGTCGGCTACATGCACGAGAGTGAGGGAAGTGTCATCACGGACATCTGGAAGACAAGTGCAGCGAACTACAACACGGCCTTGCGTAAGGCTGCGGAGCATGAACCGATTAGCCGGAACCGTGTCAAGGGCGCTTCGGAGATCAAGAGCCCGAGGCTGAGCATGCTGCTGACGGGTACGTTCGGGCAGTACAAGGCGTTGGTGCCAAGCGTGGAGAACGGATACTTCAGCCGTATGCTGACGGTAGTGATCCGCGGGACGAACGGTTTTGACAAGCGGTATGTAAGCTCCAAAGGAGGGCAGATCGCGACACCGAAGATCGTCGGGCAGCGGTTGCTGCGCACGTACAAGGCGCTGATGAACGGCGGCGAACGGGAATGGAGTTTGACGAACGCCCAGAAAGAACGGCTCGGCGAACATTTGGAGACGGAGTACGATACATTGATCGGGTTATTAGGAGAGAACTTCCATTCGGCGGTAGTGAGGATGGCGGTACAGATAGAACGAATGGCGATGGTGTTGACGGCGATGAGAGGGGGAGAAAACCCGCATACAATGCGGGGAAACGAACATACAGACAGCCGGATACCATCCGGCATAATGGACAAAACAGGCGAAGACAACAATCGACCATGCTTGGTCGATACACTCTATTGTAGCGACCAAGATTATGAGACGGCAGAGATGATCGGGAACAAGATGCTACTGCATATGGCGGCGGCATATCGGATGATAGACGGGGATGCACAAGAGTGCGTGCCGGAGATTAAGCCGATCGACCAGAGGAAGGTGGTTTTTGAACAACTGAAGGCTGAGTACAACCACGGCGATTTAGCCGAAGAAGCAAAACGTCAAGGCATATCCAAACGCACAATAGAACGATGGAACCAAAGTTGGATAGAAAACGGGCTTGTAGAAAAGACCAATCATGGTCAATATCGAAAAGTAGCGTGACGCTATGTCGCTATGTCGCTTTTGAATGCGGATGTAATTAGCAGAAAAACAGCAGATTACACAGAAAGCGACAAAGCGACATAGCGACAGGACAAAAATTATTGTCGGATGACATCCGACCTAATGGACGACGTACAGGAGGATGTTAGGTGGATGTAAGGTAGTTGTACCGATGATATCGAACAAATATCAAACAAATATCAAACTTATTTCTAAATTATAACCAACGATTCTAAGTATTTATGGCACAAGCAGAATTAAGCGTAGGCATTGATTTGCTGCGCGGTAAATTGAAACGCGACTCGGAAGTGGTGACACGCCTGAAAGAATACCGAGCAGATGACGGGACTTTGATCAAATATGGTCCTCAGGAGATTTATTTTAAGGAGAAACGCGATTACAAGCATCATCCCCGGCAAGGAGCTGAGGAGGCACAAGCACAGAAATGGACAGCAGCCTGTCGGGGTGCGAGTGTGATTATCAAGGATAAATCGCACCCGAGATACGGGGAGTTACGTGCACGATGGAATGCGCAGTTGAAAGGAAAGCCGGATTCGTTATTGGATCCCAAGCGTGTGACGATGTTTCCGAATTTTGTGCGGGCTATTCTTCTGCGGGAACTTGAAAGCGGAAATACCCCATAGATTCGAGGAGAATGACTTCGTCTCGCACTTCAGGTGTGTATCGTCCATGTTCTTTCATGGCACGCCGGAATTGCGAGGCGTTGTTGCGCTCGGTATAATCGAGTTTGAGATGCTCGCTAAGCCACTGCCGGATGTCGCGGTCGGGGCATTTGCGGCGGATATAGCCGAGTTGGCGCATGGCATAGACAGCCGTCGTGAGGTCTCGGAAATGCGCGGGATGTTGCTCCGCGAGTTGGAGATGGTAGAGTAAGTGCTCTTGGATCTCTTCGGGCACATCGTCTGCCCAGAAACGGATTTCTTTCATAGGCAGGAGGCGTTCGGAAAGGAACCTACTCCACTCCTGTTGCCATCGGTTCCATTCTTTTTGCTCTGAGGCATCCAATTGGTCGATTTCATCGGACAAAAACGCCCAATCGGTTTCCTGAGCATAGATGTATTTGCGGTCGGCAGAAGTGATTTTAGCGCCGGGTATTTCCTGCTTCATAGCTACATACTCCACGTTCAGCCATTCCAGATAGCGGGACATGATATTTTCTGCCTCTTCGCCGACAAAAACGAAAAGAGGCCCTTCTTCCGGCTCCGGATTGTCCACCATCGAGATTACCTCAACGAGGTTGGACCAATCGGTTTGAAGGTATCGCTGACGGTGCCTCTCAACCTGCGAAGCGCTCCACAGCCATTGAGCAAAAGGTTCCGTCCACGGAATCAGATCCCATATATGTTCACGATATTGCTCCAGAGCCAGCCGATGCATGTAAGACATCATGAGGTCCAGCGCCAGATTCAACAAACGGACATTGGGAAAAAGAGCAGAAAGCGGCACATCGGCTACTACCAGTTGGACATAGGCATCATGGAGTTGGCCTATCTCGGCAGTGAGATAGCCCCAGTCGTCATGCAGGACTTCGCGGTCGTAGCGGGCGAAGAACTCCTCTTTTTCCTCATCCGTATATAGCCGTATGCCACGGGCATTCCCTTCATCGGTATCAACAAGAGACACCGCCGCAAGCGCCGCACCGAGAATGCCGCCGAAGACAAAAGCGTCTTCGTCGCTGGGGCAATTGACGTAGAATCGATGCGATTCATAGCGCATGGAGGAACTAAATATGTAATTATCTAATAGATGCATTTTCGATTGGGGATTATAGAGGGTTTGGGCTAAGGGCTTGTGATAAGCGATTTAGTACATGCTCTGAATCCAATAATCCATAAAAATATCACAGACGGAATAAATTCCTTTTTCCAACGTTACAAAATCTTTCTCCAGCAGTCCTTTCATAGCGGATTGAACGATAAAAAATGAATTTTATTTATGTTTTTAGCAGAAAATAGCGCAGCAGAGCTGCAGCAATCGCGCTCTGCGCGAAGCAATTCGGCCTATGGCCGGAAGCAATTAGCAATGAAAAGGCACCCAGGGTGCGTTTTTAGTCCAACGTCAAGATGCTTCTACCGTCGAAGAGAGGAATTTCTGCTTCAACAAAACCACCGCGAAAGCAAATACAAGAAGTATATGCGGCCAATCGACAAGGACGTGCCCGAAGAAAAACTCCCCTATCATCACGATGCACCAAAGGAACAAGAGTCCGGCATACCATGGTGCCCAGTAACGACGCCAATGCCAGAAGATAATCGGAATAATGTTAAAAGGAATAATGAGCCAGTTCCAATCGGTGCAAGGTAAGCCGGAGAAGATAATCAGATAAGTCATAACGGCTCCGATGACAGAGGCGATGGCTAAAATAGAATAATCCACCACCGCGCCTGCTACACGAAGGCGCTTGTTTTTTGTCCAAAGCGATGCCATGCTAAGTAATGCCAGCGCCAGCAGGACAATACTAATAAGCAACGGAGTACACCATGTGCTTTGGTTATGTTTGGTAGATTCCAGTAATACGCGAGGCTTGCTGTCCAGCACAGGTTCGCCGTTATCAAAGGTCGCTTGCTGCCATACTTCAACCAAATCCGTCGGCACAATCAGTTTTTGCTCGCAGGGATAATCACGGTCCCCTGCTGTTCCCACCAAAAAATAGGACACCCACTCCACCCACGGGGCATCGGTAACAAAGTCACAGCACAATTCCCGCATTGTTTGTTCTGTGTATTTTTTGCTCCATGGCGCGTAATGGATTGCTCTTGTGCCAATAGCCTCATGCATTACTCTTACCACTGATTTAGCGCATCCTCGATGGAAATAATCATACGGAAGATTGATTCCTTCCTCCACATGACGATCCATCACTTCCCATAGTTTCTGCTTTTGCACCGGACTAAGATTCAAAGTATATTCTTTTACGCCGCGTCCGGTTTCCCGATAACTATCCAGGAATATCTCCGGTGGTAACGCATACATTCCCATCCGAAGGTTTCCCTTCAGAAAAGTCCAAATCTTTTCCCGTACATTTTCGCTTTCGTACGTAAAGATATAATCCAAATTAAAAATCGGACACTGCAGATGAAGCGCTGCATGTCCGAGTGTAGAATAAAGTACTTCGTATGGTTCGGCAACCACCAGACTGACGGTCACAAAATCCGGAGCGAGCCGGTCGATGGTATCATTGAAGCCTTGCTGCGCATTACGTTCGGCTACGGACAGATTCTCCGTTTGTGCCCAGAGGGCTCCGGGAAAACCCATCCATAGCCAAAGCAATAATACTATGCTCCATAGGCGTCGCATGATAGCCACATATTACTCGATAGGTAGACCGCGACGGGGTGCTTCCGTCCTTCCGGTGCCAGAACCTGTACCCTGGGATACCGAGAACATGAGGTTGTGTACGTGCAACTCGCAGACCTCTACGGTCGGTTGGATATATTGTTTCTTAGTCATAATTCCTCCTTATCTGACCATCTGGCCTTCTACGTTGTACATTTTTTCGCCACGCTGGATATAAAGCATGTTATCAATGAGCACTTTGCGTACAGTAGTACCTTGTACTTCGTCACCATTGACATTATCTATGTCTGTAGCGATATTGGTTCCATTGGTGCCCAGCACAACTCTTCTGCGAGCCGGCGCAGGATTAGGAGCTGAGCCTATAGCAGAGTAATTAAGGATATAGCAACGATTTGCAACAACTTCCAAAAAACCTTGCTCTACCAAGTCATCGCAGAACCAGAATTTATTATTCGCGATGTACACTACTTGATGCTTGTTATCATCTGTTATCGAAAGGTTGAAATTAGTATAAGAACCCTTCATTTGGTTCACTATCACCGGCTCTACATTATTAGCGGAACCATACAGTTTGATTTCACTTGCGTATGCTTGGAAAATATACGGATGACCGGCTTGCAACGATGTCACTTCATCAAATACAAGTTTGCCGTTCTCGTCTTTACCTTGCAGCTCATAGAACACAGCTCCTTCTATACCGTCTGCCGGAATATCATACGGAATACAAAGCGTACCTATATTATTCGATACCGGACGGCGATAGTCAGGCTCATGATTGATTACAGCTGTCAGCGTAACATCTTCTGTAACCGCATAACCGGTCATCTCAGCATCCGTATTACCGGTTTCCTGCCACTTAACGAAGGAATAACCGCTCTTGACGTTCGCACGGATAGTAATCGGCGTGCCATACTCATAAATACCGGCACCGGTGAGCGTACAGCCTACAGGGTCGCTAGTCTTCAGCGTCACGGTATATTTGTTCTTTACACCGGTGAAGACTGCTTTGTAATCAGCAGCACGAGTTACAGCCTCTACGGATTTGTCTCCCGTTGCTATATTCTCCCATTCCAGAATATACGAATACCCTTCTTGGGGAGAAGCCGGTGTAACTCCCGTCGGCACTATCGGCGTTGCGCCATAAGCCAAACTCTGCGTTGCGCCAATCTGCGTCGTACCATCCTCCTTGAAGAATCTTACATCATACGTCTTCGGTGTAGCGGTATATTGAGCTACGTAAGTCAGATTTGTGGTTGCAGGACCGATCGCCGGTTTCCATCCGGCGAAGGTATATTCATACTCGGTAGTGCCAGGCTTAGTCGGGTCTGCCGGAGGCGTAGGTTCGGTATCCGCCTCTACCTGACTTGAGCTGATTTCCGTACCATCATAGTTCTTGAACGTAATGGTGTAGTAATCGGGCGGCACAGGTAACCATGTAGCCGTATAATCTTTATTTCCAACAACAGGCTCTATAGCTGGATCCCATTGCAGAATATATCCGGTACGCGTCGGTTCGTTCTCGCATACAGGCACCTCATCGCGGGCCAGGAGATGACGTTCAATCTCCACGCCACCATCTTGCAGGAAGACTACCGTATATTTGATTTGATTCTCCTCATAGGTTGCGTTGTAAGTTACATCTTGCGTAACACGGCCCAAGGCAGGCGTCCAACCAATGAAGTTATAAGTATAGTCAAGGTTCTTGGGACGTATCGGGTTGGTGCTCAACCACTCTGCTTGTGTACCATAGGGCACTTCGTATGTCGCCAAAATAACGTCCTCCTCGGGGTTATTCGCCCAATCTTTATCTTTCCAAGTGATGGTGAATTTCTTCTCCACCCAACCGGGCTTAGTAACATAACCAAAAGCATCTTCATCATATACCTGACGCGTTTCATCCCAGAAATAATAGGTATCATTCTCCGGATGGATACAATGGTAGAGATTGTCTACATTCTCTACTTCCCACCACTGGCACTCCTCTTCGATGAGAATAAAGAGACGCCCTTCTCCGGCGGCATCGCTGAAGGTATGGCTCTCTTCGTTTCCTCTGATATCATAGATACCTTCTTCCTCTTGCTCGGTTGTTGTATAGTCTGTAGCGACAACAGCTACATACTCTTGGGGTTTGATATAGTATACATCATTCGCTGCATCATAAACGAAACAACCTTTTTGTTTCAGTTTGGTCCACTTGGCACCAGAACCGTCTATATCCAGATAGCAATACGAATCTCCTTCTTCAGCCTGCGCTCCGGCATGGGTATAATCGTCTGCCGCTTCGTTCTTCAGATAAACTGGATAGAAAGTTGCAGAACCACTTTTCTGGCTAACATCCACGGAGTAGTACTCAGGATTATCAGTATAGGTAGGATCAAATCCATTGGTTCCTGTCAGCGGAGTAGTGAAGGTAAATGTACCGGCATCCTCTTCGGAGGAGAAGATATTTCCTCCGCTCTGCGACGTAAAGACAAATCCGGCAGCCGTCTCAAAGGTTCCATGTACATTAATTTTGGCACTACCCATTAACTCCGGATCATCAATAGTACGTGTAGTCGGCTCACCATTGAAGGCCGGTGCATATTTTACCAGTCGTCCGTACTGCCCTTCTGCCCATGCCTGCCAATCACGCCAATCGAAGATATATAACGAACCACTATTGAGACTTGGATCCTTCGCTATGGAAACGGTTGATTGCTTATCTATCTCCAATTCTGTACCGGGCAGCAATGATGTATTCTGAGTGAAATCCATCAAACCACTCAATAGATGCAGTTTGAAGTTATTGGTAATCGGCAGGTTATATTGACCGGAATTCATCACAATGGCATCCGGAATAGTCACACCGCTATTATTCAGTATGTTTCCGATATTTCCAAGAGTACCTCCCACGCCAGCCAACATATCCGGCAGCTGTGCAAAGAGCGGCGAACTAACCAAAGGAATCACTAATTGGCCGATAGATGCACCACTATTGACTTCATAGACTTGTTGATCTTTGGAAGCATCGTACCACTTGCGAACCCATGTATTTTCAGCATCTGCCTTGTCATCCAAGAGGAACATCGCCTCCTCACCCATCACGCCGACAACTTGAATATTATCCGCCGACATCATAACCGTCACACCGGATACTTGTTCGCATACAGTGGTAGCTGCAGTTAGACGCGCGCCCGGATGATATTTGACAGGCACTTCTATATTCTGGATAAAATAACAGTTCAACGGGAATATCTCGCTTCCGCCCAGCAATCCTAATCCTGCTTGCGTTGCGGAACCCCAGTCGCCCATCTGGAACAACTCATACACATTGGCGCCTCGGCGGGCATCTATCTCACCCATCGGCACATTATGTGCGCCGTCCTGCGATGCAATATCGCCGGTTATGTAGCCCCAAGCACGCACGTGAGAACCATTCTGCAGTACTATTCGGCTACCTTCATTCATTTGCAAATGACCATAATCGCCGAAAGTAGCACCGGTATAGAGAGTTCCGTTGCTGTATTGTGAGCCAGATACCTCGATGGTACCGAATACATCCATATTTACGCCATCCGCGAAAACAAGCGTGCGGAACACTCTCGGCTTCTGCCAAGCGCTTTCTTGCATATTGACGCGATTAACTATTTTATATTCGGAACCTTGCTCGTTTTTGAACGGAACTATCAGCGTTGCATTCGCCGGCAACGTATAGTGACCGGCAGGCAGGGTATAGTTATTATCCATAATGATAGTAACGTTCTCACTGGTATTGTTTGCATATGCCAAAGCGTCTTCCAGTTTTGCATACGATACAGATGCTATATGACATACACTCACACCGGCAGCTTGCGCGCTAGCAGCAGTACCGCCAAAGAACACATATCCATCGCGGAACTCTGCTCCGGCTGTATTGCGCCAAACCAGTTTGTCTCCCAAGCTAGTCAAACCATACGTATTGGTTTTAAAGTAGCCAGACTGTAGATCCAAATGGCCGGCTGTCAACTGGGCTTCCGCGCATATTAGAGCCACTTCATTGAATTTAGCGCATTTAACAGTTGTCAAACCGCCTGTCAAATTCAACGCATACGGCATTCCGGTAATAATCGCCAACTTCTCCGTGGTGGTACTACCTGCCGATTGCAAACCGGCACCTGCCGTACCCGTTAACTCGCCTTTACTAATCTTCGCCGTTGCACCGGATGCCACATTCACCGCTGTCTGAGCCGTAAAAGAACCACCATTGATATTAATCGTTCCCTTCTGCGCATCTACGGCATAAGTCTGACCGCTTACAATACCATCCGTTGTAGTCAATGTACCGCGATTGATGATGGCTGCACCGGAAGCAGCGGTGATAGTGGTACCGCTCTGTACTAATGTAGCTCCTTCTTCGATTGTGACCGCACCATTGATTGTACCACCGGTGAGTGTTAACTTTCCGGAAGCCACTTTGACAGAACCTTCGATTGAACCTCCGTACGGGCTATAAGCCAAAACGGCTTTCTCCGCAGCAGAAGTCAGCACACCGGTCATCTTATAACCGTTCAAATCAAACGAGATATTCTTATCGAGTGTCACATTTGCAGCATAGTTCCCATTCAGAACCACCACATCCGTTTCGGCAGCTTCGGCCAGCATGGCTGTTAACGTGCCCTTGTCTTTATAATCTTTTTTCTTTGTGTACAAAATAGCCTCTACTCCCGCTTCCACAGTGCGAGCATTCAGCGGTACGTTCAGCACTAATCCGGCTGCCGTAGCAACCTGCAACGTAGCAGAAAACTCTCCTGCTGCATCACTCGATGACGTAAACGTGACAGGAATAGTAATGGTATTGGACTCAATGGACGCAGAGCCCGGTACCCAAGAACCTCCCGTAGCATCTTTTATAGTCAAACCAGCCAAGTCACTTGCTGTAAAGCCTACTCGAGAAACTGTACAGGTGACTGTCTGATTGCTCACCCTTGCAGATGTAGTGGTATTGCCGGTAATAGTGTATCCGGTTAGACGATAAGGTTCGAATGTTGCATACACAGTATATGCTATTGTTCCCTCTTCCACTGCCACATCGTATTTGCGAGTCAACTTCTCTGCAGGATCAGACGAGTTAATAGAAACTAAATCAGTACCTCCATCCGCCCAAGACCAACCAAGGAGATGATAACCAGCATCCGGTTTAGCCCATGCATAAATAGGCACCTGAAATTCAGACATACCCTGCATGGATATATTCAATCCGTTCTTCTTGACATTCGAAGTGCCCTCAACGTACTCCGACTCACGCGGATCTGACTCCGACGTAGTTACATACACTTTGCCACCACCGGTAGAAGAGCACACGCCTGTCAACTGCGCATTATACACAGGTTCCGACGTCAGCATAGCTACAATCGCCTGCTGTTGCTCCTCTGTTAGATTACCCAACACACCGGATGCATACGTAGATACTACGTTACATACTGACAAGCAGCATAGTGCAATAAAACTTCTTAATAAAACTTTCTTCATATTGCTGTTTTTTTTCATTATATACATAAAAAGCGGCGCAAAGGTAGGGCTTTTTTTTGAAACAAAAAAATATATTGAGCAAAAAAGACAAAAAATCTTCATTTTGTCAGCTAAATATCGCAAAAATCATTCCAAACATTTGCATAGTCCAAAAAAAAGCAGTACTTTTGCCGCTGCAAAAGTGCCGACAATGATTATCCATGACCCGAAAATAGAGAACCCTATCCTGCGGATGGTGGGCGAGACAGCAGACCAACTGGGCTTGGATTGCTATGTCATAGGCGGATGGGTGAGAGACCTGTTCCTCCATCGTCCGTCCCAGGATATAGATGTGGTGGTCGTAAGGAAAGAAGGGGTTAGTGGGTTAGAGGTTAACGGATTAGGGGAGACAGGCGCGAGATCGGGGATTGGTATAACCTTGGCGGAGGCGGTAGCGAAGCGATTGGGCAAAGGTGCGCATTTGGCGGTTTTCAAGACCTATGGCACAGCGCAGGTGAAGGCGAAAAAGGTGAGAGGATTAGAGGAGATTGAACTCGAGTTCGTCGGTGCAAGGAAAGAGAGTTATCAGCACGACAGCCGCAACCCGATAGTGGAAGACGGAACGCTTCAGGAAGACCAGAATAGACGGGATTTTACCATCAATGCCATGGCAATCTGCCTGAACGCAGAGCGATACGGCGAACTGCTCGATCCTTTCGATGGAATCGGCGATTTAGAGCGCTGTATCATCCGTACACCGCTGGATCCCGACATCACTTTTAGCGACGACCCGCTGCGGATGATGCGCGCTATCCGCTTTGCTACACAATTGGGATTTAACTTGGATAGCGAGACGTTTGATGCCATCGCACGCAATGCGAAACGTATAGAGATTATAACTCGCGAGCGCATCGCTGACGAACTACATAAAATCATGCTCAGCCGCCGTCCTTCCGAGGGATGGATGCTGCTGGATAAGACCGGACTGCTGCCGCTTATCTTCCCTGAATTGGCGGCGCTCAAAGGAGTCGAAACCAAAGACGGACGCGGACATAAAGATGTCTTCCTCCATACCCTGAAAGTGCTGGATAATGTAGCGGAGTTAACGAATGAGAGGGTTAGCGGATTAGGGGTTAGCGGATTAGAGGAGAAAGACTTATGGTTGAGATGGGCGGCACTGCTGCACGATATCGGCAAACCGCGCAGCAAAGCATGGGACCCGCAAGCGGGATGGACCTTCCGAAACCATAATTATATCGGCGCAAAAATGGTGCCGCGTATCTTCGCAAAGATGAAACTGCCGCTGAACGAGAAAATGGAGTACGTCAAGAAAATGGTGGACCTCCATATGCGGCCGATTAACCTGATTGAAGATACGGTAACGGACAGCGCAGTCAGACGATTGCTATTCGAAGCAGGCGACGATATAGACGATCTGATGATTCTCTGCGATGCCGATATCACCAGCCGTAATGAGGAGAAAAAAGCCCGATTTCATCGGAACTATCAGCTCGTTAGGCAGAAGATGGTGGAACTCGAAGAGCGTGACCGAATCCGTAATTTCCAACCGCCCGTCAAAGGCGACGAAATCATGGAGATTCTGCATCTCGAACCATGCTCGACCGTAGGCGAACTGAAGGCTGCTATCAAGGATGCTATCCTCGATGGCATCATCCCTAATGAATACAACGCCGCTAAAGCATACCTGCTTCAGCTGGCGCACGACAAAGGACTGTGCTGATTAGCGCAACGGATAATGCTGACGCAGCGACTCGAAGGCTTTCGGGTCGCTTTTTAATTGCTCCGTGATACGGCCAAGCCAACCGGCTGCAACATCCGACGATGCATTGGAGATTTGTGATTTGTGATTTGTGATTTGTGATTTAGCTAAGCCAAAAGTCTCAGCAATAGCATCCAGGCACATCTGTGATGCATTGCGTTTGCCCTCCATCGAATAACCGGCGATATGCATGGACGCCAGTTGCGCCTTCTCCAATACAGCCAAATCAATATCCGGTTCATTCTCCCATACATCCAATACATACGGATGCCCGCTCTCCAACAAGGCCTGCTCATCGACTACCCCGCCGCGGGAAGTATTGATAATCCATGCACCTGGCTGGCATTTCTGCAAAAAAGATGCATCGCAGAGGTGGTAGGTAGGATATTTGTGATGGGTGGTTAGAGGTACATGGAAAGTGATGATATCGCATTGACGGGCGATGTCGTCCAGCGGGACACCGATTCCTTTCGGAGGGTCATTGAGTAGCACGTTCAACCCCTTTCTTTCCGCCATCTTAGCTACCAGACTACCTACATGACCGACGCCGATGACGCCGAGAGTCGGCGTTTTGGTGATTGGTAATTGGTGATTGGTGATTTCGTCGAGGGTTTCTTCGACATAATCGCATACCGCCTGAGCATTGCAGCCCGGACAAGCCGTCCAGCGGATACCGCGTGACTCGCAATAAGCCGTATCGATATGATCAAAACCGATAGTAGCCGTACATACCAATCGCACACGCGAACCGCGCAATAGCTCCTCATTCACTTTGGTACGCGTGCGCACCACCAGCACATCCGCATTCCGCACCGCCGCAGCATCAATTTCATCCGGTTTCATCGGATAAATATGCACTTCAGGCCATGCGCGCCGAACGGCCTCCGCGAGGAAAGGAATATGAGAGTCAATGACGATCGTCATTTATGATTTCAAATTTATGATTTCAGATTTGATATTTGATGTTATCAATCAGTCTCACAGGACCGCAATAGACGGTGACGCAACCGATAGCATGGGCAAACGTATCCGTTGGCAGCAACGAAGAGCAGTCCACTATCTCGTAATACTCCACTTCCAATCCGGGTACCGCATTGATGGCATCGATAACGCGCTGTTGTACACCTGCCACCGTAGCGCCTTGCTCTTTCGCCCATTCCTGGGACTCAAAAAGGATGCGGGAGATATTCACCGCCGTCTCTTTCTCTGCCGGCGAGAGCCGTTCGTTACGGCTGGAAAGAGCCAACCCGGACGATTCGCGCACGATAGGGCAATCGATGATCTGCAGATTGCCGAACGTTCCGGCCATAGAGCTGCGCTCTACCATATGATGGATGATGGCCAGTTGCTGAAAATCTTTCTCTCCGAAATAAGCGCGGTCGGGTTGTACAAGATAGAAAAGACGGCTGACAACCTGCACCACTCCGTTGAAATGCCCCGGACGCATCTTGCCTTCCATCACTTGGTCCAGACCGGCAAAGTCGAATTCGAAGGTGGTATTCATCTCCTGTGCGGAATACATCTCTTCGGGCGTCGGCGCAAAGACGTAATGCGCTCCGATACTGCTCAACAACTCCGCATCCCGCTCTATATTACGCGGGTACTTGGCGAGATCCTCTTTGTTATTAAACTGCGTGGGGTTGACAAAAACAGACACGAAGCATACATCGTTCTGCTGCACCGCCTTACGAACGAGGGAAGCATGTCCCTGATGAAGCGCACCCATGGTGGGCACCAGGCCAATCGTCTGACCTTTCGTTTTGCACGACTGAACGGCCTTCTGAAGGTCCGATTTAGTAGTTATGATTTGCATAGATGAATAGGATTTTTTCGTTCAATATTACCAAAAAACGTGCAAAGTTAGTCAAAAATACTCGAAAAATAAAATTTTTCGTCACTTTTTTCTCTTTTTTTTTCGTCATATAGATTTTTTTTCGTATCTTTGCACTGGGAAAATATGTACACGCCTATGAAAGAGCCTAATCGTATCTTGTTTATTTCGCAGGAAATAAGCCCTTATTTGGCCGACGAGACGCCTATGCGCCTCCTCAATCGTCAGTTACCAGAGTACTTCCAGGCTCATGGGTATGAGACGCGTACGTTCATGCCTAAGTTCGGTGAGATCAACGAGCGCCGTAACCAATTGCATGAAGTGATTCGTTTATCCGGAATGAACCTGATTATCGAGGAGTCGGACCATCCGCTCCTGATTAAGGTGGCGTCGATTCAGTCGGCACGTATTCAGATTTATTTCATCGATAATGATGATCTTTTCCACCGCCGCAAGGGCGTACATGACGAGAACGGCGTGGAGTATGCGGATAATGACGACCGCGTTATATTTTTCGCGCGGGGAGCAATAGAGACAGTGAAAAAACTGCGCTGGACGCCGAATATAATCCTATGTTCGGGCTGGATGTCCGCTTTGGCTCCCCTGTATCTGAAGAAAGCGTATAATGATGAGCCGTTCTTCGCACACTCAAAGATTGTGCTGATGCTGGACGATAACGAATATCAGACTCCGTTCTCCACCAAGTTTGCGGACAAACTGCGTATTGACGGCATCACGAATACCGATGTGCGTTCGATAGCCGGTTTCCCCGTCGGTTACGAAGAGTTGATGCGTCTGGCGATTGATTTCTCCGATGCAATCGTGTTTGCTACACCTCATGTCAACCAGCATCTGATCAATTATGCGGAGACCAAAGGCAAACCGATACTGCCATACCAGGTAGAGGAAGACCTGAGTATAGCATGCCGGAGACAGATGGAATTTTTTGAAGGATTAGCAGATTAGTGAAAAAGCAATTATTCATAGTAGGATTGTGCGTATTGTTGGCGGGCTTCTTATGGAGCTGCAAAGATGATGTCACCAGTGCGGGCGAATCCGTATTGGACGATGATGATGCCATCATCGTGCTGGTAGATACCTTCCCTATCACATCGGGTATAGATAGCTGCAAGGCTATCATCTCCCAGGCCGATTCCTGCCTGCTGGGTGAGATGGAGACGGACTACGGTTTGCTGCGTGCGTCCGTCATGACGCAGTTGGCGTGTCCGGAAGGGTTCTCTTATCCGGAGGGCGCCACCGTAGACTCGGTATGCCTGTTCATGTACTACTCCAGCTGGGAAGGGAGCGGTTTGTCGCCCATGGCCATCAGCGCCTATATGATGGACAAAAAGACCTTCAATTATAATAGCACTTATCCCACCGACCTGCAACTCAGCGACTATTGCACGATGGACGAGAACGGACATCCCGCTTTCCCTATACTGGTCAACCATCGCATCGTAGCGGCTTCAGAGAAAATGGACTCCGTAGTGGATAGTTACGGCAATGTGATGCCCATGGTACGGATGCGGCTGAATGATAATTTCAAGGATTATTTCTGGGCCATCCAGTCCTTTGAGAGCCAGGAAGCATTCAACAAGCAGTTCAAGGGACTCGTCATCGAGAGTTCATTCGGATCATCCACCATACTGAATGTATCGAATCTGTCGATGGGGGTTTACTACAGTTTTAAGTACAACAAAGCCGGCAAAGACACAACCATACATACGATGAAATCGTTCTACGCCAATGCGGAGGTACGTATGGTGAATCGGTTGGAATATCGCGACAAGCGGGAATGGATAGAAGAGCTGAAAAAAGACTCTGACACCTATAATTATATTATCGCGCCTGCGGGCGTATATACGCGTATGGTCTTTCCGATGGCGCGTATCACCGATTCGATCATGGCGCATATGATTACTATTGACGGAGAAGATATTAAGTTCAAGCGTCCGTATGTCAACAAAGCCGCGGTGCGTGTGGCTGTGGAGAATGTGTATAGTGGTTCGGCCAGCCAAAAGACGCGTAACGACTGGTTGCAGCCGGCGGACCATATGCTGCTTATCAAAGAGGAGAGCATGGAGCGCTTCTTCGCCAAGAAAGAGTTGCCGTCCGACACCTGCGCCTTGCTCAGTGCACTGACGCAGAGCGTGGATTCATCCGGCAATGCGATTTACTACTACACCTACGACCTGTCTGATTTTCTGACGAACCAGTTGCGGCAACTCAATACGGATGACGAGTTGCGGATGATGCTGGTACCGGTAAGCGTGAATACAACGAATACAGCCGGCAGTGCCACCGGCGGCATCACGGCTGTCCGCCAGCAAGAGACACTATCGGCGACCAAGATACGGTCGGCGAAGAATGGAATGGAACTGGAATTGGTATATTGCGGATTCGCTATACCGAATTTCTTAGACGAGTAAGGTCTGCTTTCTCCAATTTATCCTGCGTATAGGCTTTGGTAATGGTGAACGACTGCTGTTTGCCTGTTTGCTTATGACTGGGCAGTTCGAACATAAGATCGGTCATCACGGCCTCCATCAGTCCGCGCAGTCCGCGTGCGCCGAGTTTATACTCCAGCGCTTTATCCACGATATAATCGAGGGCGTCATCCTCATAGACAAGGGTGACATTATCCATCGCCAGCAGTTTCTGATACTGCTTGGTGAGCGCATTCTTAGGTTCGGTAAGAATAGCACGCAGGGCCTCGCGTGAGAGAGGTTGGAGATAGGTGAGCACCGGCAGACGACCGATGATCTCGGGGATAAGCCCATAGGACTTGAGGTCCTGCGGAGCTATATACTGGAGCAGATTATCTTTATCCACCTGCGCGGCTTTCTGCTGCGCGGCAAAACCTACCACTTGGGTATTCATGCGCTGCGCTATCTTGCGCTCGATACCGTCAAAAGCACCTCCGCAGATGAAGAGGATGTTTTTGGTATCCACATGGATATACTCCTGGTCCGGATGCTTGCGCCCGCCCTGCGGCGGCACATTGACGATGGAGCCTTCCAGCAGTTTGAGCAAACCCTGCTGCACACCTTCGCCACTCACATCACGCGTGATAGAGGGATTCTCCGATTTGCGGGCAATCTTATCTATCTCATCAATGAAGACGATACCCCTTTGCGCGGAGGAGAGATCATAGTTGGCATCCTGAAGCAGTCGTACGAGGAGCGATTCCACATCTTCTCCTACATAGCCTGCTTCGGTCAGCGCCGTGGCATCAACGATAGCGAACGGCACCTTCAGCATTTTCGCGATAGTGCGTGCCAGGAGAGTCTTACCCGTACCGGTGGAGCCGACGAGAAGGATATTACTCTTCTCTATCTCCACATCGTCATTGGTAAGCTCCTGGAGCACCCGCTTGTAATGGTTATAAACCGCCACGGAGAGGAAGCGTTTGGCTTGCTCCTGACCGATGACATAGAGGTCCAGAAAATCCTTTATCTGCTGCGGTGTAGGCAGCGTATCCATGCTGAGTGCTTCTTGGGCGGAAGTTTTGGACTTAGGCAATGAAGCCACCATCTGATGCCCCGTCTCAATACACTCGCTGCATATCAGCGAGCCATCCATACCGGCAAACATCTGCGGCATCTCGCGGCCGCAGAACGAGCAGCGTTGTGGATTTTTCTTGTCTGCCATTACGTTATTGCTTTCTCGTAAACACTTTATCAATCATGCCGTAATCGAGCGCCTCTTGAGCAGTAAGCCAGTGGTCGCGGTCCGCGTCCTGACGTATCTGCTCCATCGTCTTGCCCGAATGGTCGGAGATGATCTGATAGAGTTCGTCCTTGAGTTTGAGAATCTCTTTGGCGGTTATCTCTATATCGCTGGCCTGGCCTTGTACACCGCCGAGCGGCTGGTGAATCATAACGCGGCTATGAGGCAATGCGGCACGCATGCCTTTTTCTCCCGCTACGAGGAGTACCGCACCCATCGAAGCAGCCAGACCGGTGCAGATAGTCGCCACTTTGGCCTTGACGAACTGCATGGTATCGTATATACCGAGGCCGGCATAGACGGAACCACCGGGCGTATTGAGATAGAGATTGATATCCCGCTCATTATCCACGGAGTCCAGATAGAGCAACTGCGCCTGAATCACATTGGCCGTATAATCATTGACCTCAGTACCGAGGAAAATCACACGGTCCATCATCAGACGGCTGAATACATCCATCTGGGTCACGTTCAGTTGACGCTCCTCCAGGATAGTGGGAGATATATATCCGTAGCTGGCGCGGGCCGAATCCATGCTCTGAGACATGATTTTCTCTACATGCATAGAGTTCAGGCCCTGCGCAGCTGCGAACTTAAGGAAGTCATTATTCATGTACGATGTACGATTTATTTCTTCAATTCAGCTTTCCGCTCTGCGCGCTTAGCCTGTGCACGCTGGATATCGTAAGCAATCGGCGAAGCGATGAACAGGGACGACCAAGTTCCGACGATCACACCCATGAGGAGGGCGAAGACGAAGCCCTGGATAGTCTCGCCACCGAAGATAAAGATAGCAAGGAGGACGACGAACGTACTCATAGAGGTCGAGAACGTACGGCTCAAAGTGCTATTCAATGCGTCGTTGATATTGACATTCTTTTCGCGTTTCGGATAGAGTTTGTTGTACTCACGAACACGGTCGAAGATAACCACCGTATCGTTGATCGAATAACCGATAACGGTCAAGATAGCAGCGATAAATGCCTGGTCGATCTCCATAGAGAACGGCATGATCTTCCACAGGATTGCATAGAGACCCAGAATAATGACTGTATCGTGCGCAAGAGCCACGAGAGCGCCTACTGAGTAAGCGAAATTGCGGAATCGCAGGAGGATATAGAGGAAGATCACAATGAGCGCAGCGAGCACAGCCCAGATAGCGCTGGTGGTGATATCATCGGCAATAGCCGGACCTACTTTCTGGCTCTGCATGATACCTACAGCTGCGTTCGACTCGGTGGAGCGGAAATCATCGAAGGTGATATTGTCGCTCAGGAATGGTTTGCAGCCCTCGTAGAGCAGTGCCTCAATCGCCTCGTCAGCCTCTGCGGTCTCTTCGTGGATACGGTAGTTGGTGGAGATACGTACCTGGTTGGCGTCGTTACCATAGGTGATCACATTCAGAGAGAAGAGTTCGCCGTCCTCCAGCGTAGCGCTGAAAGTCTTATCAAGGCTCTCGCGTACATCCTGGGTGTTGATATTCTGGTCGAAACGGACAACATAGTTACGTCCTCCGGAGAAGTCAATACCGAGGTTCAGTTTACCGAAGATATGCGGCTCCAGACCCAGAATAGCGAAGATAACCAATGCGCCCGACAGGCAGTAAGCCCACTTGCGTGCATTGACGAAATCGAAATGCATGTTCTGCAGGAAGTTCTTCATCAGACGAGTGGTGAAGCTCAGCTCCTTGGCATTCTCATTCTTTGCATAGTCCTCCAGCAACAGACGGGTGATAAATACCGCCGTGAGGAAGGAGGAGATGATACCGATCATATAGGTAACAGCGAAGCCCTTGATAGGACCCGTACCGAAGATAGCGAGGATAGCACCGGTCAGGAAGGATGTTACGTTCGCGTCCACGATGGCAGAGATAGCACCCTTGAAACCGTCTTCTATCGCTTTGCGCATTCCCTTGCCTGCACGCAACTCCTCACGGATACGCTCATAGATCAGCACGTTTCCATCGACCGCACAACCCATCGTCAGGACGATACCGGCGATACCCGGCAGCGTCAGTACGGCGCTAAACGAAGAGAGAATACCTACCAGCAGGAATACATTGCATACCAATGCAGCATCGGCGATGAGACCCGGAATCCAACCGTAGTAGAAGATCATATAGATCAGGATGAGCACGAAGCCCAGTGCGAATGACCAGAGACCGGACTGGATAGCCTCACGACCGAGGGATGGACCAACCACGCTCTCCTCGATGATGCGGGCGGGAGCCGGCATCTTACCGGACTTAAGGGTGTTAGCCAAGTCTTTTGCCTCTTCTACGGTAAAGTTACCGGTGATTTGGCTGTTACCGCCGGCTATCTCGTTTTGCACAGTCGGGAAGGAATATACATATCCATCCAGCACGATAGCCACCGACTTACCGATGTTATCGCGAGTGATACGCTGCCATGCTTTGGCACCCTCCGCGTTCATCGACATGGATACATTGGCATAGGCACTGAGTTGCGAGAAGTCGGCACGCGCATCGGTGATGACGTCTCCCTCGAGGGAAGCACGGCCGTCACGCTGCGCTTTGAGTGCAACCAGGTTGTAATAACTACCTGCCTCGTCAATCGCTTTAACAGTCCAGTAGAAACGTGCGTCACGCGGGAGCAGTGCTTTGGCAATCTGGGAGTTCAGCATCGCGTTCACTTTCGCTGTATCTACGTAGTGAACCGTACCGATGACCGGACCGCGGTAAGCCTGACCGGCTTGGTTGATAGACGGGTTAAGGATAGCGAAGAGCGGGTTGTTCTTCTTATACTCGGCTATCTGCGCAGCCTGATCCGCCTCGGCAGCAGTGCTGTCGGCACTGAGGTTATCTACGAGGTCGGCCAATTCGTCGCTTTCTGCTTTCGGAGCCTCAGCGGGCTTAGCCTCTTCTGCTTTAGCCTCTTCCGCTTCCGGAGCAGTAGCTGCGAACTCACGGTTGATCTGCGCAATAGCAGGGAGAAGCTCGGAAGCCTCATACGTCTCCCAGAACTCAAGGTTAGCGGAACCCTGGAGCAGTTTACGTACACGCTCCGGCTCTTTGATACCCGGAAGCTCAATCAGGATACGTCCCGGCTGCGCCAGTTTCTGGATGTTCGGCTGAACAACACCGAAACGGTCGATACGCGTGCGAAGCACGTTGAACGAGTTCTGGATAGCTCCATCCACCTCTTCGCGGATCACTTTCTCTACCTCCGCATTGGTAGAAGTGAGGGTCACTTTGTCTTTAAGCTCGAACGTAGAGAAGATCGAAGCCAATTGGCCATTGGGATCCACCTCGCGGAATGACTCAATAAAGAGCGTTACGAAATCCGCGCCGCTGGCTTTCTGCTTCTGTCTCGCCAGCGCCATAGCCTGTTTGTAGTTCGGCGTCTCGTTATGTCCGCTGAGGGCATCGAGAATGTCGGGAACCGAAACCTCCATGGTCACGTTCATACCACCCTTGAGGTCCAGACCGAGGTTAATCTCTTTCTCGCGGCACTCTTTGAGGGTGTAACCGAACCACACTTTCTTTGTAGCAATAGAGTCCAGATACTGGTACTCCTTCACGGCGTCGCCCGCTGCATACTCTTTGGCCTGCTTGTCATAATGACTCGTAACCAAAGAGAATGACAGGTAGAAAGCGCAAACAAGCGCAAGGCAGACCGCCAAAATTCTAACAAGTCCTTTGTTTTGCATAATAGATTTTTATTTGATTAAAACGTTAAATCTTCTGTTTCTCACACTCGCGCGGCGCATATAGCGCATACGCTGCACAAAAAGCGTGCAAAGGTACTGCTTTTTTTCTTAAAAAGAAAATAAATGTATGAAAAAATGCAAAAAAGCGCGATTTTGCTAACTGAATATTGCAAAATTACGCGCGCGCTTGTGTATATCATTTTTTTATTGTACCTTTGCGCCCAAATTGCGTAAGTGTGCACTAATGGCTAAATCAGACTACATCATTGAGGTGAAGCATGTCTTCAAGCAATTCGAAGACGGCAAATATGCGTTAAACGATGTGAACCTTCAGGTTGAGAAGGGCGAATTCGTGACTATTTTGGGTCCGTCGGGGTGCGGAAAGACGACGCTGTTGCGTTGCATAGCGGGTTTTCAGGTGGCCAGTTCCGGCGATATTCTGCTGAAGGGAGAAGATGTGACCAAGACTCCTCCCTACAAGCGTCCGGTGAACACGGTCTTTCAGAAATATGCCCTGTTCCCCCATTTGAATGTATTTAACAATGTCGCCTTCGGCCTTAAGTTGAAAAAAGAAGCTCCGGAGACGATTAAGAAAAAAGTGCGTCAGGCGCTTAAGATGGCTAACCTCACGGGTTACGAGGAGCGCGAAGTGGATACCTTGAGCGGTGGACAACAGCAGCGTGTAGCTATCGCACGCGCTATCGTGAATAAACCCGAAGTGCTGCTTCTGGACGAGCCGCTGAGTGCGTTGGACCTGAAAATGCGGCATGATATGCAGATTGAGTTGAAAGAACTGCATGAGAAATTAGGTATCACCTTTATCTACGTGACGCACGACCAGGAGGAGGCATTGACACTGAGCGACCGCGTAGTGGTGATGAATGAGGGTAAGATACAGCAAATCGGTACGCCGACGGATATATACAACGAGCCGCAGAACTGCTTTGTGGCGGATTTTATAGGCGAGAGCAATATCCTGAGCGGCACGATGATCCGCGATAAACGTGTGGAATTCTGCGGACAGGAGTTCGACTGTATCGATACCGGCTTCGGGGAGAACAACCCCGTGGAGGTGGTTATCCGGCCGGAGGATATCTACTTATGGAAAGTACAAGGGGACAAAATACAAAGCGACAAAGGTCCCGATGCTGCTTCGCAGGCTGATTTGGACGAAGAGGACAGAGTTCCGAAAGGGAAGTTCACCAAATGGTACGGGGAGGTCCAGAGTTGTATCTTTAAAGGAGTGCACTATGAGATGCGTGTACTCACGCCCGATGGATATGAATTCCTTATTCAGGACTACCATGAGTTCCTCCCGGGAACGGAAGTGGGCATGCTGGTTCGCCCCGAGGATATCCAAATCATGAAAAAAGAGCACTATATCTACAATTATTTTGAAGGTGAAGTGCTGAAGAACGGCAAGGTGCGTTTCCTGGACGCCGAATGGGAGGTGGAAGAGAAGCAATTGGAGCCCTTCGCGCCCGGAGACAAAGTGCAGGTACGCGTCAAATTCCGCGACATTGATTTGCAGGACTATGAAGAAGAAGGAACGCTGAGCGGCGAGGTGCATTTCATCCTGTACAAAGGCAATCACTACCATCTGACTATCCGCACGGATAAGGGGCATGATTTATATGTCAATACGAACGACGTGTGGGACGACGGAGACCGCGTGGGTATTGTTATTCCGAAGAATAAGATTCGGATTAGCGGATTAGAGGATTAGAGAAAATGAGTAAAGCGATTCAGATATTTTCTTCGCGGCGGACATGGGCATGGCCGTATATTCTGTTTCTGGTGCTGTTTGTCGTGCTGCCGTTGATTCTTGTGGGCGTATATGCCTTCACGGATATCGACGGACACTTCACATTGCGCAATTTTGCGAAATTCTTCACGCATAAAGAGGCTATCCATACCTTTGTGTATTCTGTTGTGATAGCGGTTTTTAATACTGCTATCTGCCTGCTTATCGGTTATCCGGCGGCGTATATCATGGCGCAGGAGGACTTCAAGACACCGAAAGTGATGGCAATGCTGTTCATTCTGCCGATGTGGATCAATTTTCTGCTGCGTACGGTGGCTACCGTGGAGTTGTTTAATATGTGCGGGCTTCCGTTAGGAGAAGGAGCACTCTTGTTCGGACTCTGCTATGACTATCTGCCATTCATGATTTACCCTATTTATAATACTTTGCAGAAGATGGATAACTCGCTGGTAGAGGCGGCGCAGGACTTGGGTGCTAACCGCTGGACCTGCTTCTGGAAAGTGATTGTGCCGCTGAGTTTGCCGGGGGTATATAGCGGTATCGTGATGGTCTTCATGCCTACGGTTTCTACTTTCGCTATTGCGGAATTGCTGACGCATAACAACATCAAGTTGTTCGGTAGCCTCATTCAGGACTATATCACTACAACGGACTTGCTCAATTACGGCGCCGTGCTGAGCCTTGTGCTGCTGATTATTATCGGCCTCACCTCGTTCTTCGGCGACCATAGCAAAGACGGAGAAGAGAAAGGAGGGGGACTGGTATGATGTTAAAATGGTTAGGATGGATGGTACTTTCCATTTTCACTTTTCAATTCTCAATTTGCCAAGCGCAGTCGAACCTGACGTACACCCTCCGCGTAGGAACAACCGACCCTGTGGCGCTGCTGGAGACGTTTCCGGAGAGCTACGCCGGAGAGAAGGTGAATGTGAAGGTACAAAGTACAACGTATGATGTACAAGGAAAAGACTCCCTTGATTTTATCTTTGCGAACGGGGAAGCAATAGAGGGATTCAACGAGGTGTATCGCTTCAAGGAAGGCGAGCAGGAGTGGATCGTATGGCGGAATGGAAAAGAGATCAAGAACCGCAGCCAGCGGACGCTGGTAAGCAACGCCTATAATACATTTGAGGCATATCTTCACGAGACCCTTGATGTCAAGAAGAAGCGCGGTTGGATATGGTGGATCTTTGCCGGCATTGCTTTGGCATTAGCCCTCGCCTTGACCTGCGTACAAATCATACAGCGGCGCAAAGAGAAAAAACTGTCGAGTGTGGAGCAGGAGATGCTCCGCCGCGAACGTATGGGTATGCGCCGGCATTACGGATCGCAGTTATACCTGTGGTTGCTGCTGCTGGTGCTCTACGCACCCATCGCTCTCATTGCCGTGTTCTCGTTCACCAAGAGTAAGATTCTCGGTAACTGGACCGGTTTCTCGATGGACTTGTATGCCAACCTCTTCACCGGTAAAGCAGACGCAGGGCTGAATAGCGCCATCACCTATACGGTGATCATAGCGCTGGTGGCAGCGGTATGCTCCACTATTCTCGGTACACTGGCCGCTATCGGTATTTATAACATGCGCGCGCGCAGTCGCAAGATGGTTACGTTCCTTAACTCCGTGCCGATGATCAACCCGGATATCATCACCGGTATATCGCTCTTCCTGCTGTTTGTGGCATTAGGGTTCAGCCAAGGCTTGGCGACGGTTTGCATCGCCCATGTGGTCTTCTGTACGCCATATGTAGTGCTGAGCGTCCTGCCGCGTCTGAGCCGTATGAATCCCAATACCTACGAAGCCGCACTGGACTTGGGAGCCACGCCCGCGCAAGCACTCCGTATGGTAATGCTGCCGGAGTTATGGCCGGGCATGCTAAGCGGATTTATATTAGCCTTGACCTTGTCGGTGGACGATTTCGGCGTTACTTTCTTTACCAAAGGCTCCGGCGGACTCGAGACACTGAGTACCTTTATCTATTCGGACGCGCGTAAGGGCGGTCTTACTCCCGAATTGCGTCCGCTATTCACCATCATTCTTATCGTGATGTTAGCTGTGCTAATCTATATCAACATTCATAACTCAAAACAAGAAGAAAAGAAATGAAACGTTCAACTTTCAACTTTCAACTTTTTGCAGTATTGGCTCTGGCGCTAATACTCGTTTCCTGCGGTGGTTCAGACCGCGCACATCAACTCAAAGTGCTCAACTGGGCAGATTATATTGACGAAGGCGTGAAAACGAACTTCGAAGAGTGGTACTTCGCGCAGACCGGTGAGAAGGTGGAACTCGTGTACGAGACCTTCGATATCAATGAAACCGCGCTGACGAAGATTGAAGTGGGGCATGAGGACTACGATGTATTCTGTCCGTCAGAGTATATCATTGAGCGCATGCTCAAAAAAGACCTTATTCTGCCGATTCAAAAGGACCTGATTGCCGATTCGATTTATTATTTCGACAATATCTCCCCCTTTGTGACCGAGAAGTTCCAGTTGATGGCTCCGAACGCCGATGTGCAGGTTAAGGATTATACAGTGGGCTACATGTGGGGAACGACCGGATTTATCTTCAACCCGCAGTTCGTCAACCGCGAGGACCTGCAAAGCTGGGGTGCTATTCTTGATCCTAAGTTCGAGAACCGCATTCTGATGAAAGATGCTTTCCGCGATGTCTATTCGGTGCTCGTGCTGTATGCGTTTGCTGACCAGATTGAGAAGGGCGAAGTGAGCCGCGACGATTTGGTGCGCAACATCACTCCGGAGCGCGTAGAGGCAGTCAAAGAGATCCTGCTGAAAGCCAAGAAACAAATCTGCGGATGGGAAGTGGACTTCGGCAAAGAGGAGATGACGAAGGGCAAAGCATGGCTCAACCTCAGCTGGTCCGGCGATGCCCAGTTCGCCATTGAAGAGGCGGCAGAGATGGGCGTGATGCTTGATTATATCGTGCCGCAGGAAGGTTCGAATGTATGGTTTGACGGTTGGGTTATTCCCAAGTATGCCAAGAATGTCAAAGCGGCTACCTATTTCATCGATTATATGTGCCGTGCGGACAATGCGCTGGCGAACATGACTGAGATCGGTTACGTTTCCTGCGCCGGTGGTCCGCTCGCAGCTGCGGACGTTCTGGCAGACCAGAATGATGAAGAGGAATGGCCGGATGCTGTGGATGCCTCCTATTTCTTCGGCGAAGAGCCTATCGAAGTGGATGGTGAGTTATTAGACCCGCACGCACTGCACCTCAACCCGGTTTACTATGCCGATAAGAGCATTATTGACCGCTGCGCACTGATGCACGATGCCGGTGACGCACAGGAGATGCTGCTCGAGATGTGGAACGAAATCAAGTTAGCCAGATGATAGACCGCTTCGCTAAAAGAATAAGAATCACTTCTGTCTTTATTCTTTGCTCCTTATTCCTTACTCCTCCCCTCTCTGCACAGACGACAGAGATGGAGAAGCGTTTCAGGGCGCTGGATGCCCGGTTTGAGAACCGGGACAAGCTCCTGCAACGCGATTTGAAAGCCTACCTGCAAGCCTACCCCTACACTACGTTTGAAGACGAAGTGAAGTGTATGCAAGGCATTTTGCAGGTGGAGAAAGGTCATTACAAGCAAGGACTGAAGATTCTGGAGCAAGTGGAACTCTACGCGCTCACGCGACCGCGTCAGGATGATTATGCTTTCTACCGCGGGTACGCATATCTGATGCTGCAGGAGTATCAGCGGGCGTCCATATACTTCGGCCAACTGAGTAAAGGCGAGAGCCGTTATGCCGGTCGCGGCGCATATTACTACGCCTACTGCATGTATAAACTGCAGAAATACGACAAGGCATTGCCGGCGCTGGAGAAACTGGAGAACAGCCCCGAGTACGCCAAGACGGTGCCCTATTACATAACCCAGATTCAGTATGCACAGGGTAATTACGAAGAGGCTGCCTCTCGCGCTGAAACCCTTCTTCGCGAACACTCGGAGAACCTCAATAACGGTGAACTGCACCGTATGCTGGGCGAGATGAAATATGCGCAGAAAGATTATGCCGGTACGGTGGAGCACCTGCAGCAGTATCAGAAAGCGGCAAAAGCCAATAAAGAAGAGCTCATCCGCAATGATATGTATATGCTGGGAGCGGCGGAGTTCCAGTTAGGCCACTACGAAGAGGCGGTGCTGGCACTGAAGCTGATGAAGCAGGAGAAAGACTCCCTGTCCGAAGCGGCATGTATGGCGATGGGTAATGCATACGTGCAACTCAACCAGTTGGAGCAAGCCAAGTTATCCTATCAGGCTGCAGCCAATTACGGCATCACGCCGGCGGTGACGGAAGAGGCGACGTATAACTACACGCTGTGTACCTATCGCTCGTCAAGCGCATTGGGTGAATCGGTGCGTGCTTTCAATGATTTCCTGCGCCAGTTCCCCGACTCCAAATACGAGGAGCGTATCTACGAACTCTTGAGTTCTGCTCTGATGCAGAGCAAAAACTACGCAGCAGCCATCGCTACGCTGGATTCGATTGACCATCCTTCGCCTAAGATGCTGGAGACCAAGCAGTACTTGCGCTACCAGTTGGGCGCAGACCAATTCCTGCAGGGTAAGATGCAGCAGTCCGTGGAATGGATGGACGAGGTGATACAGCACAAAGCCGAGTCGGATAAATACACAACGGAGGCGTATTATATTCGCGCGGAAGCCAATTACCGCCTGCGCAACTACAATGCGTGCGCGCAAGACCTGTCGCTCTTTTTTGCTCGCCCGGATGCCAAGCGCTCGGAGAACTACAGCATCGCCCGTTATCTGCAAGGCTACTGCTATTTCTCACAAGCGCAGTATGACAAAGCGCGGACTGCTTTCTCTACGTATATCGATGCCGCAATGGCTACCGAACCGACGTATGCCGACGCGCTGAACCGCATCGGCGATTGCTATTTCAATGCCCGTCAGTTCCAGCCGGCTATCACATATTATACGCAGGTAAGCAATCTGCAGGCATCGGGAGCCGATTACGCGCTCTTCCAGCGCGGCTATGCGCTCGGCTTGCAGCATAAGTACAGCGAGAAGATATCCGTGCTGCGCGACCTGGTGAAGCGCTATCCGAAGTCCGATTATGCGGATGACGGCGTCTATGAGATTGCCCGTGCGCAGCTGCAGCAGGAGGACGAACGCGGTGCTATCGGTACCTACGAGCAGTTGCTCGCCGCGTATCCCCACTCCACGCTCGCGCGCAAAGCGTCGCTGGAGCGCGCTATGCTGTATCGCAACCTCAATGAGACGGAACAGGCTATCGCCGCATACCGCCAGACGATAGAGAAATATCCGGCTACCGAAGAAGCCTACACCGCCCTTGATGCGCTGCAGGCACTCTATATCGAAACCGGCAATGTGAACGAGTATCTGGCGTACACGAAGAACCTTGCGAAGATGAATATGAATGTCACCACGCAGGAGGATTCGCTGCTCTACGCCGCCGCTGAAATGCAGTATATGCAGGCAGCGTATCAGAAGGCAACGGTTTCGCTGACCAATTATATCTCGCAATACTGCTCCGGCGGACGCTATTGCACCACCGCGCGCTATTATCTGGCGGACTCGTATTACCGCTTGGGTAAGACCTCCGAAGCGCTGCAGCACTATGCTGTCCTGGCAGAGCTGGCGGCCAACCCGTATCAGGAGGAGGCTGCTATCCGCGTAGCGGAGATCAGTTATGACAAGGGCGATTATGCAGCGGCATTGGAGGCTTTCTATCGCATGCATAGCCTGGCTTCAAGCCGCGAGAATACGAATATCGCGC
>Ga0310691_10000861_pt1 | contig 51779 bp, 37 predicted proteins | sample 176DNAGHGlowgp2_FD_203887 | JGI IMG/M metagenome (GOLD analysis project Ga0310691, IMG submission 203887) | Sheep rumen microbial communities from Palmerston North, Manawatu-Wanganui, New Zealand - 1766 DNA GHGlow gp2 (v2) (version 2) | ecosystem: Host-associated > Mammals > Digestive system >... | reverse complement strand
CTGCCTATCTCGATATCCCTTGTTGGAACTTCTGTATGCGTCCATCGTATCTGCCATCAGCAATGTCGTGGACTTCATGGTCTGCACGTCTGAGTTCGTTGGCATTGAACCTGCCCAAGGTGCTTGCCAGCTAGACAAACCAGTCTGCCACTTGCTTCAGAGTAGCACTTGCCAGTTCGGAAAACATCTTCAGGTATTGTTTGATGGCGTATGACTCGTTGTCCCAGAAGATGTCACCATGCTTGCCGCCTCGACCGCCGAAGCCTGAATAGGCATAGTCCTGAATGGCTTTGATGCAGAATTGCAAGCCCTCGTCAACGCGGTAGATATAGGCAGACATGGCAAAGAACATCGGGTCTTGCCAGTTGCCACGCTCCTTGATGGTGAAGAATTCATGTGGGATTGCTTTAAACTTTTACAAGTAACTGAAACACAGATAGAAACACGGTGTTTCCAGAATTGAACGGTACAAAAAAGTGCAATAGCAAAAAATGGGAAATCTAAGAGTTTTGCAGAGCAAAACCAGCCTTCAAAGGTGTGCAATATTTAACAGATCGTAAAGATTATTTAACCTTTAATTTTGAGGCAATTTTGCCGTTTGCTAAGTCAGGATGACAGTAATGGGTGGCATTTACACCTTCATAACATTGCCTTGCAACATATAAAAAGAGGGCAAAAAGGGGACGTTTGTACCGACGTTGTACCACGACTGCGATAATTGGCTGTTAGACAGCGTCGGTTAATAATTCTAGCCGAACTCATGCATGGCATTTTGATTCATTTTAGAGGGAAATGTGCACTATATCGTGTTAAAGTCTGTCATATCAGAACCTCCTTGAAGAGTATTTTGTAACTTTGCAACCAAATTGGATTGTATCATCATGAACGAGAATTTCGCTATACAGCTCTTTGAGGGCAAGAAAGTTCGCATCGTATGGGATGCAGAACAGGAGAAGTACTATTTCTCTGTAACGGATATAGTGCAGGTCTTGACAGATTCCGTGAATCCGCGTGATTACATAAAGAAGATGCTTAGACGTGACCCAGAACTGAAATCCAAGTGGGGGACAATTTGTCCCCCTGTTGAAATGTTGGCTCCAGATGGCAAGCGACGCAAGACGCAAGCCGCTGATCTTGAAGGCATTTTTAGAATCATCCAGGCCATACCCTCCAAGAAAGCCGAACCGGTGAAACAATGGCTTGCCGAGTTGGGCAGTATGCGCGTTGACCAAATGATTGACCCGGAACTGACCTTTCAGATGGCCGTCGAGGACTATCGTCGTCAAGGCTACAGCGACCGCTGGATAAACGAGCGCATGCGCTCCATCGAGATGCGCAAAGAGCTGACCGATGAGTGGCATCGTTCCGGCATACATGAGCCTAAGGACTTCGCCATTCTGACAAATGTGCTGACAAAGGCGTGGAGCGGCATGACCACAGGCGAATACAAGCGTTACAAGGGGCTGACCAAGCAGAACCTGCGCGACAACATGACGAATGTGGAACTGGCACTCAACACACTTGCCGAGGTAGCTACCACGGAGTATTCTCGCCAATCTAATCCGCAGTCGATGGCCGAGAGCCAACGTATTGCAAAGGAAGGTGGCGAAGTAGCACGCGAAGCACGCGAGACGATGGAACGCCGTCTTGGCAGAAGCGTTGTTTCTTCTGAGCGTGCATCAGACTACATAAGGCCAATTGAGGGCAAAGGGCAGAACACTCTGCCCAAGGAGGACGAATAAGAACAATTCTATGAATATCATCATTATTGGAGCCACCTCAGGCATTGGCAAGGCCTTGTATGAGAAATATGCAACCGACGGGAACCGTATAGGTATCGTTGGACGACGCACTCTCTTGTTGGATGAACTCCACCAATCACATCCCAACTGTACCTTCACGGCAACAGCAGACATTACTAAACAAGATGAGGTAGAGAGAGCTATCCATGACTTCACCAAAGAATTCGGCCACGTGGATTTAGCCATTGTCTGCTCTGGAACGGGCGAGATTAACCCTACGCTTGACTACGCATTGGAACGCCCTACGCTTGACACCAACGTGATGGGTTGGACATACGTCATTGACACGCTCTTCCATTTGTTTGAGCAACAGGCGCACGGTCATCTTGTTGCCATTACGTCGGCTGGTGGACTGAGAGGTGAGCCGATGGCACCAGCCTACAGCGCGACGAAGGCCTATCAAATCAACTATATGGAAGCCTTGCGCAAAAAGGCTTTCAAGTCAGGCGGAAAAGTCATCGTCACTGACATCCGGCCAGGTCTTGTCAATACGGCAATGGCCAAAGGCGAGGGTCTCTTCTGGGTGATGCCTGTCGAAAAGGTTGCCAGCCAAATATGTGCAGCCATTCGCAAGCGCAAGTCTAAAGTCTATGTCACGAAGCGGTGGCACGTTCTCGCCATTATCAACAAGAATTTACCATTCACATTATAAGAGAATATAACTTCGTATTTTAGAAAAATAGATAAATCGGAATTTATGGTTACAATGCTTAGATATAGTAGTGTTCTTCTTTTGCTCATCATAGCCGCTTTATCCAGCTGCAATCAGTATAATCGCATCTTGGAAGAGGTGTACGATAACGACCAGGCTGTACGTGAGTGGACCAAAGGAATGTCTTCACTGACGGCCGATGAGATTGTGAACTATTCGACTGAAATGGAACGGGTAGACTCCCTGAATCAGGCGACCGTTTTCAGTATACTGGACAAAGAAGGATGGCCTTCCCATCTATCCGACAAAGCAAATCGGGCCATCTGGATTGTTATTGACCATTCCGACCTTGCCTACCGGAGCAAGTATCTCGGCCTTGTGAAGGAAAAAGCCGATGAGGGAGTATTGGATAAAACAGACTATGCCATTCTGAATGACAGGGTTCTGATGGAAAAGGGCAAGCCACAGATTTATGGCACCCAGATCAAGATGGTTGCAACGGTTGTGGATGATGAAATTGCAATGCAGTTGTGTCTCTGGCCGGTGGAGAATCCAGCAGCTCTTGACAGTCTGAGAAGCATTGTGGGATTATCTCCCATCGAAGAATACCTGAAGACCAACTGCGATTCTATAGGTCAGGAGATAGTTTGGGACAAGGAGAAAACTGTGTCTGACTTTGATTAGACACTAAATTCCAATTTATCGGACTGCTATTATATAGCAGCTGCTTATCTCGAAATCCCTTGCTGGTACTTCTGTATGCGTCCATCATATCTGCCATCAGCAATGTCGTGAACTTCATGGTCTGCACGTCTGAGTTCGTTAGCATTGAATCTGCCCAAGGTGCTTGCCAGCCAGATGAACCAGTCTGCCACTTGCTTCAGAGTAGCACTTGCCAGTTCGGAAAACATCTTCAGGTATTGTTTGATCTTGCCCATATCGAGTAATTTTGTCAATTTCTGCCGTTTTTTGGATAATCCGCTTGCGCTCGGCAATTTGTGAACATGTTCACATTGCGCTCGCTTACTCGCGGATTTCGGGGGATGGTCCCTGACGGAAACCAATTAAGCGGATTTAAGGGGAAATAAGGTGATTTAAGGGAATACCCTACGAACCCTCTGCTCATCCACCCGAGGTACAATGGCGGTACAAAATTACTCTAATCGGGGCAAATCTGCAATAGGCAAAGAATAAGGTTAGTTAAGCGGAGTTAATTGTAAGACAGCGTTTTACACGCATCGATTTAAGGTTTGTTTCGGTCTGTTTTGAACCAATTTAATCGGTGAAGTAATTCATGTGGAAAAGATTCGTCAGCCTCTTCTGTTAGTTTTAAGGAAAAATACTTGGCTATTTCATTTATTTTTTGTATCTTTGCCACCAAATTGTGCTTTCGTTCATAAACAAATAGACCATATTATATGAAAAAGAATCTTCTATTTAAGAACTTTTTTGTACTCATCATATTATTATTGGCAGGTACAGCGGCCCACGCTCAGGAGCCATATGCCGTGCTGAGCGACAATAACACCGTGCTGTCATTTTACTATGACGATCAAAAGGCAGCACGCAACGGCATGGATATCGGGCCATTTAGCGGCTATCCGGACTTTCAGTCATGGTACGCACAGCGGGGAAGCATCACCAGTGTCGCCTTCGATGACTCGTTCGCTAACTGCACCACGCTGACAAGCACGGCCTACTGGTTCTATCAACTTGAGAATCTATCCTCCATCACTGGCATCGGCAACCTCAAAACGGATAATGTGGAGTATATGCGCGGAATGTTCGAGTACTGTGGCAGCCTGACGAGCCTTGACTTGTCGAGATTCAAGACGGACAATGTGACGGACATGAGTTGGATGTTCTGGGGATGTTCCAGCCTGACGACCATCTATGCAGGCGACGAATGGAGCACAGCAAAGGTTACGAATATTGCATCTATGTTCTATGGTTGCACGAGCCTCGTGGGTGGTGCAGGTACGCATTTTGACGAAGGCTATACCAACCAAACCTATGCCCACATTGATGGTGGTCCTGACGACCCAGGCTACTTCACACTTCCTTCTTCTTACGGCCTTACTGTGGCAGGTGTAAGGGTGACAAGTGTGAACGCCTCTGCCATTACTGGCGACAACATCGAGGGAACAGTCAGTTTCGATCCATCTTCCCATATACTGACACTCAATGGAGCCACTATCAATGGCTGCATCTACAGTTACGGCGACCTGACTATCGACCTGAAAGGTGAGAACACCATCACGGCCACAGACACGTGTGCCATCAAGAATACGGAGGCGACAGCCATGCACAATCTCACCTTCAAGTCAACCGACGGCACTGGCAGCCTGACGATAAACCCCTGGGCATATTCTTTGTATCAAGGCTTTAACGAGCCATCTCTCGAGGATGGTCTGGAAGTGGTTCAAGGTAATCTGAACGGAGGAGGAGAGACAACAGTTATTGAGGTTATAGAACGTTACGATCTGTGGATCGACGACATTCAGGTGACAGAGCGTAACTGCACGGACATCCTCGGCGACGGCAGTGCTGATCAGGGCAAGGCGGCTTCATTCCAGTATGTCCCCGGCCTCAACAAACTCTTCATCACCAACAATACCGACAACCGGACCATCAGGACCGCGAACGATGAAGGGCTGACCATCTATCTGGCACCGAACAGCACCAATGCCGTGGGAGACATCGTCTATAACGGCAACAGCAATGCTACGCTCACCATCACCACCGACGGTAACTACCCCGGTACCCTCTCCCTGTCGGCCAACGCTAATGTCATCAGCGGATTCAGCAGCCTGAACCTAGAGCAGAACCTCGTCATCATGAGTCCCGAAGACATCGCCTACGACGGCAGCAACAGGAGACTCGCGACGACCGCAGCCACCATCGGTGCCCCACTGACTCCGATCACCAAGGACAGGACCATCACGCCAGACGGCAATGAACTGAAGCCGGAGGCTGGCAGCGAGGACATCAACAAGGTGGTTGACGACATCCTCTACACGCTCGGCAACGTCAACAACAGCAACGGCGACGGCTACGACGACGGAGGATTCATCGTCATCAACACCGTCACCACCGACCAGCAGGCCGTCAGGGTCACGCAAGAATTCACGCCAGGCACCAACGAGTTCCTCGAGGGGTTCAAGGGACTCACATTCATGGTGCCGGCTGGTAACGGAAAGATCATCTTCGATGTGCAGACACTCGACGGCTATGCCATGAAGGTGATGGTCGGCGACGCTGCGCCCGTCACCGTGGAGAACACGGAGAAAGGCATCGTCGAGATCCCGTACAATGTGGCGGAGCCTACATACGTCTATGCCTATAACGCCGGGCAGATTAGCAACACGAGCAGTGCAAGGGGCATCCAGAAAGGAAAGATGACAACCGTCCACATCAAGATCTACACCGTCGGTGTCAAGACTAACAAAGTCAAGCAATCCAATTCCGCCGCACAGGCATCTGGCGGCGAATACAGGGGCGACACGTCAGCCCTGGAAGGACAGGAGATGGAGACCGACGAGGAGATAGAGGCCGGCAAGGGTGACATCAACGGTGACGAGACCGTCAACGTCGCAGACATCGTAGGCATCACTAATGCCATCATGGGCAGGCACTCTGCTACGTTCGACAAACGTGCCGCCGATGTCAACGGCGACGGCAGGGTCAACGCAGAAGATCTCGTGGTAATTATCAACAAGATTAAATAATGTAATAAAACAATATGAATAACTTATTATTCAACCAGCATCAAGGTCCGAAGTCGTACAAAATGCAGAAGGCTATGCGGTTAAGCGCTATGATGAAAGCCCTCATGGCAGTCTTTGCTTTGTTGTTCATTCCCCAAGGTATTTGGGCAGATGATTATCCAATTATTATTGGAGACACACAAGTAACATCCAACAATGCAAGTAATGTATTAGGTGACGGAAAAATATCGTTCACATTCAACACTACTGACGCCTCTGGCATACTGACTCTCAATAATGCTACTATAGAAGGAGGCATTGTATGGACTGGATCAAATCTTACCATTAAACTAATTGGGGAGAACGATATCACCAATACAGCCGGAGATGCCATAACTGGAAATATAGTATCTTTTACTCCTAACATATCCATCACAAAGGCGGAAGGTGCAGATAATGTCAAACTGACACTGACTTCTAGTGCAAAGATAAGTGATGCGTCCAATCAACTCATTTATCAGCCCATCAATGGATTCAACATAAATACAAATTTATTCGATTTATGGAATGCGAATAACACAGGTACTCGCATCTTCACGTCTAAAATGTTTAGTGGAGGGAGCGGAACTGATGCCTCACCTTACCTCATCAGTACCCCAGATGACTTGACGGATCTGGCGACATACGTCAACAGAGGTGTGTTAGACACAAACGACAAATATTTTAAACTCGAGAATGACATAGACTGTTCTGGTCTGGAAGCCTTTGAGCCGATAGGTTATAGAAATTACAGTTTTTATCTCCCAGAAGTATGTTCATTTTCATTCGAAGGAACACTTGACGGCGATAATCATACGATTAGTGGTATAAGATACAACGATACAATTATTAATCCTGACCATTCTGACGGCATAGGATTGTTTTGTTATCTTTATGGAACGGTTAAGAATCTCACACTTTCCAATTGTACATTCGGAGGAGGTTATTGTAATGGAGCCATAGCAGAATTTTTATCTTGCAATGAAAAAAAATCTGCTATTGAAAATTGTACGATTAACTCATGTACTATCGAAAGTAATGGTGGAATGGTTGGGGGGATTGCTGGATATGTTCAATCTGGTTCAACTATAAAAAATTGTTCTGTAATAAACAGCACTATCCAAAATGGTAATAGCATGGGAGGAATAGCAAGTTTTACTGAAAGTGGCACTTTTATTCAAAACTGTACCATTGACGGTGGTATAATAACCATTAATGAAGACAATACGAGAATCGGTGGTATTGTTCCTGAAAACGCTGGAACTATTAGTAACTGTGTAGTCAAAGGTACAACTATAGAATGTAACGCTGAATCTACAGCAGGTGCCATCGCATCTTTTTCGGAAGACGGAACTCTTGACAACAATTACTACTATGGCGACGTTACCATTAAAATAGGAAATACAACAATGTCTGGTCATACCGAACGTGGTGTTGGCTATTATGATAACTCACAAAATTACCTACTCCATGACATAGACGGTGCCATGCTGTATACGAAAAAGTTATCTCTTCCTTTTTATACACATTGTACCTTATCAGGAGTCGCTGATGAATATTATAAAAGTGATGCAGAAAACATTTATGTTGCTCCTGGATTGACAACAAAGGTTGTTGTAACTCCAATTGGAAGTTTTGTTCCAACCGCTGTCAGCGTTACATATACACCAACAGGTGGAGCCCAACAGACCATCACTCCGACAAAGGCTGCTGATTCGTATACCTACTCCTTTGAAATGCCTGATGCTGATGCGACCTTCAAAGTAACTTCTGCAATAAACATGGGAAGCAATTTCCTCAGTTATCAAATTGCCAGTCCAACATATACAGCCTTGTCTGTGGTTCTTCCCTCCACCATCACTATGACAGAAGAATCAGGAGTAGAAGCATTGGTAAAAACTCTTGAAAAAGGAACAGACTATACTATCGAAGGTTATAAGAACGGACAGAAACAGGCAATGAACAGTGCTCCTGTTGATGCAGGTTCCTATTTTGTGACAATTAAGGGAAAAGACGGTTATACTGGTACCAAGGATATTCAATTCACTATCAATAAGGCTGATCTCAATGACGTAACGATTGCAACCATCGATGAACAAACGTATACCGGCTCTGCCATCCAACCCAAAGTAACAGTTACCTACAATGGTGTAAATGTCAACGACAATGAGTATAGCGTTCAATACGACAACAATATGAACATAAGCACGGACAACTCTTTGGCTAAAGTGACGCTGACTTCTAATGGATTGAATTTTATGCCAAATTCGACCAAGACCACATCTTTCAGAATCGTACCCGTGAAATATGACCTTTGGATCGACGACATTCAGGTGACAGAGCGTAACTGCACGGACATTCTCGGTGACGGCAGTGCTGATCAGGGCAAGGCGGCTTCATTCCAGTATGTCCCCAGCCTCAACAAACTCTTCATCACCAACAACACCGACAACCGGACCATCAGGACCGCGAACGATGAAGGGCTGACCATCTATCTGGCACCGAACAGCACCAATGCCGTGGGCAACATCGTCTATAACGGCAACAGCAATGCAACGCTCACCATCACCACTGACGGTAACTACCCCGGTACCGTCTCCCTGTCGGCAAACGCCAATGTCATCAGCGGATTCAGCAGCCTGACACTGGAGCAGAGCCTCGTCATCATGAGTCCCGAAGACATCGTCTATGACGGCAGCAACAGGAGACTCGCGACGACCGCAGCCACCATCGGAGCCCCCCTGACTCCGATCACCAAGGACAGGACCATCACGCCAGACGGCAATGAACTGAAGCCGGAGTCTGGCAGCGAGGACATCAACAAGGTGGTTGACGACATCCTCTACACGCTCGGCAATGTCAACAACAGCAACGGCGACGGCTACGACGACGGAGGATTCATCGTCATCAACACCGTCACGACTGACCAGCAGGCCGTCAGGGTCACGCAAGAATTCACGCCAGGCACCAACGAGTACCTCGAGGGGTTCAAGGGACTCACATTCATGGTGCCGGCAGGTAGCGGAAAGATCATCTTCGATATGCAGACACTCGACGGCTATGCCATGAAGGTGATGGTCGGCGACGCTGCGCCCGTCACCGTGAAGAAGGCGGAGAAAGGCATCGTCGAGATCCCGTACAATGTAGCGGAACCCACATACGTCTATGCCTATAACGCGGGGAAGGTCGGCAACACAAGCAGTGCAAGGGGCATCCAGAAAGGAAAGATGACGACCGTCCATATCAAGGTCTACGGCACCAGTGTCAAGACTAACAAAGTCAAGCAATCCAATTCCGCCGCCCAGGCATCTGGTGGCGAATACAGGGGCGACACGTCTGCCCTGGAAGGACAGAAAATGGAGACCGACGAGGAGATAGAGGCCGGCAAGGGTGACATCAACGGTGACGAGGCTGTCAACGTCGCAGACATCGTAGGTCTTGCGAATGCCATCATGGGCAGACACTCCGCCACGTTCGACAAACGTGCCGCCGATGCGAATGGCGACGGAAGGGTCAACGCGGAAGATATCGTCATCATCATGAATAAAATGATAAAATAATTATCGACTAACAATTTCATCGACATGATACATTTTATCAATCATTCAGACCTACTCAAAAAAACAAGACTCCTGGCAGTCCTGTTAATAGTATTTCTACTCCCACAGGGACTGTGGGCACAGACACTATCAAAGACTTACACCTTCACTGGCGCAACCCCAAATTTGCGCTATGAGGGTAATACTATCTATTACCCCCCTGGCGGTACACTGGAGTGCAATGGAATTACCACCTGGGATGCTCCCGGAGATGACAATTCTGGTGGTTGTAAATTCGACAGGGATAGGGAATTCATTGTAAAAAAGAATAATGGATTATTGGTGTCACGTGATAAGTTCCACAAGGTCACAAAAATAACCATTGGAATCAATGTATGGGCATCTCAAAGATGGGGACGCTTTTCATACGATGGCAGTAATATGGGAGCAGGACGAGTGTCTTCACAGTCTCAAGGGACAGGGGATCAAGAACTTGTTCTGGATTTTAGCAACAACCCTATAACAATTGATGATGTCTTAAGGATTTCTGTCGAGACAAGTTCAGATTGGGAATATTGCTTCACCCTGAACAGCATCACGGTGGAATATGAGCGAACCAATCTTGGTCTGTGGTTTAGGAGTGCTATGGAACCTTGGGAAAATATTACGGAACTGAGTTTGAATTGGAGTGACTGTTTGAATAACAATTATTCGTTTCCATCTCTTCTTGACAGTTCTGATAACTATGTCCAAGACTTAGCAGTAGACTATACTTCTTCGAACGAAAGCGTAGTAACCTTTGACCAATCGGGGAACTATAACATTGTCAGTCCTGGTCAAACGATTGTCACTGCCACCTTTGACGGAGACACTCAATTTAAGCCTGAGTCACTTAGTTACACACTGACAATTAATGACGACAGACCTCCATTGAGCCAGTGCAGGGCTGAACTCGATCCTGAAAGCCGGGAATACAACGGTGGGCGTCAGAGTACCGTGATGCGCATATACGACCCGTCGGGCGCTTCACTTGTAGAAGGCACGGACTTCAGCGTGAGCCAGAGTGACAACATGGTCAACGCAGGCAGTTACACCATTACCGCCACAGCATCGAAGTACTGTAATTATAGTGGACAACTCACCGCAACATATACGATTACACCTGTTTCTTTAGAAAATGCCGTCATCACTGTGTCACCAACGTCGTTGGTCTACAACGGAACAGCCCAAGAACCCACTGTATCCGTCGCTTTCATGAATGCAAAGACCAACGAACTGGAAACGCCCTTGATAGCAGGCACCGACTATACCGTGAGTTACTCAAACAATACTAATGTCACAAATAATGCAACTGTGACAGTCACAGGGAAGCGTAACTATACTGGCACGAACACCACCACATTTTCTATCACCAAGGCTACGCCGACACTGTCTACAACGCCTGCTGCCATTGCAAACCTGACTTACAACGGCAAGGCGCAGAACCTTATCACGGCTGGCGTGGCTACGGCCGGAACACTACAGTACAGCACAGACGGGACCAACTACTCTACCAACATCCCGCAGGGAACGGCGGCACAGGAGTATACCGTATATTACAAGGTCGTAGGTAACGCCAACTACAACGGCATTGCGGCAAAATCATTCAAGGTCACCATCGCAAAGGCAACAGTAACACTCAGTTTTTCACCCACAACAGTAACAGTTGAGTTGGGAGAAACGCTCAACGCACCAAAACTGAACAATCCGAGTAACGTTACTGTGACCTACTCCAGTTCCGACACGAAAGTAGCCACCGTCAATGCTCAAACAGGAGCCGTCACGCCTCTGAAGGATGGTAAGGCCACCATCACCGCCACATATGCTGGAGATGGCAATCATAAAGGTGCTACTGCACAGTACACCCTCACCGTGACCGACAACGCCGTGAAATATGACCTTTGGATCAGCGACATCCAGGTGACGGAAAGGAACTGTAAGGATATTCTCGGTGACGGCAGTGCTGATCAGGGCAAGGCGGCTTCATTCCAGTATGTCCCCAGCCTCAACAAACTCTTCATCACCAACAACACCGACAACCTGTCCATCAGGACGACGAATGATGAAGGGCTGACCATCTATCTGGCACCGAACAGCACCAATGCCGTGGGCAACATCGTCTATAACGGCAACAGCAATGCTACGCTCACCATCACCACCGACGGTAACTACCCCGGTACCCTCTCCCTGTCGGCCAACGCTAATGTCATCAGCGGATTCAGCAGCCTGACACTGGAGCAGAACCTCGTCATCATGAGTCCCGAAGACATCGCCTACGACGGCAGCAACAGGAGACTCGCGACGACCGCAGCCACCATCGGTGCCCCACTGACTCCGATCACCAAAGACAGGACCATCACGCCAGACGGCAATGAACTGAAGCCGGAGTCTGGCAGCGAGGACATCAACAAGGTGGTTGACGACATCCTCTACACGCTCGGCAATGTCAACAACAGCAACGGCGACGGCTACGACGACGGAGGATTCATCGTCATCAACACCGTCACCACCGACCAGCAGGCCGTCAGGGTCACGCAAGAATTCACGCCAGGCACCAACGAGTACCTCGAAGGGTTCAAGGGACTCACATTCATGGTGCCGGCAGGTAGCGGAAAGATCATCTTCGATATGCAGACACTCGACGGCTATGCCATGAAGGTGATGGTCGGCGACGCTGCACCCGTCACCGTGAAGAACACGGAGAAAGGCATCGTCGAGATTCCGTACAATGTGGCGGAACCCACATACGTCTATGCCTATAACGCGGGGAAGGTCGGCAACACAAGCAGTGCAAGGGGCATCCAGAAAGGAAAGATGACAACCGTCCATATCAAGGTCTACGGCACCAGTGTCAAGACTAACAAAGTCAAGCAATCCAATTCCGCCGCACAGGCTTCTGGCGGCGAATACAGGGGCGACACGTCTGCCCTGGAAGGACAGAAAATGGAGACCGACGAGGAGATAGAGGCCGGCAAGGGTGACATCAACGGTGACGAGGCTGTCAACGTCGCAGACATCGTAGGAATCATGAATGCCATCAGAGGCAGGCACTCCGCCACGTTCGACAAACGTGCCGCCGATGTCAACGGCGACGGCAGGGTCAACGCGGAAGATATCATAGGAATTGTGAACAAGATCATAGGACAATAAATTAATAATAATAAAGAAGTATTATGAATATCCTAAACTATTCAGACCTATTAAGGAAAACAAGACTCCTGGCAGTCCTGTTGGCAGTATTATTCGTTCCACAAGAATTATGGGCCCAGTCTACCCGTATAAAAACCTACACTTTCAATGGTGCAACTGTATCTCACAACGGAGGCGGAACTTTGGACTATAACGGTGTCGCCTTATGGAATGTTAGTGGTAATTGTACACTCACCACTGACAGAGAGATCACGTCAAATGTCTCTGCCACCACTGCTGGCGGTGCTATCACTTTAAGTCCAATCAATGACATTTTCTACCAAGTCAACAAAATCACTATCAATTTCTCACTCCCAGAAGCAACTGAATCTGAACCTACAGTGGAATTCTCATGTGGGCAAGAAAGAATATATGTTAGTGACCCTTATATGACCTCTGCCGATCTGGATTTCTCAGATAGCCCTTATATCCTTTATGGTTATAGTCTGGATATCAATATTAGACAGGCATACCCTTCCGTCACCATCAACAGTATCACGGTAGAATATGAAAGGACCGATTATGATCTGGCTTTTTATGAAAGTTTAGAAGGTGGCGACGTAAAATGTTATTCAAAAGAAATCGACTGGACTAAAAGAAACAATGTGTCATTTCCTATATTAGGACACGTAGAATACAGTCCTGACACTGGATGGCCTATGTATAGCGGACTTTCTGAATCAGAATTCTCCAAGACCACCTTTACATCCTCAGATCCGACCGTTGCTACCATTGACAACAATGGCATCATCACCATCGTTGGCCGTGGTGAGACAACCATCGAAGCATCATTCAGCGGGGATACCCAGTATAACCCATCATCAACCGACTACACACTGACCGTCGTTGACGACAGACCGGATTGCAGCCTGAGTTTCCCCTCTCAGACAGCCACTGTCACATACGGTTCCTCTTTCACAAGTCCCGCCTTGAGCAATCCAAATAAGGCAGATCCCATCACCTATACAAGTTCCAACACCAGTGTCGCCACTATCGACGGAAACGGCAATGTGACCATCAAGTCCAAAGGTACGACGACCATCACAGCCACGTTTGCAGGAAATGACAATATCAAGGCTGGCTCAGCATCCTACACACTGACAGTAAATCCCAAGACGTTGATTGTCAGCGGCGGCATCACGGCCAGCAACAAGACATACAACGGCACCACGACGGCAACTCTCAACACCAGCGGTGCAACCCTCTCGGATGCTACCGGCGGCAACGGCATCGTCGGCAATGATGTGGTTACGGTCAGTGCCACTGGTACCTTTGCCAATGCCAATGCCGGTACCAACAAGACCGTTAACATCAGTAATATCACCTTGGGCGATGCCAATGCAAGCAACTACCAACTGGGTAGCACTGGTAACCAGGCGACTACGACGGCAACGATCTCAGCATTGACGGCAACGCTGAGTTGGAGCAACACATCATTTACCTACGATGGCACAGAGCATGTACCTACGGCCACTGTGTCGAACCTCATCGGCTCGGATGTCTGCACCGTCACGGTATCTGGTGCTAAAAGTGCCGTCGGCAGTTATACAGCCACGGCTACGGCTTTAAGCAACAGCAACTACTCATTGCCTTCTTCTGTCACACATAGTTTCACAATCTCTGCTGCCACCATGAACGTCACCGCCAGCGGATACACTGGCACCTATGACGGCAAGGCACACGGCATCACGGTGTCAGCGCCAGAGGGAGCCACCGTGAAGTACGGCACGACCAACGGCACATACAACCTGACGGCGGCACCTACATACACCAATGCGGGGACATACACCGTCTATTACCAGGTCACCAAGACAGGATACACCACCGTCACCGGCAATAAGACCGTCACCATCAACAAGGCGGCAGGCAGTATCATATACGCCACGGCCAGCGTCACCAAGACCTATGGGGACGCAGCATTCACCAATACACTCACGAAGACTGGCGACGGTACTGTGACATACTCTTCGTCAAAGACCGCAGTTGCCACCGTCAGCGCCTCAACGGGAGCAGTCACCATCGTCGGCAACGGAACGGCCACCATCACAGCCACCGTCACTGACGGCACCAACTACACCTACGCCACCAAGACCGCCACATACAGCCTGACGGTGAACACTGCTACCATGAACGTCACCGCCAGCGGATACACAGGCACCTATGACGGCAAGACACACGGCATCACGGTGTCAGCGCCAGAGGGAGCCACCGTGAAGTACGGCACGACCAACGGCACATACAACCTGACGGCGGCACCTACATACACCAATGCGGGGACATACACCGTCTATTATCAGGTCACCAAGACAGGATACACCACCGTCACCGGCAATAAGACCGTCACCATCAACAAGGCGGCAGGCAGTATCACATACGCCACGGCCAGCGTCACCAAGACCTATGGGGACGCAGCATTCACCAATGCACTCACGAAGACTGGCGACGGTACTGTGACATACTCTTCGTCAAAGACCGCAGTAGCCACCGTCAACGCCTCAACGGGAGCAGTCACCATCGTCGGCAACGGAACGGCCACCATCACAGCCACCGTCACTGACGGCACCAACTACACCTACGCCACCAAGACCGCCACATACAGCCTGACGGTGAACACTGCCACCATGAACGTCACCGCCAGCGGATACACAGGCACCTACGACGGCAAGGCACACGGCATCACGGTGTCAGCACCAGAGGGAGCCACCGTGAAGTACGGCACGACCAACGGCACATACAACCTGACGGCGGCACCCACATACACCAATGCGGGGACATACACCGTCTATTATCAGGTCACCAAGACTGGATACACCACCGTCACCGGCAACAAGACCGTCACCATCGGCAAGGCGGCACCCATTGTCGTTGCGCCCACTGCCAAGAAACTACAGTACACTGGCAAAGCACAAGAACTCGTAGGAGCAGGGTCTGCTACAGGCGGAACCATGTTGTACAGTTTGGACGGGAAAAATTATTCCGAAGCCATCCCGACAGGAACGGCAGCACAGGAATATACCATCTATTTTAAAGTCGTGGGAGATGACAACCACATTGATGTCGAAGCAACCTCCGTCACAACTATTATCGTTGACGATTCAACCAAGTACGACCTGTGGATTGGCGACACCCAGGTGACGGAAAGGAACTGTAAGGACATTCTCGGTGACGGTAGTGCTGATCAGGGCAAGGCGGCTTCATTCCAGTATGTCCCCAGCCTCAACAAACTCTTCATCACCAACAACACGGACAACCTGTCCATCAGGACGACGAACGATGAAGGGCTGACCATCTATCTGGCACCCAACAGCACCAATGCCGTGGGCAACATCGTCTATAACGGCAACAGCAATGCTACGCTCACCATCACCACCGACGGTAACTACCCCGGTACCCTCTCCCTGTCGGCCAACGCTAATGTCATCAGCGGATTCAGCATCCTGAACCTAGAGCAGAACCTCGTCATCATGAGTCCCGAAGACATCGCCTACGACGGCAGCAACAGGAGACTCGCGACGACCGCAGCCACCATCGGTGCCCCACTGACTCCGATCACCAAGGACAGGACCATCACGCCAGACGGCAATGAACTGAAGCCGGAGTCTGGCAGCGAGGACATCAACAAGGTGGTTGACGACATCCTCTACACGCTCGGCAACGTCAACAACAGCAACGGCGACGGCTACGACGACGGAGGATTCATCGTCATCAACACCGTCACGACTGACCAGCAGGCCGTCAGGGTCACGCAAGAATTCACGCCAGGCACCAACGAGTACCTCGAGGGGTTCAAGGGACTCACATTCATGGTGCCGGCAGGTAGCGGAAAGATCATCTTCGATATGCAGACACTCGACGGCTATGCCATGAAGGTGATGGTCGGCGACGCTGCGCCCGTCACCGTGAAGAAGGCGGAGAAAGGCATCGTCGAGATCCCGTACAATGTAGCGGAACCCACATACGTCTATGCCTATAACGCGGGGAAGGTCGGCAACACAAGCAGTGCAAGGGGCATCCAGAAAGGAAAGATGACGACCGTCCATATCAAGGTCTACGGCACCAGTGTCAAGACTAACAAAGTCAAGCAATCCAATTCCGCCGCCCAGGCATCTGGTGGCGAATACAGGGGCGACACGTCTGCCCTGGAAGGACAGGAGATGGAGACCGACGAGGAGATAGAGGCCGGCAAGGGTGACATCAACGGTGACGAGGCTGTCAACGTCGCAGACATCGTAGGTTTTGCGAATGCCATCATGGGCAGGCACTCCGCCACGTTCGACAAACGTGCCGCCGATGCGAATGGCGACGGAAGGGTCAACGCGGAAGATATCGCAATCACCATCCAAAAGATGATGGGACAATAATAGAAAAAGAGAGGCATGTACCTCTCTTTTTCCTTTCTATAGAATTTCCAGTACCTTAAGGTGCCGGCTGCGGCTGGTTACGTTTGGCAGCCAACTCTTTCAGTTTGTCCTTGCCCTTGAAAGCAAACACCCATACGAGGAAGCCTGCCAGAACCAGCAGACCGATGCCGAGCAACGGACGGTAGAAGAGCCACGCCAAGGCAATGACAATCAGCGACCAAACCACACCGATGACGGTGCATACCACGCCGACACCCCATCCAAAGATGTTGGCAATGAATGGTACCACTTTAAGGATGGTCTCCAAGAAGCCGAAGATACCCTTCAGACCGGCAATGACAAGCATCACACCGAGGATACGGAGTGCCCAGAGGATCATATTGTTGGCTTCCTTTTCAGCATCGATAATCTCATCACCACTCTTCTTACCCATTACAAGGGTCTGGAAACGCTTGCCATTCTTGGCCTTGTAGGGCTTGAAGGAGTCACCATCGACCACAGCCATCACTGTCACCTTGGCAGGAACGACTATTTCGAAAGTCACACGCACATCACCCACCTCAGGTGAACCAGGGACACGTCCGAAATAGAGCACGTTACTAGCCTGATGGACATACTGCAAATCCTTCTTGTTCTCAGCATTTGCCATAGACTTAACGATAGAGTCGTTGACAGCCTGCAATGAATCGAGTACAGCCCTAGCAGAGTCGGAGAGCAATGCCCTGATAGAATCGGGAATGGCTGGTTGTGTGGCTGGTTGCTGGGTGGGCTGTTGGATACTCTTCTGCACGCCATAGAAACGCTCATAGGCGACCTGGGTGTTCTTGTCGAACTGCGCCAGCAGATCCTCGCTGATGGCCAAGTCAAGGCCTTCACGGGAGGAGATGCTATGGATAAGGTTCTCACTCAGTTTGTAGGCACCGAAGGAAACATTCTCGGCATACTGCTCAGCCTCGTCGATGGTGGTTAGCACCATGTTCTTATTCTGATAGGCAGGATCCTTGAACTGACTGGACTGGACTGGACTAGACACCCACTGCTTACTATAAGTATAGGTGGTTGTAGTCACTTGCTTACCACCGAGTTTGTCCTCGCTCTTGCTCTCAGCATGCTCCACCCACTGGTAGTACTCTACCGTACGACGGAGGGCAATTGCCTTGGCACCGACACCGAACTGGGCATCAGAGAGGGAGTCCTCTGTAGTGGCCATCGCCGTACCGCAAATCAGTTCGCCTTCGAGCGAGGCATCCTTCTTGTTGGGGTTCTCCATTTCCACATAGGCATTACCTGCCTCGTCGAGCATCTTTTCCGTCTTGACGGCACGCCCCTCGTTCCACCAAAGGAGTGCCGTGGCGAGGCAGAAAATAATAAACCCAGATCCAATACTCTTGAACGAGCGTCCCACGCGCGTTCCGTAACCTGTTGTTGTTGTTTCTGTAAAAGCCATAATTTTAATGTTTAATGTTTATTGTTTAATTAAAAATTCCATTTCACGGCAACAGTCGGGTTCACAAAGAACGTTTTGTCGTTATAGGTATTATAGATGAAATTATTGCTGATTTCTACTTCGCTGCCGATGCTGAAATGCTCTGTGGCATTGAACCAGAATTGCGGTTCGGAGAGGATGATGAGTTTGCCATGTCCATTAACGGGATCCTCACCCCGCCAGAAATCGATGAAACCGGAGAAGGTGCACTTCTTATTGGCGAAAGTGGTACCCCAGACACCCGTCAACTGGGCGCTATTGTATGCACCGTTGAAATCTGACAGTTTGAAGAAGCGCTTGTAAAGCAACTGCACAGACCAGGTGGTATAGAAATCGCCCGTATGGCCATTGTAGGCTGCACCCACAAGGGCTGCCTGCTGGTAACTGCCGGAACGGGAACCCAATCCACCGTCGTACTCGACATGGGCAGCAAAAGGTGACTGCTTGCCGAAATTGAACTCACGCGAAATCTCCGTGTAGGCACCTTTCGTCTCCTTACGGCTCACATCGATATCGACGAAATAGTACCACGAGCCCCAATTGTCGGCCTTGAACTGTTCGAGGGTAATGGTCGCCTTCTGACGTCCATCCTCCTCGTCGGGATAGATGTTACGACCAAAGTCATAATGTAACTGGATGTTTTGCGCCTGTGCGGTGAAGGCTGACATAGCCATCAACACGATCGTTAGAATCTTTTTCATATCTTCAATAGTTAATTAAACAATTCGGAAATATATTTCAGTACAAAGAAGGCTGACAAGATGTACATCACCACAGAAACCTGCTGATGGCGACCCGTACAGACCTTCACTAACACGTAGGAGAGGACACCCAGCACCATACCGTCGGAGATGCTGCCCGTAAAGGGCATGGTGAGAATCATCATAAAACAAGGCACTGCCTCGGTGACATCGGATAAGTCGATCTTCGTGATAGGCTTTATCATCAGCACACCCACCAATACCATGGCACTGGTAGTGGCGGCTGGGGGAATAACGAGGAAAAGCGGCGAGAAAAAGAGAGCCACGAGGAACAGCATAGCCACCGTAAAGGCAGTCAGCCCCGTACGTCCGCCCTCCACCACGCCAGTGGTACTCTCCACGTAGGTCGTCACCGTATTGGTGCCACAGAGCGCACCAAAGGTCGTTCCGATAGCATCGGCCATCAAGGCGCGATTCATGCCGTGAATGCGTCCCGTTTCGGAATCGACCATGCCCGCACTGGTGGAGGTACCTATCAAGGTGCCGAGTGTATCGAACAAATCCATGAACTACAGAGTAAAGGTCACAACATAGTAGTTGATGTCGAACGACAGAAAGGCTGAGAAATCCAAACAGAAAGCAACGGGTGCCATCGACTGAGGCATGCTGATAATCATAAAATCCTCAGGTATGGGGGTCACGCCGAAGGGGATGCCCACAATGGCAATGATGACGATGGTATAGAACAAGGCCCCCTTGACTTTGGCTGCTATCAGGACGGTGCCTAAGATGATGCCAGAAATCGCCAATAGGGAGGAGGCCGTCCAAGATCCTTGCATCGTCAGCATATCCGGGCTGGCTACAATCGGGCCGCCGTTTTTCAGTCCTATATAGGCAATGAAAAGGCCGATACCTACAGTGATGGAGTAGCGGAGGTTGAGGGAGATGGCATGGACAATGGCCTCGCGCACCTTAAACATGGTTAGCAGGATAAACAGGATGCCCTCGACGAACACAACCGCTAGTGCTTCCTGCCAGGTATAGCCCATGGTGAGCACGAGTGTATAGGCAAAGAAGGCGTTCAGACCCATGCCGGAGGCCAAGGCAAAAGGTAACTTGGCATAGAAGGCCATCACCAATGTGGCCACAGCCGCCGCCACGACAGTAGCAGAAAAGAGTGCTCCCTTGTCCATCCCTGTATCACCGAGAATCTGAGGGTTCACGGCGAGGATGTATGACATCGTGAGGAAGGTGGTCAGTCCGGCCATCATCTCAACCTTCACAGAATGCTTGGCTGGGTCAAAGCCCAAAAGTGCAAGGAATTGATTCATACGAATGATTGTTTATTTAATAAATGGTGTATCATGCGTGCGGCTTCGTCTGGTGCCTTCTGATCGCCCAGCCGTCTTCTTACCTCGGCATAGCCGTCAAGCATCGTCTGACGATCCGGCCCGTCGAGAATCCTCCGGAATTCCTGACGGATAAAGTCAACGGTATAAGTTTCGTCAAGCACCTCCGTTACCACCTCACGGCCGGCAATGAGATTAACAAGTGAGATATACTTCACTTTGATTAGTCGTTTCCTCACATAAGACGCGATCTTCGGCAAGGGCAACTTGTAACACACCACCTGCGGTACACGAAAGAGACAGGCTTCGAGGGTGGCTGTGCCGCTGGTGACTAAGGCGGCATGCGATCTAGCAAGCAGGTCGTAGGTCTTGCCAAACACAATCTCTGCCTGACAACCTGCCATAAACGCACGGTAATAATCAGGTTCGATGCCCGGAGCACCAGCCACCACGATGCGGTAGGTCTTTTCAAAATCCTTCACAGTTTCCAACATGGTTGGCAGGTTATCCTTGATCTCTTGTTTCCGACTTCCCGCCAGAAGAGCAATCAACTTTTCACTTCTCACTTCTTGTTTTTCAATTCCTAGATAGTTCCGCACCTCGTCCACCGTAGGATTACCCACATAATGGATGGGATAATGATGCTTCCTTTCGAAAAAGTCCACCTCGAAGGGCAATATGGAGAAGAGTTCATCCACATCACGTTTTATGTTTTTAATGCGATACTCTTTCCATGCCCATATCTTGGGCGAGATATAATAGTAGACAGGTATGGATGTCCGTGATTTTACATACTTGGCAATTTTCAGGTTAAAGCCTGGATAGTCCACCAAAATAACACAATCAGGCTGCCATTTCAGGATGTCGCGTTTACACAGCCGCATATTGCCAAGAATTGTTGGCAGATGGAGCAGCACAGGAATAAAGCCCATATAGGCAAGTTCATGGTAATGACGCACACATGTGCCTCCTACTGTTGCCATCAAGTCGCCACCAAAGAAACGGAAATCCGCCTCCCTGTCAATTTCTTTCAGTGACCGCATCAGATGTGATGCATGCAGGTCGCCCGAAGCCTCGCCGACAATGAGATAATACTTCATAGGTTCCAGGATTTGATTTGGTCCATTGCCTGATAGGCTGTAACGTCTATCTGCGTCGGTGTGATAGCAACATAGCCGTGATTCAATGCCCAGTTGTCAGTATCCTCCGCCTCGGGCTCGTCGTTCTGGTAACGCCCCACCATCCACCAGTAATCATAACCCCGGGGGTGATGGCATTTCGTGACCTCACTGCACCATGTGCCATGCGCCATCCGACAGACACGAACGCCCGCATAGGAGGTCATAGGCAATCCTAAGGGATTCCTAAGGGAACCCAGAATCGGGAAATTTACATTCAAACAGACGCCCTTCGGTAGCCCTTCAGCCAAAACCTTTTCTGTAATCTGGCGGATGAGAGGCCGAAGGGGTTCAAAGTCGGCATCATCGCGATGGTCACAGAGGGAAAAAGCCACAGAAGGAATATATTTCATGCAACCTTCCAAAGTCACGCCCATCGTACCACTGTAATGCGTATTGACCGAACCGTTATCGCCATGGTTGATACCACCAATGACCATGTCAGGTCTGCGAGGGACAATCTCAGCCAAGGCCAATTTCACACAGTCGACAGGTGTGCCGTTACAGGACCACACCTCCATATCCGGACGTTTCTCATGGCACTTCAACCGTAACGGCGTCGTAGCGGAGAATGCACAGGAAAAGCCACTTCGAGCCTCTTCTGGTGCACAGACGATGATATCACCAATGTCGGAAAGCATCTCTATCAAGTCGTTTATCCCTTTTGACTTATAGCCATCGTCATTGGAAATGAGGAGTAATGGTCGTTTAATTTCCATAAAATATCAACTATTTGGGTGCAAAGATACAAAAAATTCCTAATTCCTACGCCCTAATTCCCTATTATTTTGTACCTTTGTGCCCAAATTTCCTATTAAATAAGGTATAAAGATTTATAAATATGGGTAAGATTATTGCATTAGCAAACCAAAAAGGAGGTGTTGGAAAGACAACGACAACCATTAATCTGGCTGCCTCACTTGCCACATTGGAAAAGACGGTGCTCGTGGTCGATGCCGACCCACAGGCCAATGCCTCCAGCGGTCTGGGTGTCGATATTCAGCAAGTGGATTGTTCCCTCTATGAGTGTATTGTCAACAAGGCAGACATCCGGGATGCCATTTATACCACAGACATAGAGGGACTGGACATCATCCCAAGCCATATTGACTTAGTAGGCGCAGAAATAGAGATGCTGAATATGGGTAACCGCGAGAAACTCATTCGCGAACTACTGGCTCCCGTCAAAGACGAGTACGACTATATTCTTATCGACTGTTCGCCGTCACTGGGACTGATTACTGTCAATGCGCTGACAGCAGCCGACTCCGTCATCATCCCCGTCCAGTGCGAATACTTTGCCTTGGAAGGCATCAGCAAACTGCTGAACACCATCAGGATTATCAAGCAGAAACTGAACCCTGCCCTTGAAATTGAGGGATTCCTGCTGACGATGTATGATAGTCGTCTGCGACTGGCTAACCAAATCTACGACGAGGTGAAACGCCATTTCCAGGAACTAGTGTTCAAGACCGTCATCCAGCGCAACGTGAAACTCAGCGAGGCCCCAAGTCACGGACTGCCCGCCATCCTCTACGATGCCGACTCCACTGGTAGTAAGAATCACCTGGCTCTTGCTAAGGAAATCATTAACAAAAACAAATAAGGGACTATGGCTGTACACAAGAAATACGACCGAAACGTGTTAGGCCGTGGTTTAGACAGCATCGGCACTGGGAAAGGCAGAGGCCTGGATGCCCTGATAGACACTGGAGACGTGCAGACAGAGGGTACTTCCAACCTGAGCGAGATACCCATTAACCTGATTGATCCCAATCCCAACCAACCTCGGCGTGAATTCGACGAGGAGGCCATGATCGAACTGGCCAATAGCATCCGCGAGATTGGCATCATTACTCCCATCACTTTACGCCAGATGCCGAACGGCAAATATCAGATCATTGCTGGAGAACGCAGATGGAGAGCCTCGCAACAGGCTGGATTAAAGAGTCTTCCCGCCTATATTCGTACCGTAGAGGACGAGAATGTGATGGAGATGGCCTTAGTGGAGAATATCCAGCGTGAAGACCTTAACGCCATTGAGATTGCCCTTGCCTACCAGCACATGGCAGACACATTGGGTATGACTCAAGAAGGCATTGCCGACCGTGTCGGCAAAAGCCGTACGGCCATCACCAATTATATGCGCCTACTGAAACTCCCCGCCCAGATTCAGATGGCTCTGAAGAATCATGATATGGACATGGGGCATGCCCGCGCCTTGTTGGCATTGGATAGTCCCTCCGCCCAGATCAAGATGTTCAAGGAGGTTCAGAAAAACGGTTACTCTGTACGCAAGGTGGAAGAAATGGTGCAGATGCTCAAGAAAGGAAAAGACATCCAGACTGTCAGGACGGCCATCCCTACTAAGACACAGTTGCCGAGAGAATATATCATCCTACGTGACCGTCTGGCAAATCTGTTTAAGACCAAGGTCGAGATGACCTGCTCTCCGAAAGGAAAAGGGAAGATCAGTATTCCCTTCGCCAATGAAGAGGAACTGGAACGCATCATGAACGCAATTGATGGAATTAATGGTTAAGAAACTGGCTCTCCTGACCCTGATGCTGTTGACAGGCATGGGACTACTGTCTGCCCAGAACATGATACCTGAAGATAGTATTCCTACAGACAGTATGTTGTCAGTCATACAGCCATTGAAGGTTGCCAAAGAAGCCAAGGACTGGTCCATCTGGAAGCCCAATCCCAAAAGGGCTTTGTGGCTGGCACTTGTCATCCCAGGAGGAGGGCAGATATATAACCGGAAATATTGGAAACTGCCACTGGTCTATGGAGGATTCGTGGGTTGTTTGTATGCCATGAGTTGGAACAATTCCCAATACAAGGACTACTCTCAGGCCTTTTTGGACTTATCGGACAAAGACCCCACCACCGCTAGTTACAATAAATTCCTGCATCTTGGCGTAGAGATAACAGACGACAACAAAGATCGCTATCTGGATATTTTCAAGAAACGTAGGGATAAATATCGCCGGTGGCGCGACCTGAGTTTCTTTGTCCTATGCGGTGTCTATGCTCTCTCTGTTATTGATGCCTATGTGGATGCAGAACTGTCTGTGTTCGACATCTCCAAGGATCTGAGCCTAAAAGTGGAGCCTACCATCATCAATACGCACACATCGAATAACCCGTTTGACTCGTCATCCATAGGATTGCAGTGTAGTGTGAACTTTTAGAAGTGAATAATAAATAATGAATAGTGAATAGTTTAGATATGAAGAAAAGATTATTATGGCTATTTGCCGTCATGTTGCTCATCGGTACCTGCAATACGTTGCAGGCACAAGTTGTCGTGGAAACAGACCCTGTGGAAACAGACTTCGATGAGGCTGATGAAGAGGACGAAGAAGACGACGGCGATGAGGAAAATGATGATGTGGTCGTGCCGCTCGGTGAAGACGAGTTTGCCGTCACGGACAACAAAGGAAATGAGGAAGTTGTTGAATTTCCAGAAGCCATGACCTACGATCTGGATAGTCTGCTGAACCTCTATATGTCAAAGACATATCTGAGCGGCGACAACGACTGTCAGATGTCAGATGTTAATCCTGTCTATACAAAAGAGGAATACGTGGAACGCCTCAGCCGCATCCCCTCGGTAATGGAACTGGCCTACAACGATGTGGTACAGAAATTTATCGACCGTTACAGTGGTCGTCTGCGCTATTCTGTCAGTTATATGTTGGGAGCCGCCAACTTCTATATGCCTATCTTCGAGGAGGCATTGGAGGCCTACAAACTGCCCTTGGAATTGAAATACCTGCCCATCATCGAGTCGGCCCTGAATCCCAAGGCCGTATCGAGAGCCGGCGCTACAGGACTCTGGCAGTTCATGCTGGCCACAGGCAAGCAGTACGGTCTGGAAGTGAACTCTCTTGTCGATGAGCGCCGCGATCCCATCAAGTCATCGTTTGCCGCCGCCCGTTATCTGAAGGCGCTCTACCGTGTATTTGGCGACTGGAACTTGGTCATTGCCGCCTATAACTGCGGTCCGGAGAATATCAACAAGGCCATCCGTAGGGCACGTGCAGCAGCAGGACATGCCCAGGACGACACGCCCATCACAAAGGCAGAGAAGGACTATTGGCATATCTACCCCTACCTCCCTGCTGAGACACGAGGCTATGTGCCCGCCTTCATTGCCGCCAACTACATCATGACCTATTACTGCGACCACAATATCTGTCCGATGACCACCCGCCTGCCAGCACAGACCGACACCATCATAGTCCATAGGAATGTACACTTACAGCAGATTGCAGGCGTACTTGGTCTCGATATCGACATGCTGCGCTCACTCAACCCGGAATTCCGCCACGACATTGTGCCAGGACTGACCAAACCATATGCCATCCGACTGCCCTTAGCAGACACAGGCCGGTTTATCGACCACGAGGACTCCATCTATACTTATCACGCCGATGAGTTATTGAACAAGCGCATCGAGGTTACCATCAATGATGATGTGCCGACCTACAAGCCGAAGAAGACGAGGGCAACCCGTAGGAATTCGAGGGCATCACGCAACAAACGAGTGGTCAGGAACACTAAGAGCCGTCGGACGACGGCAGCCAAACGGCGCACACCTACCAAGAAGACTGCCACACGCAGCAGAGCAAGAACCACCAAGAAAAAGACAACAACACGCAGGAGGAGGTAACGACTATGGATGATGAGCAAACCAGACAAGACCTTGCTGACGAACAACTGATCAATGAGGCTTTCCAGAAACTGTTGGATAGTTATCTGGCATCACGCCACCGCAAGAAAGTTGACTTAATTACCAAGGCATTCAACTTTGCACGTCAGGCACACAAAGGTGTCAGACGGTTGTCTGGCGAGCCCTATATCATGCACCCTATTGCCGTGGCCCAAATTGCCTGCGAGGAGGTCGGTTTGGGATCTACCAGCATCTGTTCTGCCCTACTCCATGACGTTGTTGAAGATACCGACTACACCGTTGAGGACATAGAAAACATCTTCGGGGCTAAGATTGCACAGATTGTCGACGGACTGACCAAGATCAGTGGCGGTATCTTCGGTGAGCAGGCCTCTGCCCAAGCGGAGAATTTCAAGAAACTGCTGCTGACGATGAGCGATGATATCCGTGTCATCCTCATCAAGATTTGTGACCGTCTGCACAATATGCGCACCTTAGAGTCACAACCCGCTAACAAGCAATATAAGATTGCCGGTGAGACGCTCTATATCTATGCACCCCTTGCCAATCGCTTCGGTCTCTATAAGATCAAGTCGGAACTTGAAAACCTCAGTTTCCGCTTCGAACACCCTGATGAATACACATCCATCTCCAAGAAACTCGAGTTGACCCAGCAACAGCGTGAACTTTTGTTCGAGCAGTTCAAAGCTCCCATCAAGGAGGCTCTTGACCAGATGGGCATCGACTATGAAATCAAACAGCGTGTGAAGACACCTTATTCTATATGGAGTAAGATGCAAAACAAGCATGTGACCTTCGAGGAGATCTATGACATCCTTGCCGTCCGTATCATTTTCACGCCAAAGGTCAGGGAAGATGAGATCAACGAGTGTTTCAGTATATATGTAGCCATCTCGAAAATATACAAGTCACATCCGGATCGCCTACGCGACTGGCTCAGTCATCCGAAGGCCAACGGCTATCAGGCACTGCATGTCACACTGATGTCAAAGACGGGTCAGTGGATAGAGGTGCAGATTCGCTCTGACCGCATGAACGAGGTGGCAGAACAGGGATTCGCCGCCCACTGGAAATACAAAGACGGCTTAGAAGATGAGGAATATACTGAGGACGAGGCCGAACTGAACGACTGGCTCCGTACCATCAAGGAAATCCTTGATGACCCGCAGCCCGATGCTATGGACTTCCTCGATACCATTAAACTCAACCTCTTTGCGAGTGAGATATTTGTCTTCACCCCCAAGGGTGAAATCAAGACGATGCCCGCAGGCTGCACAGCCCTCGACTTTGCCTTCTCCATCCATACTTTCCTTGGTAGCCACTGTATCGGTGCCAAAGTGAACCATAAACTGGTGCCACTCAGCCACAAACTGAACAGCGGTGATCAGGTGGAGATCCTGACCTCCAAGTCGCAGCATGTCAGTCCATCGTGGATCAACTTCGTATCTACCGCCAAGGCTAAGGCGAAGATTCAGGCCATCCTGCGTCGCGACAGCAGGGAGACCTTGAAAACAGGAGAGGAGATTTTGCAGGAGTTCCTCAAAAAGAACGAGTTGGATCTAACACCAGCCATCATCGACCAACTGGCAGAGTTTCATGACATCCCCAAGCGTAATGACTTCTTGATCGCCCTTGGCGAAAAGACGGTATTGTTAGGTGAAAAAGACTTGGACGAACTGAATGGTAACAACAAGAAACAGGATGGTAAGTCAGGCTGGCGCAAGTATATCCCATTTATTGGCAACAAAAAGGAAGAGATGCCCAAGCAGGAACTCTTCATCGTGCCAGAGAAGTTTAATAGGAAAAAGCCCATTTATATCTCAGAAGAGAACATTAACCACTACAAGTTCATGGGTTGCTGCCATCCTATACCGGGCGACGATGCTCTCGGCTACATCAACAACAAGAACCAGATAGAGATTCACAAACGGGCCTGTCCCGTGGCTGCCAAACTAAAAACCAGTTACGGTAATCGCATTCTGGACATCAAGTGGGACATGCACAAGAAACTCTTCTTCGATGCCACCATACGAGTGGGTGGTATCGACCGTGTAGGATTGCTCAACGAGGTGACACAGATCATCTCTGCACAGATGAATGTAAATATCCACACCGTGAACATCACGTGTGAGGAGGGCATCTTTGATGGGTCCATCGAACTGCGTGTGCACGACCGCGAAGACGTAAAAACCATCATAGACAACCTCAAATCAGTAGCCGACCTGAAAGAAATTTCACAAGTCATCTAATGTCCAATGGGACTATACTTCAAGGACTCCACCTCAAGACGGTGACCGACCGAAGAAATTAACCTGCAAATTATTTTTTTCTTAAAAAATTTTGTTATATCAGAAAAAAATGCTACTTTTGCGCCATAACTAATATATTTTCAGTATGAAAAGACTATATTTATTACTCATTCTATTCGTTGCAGTTTGGACTGCATCAGCAAATCCCATTGACAGACGGCAGGCTCGCCAACAGGCTGAGAAGTTTTTAAAAGAGAAAGGCGGTGTCATTAGCGGAGAATCGGCAGCCCGCTCCATTGGACGCAAGGGAACTGCCGACCAGCCATTCTACGTATTTAACATAGTGGACGATCGCGGTTTTGTGATTGTCGCCGGTGATGACCAAGTCGACCCTATCATTGGTTATACCACACAAGGCTGTTTCGATGAGAACAACCTGCCTGTAAACTTCAAGGCATGGCTGGAACAGATAGCAGCAGGTATCACGGCTATTGCAGCACAACCGACACAGGCACGCGCAGCCTCCGCACCAAAGGCAACAACGAGGCCTGTGGCTATCCACAACAGGATTGAGCCTCTGATTATCACGTCGTGGAACCAAGGAAATACAGATAATGTATATAATTCTCATCTGCCTTTGGTCAGTGGTCAGCGTCCCTGCACAGGATGTGTGGCAACCGCAGGAGCACAGATAATGTACTATTACCATAGGGATCTTCCCGATATGACACAGCCAGTCCCCGGCTATTCGTTGACCAACTCAAGCGGTAAGGATGTCTCCAATGGTGCAGACACGTCCGCCGACCTTCCCGCCATCCAGTTCAAGTGGGATTTGATGAAGACCCAGTATAGTTATAAAGAGCCGGAAGTCCCCAATTCTGAGGAAGAAGACGCTGTGGCAGATTTAATGCTCTATTGTGGCTATGCAGCACACATGAATTATGGCCTTGCCGACAAGCATGGCGGCTCCTCAGCCTCCACCTCAACATTGGCAGACGGCTTTAGCAAGTATTTCGGATTTAACCCAAATACATGGAAAGATGTTCAGCGCAGAGACTATTCCATCAGTGAATGGGATGAAATCATCTACAACGAACTGGCCTGTGGACGACCTATCATCTACAGTGGATCATTTAACGGAGGCCATGCCTTTATCTGTGACGGATACGACGGCGCAGGGATGTACCATTTTAACTGGGGTTGGGGAGGTAGTTATAATGGTTTCTTTAAATTGCAAGCCACAAATCCTAAAGGCGAGTCAGACATCTTGGATATGGGATATATAGCAGACAATTACTGTATTATCGGCCTGCAACCCAATAACTGGCCAGACATCTACGATCCCAGTTCGGATGACACATGGGAAGTCACTGAAGTAGAAGGGTTTGTACCGACAATCCGTAGTTTCAGTATTGACAACACCACACTTTCCATTTACTTATGGAACAAGTCTGACAATGACTACGGATTTGGATTTGCATTAGGTGAACTTGGGGACAACGGATCCATTCAAGTAATCGATACCAAATATGAATCCCAGCAGGATAATGTGCTAAAGGGGTGGTATTACAGACCTATCAGTTTTGATGTGTCCACTTATAGCCTGTCAGAAGGAACCCACAAACTGGTGCCTTTAAACAAACTAAAGGGAGAGAGCGTGTGGAAGATGTGTACGCCTACTGATTCATATTTTGAGGTGATTGTGAGCGGAGGTGAATATTCCATTATTGCCCACCCCATAGAGGACCTGAAGGTGAATGAATTCCATCTGGCTACGGGTGGAACCCCAGGCTATTCGCAGGGTATCAACCTCAGCGTCACCAATAACGGCGACAACATAGAAAAAGAACTGTATGTCTATGTAGGCACAGCAGAAGACTTCGGCAAATATTCAGGCTATCAGAAAGTCCGCATTGCAGCAGGCAATACAAAGGAATACAGGGTCACTATCAGCAAACTTGATCCGGGACAATATACCATCCGACTGCTAAGCAGCCACAATAGTGAGGTGGCATTGGCCCAGGAGGAAATCACCATCTCACAGGATCTGCAAGCCACCAAGTTCGAGGTGACTGGCAAGAAATACACCAACAAGACCCTTCGGGTGGATGCGACTATTGAGAACCATGCGGGCGACTATGCTGTTCCTCTCTATTTATTCGCTAGCACTACCAACACAAAAAAGTTTTTCTACGCAGCAGGCTCTGCCATCGAAAGGGGCAGCAGTGAGGTTGTCACCTTCTATTTCCAGCCAAACACGCCAGGCACCTGGAATATTTGGATCACCACTGACCAGAACGGAGAGAACGTTATAGGTCAATCCACAGTGGAGGTGTCTGAATCCCATCCTGCCAACCTAAGCATTAGTTCTGAAGTTCAGAACTTGGTATTCGGCACTATCATGGACGAGAAAATGGTTATAAACGTGGATGTAACAAACAATGGTTCTTATGACTATGACGATGTCATCGAGGTGTACCTTTTCAAATCAAGACCAGATAACTCTGGTTATGGTGATCTGATTGTCACTCAGCAACAGGAAATTCTTTTGGAGCCATCAGCCAAGACATCGCTCAAATTCACCTTTGATGATTTAGAGGACGGTAGTGAATACTTCTATTACATCTATTATTATTCAACAGAAAATTCACAAATCAAGCATTACTACGTAAACAGTTACCCTGCCGGATACTCTCTCAAGTTTGTGTACACTGCTCAGACGACTCCTGAGGCGGTTCCTGGCGATGCCAATGGTGACGGTGAGGTAAATGCTATGGACATCACGGATATCATCAATTATATGATGAATTGTCCCACGTCTACAGGAATGTTCATTGAAGAGTCTGCCGATGCCAACGGCGACGGCACGATAAATGCCGCCGACATCGTTTGGATTGCCAATACGATTTTGAACGCACAATAGAAAACCATAAACGAGGGTGTGCTAATAGGCATACCCTCGTTTTGTTATGAGCCAACAGGATTACTGCAAATAATCGAGTTGCTTCTTCAGGGCTTGTAGTTCGGTACGGACACCGATGAGCGTTTCAAGCACATCAGTCTTCTTGTCGGCACCCTTTCGGTTCTGACTCAGAATCTTCTTGGCAGCGGCGAGTTTGAAGCCGCGCACTTTCACAAGATTGTGAATCACGCGAATCTGCTCAATATCCTTTTCCTGATACTGGCGAATCTTAGCAGGACCGCTCGTCTTCGGTTTCAGGTAGGGAAACTCCTGCTCCCAGTAACGAAGCGTACTCTCATTCAACCCAAACATCTTTGCGACTTCGCTGATGTTGTAATACAATTTGAGATTTTTGTTCAGATTCAGTGCCATATTATTTACAATTTGACGATTGATGATTTACAATTTGCAAAGTTCGATAACCTTATCAACGGCTGCTGAGAGGCCATCAACACTCTTACCACCGGCCTGAGCGAAATGAGGTTGTCCGCCACCACCGCCCTGGATGAGTTTGGCGGCCTCGCGCACCATCTGACCAGCATTCAGACCATGATCGCTGACCATATCGTCACTCAGCATGATTGAGAGTTGGGGCTTATTGTTGTCGTGAGAGCCAATGACACAAAGCAGTGAGCCATCGACAGCAGCACGTACCTTGAAGGCCAGGTCTTTAGCAGCAGCAGGAGCCATAGGCAACACCGTGGCGACAACCTTGACACCATTCACGTCGCGAGCCTTCTCTACCAAATGCTGGGCAGCACGCTCTACGGCCTGAGCCTGGAAACCTTCAATCTCCTTCTTCATCGAATCGTGCTCCTCAATATACTTCTTGATCACACCCTGCAAGTCCTTGGCATTATTAAAGAACGACTTGATATTCTTCAGGATATCCTCCATCTGATAAAGGCGTTCCTCGCAGTCACGGCCAGTGGTGGCCTCAACACGACGGATACCAGCAGCCACACTGCTTTCAGCAAGAATCTTGAAGAAACCGATGCGACCTGTTGAGGAGGCATGAATACCGCCACAGAACTCGCACGAAGGACCGAAGCGCACTACACGTACCTTATCGCCGTACTTCTCGCCGAAGAGAGCGATAGCACCGAGTTTCTTGGCTTCCTCGAAAGGCACGTCACGATGCTCATCGAGTGGAATATCTTGACGGATCATATCGTTCACCATACGCTCTACCTCACGGATCTGCTCATCGCTCACCTTCTCGAAATGGGAGAAGTCAAAGCGCAGAGTATCAGGAGACACAAACGAACCCTTCTGTTCCACATGATCGCCCAAGACCTGCTTCAAGGCATAGTCGAGCAGGTGGGTAGCAGTATGGTTGGCGGCAGAAGCATCACGTTTGTCAATATCCACACAGGCCATGAACTGGGCCGTGGGATCCTTCGGCAAATGTTTCACGATATGAACAGTCTGGTTGTTTTCGCGTTTGGAGTCAATAATCTCGACGGTCTCTGCCTCGTTGACGAGTACACCACAGTCACCGACCTGTCCACCCATCTCGCCATAGAACGGCGTATAATCGAGTACAAGTTCATAGAACTCGTTCTTCTTCTGTGTCACCTTACGGTAACGGAGAATGCGACACTCATATTCCGTATAGTCATAACCCACGAACTGCTGTTCGCCCTGAGCAAATTCCGTCCAGTCGGAGTTCTCAACGGCAGCAGCATTGCGGGCACGCTCTTTCTGCTTCTGCATCTCCACATTAAACTGCTCCTCGTTGACGGTAAAGCCATTCTCACGACAAATCAGTTCTGTGAGGTCGAGGGGGAATCCATAGGTATCAAAGAGGCGGAAAGCCTGCACACCATCGAGTTCTTTCTTACCTTCAGCCTTCAACTGATCCATCGCATCACTGAGCATACCGATACCCTTATCAAGCGTACGCAGGAACGACTCTTCCTCTTCCTTGATCACCTTGGTAATGAGTTGCTGCTGGGCCTTCAACTCTGGGAAGGCGTCACCCATCTCTGCCACAAGCGTAGGCACGAGTTTATGCAGGAAACCGTCCTTTTGTCCAAGGAAAGTATAGGCATAACGTACAGCACGGCGCAGGATACGACGAATCACATAGCCAGCCTTCGCATTCGAAGGCAACTGTCCGTCAGCAATCGAGAAACTCACGGCTCTCAGATGGTCGGCACAGACACGCATAGCCACATTGATATCATCTTGCTCTTTTGTAATAGGAGCCTTTTCTTCTTCCTCGAAAGTAACATATTTCAGCGCCGTCATCTGCTCCTCGGCTTTAATGATCGGCTGGAAGATATCAGTATCATAATTCGAATGTTTGCCTTGCAGCATACGAACAAGGCGTTCAAAGCCCATACCCGTATCAATCACGTTCATCGACAGTTTTTCAAGAGAGCCATCTGCCTTGCGATTGAACTGCATAAACACGAGGTTCCAGATTTCAATCACCTGCGGATCGTCCTGATTCACCAGTTCACGACCACTCTTTCCGCTGGCTGCACGCTGTTCAGGGGTACGAGAATCCACATGGATCTCAGAGCAAGGGCCACAGGGACCCGTATCACCCATCTCCCAGAAATTATCATGCTTGTTGCCATTGATGATATGATCCTCAGGCACATGCTTGGCCCAGTACTTGGCAGCCTCATCGTCGCGAGGGATGTTTTCCTCGGGGGAGCCCTCAAAGACGGTCACGTACAGATTCTTCGGATCCAGTTTCAGCACATCTACCAGATACTCCCACGCCATATCAATGGCACCCTCCTTGAAATAATCGCCAAAACTCCAGTTGCCGAGCATCTCAAACATCGTGTGGTGATAGGTATCATGACCCACCTCTTCCAAGTCGTTGTGCTTACCGCTGACGCGGAGACACTTCTGGGTATCGGCACGACGACGCGGCTCCGGGTCGCGTGTTCCTAATATAATATCCTTCCACTGGTTCATACCAGCGTTGGTAAACATCAGTGTGGGGTCATCCTTAATCACCATCGGTGCTGAAGGCACGATAGCATGCTGTTTCGACTCGAAGAACTTCTTGAATGAGTCGCGAATCTCATTTGCTGTCATCATCTTTATTTACTATTTACAATTTTGGCTGCAAAGATACTAATAAGTGAGCAAAATGCAAAATAAAACATGATTTATTTTCTTTTTCGAACGTAAAAAGAAATATGCCGGGCAGTTCTTATTTTTCCGTAACGTACGAACTATAAATGGCACAAGCAAAAAAAATCCGCAAATTCTCTTTCTTCTCCAAAAAAATGTTTATCTTTGCACACAGAAATAAAAGACCAATAATCACAATGGACGACGAAATAAAGGACGACGAGATTTTGGAAGAGCAGGAGTCGGAAGCAGGCGTGGAGGGCCATTCCGACTATAAGCCCGTGAACCGCTTTGATGCGGCTGCCGTGCACCACCTCTCAGGAATGTACCAGAACTGGTTTTTGGATTACGCTTCGTACGTGATTTTAGAGCGTGCCGTACCGAATATCGAGGACGGTTTTAAGCCTGTGCAACGCCGTATCATGCACTCGATGAAGCGTATGGACGACGGCAGATACAACAAGGTGGCAAACATCGTGGGGCACACGATGCAGTTCCACCCTCACGGTGACGCTTCCATTGGCGACGCACTGGTGCAGTTGGGGCAGAAGGACCTGTTAGTAGACACACAGGGAAACTGGGGTAACATCCTGACAGGCGACAAGGCCGCTGCTCCCCGATACATCGAGGCCCGACTCTCAAAGTTCGCCCTCGACACAGTGTTTAACCCTAAGACCACCGAGTGGCAACTCTCTTACGACGGACGAAACAAAGAGCCCATCACGCTACCTGTAAAGTATCCACTGCTGTTGGCACAGGGGGCAGAGGGCATTGCCGTTGGTCTCTCCTCCAAGATTCTGCCTCACAATTTCTGTGAGATCTGCGAGGCGGCCATCAGTTACCTGCACGGACAGGAGTTCCATCTTTTTCCTGACTTCCAAACAGGCGGCAGCATCGACGTGTCGAAATACAACGACGGACAGCGTGGCGGTGTGCTGAAAGTGCGTGCAAAGATTGAAAAACTCGACCAAAAGACACTCGTTATCCGCGAACTGCCCTATTCCAAGACTGTCGGCACCCTTATCGAGAGTATCACAAAGGCCATTGAGAAGGGTAAGATCAAGGCCAAGCGTGTGGACGACCTGACCTCTGCTCAGGTAGAGATTCAGATACACTTGATGCCTGGTGTGTCGAGTGACAAGACGCTCGATGCTCTCTATGCTTTTACGGACTGTGAAATCAATATCTCACCCAACTGTTGCGTCATCAAAGAGGAAAAGCCGCAGTTCCTCACCATCAGCGATGTGCTCATCCACAATGTGGAGCGTACCAAAGACCTCATCCGCCAGGAATTAGAGATTCGAAAGAACGAACTTCTGGAGCAACTTCATTTTCAGTCATTGGAAAAAATCTTCATTGAAGAGCGTATCTATAAAGACCGTCAATTCGAGCAGGCTCCCAACATCGACAAGGTCTGTGAACATATCGATGACCGCCTGACGCCCTACTACCCAACCCTCATCCGTGAGGTGACGAAGGATGACATCCTGAAACTGCTGGAAATCAAGATGCAGCGCATTCTAAAGTTCAACAAGGAGAAGGCCGATGAACTGATGGCACGCATCAAGGCTGAGATTGAGGAGATCGACCGTGATCTGGCCAATCTAGTGGAAGTGACAGCCAGTTGGTTCCAGTTCCTCAAAGACAAATACGGCAAGGAACATCCGCGCCTCACAGAAATCCGCAATTTCGACACCATCGAGGCTACGAAAGTGGCAGAAGCCAACCAGAAACTCTACATCAACCGCACCGACGGTTTCATCGGTACTGGTCTGAAAAAGGACGAGTTCGTCTGTAACTGTTCTGACATCGACGATATCATTATCTTCTACAAAGATGGCAAATACAAGGTGATCCGTGTGGCAGAAAAAGTATTCGTGGGCAAGAACGTGCTTCATCTGCAAGTGTTCAAGAAGAACGACTCGCGCACCATCTATAATGTGGTCTATCGCGACGGCAAGAAAGGCTTCTATTACATGAAACGCTTCAATGTGACCTCGATAACCCGTGACAAGGAGTACGACCTGACCCAAGGCACTCCTGGCTCGAAGGTGATGTACTTTACAGCCAATCCGAATGGTGAGGCGGAGGTTATCAAGGTCACACTCGACCCGAACCCTAAACTGAAAAAGATCTTTATCGAACAGGACTTCTCAGAAGTGATGATCAAAGGGCGCACCTCGAAAGGCAACCTGTTGACTAAGAACCCCGTACACCGCATCGGACTGAAGAGTCACGGACATTCCACACTCGGCGGACGGAAGGTATGGTACGATCCTGACGTGAACCGTCTGAACTACGACGAACACGGACGTCTGCTCGGTGAGTTCTACGACGAAGACCAGATATTGGTGATTTTGGACAACGGCGACTTCTATCTCACTACCTTCGACCTGAATATCCATTTCGAAGAGAATATCCTGCGCATCGAGAAATACAATGCCAACAAGGTATGGACGGCTGTGCTCTTCGATGCAGACAACCAAGGCTATCCCTATCTGAAACGTTTCCTGATGGATGCCTCGAAGAAAAAACAGAACTGGCTCAGTGATAATCCCGCCTCGAAACTTATTCTGTTGACGGATGTGGTTTATCCGCTCATCAAGGTCACTTATGGCGGAGCCGATGATTTCAGAGGTTCCGAAGAGATTGATGCCGAGCAGTTTATCGCCGTCAAGGGCTTCAAGGCCAAGGGTAAGCGCATCAGCACCTATCAGATTGAAAGCATCGAGGAATTGGAGCCTGTCCGTTTCCCAGAGGAGCCGGAATCTACGGAAGGAACGGACAATCCGGATAGCCAGGACGAGGATCTCGACCCAGATGCTGGAAAATCAGAGGATCAGGTGCGCGATGAACTGACAGGGCAACTAAGACTATTCGATGATGAGGATTAGTTGGCTCCTTTTCACCTTGTTATTAATGGGTAGGACTGCTACTGCCCAGCCCACCGACTCCACCCAGATCAGGACTTCGGTAAATATGCTGGGCGTCGGAAATACGAATATTCTCGACACCTATCTCTCACAGGAGAAATACTCTGGGATCGGTTTCTCGTACCTCAATATGACTGAGCGCGAAAGTCCCACAAGCCAATGGAGCACCATCCTGCAACAAGAGGTCAACTTTTCCTCTACCCACGACAGAAGTGATAAGGCCAACGAACTACAAGGCGATTACAGTTTCTTCTGGGGGAAGTATTATAATTGGTTTTTCTTGAATCAACGACTCAAAATACAGGCTGGCGGCTTGGTCAACACCAATATAGGCTTCATCTATAACACCGTGAATTCCAACAACCCAGCACAAGCCCGTCTTTCTGCCCAACTCATGCCATCAGGCATTGCCACATACCACTTCACCCTATGGGAAAAGCATTTCGCCCTGCGATACGAACTGGACCTGCCACTCGCTGGCATCATGTTCAGTCCAAACTACGGACAGTCTTACTACGAGATTTTCAGTCAGGGCAACTACGACCATAATGTGGTACCTACCACCTTTGTCAGTGCCCCCAACCTGCGGCAGCAACTGTCCATCGACTGGAATGCCGGACGAACGTGGACACTCCGCATCGGCTATTTAGGTCATTACCAACAGGCCCAAGTGAACAACCTCAAGGCGCATATCTATGCCCATCGTTTTATGATAGGCTTTATCAAACGATTCCAAACCCTTCGTTTCCGCCCATGAAAAATATTTGTCTACGCATCTCTCTGCTCAACCTGATGATTCTGTTCTCCCTCACTTCCTGTGTCGATGAAGAGGAGTTGCCCAACACGCCTCAGGGCAACTTTGAGGCTCTTTGGAAAATCATTGATGAACACTATTGTTTCTTCGATTACAAGCAGCACGAATACGGACTGGACTGGAACGCAATCTATAATAAATATAATGTACGCGCGAAAGAAAGCCTCAACAGGGAACAACTCTTTGAGGTTCTCACTGATATGCTGGCCGAACTGAAAGACGGTCACGTGAACCTGTCGACAGCCTTTGACTATGGACGCTATTGGTCCTGGTACGAAGACTATCCTACCAATTTCAGCGACACCCTGCAACGCATCTATCTCGGAACCGACTACCGTATCGCCTCCGGACTCCAATATACGATATTTGATGACAATATCGGCTATGTCTACTACGGCAGTTTCCAAAACGGCTTTGGTGAAGGCAACCTCGATGAAGTCATTCAATATCTGATGCTGTGTAACGGACTGATCCTGGACATCCGAGACAATGGAGGAGGCAACCTGACCAATGCAGAGAAACTGGCCGCACGGTTCTGTCACGAAAAGACGCTGGTAGGCTACCTGCAACACAAAACCGGCAAGGGTCACAATGATTTCTCTGAGATGAGAGGGCAATACATCGAGCCGTCCAGTAATATGAGATGGCAGAAGCCCGTCGTGGTGCTGACGAACCGCCACGTTTTCAGTGCTGCCAACGAGTTTGTCAAGTACATGAAATGCTTTCCGCAGGTAAAGGTTGTCGGCGACAAGACTGGTGGTGGCGCAGGTCTGCCATTTTCCAGCACGCTGCCCAACGGCTGGACGGTCCGTTTCTCTGCCTGTCCGATGTATGACCGCCAGCGCCAGCATACAGAGTTTGGCATAGAACCAGACTATCCCCTGAGCCAAAATGACGATGATTTTGCAGACGGGAAAGACACATTGATAGAATTTGCCCGCAAACTTTTGGTGGAATAAATAAAAATTCGTACCTTTGCACCCGGTTTCCTAGGATGTACTAGGTCACCCTAGGGAATCCTAGGTAATCCTAATGCGCTTGTGGCGGAATTGGTAGACGCGCCAGACTTAGGATCTGGTGGCTCAGGTCGTGTAGGTTCGAGTCCTATCAGGCGCACAAAACATATCCCCGAATTGAACCAAACGGTAGCAGTTCGGGGATATTTTGTACCAAAATGGTGGTATTTTATCATAAAATCTTCGTTTTTTATAAAAAAACATAAAAAATTCTTGGCAGTTTCAAAATAAATTCCTAATTTTGCGACGATTTATGTGGAATCAACATATATATGTCTAATTATAATTTTAAGTTCAATGAAAAAGAAAATTATTAATGGAATTCTCTTAGTGGCATTGGTTTTTGCTACTTCGAGTGCATTTGTTTCTTGTAAAGACAATGATGCAGATGTCAAAACAGAACTCTACGGTGAGATTGCCAAACTTCAGGCTCAGATTAAGCAACTACAGGATGACGCATGCAAATGCGATGGTTATTCTAAGAGCGAAGTTGATGCAAAGATTAAGGCACTTCAGGATGCTCTCGATGCAATTAATGGCAATCTTAAAAATTATGTAACATTTGCAGAACTGCCTGCTGAAGTTCAGAAACTGCTTGTTAGTTACTACACCAAGGGCGAGATTGACGAACTGCTAAAGGGAATCAAGCCTGGTATGACAGAGGCAGAAGTCAAGAAACTCATTGAGGATGCCTTAAAGGATTACGCTAAGAAGGATCAAATCCCCGACACCTTTACCAAGGATGAGATCTTGAAACTGATTAGCGATGAAGTTGAAAAACTGGAGAAGAAGATTGAAGATATCTTCAAGACTCAGGTTACCAGCCTGAACATTGATGCTGTTAAGAATCCTGTCTTCGGTTTCCTCTCTGCTCCTGTTGACATTCAGTCTAACTTGCTGATCGCCTGCTATGGCAAGGCTTCAAGTGACATTGAATTCCCTGTAGGTTCTGGTGAATACATTGCTTATGCAGATGACGTTCTGACTCTTGACGACAATGCTGGTAAACTTTATGTAACCGTTAACCCGTCAAGTGTTGACTTCAGCGGTAAGACTCTTACTCTTGAAGGCACTTCTGGCAAGCAGGCTCCTGTTGTTCTCAGTCCTCTGGTTCCTTCTACTCAGGAACTTCTGTTCGGTTGGACACGTGGTACGAACGCATTCTATGAGACAACTGCCACTATCCCCGAAGACAACCTGAAAGACCTTGCTGTGGACATTACAAAGCAGGATCTTCTGGATCTTAAGGACGATGTTAAGTATCTCATTAATGAGCGTCAGCACACAAAGCGTGGTGCTGTAAATCTGCTGAAGGATCTCTATGACCTTTATACAAGGAACATGTACAGCGCATACCGTCTGAAGGCTACATGGGGTGATGGATACAACACATTCTCTGAGACAAAGATTGCTGCGCTTGCTCTTAAACCATTGTCATACTCATTCGATCCTGAGGGTGCGATATCCATTAAGGAACTGGAGGCCATGGAGGACAAGATTACTGGTGCATTCACCAGCAACGGTGAGAAAGTAACCGGAACTGCAACTGCCGAAGACGGTTCCACTGCTACTGTCGAAGTCGACACCAAGGATCAGATTCATACAGCCATCAACAAGTTCTGGAATGTATTTAACGGACTTGTTCAGAAGGGTTTGGATAACGTCAACTACGCTCTGCAGCCTTGCCTGCTGATTCAGGAAGGTACAAAGATGAGCCGTGCTAACAATCATTCCTACACGGGTGAGATTCTGCTCGTTCCCACATCTCGTACTGCAGAAGTATTTGCTCCGGCTTACAAGAAGTACATAAAGGTTACTTGCGACGGTGAAGAGGTTGAAGGTGAACTGCTGAACAAGGTTATCGACGGTACAGTACTCGCTATTCCTCTGACACTTGAGTCTGGTAAGAAATACGAGATTGAGTATCAGGCAGTTGACTACACTGGTGTTACACGTGTAAAGAACTACACCATCTATGGTAAGTAATTAACATTTAAGAATTCAAAATAGTAAATAAGAATATGAAAATGAAGAAAACAATATTGTCTTGCCTGCTGGCGCTGGGTTTCCTCACAGCATCCGCACAGGATCAGCAGCCTAAGACTGAATACGTTTTCAATCCTCACTGGTATGTTCAGATTCAGCCACTGGGCATTCAGCATACCCTTGGTGAGATTGATTTCGTAGATTTGAATTCATACAACGTACAGGCTGCCTTAGGTCGCCAGTTCAACCCAGTTGTAGGCGCACGCCTCGCTGTCAATGCTTGGCAGAGCAAGGCTGGTTCTAAGATTGGTGTCTACACATACAAGTGGGATTGGAAATATGTTGCTCCTTCTGTGGACGTAACATTTAACCTGTCAAACCTCTTCTGTGGTTACAATCCGAACCGTTTGTTCAACTTCGGTGTATTCGCAGGTCTGGGTGCCAACATTGGTTTCAGCAATGACAAGGCTGCAGATGCTAAGGCTGCTATCAGGGCCAACTATCCTTCACAGCCCAACTACTATTTCTGGGACGATGCTGACAATCTTGCCTACCTTTGGGATGGTACGAAAGTTCGTCTGTTTGGTCAGGCTGGTGTCACAGCCGATTTCAGGATTTCTGATGCTATCAGCGTAGGTCTTGAACTCAGTGCAAACACCCTGAACGACAAGTACAACTCAAAGAAGGCTGGCAACTGGGACTGGTACTTCAACGCCCTCGCTGGTGTGAAGATCAACCTCGGTACGACCTACACAACTCGTGAGATTCCTGTTCCCGAGCCAGAGATTCGCTATGTGGAGAAGATTGTGGAGAAGATTGTGGAGAAGCCCGCTCCCGCTGCTGCTGCAGTTGCTACAGTTGAGCCGCTTCGTCGCGATGTATTCTTCCTGATCAACAAGACCAACATCCGTCCGTCGGAGGCTCAGAAGGTGAAGGATATCGCCGACTACCTGAACGAGCATCCTACAGCCAAGGTGATGATTACCGGTTATGCTGATGCAGGTACTGGTAACAACAGAATCAACGATCGTCTCGCTGCTGGTCGTGCCGATGCAGTTGTGAAGTCACTGAAGAAGGACTATGGTATTGCTGAGTCTCGTATCTCTTACGACAGCAAGGGTTCACGTGTACAGCCGTTCGCTGAGAACGACATGAACCGTGTGTCAATCTGTATCGCTGAGTAATACTGACTAAGATTATTATTTCCCAGCCTTGCATCTTACTGAATCTGGTAATGATGAAAGGCTGGGATTTTTTAAATAATCAATTATGAAAAGACTGATACTTTTATTTATAAGTGGAATAACGGCCCTTCCCATACTGGCCCAACTCAATGGAGACGGATACTACCGCATCCAAAGCACGAGTAGTTACGGAAGATATCTTACAATATCAAATAACAAGGTAGACGAGACGAACAAAAATGAAATAACCGGTGGCAAGGAAGGTAACGTATATGGATTGAAAACCATCACTGATGCCGTATCCGACCCCAGTTCCATTATCTACATTTCAAAAGAAAACTCTGCAACGAGCAATAGTGCCTATAACATACAAGCCCAAGGTATCAATCCATTGGGATTTCTAAAAAACAACGGTGCAGAGTTAAAAATCTACCCAGATGGAGATAGTTACTTCATATATGGCAGCAAAGGATCGATTACGCTATTTTTGGTAGACAATAACGGCTCTGACGGCTATATCAAGGTAGCCAGAAGAAATGCATATCCACAAAACCAGAACTGGTACATCAGGCCCGTAGATGGTACCGCAGAGTATCTGGGAATAGCCCCGGATCCAAACATCAAGGTCGGCGACAAGTACTATACGACCATCTATGCGAGTTTCCCATTCCAACTTGGTGAAGGCATGAAGGCATACTATGTAGGTGAGGGGAAGTTTGACAATGGTACACCATACGCAGAACTCAAGGAAATCAACGGCAAGGTTCCTGCCGCTACACCCGTTATCATCGAGTGCAGTTCGCTTGACCCCGTTGACAACAAGGTGGAACTCCTTTCTGGAAGTGCTGCTCCCGCAGCCATTTCTGGTAATAAACTGGCAGGAGTCTATTTCTGCTACGTAAAGATGTTTCCAAATACAGACATGGAAAACCCATCAGCAAATTACCAAGAAATCAAGAATGTCGTTGACTACGACTCCAAGAAAATGAGAGTGCTTGGCCTCGTCAATGGAAAACTTGGGTTGGTTGATGCTGCTGATGACGCACTTGTTGTTACACAAATAGTGACAAAAGACAGGAAAACTGTTCTTGGGCAAGGGAGATATCTCCCCGCCAACAAGGCGTACTTCCCCATCGACGAATCAGTTGCAGAAGCCACTGCCAATGGTATCCTGCTGCTGGACAAGCAAGGCATTGAGGATCTGGCCAATTTTATTACAGACGATAAAGCCACATTCGAGAAAAACGAAGAGGGCGGCAATACTGTAAGCATTGCTGGTGATGACAATGTATCAGGTAATTACAAGATTCCTGAGAAAGTAACAGGAAACGACGGTAACGAGTATGATGTGACAGGAATCGCCTCGGAGGCTTTCAAGGACAATAAGAATCTGACATCAATCACAATTCCAAGTTCTGTCAATAGTATTGGAGATGCTGCATTCTCAGGATGTGAGAATCTGAAAGAGATAACAGTAAATGTTGACGAACCCATTGCCTTGGGCTCAAATGGTGCATCTGTCTTCGAGGGCGTTAACCTTGAAACGTGTACGCTCTACGTACCAGAGGCAAGCATTGACAAATACAAGGCAGATGAGGTATGGGGACTATTCAAGAACATCCTTGCCATTACCGCAGGCATCCACGATATCAGACTTGATGAGAATCAGACAGATGTATATAACCTACAAGGACAGAAAGTTCTCAGGCAGACTTCGAATATCGAACGACTGCCAAAGGGTGTTTACATCATAAATGGAAAGAAAATCATCAAAAAGTAAATAAATGAATTGAGGGCGTTCATTCTGAACCGCCCTCTTATATTATTCTAAAATAGGGTTCGCGTGATACGGACATTCAACACAGGAAAGACCTTCACTCCCTTGATTAATCTTACATAATCCCCAACTTTCCATTTGACACCCTCAACATCTTTAGCAAGGTCTGTACCATCATGAGTCAGAATACTTGGTGTACCTCCCCAGAACATCGCCCCACAATCAAAGGATATCTTATATCTGTCGTCACCTTTAATAAGGCGGCCACCATATCCAAAGCCCAAATAGGGCTTGAAAGTATTCACCCTGACCTCAGCCTTTACCATACTGTTCTCATCTGGCTCCACAATATACGGAGAGCCGTCAGAAACATGATTACCTATCCAAACACCCATACGACCATATTCCGAGAACTTCTCATACAGCATATCTTGTTGTTCCGGATCATCAGGCACGCTAAAAGGTACTCCGTTATAGTTGATTGTCACAAAAGGTTCCTTGTTGATAGCCTTGTCATACATATTATTATAAATACCGACTGCCACCAGTGAAGGCATATCTTCCGTCGTATTATAAGCCTTTCCTATCTTAGAGTTCCCCCAATAGAAGCCAGCCGTAAAATGCCAATGCTTATTATTCTTGAAAGGGAACACATCCACCAGCAAATTGAAATTGTAATAAGTAGGAACACCTATCATATCAACACTATTATCCACCTGATAGCCTGTCATATCCTTTAAAAGGCCTGAAAGGGTCTGAAACTTCGATTTCGATTTTGAAGCATCATCTCCCACCTGCACTTCGAAATTCATCTTATAATGAATATGAGGCATAAAAGAGAAGCCAGCACGCAACTGGGCGTACTCTCCCATAGGCGATGCAAGATCAAAGCCCAAACCAGTTGAGCCCACAGTCAAAGACGCATCAAGATGCTTGAAAAAGCCATTTTCTTGACTTTCAGAAGTCTGCGCACTTGACATAAGTCCAGAACAAATTACAACTAACAATAAAATAATCTTTTTCATCTGTCCTATATTTATATGTTGATACTATCTTATTTCATCCTCCATGCTCCGTGGTACTCAACCATCGGAACGGCTACCTGCTCATTAGTGGAGTCACCATAACAGAAGACCAGAAACACATTCATACATTCTAGCAAAGTATCAGCCTTCGCACTAACGATACGGATATCATGAATACCATGATGCGTTCTTTCCTGCTGAGCAACAAACTGCTTATACCCAATAATCAGTTGTTCGCGATACGACTTCGGAAAACTGTCTGCACCGGCCTTGCCTGCCAGGAAATGCTCATATTCACCACCTATCAGGTGTTCGTAATAGCCCTTGGCTGCAAGTGAAGCCATTTCCTCTGCGGTTGGACCAGAACAGGCACAAAGAAGCAGAAGCACTACAGCCGATGACAAGAGATGTCTCATGCTATTTTTGACGGATAAAGACATTGATGGGTGTACCCGTCAGTGTCCAGTTTTCACGAATCTTATTCTCCAAGAAGCGCTTGTATGGCTCTTTCACATACTGCGGCAGGTTAGCATAGAACACGAACGTGGGTATCTGCGTGTCTGGCACCTGCGACACATATTTAATCTTAATATACTTGCCCTTGATGGATGGAGGCGGGAAAGCCTCAATCAGGGGCAGCATTACTTCATTCAACTTCGTAGTCCCAATACGGGCCTTACGATTCAGATAGACCTGTTTGGCCGTCTCCAAGACTTTGAAGATACGCTGTTTCGTCAGCGCCGAAGCAAAGATGATGGGAAAATCCACGAATGGAGCCATACGGTTGCGGATAGCATTCGTAAAGGTGTCAATGACAATCTGCGACTTATCCTCTACCAAATCCCACTTGTTGACAACAACCACCAGGCTCTTGTTGTTCTTCTGGATCAACTGGAAGATATTCATATCCTGCGCCTCAATGCCACGGGTGGCGTCAATCATCAGGATACACACATCCGAATTCTCAATGGCACGGATAGAGCGCATCACGCTATAAAACTCCAAATCCTCCGTCACCTTGTTCTTGCGACGGATACCTGCTGTATCCACCAAGTAGAAGTCGAAGCCGAACTTGTCATAGCGGGTATAGATTGAATCACGGGTTGTACCGGCTATCTCAGTCACGATGTTACGTTCTTCACCAATAAAGGCATTGATGAGACTCGACTTGCCGGCATTCGGACGTCCTACGACTGCAAAGCGGGGGATGCCGTCTTCTAAGTTGTCACCACCCTTCTCAGGCAGGACATCCAGAACCTTGTCAAGCAGGTCGCCCGTACCACTTCCCGTAGCAGCACTGATGCAGTATGGATCACCCAATCCGAGTTGATAGAACTCATACTGATCATAGAGATTCTTATTGTCGTCTGCCTTATTGGCCACAAGAATAACAGGCAACTTAGCACGACGGAGAATCTGAGCCACATCCATGTCCCAGTCTGTCACACCGTTCTTGATGTCACAAAGGAAGAGCACCAGATCAGCCTCTTCTGTGGCGATAATCACCTGCTTACGGATTTCTTCTTCAAAGATATCATCCGAGTTAACTACCCAGCCACCTGTATCGACGACGGAGAACTCCCGCCCATTCCATTCACATTTACCATATTGACGGTCACGTGTGGTTCCTGCCTCGTCACTGACGATGGCCTGACGGCTCTTCGTCAAACGGTTGAAAAGGGTGGACTTTCCCACATTCGGTCGTCCTACGATCGCTACTAAATTTGCCATATACTTTCTATTTATCTCTAGGCAATTCTAGGTTGCCATAGGTTGCCCTAGACTATCCTAGTTATTCTGGATTGTACCCAAAATTATTCAATTCTCTCACTGAGGAGCGCCAGTCTTTATCCACCTTCACAAACACCTCTAAGAAAATAGGCTTACCAAAAAATCTCTCCAGTGACTTCCGAGCCTCGGTACTAACTTTCTTCAATGCCACGCCCTGGTGCCCGATGATAATGCCTTTCTGAGAGTCACGCTCCACATAGATAATCGCATTGATGTGGATATGCTTCTCATCCTCCTTAAAACGCTCCACGACAACTTCTACACTATAGGGAATCTCCTTATCGTAATAGAGCAGTATTTTCTCACGTATAATCTCCGAGACGAAGAAACGGGCAGGCTTATCCGTCAACTGATCCTTGTCGAAATAGGCAGGACTCTCCGGAAGGAGTTCCTGAATACGCTTTAACAGCATATCCACGCCGAACTTATTCTTGGCAGAGATGGGGAGAATTTCGGCCTTGGGTAAGAGAGCGTGCCAACAATCGACTATTTCACCAAGGGCCTGCTGACTGGACTTTGTGGAATCTCCAGACTTCCCAAGATCACCGGATTTTCCGGATAACTCATCGATTTTATTGATGAGCAGTATGATGGGTACATCCAGTTTCTGTACCTTCGTGAGAAAATCCATGTTCTTCTCTGGATTCTCCACGACATCCGTGACGTACAGCAACACATCAGCATCCTGCAAAGCCGACTCCGAGAAAGCCAGCATCGACTCTTGCAACTTATAATTCGGCTTCAGCACACCCGGTGTGTCTGAAAAGACAATCTGCATCTCAGGTGTGTTGACAATACCCATAATGCGATGACGGGTAGTCTGAGCCTTAAAGGTTGCAATTGAAATACGCTCACCAACCAACTGGTTCATGAGCGTACTTTTACCGACGTTGGGATTTCCAACGATATTAACGAATCCAGCCTTATGCATATTTACTTCCGTCGTAAGCCCACTTATAATACGATGCCCCATGAACAAAACCCGCTCCAAAAGCAGTAAAAATCATGTTATCACCCTTTTTGAACTTGATCTCATTATCCCATAGCGCAAGGGGGATGGTAGCGGCACTGGTATTACCATAATGCTCGATATTCACAATCACCTGCTCCATCGGAACTTCTAAGCGCTTGGCTACAGCCTCTATGATACGCAGATTTGCCTGATGGGGAACAATCCACTGGATATTATCCTTGTTCAGTCCGTTACGATCGGCTATCAAGGCACAGTCATCGCTCATATTCGTCACGGCATATCGAAACACCGTACGTCCTTCCTGATAAAGGTAGTGCAAACGATGGTCGACCGTAAAATGCGACGGAGGACAGACAGAGCCGCCTGCTTTCAGATGCAAGAACGGGAGTCCCTTGCCATCGGCACGGAAATAGGAGTCCATCACACCAATATTCTCTTCTTCCGTTCCCTCTACCAAAACAGCAGCCGCCCCATCTCCGAAAAGTGGACAGGTCTGACGATCCTTGTAGTCGGTCACCGATGACATCTTGTCTGCCCCGATAACGATGATCTTCTTGTACCGGCCGCACTGAATCATAGATGCTGCCACATCGAGCGAATAGAGAAAACCACAACAGGCTCCCCAGAAATCAAATGCAAAAGCATTCTTCAGTCCGAGTTTACCAAGCACAATACTGGCTGTTGAGGGGAACTTATAATCTGCGGTTGAAGTGGTGACAATGAGTGCATCGATGGTGTCCGGATCTACCCCAGTCTTCTGAATCAACTGTTTGGCAGCCTTACGAGCCATATAAGAAGTGCCGAGTCCTTCTTCTGTCAGGATACGGCGCTCCTTAATACCCACACGTGTCATAATCCACTCATCGCTGGTGTCTACCATTCTCGACAGTTCCTCATTGGTGAGGACATAGTCGGGCACATAGCCGCCAACACCCGTGATTATCGCACTGATCTTACTGCTCATTATTCAGCAACTTCTTCCTCTTTCTTGATAGCAACCTTACCGCGATAGTAACCGCAAGTGGGGCATACTGTGTGATATACATAGTAAGCGCCGCAGTTGGGGCATACTGCCAGTGTAGGTGCTACGGCCTTGTCGTGAGTACGACGCTTGGCCTGACGAGTACTTGATTGTCTTCTTTTAGGATGTGCCATAATTCTTAATTATTTAATGTTTAATCTTTAATTTGTATTTCTGCAAGTTTGCTCCATCGGGGGTCTATAGGCTGACTGGACTCCTCATCGCTGCTTCGGTCAGTTGAGAGTTCTTCCAGAACTTTGCTCATCGCAGGGTTGCACTTGCCAGGTGCATGCACATGCTTGATGGGTATGGCCAGCATAATAAACTCATAGATAAGCCACGACGTGTCGAGTATTCCTTCGTCCTCAGGCACGGTGATGACATCATCTTCCTCGGAGTAGGCCGAACCTAATTTCACTACCAGACGATTGTCAGTCGATATTAACTGATCCATGTCGTCCAGACAGCGGTCACAGGTGACAGCCACTGTGCCTTCAGTATGAAACTGGAGTTCAAAAAAACCGGTTGCCTTGCGTATAGACACCGACACATGCAATGTCCCCTGTCTCAATTCCGAACCGTCGAGAGCATCGAAGAAATGATTATCCAAGTCGAATTCCGAGACTGTCACCTCATCTGTCAGACGCTTCAAATCTATCTTAAACTGCTCTAAACTACACATTTACTCACTCACATTTGGAGTGCAAAGTTACAAACTTTTTCTCACATACAAAACACTTATTTGCTTTTTTTATGTTTTTCATATCAAATCACTATCTGCCAAGCCCTATTCTCGCACATTTTCTCTTCAACTGTGCAACTATTTCTGAATTTCTATCCTGAAAGTGGTACCGACACCCACCTCCGATTCCTTGACAAATATTTTTCCTTTGTGGTATTCCTCAACAATCCGTTTGGCCAATGACAAGCCTAAGCCCCATCCACGCTTCTTCGTGGTAAAGCCTGGTGTGAATACGTTCTTGATATCCTTCTTCCGGATACCCTTACCATTGTCGCTTACTTCAACAACTACACGATGGTCTTCATCAATCAATGACAGGTCTATTCTTCCCCTACCCTCCATTGCATCCACGGCATTCTTACAAAGATTCTCTATCACCCACTCAAACAATTGGGCATTCATCTTCACAATCACTTCTTCCTCTGGCAAGTGACTCAAGATGTCCACCTTCTTCGAGGTCCGGCGATTCATGTAATCTACCACATGCACCAACACTTGGTTCATCGATGCATCGACAGGTTCTGGCAAAGAACCAATCTTGGAAAAACGCTCGGCAACAAGTTCCAACCGCTTTACATCCTTATCCATCTCCGGTATCAATTCATCATCTGGATAATTTTCCTTCAAAATTTCCACCCATGCCATCAGACTGGATATCGGCGTACCCAACTGATGGGCCGTTTCTTTCGACAGGCCAACCCACACCTTGTTCTGCTCAGCCCGCTTCGAGGCTAACAGAGCAAAGATGGCCACCACGACAAAAATCATCACAATACCCAACTGCCAATAAGGATATTGTGCCAATCGCCTCAAGAGTATCGATTCATCATAGCATACCAACGTATAAGGCTGTGACTCCTTAGGCACCTCTTCAGAATCAGCAACCACAGAATCATTCTCAGCCAGATATATCTTGATATAGTCACCTCTGTCATACATTCGCTTTCCATATCGGGAAACGTATGTTCCTGAATCTACATCAGTCTCGGCATTTATCTCAATATTTCGGTAATCAGAAACCACTCCATCAGAATCCATCACAATCACAGGAATGGTATTATTGCTCTGTATCACATTCAACACCAATGACAAGTCCGTCGTCTCATCTGCATTGTTCAACGCATTCAAAGCCTCCGCCCAGATCTCCATCTTATTACGTTCTTCACGCTGCAAATCTTTAACTAACAGATGTGACACTAACAGCGAGGCCACCGCAATCACGATTGCCACTATTACAAGAATAATCTTAACTTGTCGAATTCTGTCTGTCCACTGCATATTGCCGACAAAGATATGAACTTTTTCGCAAATAACGAAGGATTTGGGCAAAAAACACGAAAAAGCCCCGGAGATTTCTCTCCAGGGCTTTCCTTTCCTGAAAAAGGGGGCGGCCTCCTACTCTCCCGCATTGCATTGCAGTACCATCGGCGCAGGCGGGCTTAACTTCTCTGTTCGGAATGGGA
>Ga0310691_10000857_pt1 | contig 51832 bp, 39 predicted proteins | sample 176DNAGHGlowgp2_FD_203887 | JGI IMG/M metagenome (GOLD analysis project Ga0310691, IMG submission 203887) | Sheep rumen microbial communities from Palmerston North, Manawatu-Wanganui, New Zealand - 1766 DNA GHGlow gp2 (v2) (version 2) | ecosystem: Host-associated > Mammals > Digestive system >... | reverse complement strand
TGATGTTCGCTTTTTTGGAGGAGTAATTATGTTTTTTGTTTCCTTATTCGTGATTATTCGTAGTTTGATAGATAGGTAAAAAGTAGACTTTTGCAAAAAGCATGTCATTGCCGTGCTTGACACGGCAATCTATCCACAAATTTGTACAGTTGGCCTTAAAAATTGCGTCCTTGCAATTTTTTATCCTGCAAGTTTCCGGTGGAAACTTGCCTGTCTTTTGTGCCAACAAATGACGCGCCCTCCATGGCGCTCCTTGTTCAAGTTAAAGCGAAACCCCGAAAAGCCCGTAACACCAACCAATTTGCGAAGCTCTTTTACCAAAAAATGCGCTCCAAAAGAGTAAAAATTTCCTAAATAATCTTAAAACAGTCTGTAAAAAAAAACTTCACGCGCTGGAGATTTTAATTTTTTTCACTTTTTTTAGAGATTTTTACATTTTTTTATAGACTTATATCTATTTTAGCCGTTATAATAACATAGGAGAGTTTTTTTTAGCTTATCTTAATGCAGCATAAAAAAGCGGTTGCCCCACATTTGGCTGCCGGTGAGTGAAGAAGTAGAATATGAAGAAAAGTGATATAGTCAAAGTCGATGAGCAGAAGTCCCAGATTGTAAAGAAGGTAAAATTTCCCCTTGGCGTAAAGCTTGCCATCATCATAGGTCTTATCGTCCTTATTTCTCTTGGCATGGTAACTTTCTTTAACAGCTATTTTTCGGGACGCGACGTAAGGCGTACTGCGGAGGCTTCAAACCTTTCCGTGAACTCCCGCTCTGCAAAGATGGCGGAGAACGAAATCCTGCGTATGCGCAGTTCGGTCTTCCAGCTGCTGGACCTTATGAATGCGACCGGCAATGCGTCGATTGCTCTTGCCCGCCAGGCCCAGATTTTCTTTTTCGAGCGTAATGCGGACGTTGCCTCCATCAACATTCTTGGTACCGGCGACATAGAAAACCGCAACGTGAACATTCCTAACGAGCAGTTCTTTATAGAAAACGAGATAGAGTCCTCCCTGATGCAGACTTTCTTTGCCCAGAATGCAGAGACTGTAATCCGCTCCTGCAACGGAGAGACTGTGGCGGCAAACCCATCGCCTCTTTTTGGCGTTCCTGCTATTACTATCTTCTTTCCCTACAAGGAAAACGGTCTTGACCAGGCTTGTGCCATAACATTCTCGCTTGAGACTATTTCGGAAGTGCTCGGCATAGACACCATGAACACTACCTTCCTTATAAACGACAGCTCGGAGCTCCTTTTCCACCCAGACAGTGAGCGCGTGCTTCGCGGCGAGTCTATGGAAAGCCATCCTCTGGTTTCCATGATGAAGAGCACTGTCCAGAGTGGCTTGGAGACAAAGCAGGTTCAGTTTGAAGATGAGGTCCAGGTGGAAGAGGGTAAGCCTTCTGAAAAGCAGAAGTTCCTCGGGGCCTATTCGCGCATAGAGACTGGCGACATCGGTGTTTACACGACGGTTCCCCTTGACTACATTCTTGGTGGTGTTAGGGCAACCAGACGCAACAACATCTACATTACTCTGATTGTATTCTTCCTTTCCATTATAGTAATTCTTTTGTTCGCGCGCCTTGCCATTTCCCGCCACCTGCGCCGCCTTACAAATTCTGCGGACGAAATCCAGAACGGAAACTTTGCGCCTACGATTCTTTCAAAGCTCAACACCAGGCGCAAGGACGAAATCGGCGTATTGAACCAGGCAACCAAGAACGAAATTGGCTTCTTGAACACCTTCTCCAAGTTTACCAACAAGAACGTTGCAAAGGCCATTGCCCGTAACGAGATTGACTTTTCGCCCCACCTCAAGGACATTACAATCTTCTTCTCGGACATCCGTGGCTTTACTGCAATAAGCGACGGATTCAAGCAGAAATTCCAGGAGAACTCTCCAAAAGAAATCATTGGCTTCTTGAACGACTACATGGGGCGCATGGTAGAGTGCGTAACTCTTAGCCACGGAAACATAGACAAATTTGAAGGCGATGCCGTTATGGCCGTATGGGGAATTCTCCGCGACGAAAGCCTTGACTTTGAGCTTCTGCCCGACTCTGACCCCAATAAGAAGCAGCTGGAGGAAAGGCACAAGCAGCATGTAAGGGAAGACGCCATAAACGCCGTCCGCGGAACCATCGCCATGCGCTACGCCCTTATGAAGTACAACAAGGACGCAGAGGCCTTTACCAAGGCTCACGAGAACGAGCCTCTTGCAACCTACAAGCCCCACATTAGGATTGGATGCGGCCTTAACACTGGTCGCGCAACCTGCGGTATTATGGGTGGCCAGGACAAGATGGAATACACATCCATTGGTGACGCGGTAAACTTTGCTTCCCGTACCGAAAGTTCCAACAAGCCTTGCGGAACGGACATTCTTATTACGGAAGACACATATCAGCTTCTTAGGAATGATTATATAAGAACCGAAGACAACAACTTTACGATTCCACAGGAAAACCTTGCCAACGAAATTGTGGTCGAGCGCATTCCCGTTGAATTTGAAGTAAAGGGTAAGGGTGCCCAGCACTTTTACGGTGTTGTCAACATGCCGGGATTCAGCATAGAGGAATTCTTTAGGCAGGGTAACAAGGATTTTAAGGCAGACCCGGACTGTATAAAGGCAGTCGGCCCTACAGGTCCTAAGACGTTGAATGAAGTGCGCAACATGCTTGGCATTCCGATTCCTGACTTTGAAAAGGTGAACTTGAATGAAGAAGAAAACAAGATACAGGTCAAGCAGTAGCCTTTTATTGCCCTTCATTCTGGCTATTCTTGTTTGTTGCGCCGGGGCAGCCTTAAACTTCTATCTTTTCTACAACAGCGTAAACCGTTCGCTTACAAAGATGAACGAGTCTCCCATTGCCACCATTACGTTTAAATACAAAACTGCCGAGCGTAAATTCATGGACCGCATGGTCTGGGATCGCCTAAGGCAGACTTCGCCCCTTTACAACGGGGACATAATCCGCACCGAGCACTTGAGCGAAGCCACGATTAACTTTACCGACGGCAACATAATGGAGCTTGCGGAAGACACCATGGTCCAGGTATTCGTGAACGATGACGACTCCGTTTCGGCAGAGCTTGCCCAGGGTTCAGCATCGGTGGACAGCATGGACTCCAAGAACGGTATGCGGCTCTTTGCAGACGGAACCGATGTCTTTATAGAAAGCGGAAGTTCCGTTGCAGCTGGCATGGACGGCGTTCAGGTTTTGCAGGGCAACGTTGTCGTTACGAGCGACGGCCAGCTTGTGACTGTCTCGGAAGGGAATTCCCTTGCGCTAAAGAACAGCGGGGATGACCTGCACGTTATGGTTTCAAGCCCGCGTCCTTCCTCGAAAATACTTTATTTTACGCCGGAAGACAGGGAAGTGCTTTTTGCGTGGAAGATGGCAGGCTCTGTTTCCGAAGAGGTGAACGGGGGAACTTCCCTTACGCTGCAGGTTGCTGCCGACAGGAATTTTTCATCCCCTGCATACGAGGAAAAAATCGACTGCTCTTCCATTCCATCTGCCGGGCTTTCCGGCTCTTCAAACGTGGCTCTTGCAGACGGAATCTACTACTGGCGCATTGCGGACGCAAAGGGCAAGGTCTATGTTCAGAACCGCTTCCTCTTTGCACACTCGCTTGCTCCCCAGCTTCTTTCACCTGCTGATGAGACTTCGTACACCTTCCGCACAAAGCTTCCCGCCGTCAGGTTTATCTGGAAGGAATCTGCCCACGCTGCATCTTACCGGCTGGAGGTTTCCTCCGACAGGAATTTCTCTACCCACGAAATAGACACAAGGACTTCATTGAATTCCGCGCAAATCACGACTATTGGCGAGGGAACCTGGTACTGGCGCGTAACGCCATTCTATTCAATAAACCGCATTGGACTTGCATCCCCAAGCGAGGTAAAGTCCTTTAAGATAGACCGCAGCGGTGCCCTTGAAAAGCCTCTTTTGCTTGTTCCTTCAGAAGGCGCAATCATTGACAACGGTGACGGTGCATCAAAAGTAAGCTTCTCTTGGAAGGCCAACAGGGAAGCCTCCCAGTATACTCTCATACTTGCAAGGAACGAATCCCTTACCCAGGACGCAAGGACTATAACGGTAGAAAAGAATTTCCACCTCCTGCCAAAGGAGCAGAAGCTTGACGACGGCAAGTGGTACTGGGCTGTAAAGGTCAAGGACCAGGAGGGGGCAGAGTCGCCGCTTTCAGACGTGCGCACACTGTTTGCAATGGAGGGAAAGCGCGAGCAGCACGTTGTTGAGCCTGCAAACAACTACGGAATTGCACAGAACCTTCTTCCCGACATGAACTTTACGTGGAAGAGGAACCTCCCGGACAACTACGTAACGGAAGTTCAGATTTCGCCAGACATAAATTTCTCTACCCTTGCCTACAGGGGGCAGTCTGCAAGCAATGTCCTGCAGGTTACAAACCTTGCCCTTGGAAAGTATTACTGGCGTCTTTCTTCCAGCGGTGGCGGTAACACGATGACGACCCAGCCACGCATGTTTGAAGTTTTGGACAGCCTTGATGAATCCTTCATGATTGACCCCCAGAACGGAGGAAAGGCTGTAGCCCGCGAAGGCAAGCTTTACACCGTAAAATGGGCACCGGTTGAGCATGCAGATTACTACAAGGTTGAAATTTTCAGCCAGACGACCGGCGAAAGCATATTCCGCGACATAGTTTACGGAACCCAGCTTGACCTTAACATGTATTCTGGCCCAGGCTTTGTTGACCGCTCCAACTACAATGTTGAAATTCAGGCCTTTAGCAACGCAATACCCGGCATAGTCAGCCGCCGTACAGGACGCTTGCTCAGGGCATCCTTCCTTCTTGCAAAGCTGCATCCTGTTGCGGTTGTAGCCCCACTTAAAGGCAGCGAGATAGACGGTCTTGAAGCCCTCATGAGCCCGCCCTACGCAAAGTGGGAAAGCGTAGACCAGAACTCATACGCCCAGCTCGTGCTTCTGCGGACGGATGTTGACCCGCCGGTAGAAATAATGAAGGTTCCCTCCGATGCGCAGATGGCAGCCGGTAACCGCGTGGCACCGTTTGCTGTTCGCCTTGCTCCTGAAGAAGGTCTTCACAGCGGAACCTACGAAATCATAGTCTATGCTGAGACCATGGACGGAATTGACGTTTCCAGCACCGACGAAAAATACAAGGGACGCTTTACTGTCCTTCCAGTTCCACCTCTTGAAGATCCCGAGGGGCTTAGGACATCTCCCGAAGCATTTAACAGGGAGTACCTTAAGAAAAAGAAGAACAAGCGAGCTATAGACTTTAAGTGGAAGCCGGTAAAGACTGCCAACGACTACAAATTCTCTATCCGCGACATTGACGGAAAGGTTGTGTTTGAGGAATTCCTTGGCGACAAGACCGACTATACACTGGACTTTGCAAACATGGACGACAAGCTCAAAACGGCATTGTCAAGGGGGCAGTTCAACTGGTACATAAAGGCACTCCGCCGCGTTGACTCAAACAAGGACGGGGTTGTGGACGTTATATTCCAGGAAAGTCCGGACGTGCCTTCCGTACTGGCAATCGACATTCCTGAGCCGAAAGACCTAAAGATTAATCCTGTGGAGAATACCTATGGCAAGTCAAAGAAGTAGAAAACTTTCCACATTGCTGATTCTCCTCACTCTTGCGCTTGGAATTCCTTCCTTTGCCCAGACTGAATCTAGTGCCTCTTCTGAGGATAAAAACGCCCAGGTCAAGGAGGCAAAGCAGGATTCCTCCAAGGGAAAGAAAAAGTCCAAGAAGAAGGATGAAGATTCAGAAAAAAAGGCCAGGCCGGAAGAGTCATGGCAGATACTTTCATGGGTTGAAGACGATCCCGATGCCGTACTGAAGTATGAAGTCGTTATAGAAGAAGAAGTTGGCGGAGAATACAGGCCTGCCACAACTTTGCAGACGGAAGACAATGCCACTAGAATTCAGATTACGCCCCTTTTGGAACCGGGCTACTACCGCTTTAAGGTTATAACTTACGACCTTATCAGCCGCCCCGCAAAAGTGAGCGCATGGACTCGTTTCCGCGTATATGCTGCCCATCAGCCGGAAATCAAGGACGTGAGCAGCAAGGCAAACAAGACTTCCACAATTTACCTTGAAGAGTACAACGACGGTATCTTTACCATAGACGGCCGCAACCTCTTTCAGCCGGACAAGAACAATAAGTCCCTTGAATTTACGGATTATATCCTCTTGCCGGAGGGTGGGGACCTAGATTCCGACGGAATCGTGCCGGAAATTCTGGAAACAGACAAGAAAAACCGCAGCGTAACCTTAAAATTTAATTTAAAAGATTTGGACACTGGAGACTATCATATAGTTGCAAAAGATGCGAGTGGGTTGTATACTGAACTTGGGTCCAAGAATGAACTCTCCGTCCGCTACAAAAAGCCTTTTGACCTTGACGTTAGCGGTGGATATACCTGTCCCATAATTCTTAAGGATCCCACTTTCAAGGACTACATGGGAAGCATGGTATGGCCCATAAGCGCAACCGCAAAGGTTACCTTTATGCCCTTCAAGCACAACTGGGGCTATCTTGGCATTGGCGTTACGGGTTCATACACGAGAATGTTCTATGATGAGGGGAACTACACCGTAGACGGTAACCTTATCACTGCGCACGGGCTTCTTGTATACCAGTTCCCCATACGCTTTAGGGTAAAGGGAACAAACCAGAGGCGTCATGCTTTTACCGTAGAACTTCACGGTGGTGCGGGTATTGCATATTTTGCGGACTACCAGTTTCATTTTCCGCACGGAATTGACACGCCAAAGCTTAACAGCACGGACGTGAGCGCGATTGCTGGATTGAGTTTGCAGACATATATTACGTCGAGAATTTATGTTGAGGCAGGGGTAGACGGCTTTATGGCCTTTGTTCCGGACATGAAGGCAATTTATGTTCTGCCACAGGTTTCTGCTGGATTCCAGTTTTAGAGGGGGTCGTATGAGACAAATAAAGTCATCTGTTTTCGCATGCGTATTTCTAGTCTTGGCGGCAGCTTGTTTCCTGTATTCCTGTTCCGGAATTTCAGGATCCTTTAACAATGATGTCCATGAATATTTTGACTTGATGACCAATACGGCGGCAATAGAAAAGCATGAAGTTGCTTCCCCCACGCAGAAAGGCTCGGGCGGACAGCTTTGTATTTCCTCTGCCGATGCCCCTGTGTCCGTAAGCTATTACCTTCGCAATCCCAAGCGCTTTGTGTTTACCAAGGGGCAAAGCCTTGTCTATGGACTGGAAGATTCATATACGGAAACCGTCTCGGAAGCAGACGGGGTTTTTGTTTCTCAGGATTTGACGGATCCTTCTATTATCCACATTGAATATTCTGCGGATTTCCTAAGGGAAAGGGAAGGTGGCTTTCATCCGATTACCGAAGTCATAAATTTAAAGCATCCCTATTCTTTGGAAGACTTTGGATCTTATTCCTTTCCGCTTTATTGCAACAGCGTGCCGCCTCTAATGCAGGGCAGCGTTTGTCTTGCCAATGCAGAAAACAAGGCAGTTCTTTTTATGAATTTGCCGAATCCAGACTCTCTCAGGTACATTCATAAGGATCTTGCCTATCTGAGGATTGACGGAAGGACCATCAGCATTGAATCCCTGCAGAACCCGGGAACCGTTACTTTTACAGGCGGAATCGATTTGCATGTAACTTCCACCCCTGTTGTTAACCCCAGCACAGCAGCAGTTGATTATAATGGCCAAACATATAGTCGCTTTGAAGGAAATGCCGTTTTTTCTCCAGGCACGTCAGGCGCATCCGGGACTACATTGTTTTATGAAACAGGTGAAAGCCTATACTCCGGAAAATCCTATGTGGTTGAATTCATTGATATGATGGGCTTTACCTCTGCCGTAGAAATTAACGCTTCCGCAGAACAGATTGGGGAAGTGTCGTACGAAAATACTGGCGGTGGCACGTTGACATATGAAGATTCCCAATCAAATAATCATGATGGAACTGTTAACGACAACACGATTTACGGTGAAGACGGAAAGGCCTACCTTGTGCTTGTTCCCCCCGCAGGTCATCCTGATGCTGTCCTTTCATACAGGGTTTATAGGGGGAATACTGAAACTACGGCAAACTTCCTTAAATCCGGCACCGTAACAGGAAAGAATGCCATAACCATTCCTTGTTCCACCATAGCGAATGATGGGCAAAAATACTTCATAAAAGCTTATACACATAAAAATCTCTACATGGATTCTGGTGAATCCACTTGTATAATAACAACGAAGCCATTCGTATATTCAGGAAACGGAGCAATATCCGTTGCATCCCAAATTACGGTCAAGGCAAATGACTCTGCTCCATCCGCAACTGTGACAAATCCATTGTCATTCAACAAGTCGTCAACAGTTAACATTAGTCTTGCAGCCTATCCGGTTAGTGGCTCTGAGCCCATTACGGGCGTTGAGTGGAGCTGGCAGCTGCTTCTTTCTGGAATGGAATCAAATAAGGCAAGTCCAAGTCATGGAACTGGTGCTGCCGTCAGCTTTAGTAAAGCATCAAGTGCAGAAGACTTCAGTACGACCGAAACTTATGTGCTTAGAGTTGTGGCAAGCTATGCCGGTTGCTCAAATGTATTCTTCTTCAACGTGATATTTACCGACTAATTTTTGCGCACTTGAAAAAAATCCCCATTCTGCTATACTGGCTTCACCGTGGAGGTGTCGCATAGTGGTATTGCGCCGGTCTCGAAAACCGGTGGTTCCTTTTAGGGCCAGGCGGGTTCGATTCCCGCTGCCTCCGCTTTGCATTAAAAACGGAAGAAAAAAATGGACGATGGTTTGGAAAAGTCTTGTGTCTTGAATTCTCGTGGAAAAAATCTCTTGCCCTATGATGAAAAGTCTGCCCGGGTTGCATCTGCGTTCTGCCGGCTCTTTGAGCTTGCACGTGTCCTGCGCTCGGATAAAGGTTGCCCCTGGGACCGCGCACAGACTCCGCGCAGCATGAGGGGCGCTTTGGTGGAAGAGACTTTTGAAGCCGTTGATGCCATTACCGGAGGCGATGCAATGCATTCTAAGGAAGAGCTCGGCGACTTGTTTTTTAACGCTACCCTTGTTTGCTCTATGTTTGACGAGCAGTGGGAAGCTGGCAGGAACGCTGGCGGAAAAAAGGACGGCTTTGCTTTTGAGGATGCGCTGGATGATGTTTGCCAAAAGCTTATCCGCCGCCATCCCCATGTTTTTGCTGCTGCAAAGGGGGTAAAGGCAGAAAGTGTGCCCGGGCTTTGGGACAGCATAAAGGAAAATGTTGAAGGCAGAAAGTCTGACTGCGTGCTTGATTCAGTTCCCAAGGAATTTCCCCCGCTTTTAAAGGCATGCAAGTTCCAGAGAAAGGCTGCAAAGAAGGGCTTTGACTGGCCGGATGCTGATTCTGCCCTTGCAAAGATGAATGAGGAGCTTGGCGAAGTTAAGTCTGCTTCTTTGGAAGGGGACAGTGGGCATTTGGAAGAGGAGTGCGGAGACATGCTTTTTGCCGCCGTGAATTATGTTCAGAAGCTAGGCGTGGATCCGGTTCTTGCTTTGGAACGGGCAAACAAAAAGTTTTACGAGCGCTTTTCTTATGTTCAGCACAAGTGTGAGCAGCTTGAACCTGGCAAGGATATGGCTTCTCTTGGCCTTGAGCAGATGGAGGCCTTTTGGAAGGAATGCAAGTTGGCCGGAAATTAATTTTTGCTTGTGCGCTTTTGCATGGCTTGAAATTAAGTCTAATATAGTTCAATATAGTCCAATAATAGGAGAATTAATGTGAAAAACAAAAAATTTATTGTGTGTACTGCTGTATTTCTTGTTCTTGCGGCAGTGGTGGCCTTTATAGGCATTAAGTCTTCTGCCCAGAAGCCGCTTAACGACGGTGAATGGACGGGAAGTGCAGATGGCCGTAACGACCGTGTTGTTATGTCTGTTAGCGTTTCTGGCGGTAAGATTACAGCCATAAAAACTGTGCAGGAAGATGAGACCGACTTTGCAAAGGAAGCAATTGCTCAGATTGCAGAGGCTGTGCTTAGCGGAAAGAGAGTGGATTCAGTTGATGCTGTTTCCGGTGCAACCATTACTTCCAACGCAACCAAGCAGGCCATTAAGGAAGCCCTTAACGCATCCCGCGGAATTGCCTCCAAGAAGGCAAAGAAGGCTTTAAAGGACGAAAAGGTAGACATCGTTGTTATTGGTGCAGGCGGTGCTGGTCTTTCTGCCGCTACGGAAGCTGCTTCCAAGGGCAAGAAGGTTATTGTTCTTGAAAAGATGGGCAATGCAGGTGGAAACACTTCTTCTGCTACAGGCGGTCTTAACGCAAGCGAAACATCCGTTCAGAAAAAGCTTGGCATAGAGGATTCAAATGCCCAGTATATAGAAGATACGATTAAGGGTGGCCACAATCTTAATGACCCGGACCTTGTACGCAACATGGTTGAACATTCAGCAGAGACTGTTGACTGGCTTATTGGCTTGGGTGCAGACCTTACTGATGTTGGCAAGATGGCTGGTTCCACAAACAAGCGTACCCACAGGCCTCAGGGCGGTGCTGCAATCGGTGCCCACCTTGTTCCTGTTCTTGTTAAGGCGGCGGAAACTGCCGGGGCGGAAATCCGCTACAACAGCAGGGTTACGCAGATTGTAAAGGCTGATGACGGTAGCGTTGCAGGTGTAAAGGTTCTTTCTGAAGAAGGTGAATATACTATAAGTGCAAGCGCAGTTATCGTTGCAACTGGCGGTTTTGGTGCAAGCCCGGAACTTGTCGTAAAATACAGGCCGGATCTTGCAGGCTTTGGAACTACAAACCACAAGGGTGCAACAGGAGACGCAATCGCTTTGGTTGAACCATTTGACGCAGACTTTGTTCAGATGGACCAGATTCAGACCCACCCGACTGTTGTTCCTTCCAACGGTTTTATGATTACGGAAGCTGTCCGCGGTAACGGTGCAATCATGGTGAACCGCGAGGGCAAGCGCTTTGGAAACGAAATGGCAACCCGCGACGTTATGTCCGCAGCAATTCTTGCACAGACAGGAAAGACAGCCTATCTTTTGTTTGACCAGGGAGTGCGCGAGTCACTAAAGGCTATTGAAGGCTACGCAAAGAAGGGGCTTTTGACGGAAGGCGCAAGTCTTGAAGAACTGGCTCAAAAACTTGGTATGCCGGCAGCAGATCTTAAGGCATCTGTAGACACATACAATTCTTACCAGGCTTCTGGAAATGATGCGGAATTTAGCCGCAAGGCAGACGACATGCCCCGCGCAATAGCAACTGCTCCTTTCTACGCTGTAGAAGTTGGTCCTGCAATCCACCACACAATGGGCGGTATAAAGATTAACACAAAGGCACAGGTTCTTAACAAGAGCGGTTCTGTTGTAAAGGGTCTTTTTGCAGCAGGAGAAGTTACCGGCGGAATCCACGGTGGAAACCGTTTGGGTGGCAATGCCGTTGCAGACATCTGCGTCTACGGAAAAATCGCAGCAGACAGTGCCCTTGAATTCTTGGGCAGCAAATAAACGCAGTAAAAAAATTGCAAAACTAAATCAAAAAAAATGCCGGGCTGGGTTCAGTTTACAGAACTCACCGGCTTTTCTTTTTTTTAATATGTATGCAAAACGCACTTGTTACGGTGTATGGGTTCCGCGTAAGGTCAAAGGTGCTGTGTGGTAAAGCGGGCGTGATGAATGTATGGGGTGCGGAAATCAGTTTTGTGCGCAGCGGAAGGCAAAGACGTCTGAAAACCCGCATTGGAGCGGAACGAGCGCAGCGAGTTTAATTTCCTATTCCGCGACACCGCGGGTTTTCAGACGGATTTGACTGGGAGCTACACACAAAACTGATTTCCGTGTCTGTTCAACTCATCTAATTCAATGTAGCTAAAACTTTCATAAAGATTTGTAATTACACTTACTTGACATTACCCCATTAATCCATTAGTATTACATAAACGGCAAAGAGGTCGTAGGTATTTTTTTTGTATGGAATTTCCATGCAAAAATTCTATCTACGGCCTTTTCCTTTTTAAATCTCAAAGTCGGCAAAGGGGCTGCATGTACAGTGGAAGAACTGTGCGTGCGGCCTTTTGTTGTTTGGAGCGAAGAAAGATGAAAACACTTTATGAACCAAGTTTCGAGCATGACAACTGCGGCATCGGTGCAGTAGTAAACATTGACGGAAGCAAGTCCCACAAAATTGTAGACAATGCGCTGAGCATTGTAGAAAAATTGGAACACCGCGCAGGTAAGGATGCATCTGGCGAAACAGGAGACGGTGTTGGAATCCTGGTTCAGATTAGCCACGACTTCTTTAGTAAGAATGCTGCGGATCTGCTGGGCAATTTGGGCGAGCGTGAATACGGCATAGGCCAGTTCTTCTTTCCAAGTGATGGCGGTGCGGAAAATGAAAAGAAAAGATTTGAACAGTGCTGTTCATCAGAAGGACTTAAATTCCTTGGTTGGCGCAAGGTTCCTGTAAATGCCAAGGTCCTTGGAAAAAAAGCCCGTGACTGCATGCCAGAAATTTGGCAGGGCTTTGTTGCAAAACCCGAATCCTGTAAAATCGGAATAGACTTTGACAGCAGGCTCTATATCGTAAGGCGTAACTTTGAAAAGTTTGCAACAGGGGGCGTTGCGGGGGATGCCCCCGCAGAAGGGGTAGCGGAAAACCGCGGAGCGGGTTGCAGCGAGGGGGAGACTTCCCCCTCCTTAGGCAAAACCTACGTCTGCTCGCTTTCTTCCCGAACAATAGTCTACAAAGGAATGTTCCTTGTCCACGAGCTAAGGACTTTCTACGAAGACCTCCAGTCACCAGAATACCAGTCGGCCCTTGCAATAGTGCACTCACGCTTTTCCACAAACACACAGCCAAGCTGGCAGCGCGCACATCCAAACCGATTCATTGCCCACAACGGAGAAATCAATACAATACGCGGAAACGTAGACCGTATGCTTGCCCGCGAAGAAACCCTCCATTCTGCAAAACTCTCTGATGCAGAAATGTCAAAGGTTCTTCCCGCAGTGGACACAAGCGGAAGCGACTCTGCAATGCTGGACAACACGCTGGAATTCCTTATGATGAACGGAGTGCCCCTTCCCCTTGCAGTAATGATGTGCATACCGGAACCATGGAAGCATGACGAAAACATGAATGCCCAGAAAAAAGATTTCTACCACTATTGGGCAACCATGATGGAAAGCTGGGACGGACCTGCCGCAATACTCTTTAGCGACGGAGACCTTCTTGGTGCAACCCTTGACCGCAACGGACTGCGCCCAAGCCGCTACTACATTACAAAAGACGGAATGCTAATCCTTAGCAGCGAAGTAGGAGTGCTTGACATACCGGAAGAAAACATAAAAATAAAATCCCGCCTGCAGCCTGGACGCATACTCCTTGTGGACACTGTTCAGAAAAAAATCATCAGCGACGAAGAATGCAAGGCACAATACGCAAACACCTATCCTTATGGCGAATGGCTGGACATGAACCTTGTTCATCTTGCAGACCTGAAAATTCCAAACAAAAAAATTCCTGTGCACACATTGGAAGAGCGCAACATTCTTTACCGCGCATTCGGTTGGAATTACGAAGACGTAAACGAGATGGTTCTGCCAATGGCGCGTAACGGTGTTGAACCTACAGCCAGCATGGGCGTAGACACACCGCTTGCAGTTATGAGCGAAAGGCACCAGAGCCTCTTTAGCTATTTTAAGCAGCTCTTTGCCCAGGTAACAAATCCTCCAATAGACAGCCTGCGCGAAAAAATCGTTACGGACACAACAGTTTATGTTGGCAAGGACGGAAACATTCTTGAGCCTAATGCAAAAAACTGCCGCGTTCTGGAAATAAACAATCCAATTCTTACCGGAACGGATTTAATAAAAATTGCCGCCCTCAATTCAAATGGGCTTAAAGCAAAAACGCTTTCTATACTTTTCCAAATTGCAGATTCTCTAGGTGGGGAAAGCCTTCCCCTCGCGCAAGCCGGCAAGCCGTCTTGCGCTACCCCTTCTAGCGGGGAGACCCCGCAACGCCCCCTTCTGTCTGCTGCACTGGAAAATCTTTTTAAGCAGATTGACCAGGCCTATGCAGAAGGCTACAACATCATCATCCTTAGCGACCGCGGTGTAGACAAGACTCATGCTGCAATCCCTGCAATCCTTGCGGTAAGTGCAGTTGAGCAGTATCTTATCAGAACAAAAAAGCGCACTGCCGTTTCCATAATCCTTGAAAGTGCAGAAGTGCGCGACGTTCATCAGGCTGCAATGTGCCTTGGTTACGGTGCCCGCGCAATCAACCCCTACCTTGCCCACGAAGCCATCGCTGAACTTATTGACCAGAAGATTCTGGACAAGGACTATCATACTGCGATAGACGACTACAACAAGGCTGTTGTTAACGGCATTGTAAAGATTGCCGCCAAGATGGGAATCAGCACCATCCAGTCATACCAGTCTGCCCAGATTTTTGAAGCAGTCGGAATTGCAGCTGACGTTATAGAAAAATATTTTACAAACACTGTAAGCCGTGTTGGTGGAATTGGGCTAAAAGAAATAGAAGAGGATGTCCGCTACCATCACGCTCAGGGCTTTGACCCGGCAGGTCTTACTGTAAACCAGCATCTTGATTCAGTTGGAAACCATAAGCTTAGAAGGGGACCAACCGCAGAAAGCCACCTTTACAACCCGGAGACAATCGTTGCTTTGCAGCAGGCAACCCGCAACGCAGACTACAACCGCTTTAAGGAATACACAGCCCTTGTAGATTCAAATGACCATCCCCATACCTTGCGCGCTATGCTGGAATTTAATTTTGCTTCTGACGGGGGAATTCCTCTCGAAGAAGTTGAAAGCGTGGACGAAATTGTAAAGAGGTTCAAGACAGGTGCAATGTCCTACGGTTCAATTTCGGAAGAAGCCCACAAGTGCATGGCTTTGGCAATGAACCACTTGCACGGAAAATCCAACAGCGGTGAAGGCGGTGAAAAACCTGAGCGTCTTGGAACGGAATACAACAGTGCAATCAAGCAGGTTGCATCTGGCCGCTTTGGCGTAACGGAAGAATACCTTTTAAGTGCCCGAGAGATTCAGATTAAGATGGCACAGGGAGCAAAGCCGGGAGAAGGAGGACACCTCCCCGGTAAAAAAGTTTATCCTTGGATTGCAAAGACACGCTATGCAACTCCGGGTGTAGCCCTCATTTCTCCGCCACCGCACCACGACATTTATTCCATAGAAGATTTGGCCCAGCTTATCTACGACTTAAAGAATGCTAACCGCCAGGCAAGAATAAGCGTAAAGCTTGTTAGTGAAGCTGGCGTTGGTACAATCGCTGCTGGTGTTGCAAAGGCTGGAGCACAGGTAATTTTGATTAGCGGACACGACGGCGGAACAGGAGCTGCCCCTATAAGTTCAATTCACCATGCAGGTCTTCCGTGGGAGCTTGGCCTTGCAGAAACCCACCAGACACTTATTCAGAATGGACTTCGCGGACGCGTTGTTTTGGAAACAGACGGCAAGCTTATGAGCGGACGTGACGTTGTTATTGCCGCTTTGCTTGGCGCAGAGGAATTTGGTTTTGCAACGGCTCCACTTATTTCCATGGGCTGTTCAATGATGCGTGTTTGCCAGCTGGACACATGTCCTTTTGGCGTTGCCACCCAGAACGAAAAACTCCGTGCAAAGTTCCCGGGAAAGCCTGAGTATGTTGAAAACTTTATGAAGTTCATCGCACAGGAAATGCGCGAGATTATGGCAAAACTTGGAGTGCGCTCTGTAGAAGAACTTTGTGGCCGCACCGATTTGCTAAAGCTTAAGGACAAGCAGGGATTCAAGAGGGCAGGCCTTGTGGACATGAGCCGCGTTCTTGCAAACTCAGAAGCTAATAAAGAAGAAGCTTGCGGCTGGAAAAAGGACCGCTCACTCTTCAACTTTGAGCTTGAAAAAAGAATCGACCTTACAAAGCTCCTTCCTGATTTTGAAAAGAATGCCAATTCAGGAAGCGGAGAAAAAGATTATATCAGCATACAGTCAACAGACCGTACTGTGGGAACTATTCTTGGAAGCGAGATACAGAAGAAGTTTGGCAACAGTCTTGATGACGACACTTACCGCGTAAACTTTAGGGGAGGGGCTGGACAGAGTTTTGGTGCCTTTATTCCAAAGGGGCTTACCCTTAGGCTTGAAGGCGATGCAAACGACGCTTTTGGCAAGGGCTTGAGCGGAGGAAAGCTTGTAATCAAAAAGCCTGCTGCTTTTGAAGGAGATGCAGACAAAAATATTATCGTAGGAAATGTTGCCCTCTTTGGAGCTACCAGCGGAACTGCATTTATTAACGGTGTTGCAGGGGAAAGGTTTTGCGTAAGAAATTCCGGTGCCACGGTTGTTGCGGAAGGATGTGGAGACCACGGCCTTGAATATATGACAGGTGGAACTGCCGTAATCCTTGGCGGAACAGGAAAGAACCTATGCGCAGGAATGAGCGGTGGAGTGGCCTACGTGCTTGATGAAAAGCATGACTTGTACAAGAGGCTTAACCACGAGCTTGTAAAAATGTACGCCTTGGACGACGAGACAACAACCCTTTCTGCTTCAACAACAGATGAAGACAAGCTGCATTCCTTAATTGAACAGCACTTTGCAGAAACAGGAAGTGCCCGCGCAAAGTCTATTCTTGAAAACTGGAACCATTACCGCAAAGCCTTCAAGAAAATCATTCCTAATGACTACCTAAAGATAATGAAGGAAATTGCAGCTCAGGAAAAGAGCGGTTCTGAGCACGAAGATGCGGTACTTGCAGCTTTTAGAAAGTGTACGGCTTAGGAGGATTAAAATGGCAAAACCAACAGGATTCATGGAATATAAAAGAGTAGAGAACGCAAGCATTTACCCTTTGGAGCGCATTGCAAACTTTAAGGAATTTCATCCCAAACTGGACGAAGATGCCAGGCGCGAACAGGCTGCACGCTGCATGAACTGCGGAGTTCCCATGTGTGGTGCTGCCCTAAAGCTAAAGGGAATGGTTACCGGCTGTCCTTTGCATAACTACATACCGGAGTGGAATGATGCCCTCTACAAGGGACAGTTTGACATGGCGGCATGGAGGCTTTTAAAAACTTCCAGCTTCCCCGAATTTACAGGACGCGTTTGTCCTGCTCTTTGCGAAAAGGCATGCAACTGCGGAAGCCCCGTTGTTGGAGAAGAAGCCGTTACCGTTCACGACAACGAGCTTTTTATTATAGAGAAGGCATTTGCAACAGGTTACATGAAGGCAGAAGTTCCCAAGACCCGCAGTGGAAAAAAGGTTGCCGTAATTGGTTCAGGGCCAAGCGGACTTGCCGTTGCAGACTGGCTTAACCGCCGCGGACACAGCGTAACTGTTTTTGAAAGGGAAGACAGGGCTGGCGGACTTTTGATGTACGGCATTCCCAACATGAAGCTTGAAAAAAATATAATTGAACGCCGCATAAACCTTATGAAGGAAGAGGGCGTCGAATTTGTTTTTAATGCGGACGTTGGACGTTCTGCTTCTGCAGACCATATCCTTGGTGAATACGATGCAGTTGCCCTTTGCTGCGGTGCAAAAAAAGCAAGGGCTTTGAATGCAGTTGGAATTGAAAAGCTTTTAGCAGATGGCAAAGGCGCTGCCGGCGGAAAAATGTTTGCGGTTGATTTTCTTACCGCTGTTACAAAGTGCGTAATTTCTACAAGCTCTGCCTTGGGAAAAATTTCCATGCAGCCTACAAACGGGCAGATTGCCCAGATGCTAAAAAAACTCTACGGAATTGAAGTTGAAGGAAAGCACGTTATTATTGTTGGCGGTGGCGATACAGGAAATGACTGCTGCGGTTCTTCAATCAGATTGGGGGCTGCAAGTGTTACCCAGATAGAGATGATGCCTTGTCCTCCAGTTGAACGCGCTTCAACTAACCCCTGGCCTGAGTGGCCCAAGGTTCTTAAGGTGGACTATGGTGCAGAAGAGTCAATTGCAAAATTTGGCAAAGACCCGCGTGTTTACGAGACAACAGTAAAAGAAGTTATTAGTGATAATGGGCACATAAAGGCTGTGCGCACCGTGCAAGTTGAATTCCAGGTAAAAGACGGAAAGAGGCAGCTTGTTGAACGAAGCGGTACGGAAAAAACTCTTCCCTGCGACTTGCTTCTTGTTGCGGCAGGATTTACTGGCTGTGAGGAATATACTGCAAATGCATTTGGAGTTGAGCTTGGAGAGCGGGGAACTGTAAAGGCTTTGGAGACAGGCTATGCAACCACCGTTCCAAAAATCTTTACGGCGGGAGACATGCACCGCGGACAGTCACTTGTTGTGTGGGCTATTGCGGAAGGCCGTGAATGTGCAAAGCAGATAGACGATTACCTTATGGGCAAGGCTCAGTAAAATGACTGATGACAAGTTTCACGATGAATGTGGTGTTGTAGGAATCTTTGGGGCAGATAATGCAGCCAGGCTTTCGTATTTTGCGCTTACGGCTTTGCAGCACAGAGGACAGGAAAGCGCTGGTATTGCTGTTTGCAATACCAATGTTGCGTCCTCAGAAGGAGCCAAGATAAGTCTTTGCAAAGACATGGGGCTTGTTGGAGATGTTTTTTCTACTGAACACTTGCAGAAGCTTAGCGGAAATATTTCTGTAGGCCATGTACGCTATGCAACTGCCGGTGGACGCACTATTGAAAATGCCCAGCCTTTTTTGAATTCCTTTAAGAACGGTTCCATTGCCTTGTGCCATAACGGTCAGCTTGTGAACCATGCAGAGCTAAGGGCCCAGCTGGAAGACGGAGGTTCTACTTTTTCCAGTTCAAGCGACAGTGAAGTTATCCTTAAGCTCATAGTAAGAAAGTATATAGAAAACGGCGGCAAGCTTGGAAGCCCCAATACCGGTGACCAGTCTGCAGAAGAAAACCGCAAAAGATTCATAGATGCTGTTTTGCAGACGGCAGGTCTTATAAAAGGTTCTTTTGCCCTTTGCATTATGACGGAGAATATGCTGATTGGAGTCCGCGACCCTAACGGTATACGGCCCTTGTGTCTTGGAGAAATTTCCGGGGGCGTTGCGGGGGTGTCCCCCGCACAGGGGGTAGAGAGCAACGAAGTGCGAACGCAGGGGGAACTCGCAGCAAGTCCGAATGGACGAAGTTTCGAGCGGACGCCCCCCTCCTATATAATTGCATCAGAAACCTGTGCCATTGATGCCGTTAACGGAAAATTTTTGCGCGACCTTGAAGGCGGAGAAATTGTCGTTGTTACAAAGGAAGGTCTTAGCTCTATAAAATACGCCCAAGAAAAAAAGAGAACCTGTATTTTTGAATACGTTTATTTTGCAAGGCCGGACTCTTTGATTGACGGAATTTCTGTACAGAATGCAAGATACAGGATGGGAGAAGTTTTGGCAAGGGAATCTTCTGTAGAAGCAGACGTTGTGATTGGAGTTCCCGACAGCGGAATCGGAGCGGCACTAGGTTATGCTAAGGCAAGCGGAATTCCTTACGTAACAGGAATTATCAAGAACAAATACATAGGACGAACTTTTATTGCACCAACTCAGGCTGAGCGCGAATCCATGGTTTTTGTAAAGCTGAATGCAATCAAAAGTGATCTTGAAGGTAAGCGCGTAATTGTAATAGATGATTCCATTGTGCGCGGTACAACTAGCCGCAGGCTTGTCCAGCTTTTGCGCAAGGCAGGTGCAAGGGAAGTTCACTTTAGGGTTTCTTCTCCGCCGGTAAAGTTTCCCTGCTACCTGGGAATTGACACTCCAAGCAAGGCAGAACTTATTTCTAGTACCCACGAGCTTGAATCTATCCGCAAGGAAATAGGGGCAGACTCGCTTGCTTTTATTTCTCTAAAAGGAATGCTTGAAGCCCTTGGTGCGGACACTTTCTGCAAGGGCTGCTTTAACGGCGAGTATCCTGTCTGATTAGATTAACCGAGGTTGATTAACCGTATCGCTTGATTATGTTTTCTGCAATGGCTATTTTTTTCTGACCAGTGTCCATCGCTTCTTTTTCTATGAAGCGGTGGGCTTCTGCCTCTGCCATGCTCATGTTCTGCATAAGAAGCATTTTTGCGCGGTTTACAAGTTTTATTTCTTCCATCTTTACCTTTAGCTTTGTTGTCTGGCTGGAAAGAACCTGCACCTTGTACTGGACTGCAATTGCGGCCTTTATCATGCTGTAAAAATAGAACTGGTCAAATGGGTTTGAGATTGTGATGATTCCGTAGCCTTCCACCCGGTAGCTCACTTCTTCAAAAAGTGCGGTGGGGGTAAGCAGCAGGATTGTGCTTAGGCTTTCTGATGCGTCTACTGCAAAATCTTCTCCCTTGCCTTCTGCATAATCTGCAAGTATGATGTTGTATCTCCTTTCGGAAATACGGCGGCGGGCTTCATTAAAGTCTGGCAGCACTTCCGTTTCAAAGAGCGGGGGCATAAGCATAATGCCTGTGGCCTGAGAAATTTTTGAATCCTTTGTAACGACTAAAACGCTATGGGTATCTTCTGTCATTTGTTAAAATCCAAGGGCTTCCTTTACGAACTGGCTGCTTTCTGCAATTTCTCTGGCTGAATCAAGTGTGTCTGGTAAAGTTTCCATGTCTCCATCTGCTGCTTTTTCAAACAGGTTCTTTTCTACCGGCTCCGGCGGTTCAAGATTGTTTTTGATTCCGTCCAGTGCTGCGTGTATAAGGAGGGTAAAGACAAGGTAGGGGTTGCATTCGCTGTCCGGGGTGCGGATTTCTATGCGGCTTGCGTCGTCCTGTCTGGTTGCGGGAACACGGATGAATGTTGAGCGGTTTTCGTAGCCCCATGCAATGTGAATTGGTGCCTTGCATGAACCAAGTCTGTCGTAGGAGTTTTCTGTGCAGTTCATGTAGTAGGTTAGTTCTTTTGCGTGCTTTAGGATTCCTGCCAGCATGTTGCGTCTTTTTCCGGCATCCATGCATGATATGTTTATGTGGAAGCCGCTTCCTGCTTGGTCTGCAAGGGGTTTTGGTGAGAAGTCTGCATAAAGTCCTGCGCTTGCGGCTCTTGTGCGTACAATCCATTTGAATGTTGTGGCGTTGTCTGCTGCGGTGAGTGCATCTGAATGGTGGAAGTCAATTTCGTTCTGTCCGGGACCTTCCTCGTGGTGGCTTGCTTCCGGCTGTATGCCCATCTGTTCGAGAGTAAAGCATATTTCGCGGCGGATGTTTTCACCTTTGTCTTCTGGGGCAATGTCCATGTAGCCAGCCCTGTCAAAAGGAATCTTTGTTGGCTCTCCTTTTTCGTCCAGTTTAAAAAGGTAGAATTCTATTTCTGTTCCAAAGCTGAATTCCACTCCGAATTCTTCGCGGGCTTTTTTTACTGCGTTGCAAAGAATCTTTCGGCAGTCCTTTTGGTAGGGGCTTCCGTCCGGGTAGGAGATTGTGCAGAACATCCTTACAACTTTTCCTGTGTTTGGTCTCCAGGGAAGGATAGCAAGTGTTGTTGGGTCCGGGTGCAGGAAAAGGTCTGATTTTTCTGCTGTCTCAAAGCCGTAGATTGCAGAAGCGTCAAAACTAACGCCATTTTCGAATGCGCTTTTTAGCTGTCCCGCCATGATGGAAATATTTTTTTGTACTCCGCGTAAGTCAAAAAAAGCAAGCCTTACAAACTTTACGTCTTCTTCCTGAACATATTCCAAAACTTCTTCTACTGTGTACATAAAAACCTCTTTCGTTATTTTTTATTATAATTTAATGCAGGCATGCTTTCAAGAATTCTACGAAGAGGGGGCCTGCATTGTTGGGGCGGCTCTTGAATTCCGGGTGGAACTGAACACCCACGTGGAATTGGCCTTGTATTTCTACAGCTTCTACGAGTGTGCCGTCCGGGCTTGTTCCGCTGATTGTTAGGCCTGCGTCCTTCATCTGCTCGCGGTAGTCGTTGTTGAATTCGTAGCGGTGGCGGTGGCGCTCGTGGATTGTATTGTCTTTAAGGACATTCTTGTATGCCTTTTCCAGAATTGTTCCGGCAGAAACAAGGCAGGGGTAGCTTCCAAGCCTCATTGTTCCTCCTTTTATGACACCTTCCTGGTCTTTCATCAAGTCTATGACCGTGTGTTCGCAGAGCTCGTCAAATTCCCTGGAGTTTGCATCTTTGTAGCCAAGTACGCTGCGGGCAAATTCTATTACTGCAATCTGCATTCCAAGGCAAATGCCAAAGTATGGGATTTTGTGGGTTCTTGCAAAGCGGCATGCGCTTATCATTCCCTCTATTCCGCGGTGGCCGAATCCTCCCGGAAGAATGATTCCCTGGCAGCCTGCAAAAATTTCCGCTGCACTTTCGTCCGTTACGCTGTCTGAATCCACCCATTTTATCTTTACGTTTTTTCCAACAACAAAGCTTGCGTGGTTTAAGGACTCGATTATGCTAAGGTAGGAGTCGTGAAGCTTTACGTATTTTCCAACCAGGGCAATCTGTAAGTCTCCGCTCCTCTTGTGGATTGTCTCCACCATTTTTGACCATTCGGAAAGGGCAGGGTAGTCCGCCTTGTTTTCCAAGCCAAGGTCCCTGCAAACAACGTCGTCCATGTTCTGGGCGTGCAGCATGAGGGGCACTTCGTAAAGGCTTTTGCAGGTTGTGTTGTTGATAACGCAGTCTTCGCCAACGTTGCAGAAGAGGGAAATCTTTTTGCGGATGTCGGAAGGAATTTCTTTGTCGCAGCGGGCAACTATAATGTCCGGGTGGATTCCTACGGCCATGAGTTCTTTTACGGAGTGTTGCGTTGGCTTTGATTTGTATTCGTCCGAACCGCTTATGTAAGGCACAAGGCAGACGTGGATAAAAAGACAGTTGCGCCTTCCAACTTCCAGTGCAAGCTGGCGTATTGCTTCTAAGAAGGGCTGGCTTTCTATGTCTCCAATCGTACCGCCAATTTCCACTATGCTTACGTCTGCTCCGCTTACCTCTGCGTTCTTTAGGATAAAGTCTTTAATCTCGTTTGTTACATGGGGAATAATCTGAACCGTCTGGCCAAGGTATTCACCCTGACGCTCTTTGTTAAGTACGTTCCAGTAAACCCTACCGCTTGTTAGGTTTGAATATTTTGTAAGGTTTTCGTCTATGAATCGCTCGTAGTGGCCAAGGTCCAGGTCTGTTTCCGCACCGTCATCTGTTACGAATACTTCGCCGTGCTGGAAGGGGCTCATTGTTCCCGGGTCCACGTTCATGTATGGGTCAAGCTTTTGAGATGCAATTTTTAGTCCCCGGCACTTTAAAAGCCGTCCAAGGCTTGCCGCTGTAATTCCCTTGCCAAGTCCGCTAACTACTCCGCCTGTTACAAATATGAATTTAGACATTGTTTTTTCTCCCATAAAAAATTAAAGCTTGGTGATGTCTACAAGACTTGTGTTCTCTTCCGTATAAGCGGATGCAAGGCAGTCTGCAAGTGCGTTTGCAGTGTCTATTGCGGTAAGGCAGTCTATGTCCCTTTCTACCGCAAGACGGCGCAGCTTTACGCTTTCTACTGCGGGGTCTCGTCCCTTTGCAGAGGTTGAGACCACGTAGCAAACCTTGCCGCTTTCCAAAAGGGTCATGACGTTTTCGCTGTAGTTTTCGTGAACCTTTGCAACGTGAGTTACGCTCATTCCGCTTCTTTCTATTGTTGTGGCGTTTCCGCTTGTGGCATACAGGGTAAAGCCTAGGTCGTAGAATTTCTTTGCAAGAGGCGCAAGTTCGGGAAGGTCGGTTCCCCTCACGGAGAACAATACGCCGTATGCAGATTGAGTGGACTCGCAGGGGGTATTCGCAACGAGCGCAGAAGCGCGAAGTTTCAAGCTGACTTCCTCCTCATGGGATTTTGGACGTATCATCTTCCAGCCGGCGGCGCTCATTCCCTTAAAGATTGCCTCTTCACGGGTCGAGGCAATTCCAAGGACTTCACCTGTTGACTTCATTTCCGGGCCCAGGTGGGTGTCTACGTCCATGAGTTTTTCAAAGCTGAATACAGGAACCTTTACAGCAAAGTAGCCCGGCTTTTTGTAGAGGCCAGTGCCGTAACCCATGCTGCTGATGCTTTCTCCCAACATTGCGCGGGTTGCAAGTTCTATCATTGGAACACCGCTTACTTTGCTAAGGTAGGGAACGGTGCGGCTTGAGCGGGGGTTTGCTTCGATGATGTAAAGTTCATTCTTGTAGATTAGGTACTGGATGTTTACAAGCCCCTTTGTTCCAAGTGCCAGTGCTAGGTCGCATGACTGTCGTACGATTTTTTCTTCTATTTCCGCAGTAAACTGTCCCGGGTAAACTGCAATTGAATCTCCTGAATGGATGCCGGTGCGTTCAATGTGCTCCATGATTCCCGGAATAAGAACGTCCTTGCTGTCGCAGATGCAGTCAACTTCCAGTTCCTTTCCTTCCATATATTTGTCTATTAGAACCGGATTTTTTATTCCGCCGCGGAGGATTATCTTCATGTATTCTTTTACATCCGCATTGTCCCTTGCTATAATCATGTTCTGTCCGCCAAGTACGTAGCTTGGGCGCATGAGTACGGGGTAGGTGATTCTTGCAGCCGCTTCCAGTGCTTCCGCTTCCGTAAAAACTGTTAGCCCTTTTGGCCTTTTTATGTTTAGCCTGTCGCAGAGCTCTTCAAAGCGTTCCCTGTCTTCTGCAAGGTCTATGGCATCTGCGCTGGTTCCAAGAATTTTTACACCCTGGCTGTCCAGATATTTTGCAAGCTTTATTGCAGTTCCACCTCCAAAGGCAACTACAACGCCAAGCGGTTTTTCTACGGCCAGCACGTTCATTACATCTGGCGGTGTTAGCGGTTCAAAGTAGAGACGGTCGGCAGTGTCAAAGTCTGTGGAAACGGTCTCCGGGTTGTTGTTGATGATTGCAACTTCGTAGCCAAGTTTTTTAAGGGCTTGGACGCACTGGACTGATGCGTAGTCAAATTCGATGCCCTGCCCGATGCGGATTGGTCCTGAGCCAAGTACGACGATGGTCCCTTTTGATTTGTCTGACATAAAAATCCTCTGAAAAAAGTAAAGGTCTTTTTTAGGCCTTGTAGGCGTCGTTGTGAACACCGGCAATGGCTCTTCCGCTGGGTTCATCTGCATTCTTCCATGCGGCATCCCATTCAAGGGCTTTTGCTGTAGAGCAGGCAACCCCGGCTTCGTGGGGGACACACCTTGCGGCACTGTCGCTTGGGAAGAGGCGGCTGTAGATTTCGCGGTAGTAGTATTCCTCCTTTGTTTTTGGAGGGTTCACCGGGAAGCGGTTTTCGCGTCTTGCAAATTCTGCATCGCTTACTTTTTCTTCCGTGATTTTTTTGAGGGTGTCTATCCAGTTGTAGCCTACGCCGTCGCTGAACTGTTCCTTTTGCCTCCAGCAGATGTCCTGGGGAAGCAGGTCTTCAAACGCTTTCCGCAAGATCCATTTTTCCATACGCTGCTTTCCGTCAGAAAGCTTTATGTTCATCTTGTCGCTGGGGTTAAGGTTCATGGCAATGTCTATAAAGTCTTTGTCCAGGAAGGGAACTCGGCCTTCAACACCCCATGCCATGAGGCTCTTGTTTGCACGCAGGCAGTCGTAGAGGTGCAGCTTGCTCATCTTGCGTACAAGCTCTTCGTGGAATTCTTTTGCGTTGGGTGCCTTGTGGAAATAGAGGTAGCCGCCAAAAAGCTCGTCGCTTCCTTCTCCAGAAAGAACCATCTTTATTCCCATGGATTTTATTACCCTTGCAAGAAGGTACATGGGAGTGCTTGCGCGGACAGTTGTAATGTCATAAGTTTCTATGTGGTAGATTACGTCCGGCAGCGCATCCAATGCTTCCTGTATTGTAAAGTGAACTTCGTGGTGAACAGTTCCAATGTAGTCTGCTGCCTTCTTTGCGGCAACAAGGTCCGGGGAACCTTCAAGTCCTACTGCAAATGAGTGCAGCTGCGGCCACCATGCGCTTTCCTTGCTGTCTGACTCTACGCGCTTCTTGCTGTATTTTTGCGTAACAGCTGCAATGATGGAACTGTCAAGGCCTCCGCTCAAAAGAACCCCATAAGGAACGTCGCTCATAAGCTGGGCTTTTACGGCAGACTCAAGACCGTTGCGTAGCTTTTCTATTACACTGGGGTTGATAACTTCTCCCTTGTCGTCTGTAGCACGTGCAGAATTTTTTACTACGTCGTAAGATTCCCATGAACGGTGGTACCAGCGTACAGGCTTTCCTTCTTTTGAATACAAGTAGCAGCCGTTGGGGAATTCTTCGATTGTCTGGCAGTCTCCTTCCAAGGCCTTTAGCTCGCTTGCAACATAGTAGCGTCCAGCCTTGTCCCAACCCTGGTAGAGCGGGATTACGCCAATTTCATCGCGGCCAATAAGGTAGGTGTCGTCTTCGCTGTCGTAAAGTGCAAATGCAAATATTCCAGAAAGCTTTTCTATCATTGCGGAAAAGTTTCCGGCGCTTTTGAATTTTTTGTAAAGAGGTATTATAACTTCGCAGTCGCTTTGTGTCCTGAACTTGTATGAAGACGCAAATTCTTCGCGGAGCTTTTTGTGGTTGTAGATTTCTCCGTTTACCGCAAGGATGATTTTTTCGTCATCGCTTACGAGCGGCTGCTTTCCGCTAAGGGGGTCAACGATTGCAAGTCTCTCGTGGCTTAGAATTGCATTTTCTCCTGTATACACTCCGCTCCAATCCGGTCCTCTGTGCCTTATCCTCTTGCTCATCTCCAAAATCTGTGAGCGCAGTTCTTCCTTTAGACCTTCTGCAAGCGGTTGGCTTCCGCTATTTAAATCAAATGCTCCAACAAAACCACACATAAAAACCTCCTTATCTGTTTTCCTTTAAGAATAATTCTGCTTCGTTTTCTCCGCCTGCCGTTGAATAGAAATACGGTGTTTCCGCATTGAATTCTCCGGCACAGGTGTCTACCATTTTGAAGCTTGTAGGTTTGTATATTAATGCGGGGGAAGTCTCCCCCTCGCTGCAACCGCCTTTGGCGTTTTCCGCTACCCCCTCTGCGGGGCTCGATTGCCGCCCCGCAACGCCCTGCGCTTCCATCTTGCAAATCTTTTCAAGTTTCCACAAGAACCATTCGTCTATTTTGGTAATCTTGTGAATTTCTTCCACACTCAAAAGACCTCGCTTTAGAGCCTGGTAAATTGCAAAGATTCTCTGGTCGGTACACTGGTGCACACGGTCGCGTATTTTTTCATCCCCCTCTTTTGCAAATGAAGGAAGGTTCAAATCCTTTACGCCAACTTCAAGTCCCCTGCATGCCTTTAGGATTGCCTCTTCAAAATTCTGTCCTATTGCCATAACCTCGCCTGTTGCCTTCATCTGGGTTCCAAGCTTTCTTGCTGCGTAAACAAATTTGTCAAAGGGGAACTTTGGCATTTTTACTACAACGTAATCAAGCACCGGTTCAAAGCATGCCTTTGTTTTTTTGGTAACAAAGTTTTGAATCTCGTCCAGGGTAAAGCCAACCGCAATAAGGGCTGCAACCTTTGCAATGGGATATCCTGTTGCCTTACTTGCAAGTGCGGATGAGCGGCTTACCCTTGGGTTAACTTCTATAACCGCGTATTCAAAGCTGTCGGGGTTAAGGGCAAACTGGCAGTTGCAGCCGCCTTCAATTTCTAGTGCGCTTATGATGTTTAGAGCCGCGCTTCTTAGCATCTGGTATTCTTTGTCTGCAAGCGTTACAGTCGGAGCTATTACAATGGAGTCACCCGTGTGAACGCCAACCGGGTCAAAGTTTTCCATTGAACAGACCGTGATGACGTTTGCGTTTGCATCCCTCATTACCTCAAACTCTATTTCTTTCCAGCCGCTTATGCATTTTTCTACAAGAATCTGGTGTATTGGTGAGCGGTGAAGGCCGTTGTGGGCAATTTCGTCAAGCTCGCGGTCGTTTGCTACAATGCCGCCGCCAGTTCCGCCAAGAGTGAATGCCGGGCGTATGATTGCAGGAAAGCCAATCTTGTTGTGAACAAAGTCCACCGCATCTTCGTAGCTTGTAACAACCTTTGACGGAATGCAGGGTTCACCTATGGCTTCCATTGTATCCTTGAACATCTGGCGGTCTTCTGCCTTGTCTATTGTTTCCGGTCTTGCGCCTAAAAGCTGCACATTGTGAGATGCAAGAAATCCTGACTTTGCAAGTTCCATGCTAAGAGTAAGGCCTGTCTGACCGCCCAGTGTTGAAAGCAGGGAGTCCGGCTTTTCTTTTTCTATGATTCTTTTTAGTGTTGGCAGTGTGAGCGGTTCAAGGTAAATCTCGTCTGCCATGGAGCGGTCCGTCATAAGGGTTGCCGGGTTTGAATTTACAAGGCAGACTTCAAGTCCAAGCTGCTTTAGTGCCTTGCAGGCCTGGTTACCCGCATAGTCAAATTCTGCAGCCTGTCCTATTACGATTGGACCTGAACCTATAATCATGACTTTATGAATGTTCTTATTTAACGGCATCTTATCATCTCCAAAAATTTGTCAAACAAAAAGTTTGTGTCGTGGGGGCCACCGCAAGCTTCCGGGTGGAACTGTACGCTGAATGCTGGAATGTCCGTGTATGTAATGCCTTCTACGGTTCCGTCGTTTACGTTAAAAAAGCTCATCTTTGCATATTGGGGCAGCGATGAATTTTCTACCGCATAGCCGTGGTTCTGGCTTGTGATGTAGACTCGGTTTGTTGCTGTGTCTTTTACGGGATGGTTTCCTCCGCGGTGTCCGTATTTTAGCTTGCATGTTTTGCAGCCGCGGGCAAGGGCAAGCATCTGGTGGCCAAGGCAGATTCCAAAGATTGGAATTGAATGGCTTATTTTGTTGTGCTCACAAATTTTTTTTATTTCTTCTATAATCGTTATATTTTCTGCAGGGTCTCCAGGGCCGTTGCTTAGCATGATTCCGTCTGGATTTAATGAAAGAATTTTTTCTGCGCTTGTGTTGTATGGAAGGACCGTTACCTGTGCGCCTCGTTTTTCAAGTTCCCGCTTTATGTTTGCCTTTGCGCCAAAGTCCCAAAGTAAAATATGGGGGGCGTTGCGGGGGGCGTCCCCCGCAGAGGGGGTAGGCGGAAATGAGCGAAGCGAATTGGAGCCGAGGGGGAGACTTCCCCCACTGAGAGGGCTTTCTCCATCTGAATTAAGCTGGACGCTTTCTACCGCATGCTCTATTTTGTAGTCCCGGATTTTTTGTAATATAGAAGAATCTACAGGAGGCTGTGCATGAGTGGAAAAATCTTTGGCAGCTTTTCCGCTAACAATCATTCCGTTCATAACGCCGCTTTCACGAAGTTTTTTTGTAAGGGAGCGGGTGTCTATTCCAGAGATTCCGATTATTCCCTGTTCTTTTAGAAAAGAGTCGAGTGTGGTCTGGCAGCGGAAATTGGATGGCAGGTTGCAAAGTTCACGGACTATGTAGCCGCGTACACATGAGCGGGGGCTTTCGTAGTCTTCCGGTATAACGCCGTAGTTCCCGATGAGTGGGAATGTTTGGGTTACGATTTGACCGTAGTAGCTTGGGTCGGTGAGGGTTTCAAGGTAGCCGGTCATTCCTGTTGTAAAGACGGTTTCGCCAATGGTGGAGCCTGTTGCCCCGATTGGGCTTCCCGTAAAAACTGTTCCGTCTGCAAGAATCAAATAAGCTTTTTCCATAGTTAACGTACTTCCAATGAACAAAAAAAAGGTGCTCATTCCATCTGGCGGCAATAATTCCACCATCTCGAATAAGCACCTTTGCTTGTATTGTATCTGTTATAGAACTTTAGGCCATTTATGTCAAGAACCCATTTTTGCTATGTAGCAGGTAAGTGCAAATATAAATGAAACTTGGCAAGCATTAATAAAAATGCGGAAGCCCTTCCATTCCCGGCAGGAACCGCGTCAAAAAAGCATGGTGTGCGGTATTTGCTATTAGACTCGCTGCGCTCGCACCGCACAAATGCTTTTTTGCCGCGAACCCTGCCTACATTGCAGTGCTTCCGCACACTGTTTTGCTACATTGCATTCCCTGTTTGATGCACTTACCTTCTGCAGTAAAAAAGTGCTAAAATATTTAAGAAAAAATATTGACATTTTTTTTTGTAAGCGGTATAACAAAACTAACAAACGGCAATGAGGTCGCAGGAATGGTGTTTCTGCGGCCTTTTTGTTTTTTATGCATCATCCTAAGGCGGGTGGGCATAATATTAAAACCATATACAAAGCTGACAATCGTTGATTGCAGTTTATTCCATAAAGGCAAAGGTGCCGCAATTTTTTTTGGAGGACGCTCCAGAAATCTTTGCGGCATTTTTGTTTTAAAGCGAATGTTTTGGAGGAAAAAAAGATGGACGAAGTTACACCAATTTTTGGCGAAAACGTTTTTAATGAAACGGTTATGAAAGCTCGCTTGCCTAAGGAAACTTACAAACAGCTGATGAAAACTATTGAAGGCGGAGAAAAACTTGACGCTTCTGTTGCTACAGTTGTTGCAAATGCAATGAAAGACTGGGCCATTGAAAAAGGCGCAACTCATTTTACTCACTGGTTCCAGCCGCTTACAGGCATTACTGCGGAAAAGCACGACAGCTTTATTACTCCTACAAGCGACGGAAAAGTTATAATGGAGTTCAGCGGTAAGGAACTTGTTCAGGGTGAACCTGATGCTTCTTCTTTCCCAAGCGGAGGGATCCGTGCAACATTCGAAGCCCGCGGTTATACAGCATGGGACCCAACATCTTACGCATTTATTAAAGACGGTACGCTTTGTATTCCAACTGCATTCTGCTCTTACACAGGAGAAGCACTTGACAAAAAGACTCCGCTCCTACGCTCAATGCAGGCAATCAGCAAGCAGGCAGTCCGTGTCCTAAAACTCTTTGAAGGAAACGAGGATGTTACTTTTGTAAAGACCACAGTTGGCCCTGAACAGGAATACTTCCTTGTGGACAAGAGCGTTTACGACAAGCGCGAAGACCTTATCTATACAGGCCGCACTTTGTTTGGTGCAAAGGCTCCCAAGGGGCAGGAACTTGAAGATCACTACTTTGGTATGATTAAGCCCCGCGTTCAGGCCTTTATGAAAGACTTGAACAAAGAGCTTTGGAAGCTTGGCATTCTTGCCAAGACAGAACACAACGAAGTTGCCCCTGCTCAGCACGAACTTGCTCCAATCTTCTCTACAACAAACCTTGCCTGTGACCACAACCAGCTTACAATGGAAATGATGCGCAAGGTTGCCGCAAAGCACGGAATGGTTTGTCTCTTGCACGAAAAGCCATTTGCCGGTGTTAACGGAAGCGGTAAGCACAACAACTGGTCAATTTCCACAAACACTGGAAAGAACCTTCTTGACCCGGGTGCAACACCTGATCAGAATGCACAGTTCCTTTTGTTCTTGTGCGCAATCATTAAGGCTGTTGATGAGTACCAGGACTTGCTCCGCATTTCTGTTGCGTCTGCCGGTAACGACCACCGTCTTGGAGCCAATGAGGCACCGCCAGCTATCATCTCCATCTTCCTTGGTGATGAACTTAGCGCAATTCTTGACAGCATAGAAAAAGGCGTTCCTTATGGAAAGCACGAAAAAGAAAAGATGCAGATTGGCGTTACTGTTCTTCCTGACTTTAACAAGGATACAACAGACCGCAACCGCACGTCTCCATTTGCATTTACAGGAAACAAGTTTGAGTTCCGTATGCTTGGTTCAAATGAATCAATAGCTTGTGCAAACGTATTCCTTAACACTGTTGTTGCAGAAGAGCTTAGCCAGTTTGCAGATCTTCTTGAAAAATCATCTGACTTCAAGGGTGCACTCCATGATCTTATTCTTAAGACAATCAAAGAGCACAAGAGAATCATTTTCAACGGAAACGGCTATGATGATTCTTGGGTTAAGGAAGCGGAAAAGAGAGGACTTTACAACCTTAAGTCTACTCCTGAAGCACTTCCTCACATTCTTGATGAAAAGAACGTTAAGGTCTTTGAAAAGTTTGGCGTTTACAGCAAGGTGGAACTTGAAAGCCGCTTCGAGATTCACAATGAAAACTACTCCAAGATTATCAACATCGAAGCAGAAACTATGCTTGAGATGGCAAACAAATTCATACTGCCAGCAGCAAGCAAATACGCCAACAAGCTTGCAGAAACAATCGGCCTTAAAAAGGCTGCATGCGGTGAGTGCGATACAAGTTACGAAAGCGCAATGCTCAAGAAAGTTTCAGCCCTTACAAGCTCAATCTACAGTAAGACGGAAAAGCTTGAAGGCGAAGTTCTTGAAGCAAAGAAGACATCTGATGCTGGAGATTCAAGCAAGACTGCATTCTTCTACCGTGAGCATGTCTTTGCCGCAATGAATGAGCTGCGTCTCTGCGCTGATGAACTTGAGACAATCACTCCAAAAGAGCTCTGGCCGTTCCCAAGCTACGGTGATTTGTTGTTCAGCGTCCGTTGATGCTGACAAACACTTTCGTGTTTGCAGCATAACGTTACTATACAAGGATGCGTGCGCACCTTGTAAGTTAGGTTCGAAGTGACAGCTTCGCTGCGCTTCAACCCATAAAATAAAATGTAAGAAAATATAATACGTCAATGAAGCCGTAGAAAGTTACTTGTGCTAGTAATTATTCTACGGCTTTTTTTAGTGCTAGTGGCAACGGAGATTTATTAATGAAACTTACTCCCAGAGAAACAGAAAAACTTCTTTTGAGTTATGCGGGGCTTGTTGCAAAAAGACGTAAGGAACGTGGCTTAAAACTAAATTATGTAGAAGCGGTTGCCTATATTTCGTCTGAGCTTATGGAACTTGCTCGCGATGGAAAAACTGTAACTGAACTTATGCGCAACGGAGCAAAAATTCTTACCGTAAACGATGTGATGGATGGTGTTGCAGACATGATAAATGAAGTTCAGGTAGAAGCAACTTTTCCGGATGGAACAAAGCTGGTTACTGTTCACAACCCAATCCGCGACTGTGCGGAATAAATGGAGGCTGTATGAAAATTGGCGAGGTAATTTCCTGCAACGAAAAAATAGAGCTTAATAAAGGAAGAAAAACGGTAAGTCTTCTTGTAAAAAATATTGGGGACAGGCCTGTTCAGGTTGGGTCGCATTTTCATTTTTTTGAAGTAAACAAATGCCTTTCCTTTGAAAGAAAAACTGCCTTTGGCTTTAGGCTTGATATTCCTTCGGGTATGTCCGTGCGCTTTGAACCTGGCGAAGAAAAAACGGTTCAGCTTTGTAGCTTTGGCGGAAAATCAGAAATCTACGGACTTAACAATCTTACTAACGGGGTGGCAAAATGAGTTGTACAATAGATGGAAAAAAATATGTTGCAATGTACGGGCCGACTACTGGCGATAAGATTCGGCTTGCGGATACAAATCTTGTGATTCAGGTTGAAAAAGATTTTACGGTTTACGGTGACGAGGCAAAATTTGGTGGCGGCAAAACTTTGCGCGATGGAATGGGGCAATCCGTAAACACAACGGGCGAAGGGGGAGACCTTGACCTTGTTATTACAAACTGCGTGATTCTTGATTACACTGGAATCTACAAGGCCGACATAGGAATTAAAGACGGAAAGATTGCCGGTATAGGAAAGGCTGGAAACCCGGATACAATGGACTGCGTAACTCCCGGAATGACGGTGGGGGCTGCAACAGAAGCTTTGGCTGGTGAAGGTCTTATTGTAACAGCTGGAGGCATAGATTCCCACATCCACTTTATTTCTCCTGAACAGGTTGGAACTGCTTTGTGCTCTGGCGTTACCACAATGATTGGAGGAGGAACAGGCCCTGCAGACGGAACCAATGCCACTACCTGCACTCCCGGCAAGTGGAACCTTGAGATGATGATAAAAGCCGCTGAAGACTTTCCTATGAACATAGGCTACCTTGGAAAAGGAAACTGCTCTAATAAACAAAAGCAGAGTGAACTTGTTGCACAAATTAAGGCTGGTGCTTGCGGTCTAAAAATCCACGAGGACTGGGGAACGACTCCTGTTGCTATTGATGCGGCTCTTACCATTGCAGACCAGTATGATGTTCAGGTTTGCATCCATACGGACACTTTGAACGAAGCAGGCTGTGTAGAAGATACGCTAAAGGCAATCAATGGTAGGACCATGCACACCTATCATACGGAAGGAGCGGGCGGCGGACATGCACCGGACATTCTTAAGGTAGCAGGACACCCCAACATCATTCCTGCTTCAACAAACCCGACAATGCCTTTTACCGTAAACACCTTGGACGAGCATCTTGATATGCTTATGGTTTGCCACCACTTGGATAATAAAATAGAAGAAGACGTTGCATTTGCAGATTCCCGTATAAGACCGGAAACTATTGCTGCAGAGGATGTTCTTCATGACATGGGGGCGCTAAGCATTATGTCTAGCGACTCTCAGGCAATGGGACGCGTTGGCGAAGTTATTACCCGTACCTGGCAGACAGCCCACAAGATGAAGGAAGAGCGAGGTCCTCTTGCAGAAGATTCCAAAGAAAACGACAACTACCGTGCAAAGCGCTATGTTTCCAAGTATACGATTAACCCTGCAATTGCCCATGGAATTTCAGAATATGTTGGTTCTGTAGAAAAGGGGAAGATTGCGGATCTTGTTTTGTGGAACCCTGCATTCTTTGGTGCAAAGCCAGATATGGTTATAAAAGGCGGTGCAATAATTCTTTCCAAGATGGGAGACTCCAACGCTTCTATTCCAACCTGCCAGCCTGTGTACTACAGAAATATGTTTGGCTATTACGGCAAGGCAAAGTATATGACCTGCTTAACATTTATGTCTCAGGCTGCAATTGATGAAAAACTGCCGGAAAAACTTGGGCTTCAAAAAAAATGTCTTCCTGTAAAAAATTGCCGCGGAATTGGCAAAAAGGATTTAAAGTATAACGATGCACTTCCTGTCATAGATGTTGACCCGGAAAACTACCATGTTACGGCAGACGGAGTTTCCATTGTAAGCAAGTGTGCAAAAGAACTTCCGCTTGCACAAAGATATTTTATGTTCTAGGAGACCTTATGATATATACAAAAATACTGGGCAAAGTTGATGATGAGGATTTTAAAAACAGACCTGTTGACTACATTGACTTTGAGTGGCACGAAACATATTCAAAGCTGCACAGAAAGACTTCCAGGTCTGGCCGTGACGTTGCCCTTAGTCTTGACGATTCAATCCTAAAAATAGGAATTAAGCCTGGTGATGTTTTTGGAGTTGATTCTGACGGAAGCGTGATTGCAGCTGATGTCCTTGAAACAGACATTCTTAGCGTAAGACTTGAAAATCCAAATTTCTTTTCTACCGCAAAGGTTGCATACGAGATTGGAAACTGCCACGCACCGCTTTTTGCAGGTAAAGACGAACACGAGCTTATTACGATTTTTAATGAACCCATGCAGAAGCTTTTGGAAGGACTTCACGGCATAAAGGCCAAAGTTGAAAGACGTAATGAAAAGCTTGATTTTTCAAAGCAGATTTCTTCGATTGTCGGTCATGGACACGGACATTCACATGGACATTGATTTTGAACTTTTGCAGCTTAATGATTCAACTTTTCCGATTGGAGCATACACCCTTTCCTGGGGGCTTGAAACATTCGTGCAGCAAAAAGTTATCCATGACAGTCAATCTGCCCTTGCATTTTTAAAGTCTGACATTGAATCAAATTTTTTGACAAGTGAACTTCTTCCAGTCCGCTTGGCTTATGAGTATGCAGAAAAGGGTGAATGGGAAAAAGTTTTTAGCCTTGACCAAATATACAATGCCGCTAAAAATGCAAAGGAAATCAGGGTAGGGAGCAAAAAAATTGCAGCACGTTTTTTTAAGACTGTAAGCTTGTGGCAAAAAGATGAGCTTGACCTTTTTTCGTTGGGCAAAGTAAGGCACTTTCCAGTAATCTATGGAGACTATTGTGCCCTGCGAAAAATAAAAAAGGAATCAAGTCTTGAAGCATTTTTGTACAGCCAGTTTTCTGCTCGTGTTACAACACTTGTTAAGTTGATTCCTTTGAGCCAGAACGAAGGTCAGAAAATTCTTCATTCTCTTTTTGAAGAATTTACAAGGCTGCTTTGTATTGTGGAAACATTTGCAGAGGAAGATTTGTGCCGCTCTTCTCCTTCCGTAGAAATAAGGGAAATGCAGCATGAGTATTTGTATACAAGACTGTATATGAGCTGAATAAAATTGCCGTGAAATCTGTTAAGAAAGGAGTGTTTATGCGTTTTACAAAAATAGGTGTGGCGGGGCCGGTTGGTTCTGGAAAAACTGCCCTTGTGGAGGCTCTGACCAGAAGGCTTTCGGAAAAATATTCCATAGGGGTTATTACAAACGATATTTATACAAAAGAAGATGCGGAATTTCTTGCTGCCCATTCAGTTCTTCCAAAAGAAAGAATTGTAGGCGTAGAAACAGGCGGCTGTCCTCATACGGCCATTCGCGAAGACGCTTCCATGAATCTTGAAGCTGTGGATGAGCTAAAGGCACGCTTTCCAGATATTGAGCTTATGTTTATAGAAAGCGGAGGAGATAATCTTTCTGCAACCTTTTCGCCGGAACTAGTTGATGCAACAATTTTTGTGATTGACGTGGCGGAAGGAGACAAGATTCCCCGCAAGGGTGGCCCTGGAATTATGAGGAGCAACCTGCTTGTGATTAACAAGATAGACCTTGCACCTTTGGTTGGGGCAAGCCTAGAAGTTATGGCACGCGATTCCAAGATGATGAGGGGAGTCAAACCCTTTGTCTTTACGAATATTAGAGGCGGTGAGGGAATAGATGAAGTGATTGCATTTCTGGACAGAAATGTGTTTTTTTCTGATTTGGAAGACGGCAATTAATTTATGAACCTCTTTGCATCTCCTTCCAGATTTGAAATTACAGCCTGCCGTTCCGCATCGGGAAAGACTTTTGTAAAAGACAGTTTTTTTACTTCTCCCTTTAAGATTATGAAACCGTTTGCACAGGATGATGGTGGTATTGCTGTTTTTTTGCAAAGCGCAAGCCCAGGAATCCTTGAAGGCGACCTTCAGCTGCATAAAATAACAGTAGGGCAGGGGGCAAGCCTGGAAATAAGAAGCCAGTCCTTTGAAAAAATATTTAAGATGGACAGCGGAAAGTGTGCAGAACGCAAAATCTTTGCAGAACTTATGGAAAATTCAAGTCTTGTTTACAGGCCTCTTCCCTGTATTCCTTTTTCTAAGAGCAATTTTTTGTCTGCAACAGAAATTTCTCTTTCTAAAAACTCCCGCTTAATTTATGAAGACTGCATATGTGCCGGCCGCTGTGCCCACGGAGAGATTTTTGACTTTACCGTTTACAAAAACCTAATAAAAATTTTCCGAGAGAAAAAACTTGTTTTTTACGACAACCTTTTTCTTGAAGGAAGCGACGGAAAAAATCATCCTGAAAGAAAAGAAAGGCTTTTGGAAAAAACAATGTTTGCAGGTTTTACCCATTGCGGCAGTATGTTGGTTTTTGGATATTCAGACAAGGCGGACCTTAAAAAAATCCGCAGCATTCTTTCTCTTGAAGAAAAACTACTTTACACGGAAGAAAATACAAATGTGGCTTTAGATGAAAAGAAGAGTCTTTTGGTAGAAGCTTCCGAAAATGACTATGGTGATTTTATAATCCGTTGCCTTTCTCTTAGTGCAGAGAAAATTCAAAAAGTTTTTGAACAAGTTAGAAATGCCTTGAAGTGATTGGTAAAAACAAAAAATGCCGCGGAAGGTTCTGTTTTTTTTACTTTTTGAGGAGGTTTTAAAACCTTCCGCGGCGGAGTGTAATTTTACCCGATGGCCATCTTTGACTGAATTAGTGAAGAGTCTGCTTCTTTTGTAAGGCCGCTTAGCGTAATGGTTCCCTTGTCCATAACATAATAGCTGTCGCTTACTTCAAGTACAAAATCAAGATACTGCTCAACAATCAGGACTGTAATTCCAAGTTCCCGGTTTACGCGCTGAATGGCTGTTGCAATGTCTTCTATAATTGACGGCTGGATTCCTTCCGTTGGTTCATCAAGAATCAAAAGCTTGGGGTGGGAAACAAGGGCACGGGCAATGGCTAACTGTTGCTGTTGTCCGCCGCTTAAGTTTCCGCCTTTTCTTTTTAGGAATTTCCTTATGATTGGAAAGAGTTCAAAAATTTCTTCCCCGATTTTTCCTTTGCCTCCTTTTACTTCAAGTCCAAGCTCTAGGTTTTCTTGAACTGTAAGCTGGGGAAAAAATTCTCTTCCCTGGGGAACGTAGCCAATGCCAAGTGCAGCCCTTTCATAAGTCTTTTTCCTTATTATTTCCTGATTGTCAAAAAGAATACTTCCGCTGCTTGTCTTTACCATGCCCATAATGCTTTTTAGCGTGGTGCTTTTTCCAACACCGTTGCGGCCTATAAGGCAGACAATTTTTCCCTCTGGAACAGACATGTTCAAGTCTGGAATGATATTGCTTTCTCCGTACCAAGAACTAAGATTTTTTATTTCAAGCATCCTTTCCTCCATTTGCATTTTCTACCTTTCCGCTCTTGTGGAACTTGCCGCGGCCAAGATAAACTGCACGAACCTTTTCGTCCGCCAAAACTTCATCTGCACTTCCTTCCACAAGAATTTTTCCTTCGTGCATAACGGTAACACGGTCTGCTACTGCACGGACAAATTCCATGTCATGCTCAACAACAACCACCGCATACTTTTCGGAAATCTTTTTGATAAGCTGTCCGGTTTTTAGAGTTTCCTCTTTTCCCATTCCGGCAACAGGTTCGTCAAGCAGAACGACAACCGGCTCTTGTACAAGAAGCATTCCAATTTCTAGCCACTGCTTTTGGCCGTGGGAAAGCGATGCTGCCTTCTCGTTCTTTTTGTCTGCAAGGCTTATAAAGTTCAGAATATTTTCTATCTGCTTTTTTTGTGCATCGGAAATCCTGAATAGCAGGGAACCCCATACGCTCTTGCTGCCCTTTAGGGAAATCTCCATGTTCTCCCAGACCGTAAGGCTTGTAAAAACGGATGGTGCCTGGAACTTGCGGCCAATTCCTTCTGCAACTATTTCTGCTTCCGTAAGCTTTGTTAAGTCAATGTTTACAAATTTTCTGATGCCAAGGTCTTTTCCGCCGTGGTAGATGATTTTTCCGTTTGACGGCCGTGTCTTTCCGCAGATGATGTCCAGCAGGGTTGTCTTTCCCGCTCCATTTGGTCCGATGAAAAAATGAACCTTGTGGGGCATGATTTTTGTTGTTACATCCGTAAGTGCCTTAAAGCCTTCAAAGCTTACGGAAATGTCTTGAATCTCAATTACAGGAGTTACTGATATATTTACTTCGCCCATTCTTTTTCCTCCTATTCATCTGTCTTGGCAGCTTGCGACTTTCTTACCAAAACTCTTATTTTATCTTTTGCATCTGTGAACACACCGGTTAGTCCCCTTGGCAGGAACAATACAACGATTACAAAAATTGCTCCAATAAAGTAGGACCATATTTCCGGGAAGCTTTCGCTTATCAGAGTTTTTGTTATGTTCACCACAAAGGCTCCGATTGCAGCTCCTATTAAAGTTCCCCTTCCGCCAACAGCAACCCAGATTGCCATGTCTATTGAATTGGAAATGCTCATTTCTGACGGAGAAATTATTCCGCTGAAGGGAACAAAGAGAGCGCCTGCAATTCCTGTAAAGAGTGCGCTTAGGACATAGACAAAGGTTTTGTAGCTTGCCGTCTGATAGCCAGAAAAACGTGCCCTGTTTTCTCCATCGCGGATTGCAACCAAAACCCGCCCGCACTTTGTCCGCATTATTGAAGAAAAAATAATGTATGTAATCACAAGGAATGTTAGTGCAACGTAGTACCACATGTACTTTGCCTTGATTCCCGCAATTGGAAGTCCGAAAAGTGTGGAAAATTCCGTGATTCCGTTTGTGCCTCCTGTGTAGGGCTGAAGGCCTATGAAAAGGGTTACAAAGACCAGAGCCAGTGCCTGTGAAAGTATTGAAAAATACACCCCCTTGATTCTGTTAAGGAAGGTTAAAAGTCCAAGTACAAAAGCAAGAATGGAAGGAACAAGTATAATCATTAGAATTGCTTCTGGTGCAGTCTTGTAAAATTCCCAGAACCAGGGCAAAGTTGTGCGTCCGCTCCAGCTCATAAAGTCGGGGAGCCTTCCGTGGCTTGCAACCAGCTTAAGGTACATTCCCATGCCGTAACCGCCAAGTCCAAAGAAGACTCCGTGGCCAAGGCTTAGGATTCCTGTGTAGCCCCAGATTAAATCGATGCTTAGTGCCGCAATCGCATAAGTGATGAACTTACCAACAAGGCTTACCCTGAATGGGGAAAGAAAAAGTGGAAGCAATGATACAATTAGAACAAGAACGACAAAAGCAATATTTTTCTTCTTTGCATTCAGACCGTCGATTGTTGGTGCATTGCCAAAAGAGGCCGATGTAAAAATCTTTGATATTTTTTCGTTAAAACCCATATAAACCTCCTTACTCGTCAAGTGCGCGGGAATGAATTGTGAAAAGTCCCTGAGGCTTTTTCTGCAGGAAAAGAATCACAAGAATTAAGACTATGGCCTTTGCAATGTTTGCAGAAGTTCCAAACTGTATTGTTGCGTTGCTCATTCCTATTAAAAGCGCACCGGCTATTGCTCCAGAAAGCTTTCCCACGCCGCCAAGAACTACGACCATAAAGGCATCGATAATGTAGTTTTGTCCAAGGGATGGTCCTACCGAACCCAAAAGACACAATGCGCAGCCTGCAACACCTGCAAGCCCAGAGCCTATTGCAAAAGTGAATGTGTCTATGTGGTTTGTCTTAATGCCAAGACACTGTGCCATAGCCCTGTTTTGCATTGTTGCTCTAACTTTTTTTCCGTAAGATGTTTTGTACATAAGGATGTACATAAAAGCAAGGCAGACTATTACAAGAAAAATTATAAAAAGTCTTTTGTACGTCATGGCAACACCCATAATTTCAAGGTTGCCGTTCAGTACCGACGGGGAACTCACGTTTACGTTCGGCGCACCAAAGATGGATCTTGCAAGTTGCTGAAGAAAGAGGCTGATTCCCCAGGTTGCAAGGATTGAATCTGTTTCCCTTCCGTAAAGCCTTTTGATTATAAGGCGTTCCAGAATGCAGCCGAAAAGCGCAGAAAGTAAAAAGGAAAATATTATTGCCACCGGATAGTAAAAGTCAAAGACTGACTTTGGCAGGAATGCAATAAAAAAATTCTGTACAAGAAAAGTTGTGTATGAGCCAATCATTATGAACTCACCATGCGCCATGTTTATTACGCGCATCAGTCCAAAGGTAACCGAAAGGCCTATGGCTGCAAGAAGAAGAATTGAACTGAGACTTATTCCGTTAAATAAAATTGTAAAAACTGTTTCCATAATGTTTGTCCATATAAGGGGGCGTTACGGGGGATTTTTCCCCCGTAGAGGGGGTAGCGGAAAACGCCACCGGCGGTTGAAGCGAGGGGGAGACTTCCCCCTCCTAGCTTTGAATTAAAGTCCGTTTGCCCAATCGTAAGTTAAGAGATAGGGATCCGGCTTTACAGCATTGCTAGTTGCCCAGACTTCATCGATAAGGCCTGTTTCGTTAATCTTTCCGATTCTGACAGGCTTGTAGATGTGCTGGTTTTCTCCGTCAAGAGTTACGTTTCCTTCTGGAGCGGCGAAGGTGATTCCCTTTGCGCTTGCCTTTACTTTTTCTACGTCGAAGGAACCAGCCTTTTCGCAAGCCATTGCCCAGATGTGAACGCCGATGTAACCTGCTTCGATTGGGTCGTCTGTTACACGCTTTTCGCCATAAGCCTTTTTGTAGGCTGCAACGAAGGCATCGTTTTCTGGAGTCTGTGTTGTCTGGTAGTAGTTCCATGCAACATAGTGTCCCTTTAGGTTTTCAATTCCAACACCGCCAACTTCCTCTTCTGCAATTGAGAAGCTCATTACCGGAATGCTTTCTGCTGTAATGCCGGCGTCTGTAAGCTGCTTGAAGAATGCAACGTTTGAGTCGCCGTTAAGAGTGTTGATGATGCAGTCTGGCTTTGCGGCCTTAATCTTAGAAACGATTGTGGCAAAGTCTGTATGCCCCATTGGGGTATATTCTTCACCGGCTACGCTTCCGCCAAGGTATGCAAGCTGAGCCTTTATGATTTTGTTTGCAGTGCGCGGGAATACATAGTCGCTTCCTACGAGGAAGATGTTCTTTCCGAACTGCGCTGCACAGAAATCAACTGCGGGAACTGCCTGCTGGTTTGGAGCTGCACCCATGTACATGATGTTTGGGCTCATTTCCATTCCTTCGTACTGGACAGGGTACCAGAGGAGTGCACCTGTTTCTTCTACAACCGGCTTTACTGCCTTGCGAGATGCGCTTGTCCAGCAGCCAAAGATTGTTGCTACCTTGTCGTTCTGGATAAGCTTTCTTGCACGCTCTGCAAAAATCTGCGGTTCTGAAGCACCGTCTTCCTGTACAACTTCTATCTTTCTTCCCAATACGCCGCCCTTTGCATTTATTTCGTTTATTGCAAGAAGCTCTGCATCCCTAACGGAAGTTTCTGAAATTGCCATTGTTCCGCTCAAGGAATGAAGGATTCCAACCTTTACTGTTTTATCTCCCCCGCTTTTTGAGCAGGAAGAAAGTCCGTAGATTCCCGCGGCTGCAATAAGTGCGCCAACCAATAAATTTGTCTTTTTCATAGTGTTCCTCCAAAATATTTTTATATAAAAAAAAGGCATCTGCTTTCTCTGCCAGCACAAGAAAACAGACGCCTTTGTCTTATTTGTTTAACTTACTTTTTTTATTAAGCAGTCTTTTATGAAACTGCCTTTCTTTTTTGCCACAAGCTGTGCAGCATAAAAACTGCGATGCCACTTGCCTGGATTATTACCCCGAGTATTGTGTCCTCAAGGCTTATGTCAAAAAATCCTTCGCCTTCAAGAACAGAAGCTATTCCGTCTATGCTCCACATAAGGCTTGCTGCCCAGAACATGAGCATGGCCATGAACACGCTTTTGTAGTCCCCTCCGCTTTTTTTCTTCATAAAGAACGCAAGTGTAAAAGCGGCTGCTGTACATGCTGTAATTATCAAACACATCAGAGCGCCCCCGACAAGTTTTGTTTTATGCCCACCTTTTTTGCCAGATGGGAGACTATCTCAAAGCCGGCCCACGCAAGGGTTACTATTGCCGCCATGGAAACTCCAACCGTTGCCATTTCGTGAAGCATTTCAGCTATGTCTTTCGGATTCCTCATTGCCGTAAGAAACGGTGGGTAAAGAACCACTTCGCCGTGGTAGATGTGCTCAATGGCAAGAAGAAAACTTCCGCCGTAAAGCATGTTTTCCAGATGCCCCAGCCTTTCTTTAAGTGCTGATTCTGCATCTTTTTTGAATGCAATTTTTTTTGCGACTGAAAGAATTATTCCTTCTGCAAGCGGAATTGTAAAACACGCCATGATTTTCCTCCTTGATGGCCGCATACCAAAAAAAAATGGAGCCGCCTTTTTGGACAGCCCCATTGCTTAGTCTTGAACAAACCATATTTTGTTTTTGAAAAATAGTCAATTATAAAAAATAGAACTTTAGTCTACTTTTTAATCGTTTTGGTTCATTTGCGATGTAAAAATAAAATTCAAAAGCTGGGATCTGGAACTTACGCCAGTCTTGTTGAAAATATTGTATACATGTTTTTTTACGGTTGAAACAGAAATGGAAAGCTTGTCACTGATTTCTGCATTTGTCCTCCCCTCTATTACTTCTGCAAGAACTTCTGCTTCCCGGCGCGAGAGTTTGTTTTTTTCACTGTATATGGATAAGAGCTTTTTCTTTGCTTCTTCCCATTCAGAATTTTCAGCCATGGGAATCCTCCTTGAAACTGTTCCAAAAATAAAAAAAGGAGCAGCGAAAATATCACTGCCCCATTGCAACTTACGGGGGCAATGTATCATTTAAAAAAAATTCTGTCAATGTATTGACAATTTTTTTTGAATTTTGTATAAAGAACTCATCTAAGGCAAAGGCGTCGAAGAAATAACTCTTCGGCGCTTTTTTTTTGTTCAGGCAGTTGGGCTTTGGCTTTTGCTGCCTAAATAAAATTGCAAACATGATGGCGATGATGTCGGACAGTGTACGGTGCATGCAACTCGGTGCACAGAGAAAGTACACAGTGTACTGTCTGATTTCATCGCCATTTTTTTGGAGGTTTTATATGAGTGAAGTTTGGAGTGTGTGGTTTCTAATTGGAGCGGCACTGGTATTCTTTATGCAGTGTGGCTTTGCTATGGTGGAAACAGGTTTTACAAGGGCAAAGAATGCAGGAAACATCATAATGAAAAACCTGATGGACTTCTGCATTGGAACCCCAATGTTCATGCTGCTTGGCTTTGGGCTTATGATGAGCGAAAATTATTTCTTTGGCTTGATTGGTAAGCCGGACATGCAGCTGTTTACAAACTTTGCAGGAGAAGGCAAGGACTGGTCAAGCTTTGTCTTTAACCTGGTCTTCTGCGCAACCGCTGCAACAATCGTTTCCGGTTCTATGGCAGAGCGTACAAAGTTCAGCGCATACTGTATTTATTCAGCAATTATTTCTGCTGTAGTTTATCCGATTGAAGCTGGCTGGGTATGGAACCCACAGGGCTGGCTTGTTGGACTTGGCTTTGTTGACTTTGCAGGTGGAGCTGCCATTCACTCTGTTGGTGGTACTGCTGCCTTGATTGGCGCAATCTTCCTTGGACCCCGCATTGGCAAGTATGAATACGATAAGAGCGGAAAGGTAACAAAGGTTCACGCAATTCCTGGCCACTCACTCACATTGGGTGCACTTGGAACATTCATCCTTTGGTTCGGCTGGTACGGATTCAACGGTGCGGCTTGTACACAGCTTCTTGGAGTTGGCGGTCTTGCAGCTGTATTCACAACTACAACAATCGCTCCTGCTGTGGCTTGTGTTACTACAATGATTTTTACTTGGATTAAGAACGGTAAGCCTGATGTTTCCATGACACTCAACGCATCTCTTGCTGGTCTTGTTGCAATCACACCTACATGCGCCACAGTAGACGCACTTGGCGCAAGCATCATCGGTATTGTTTCCGGCATCATCGTAGTGGTTGTTGTTGAGTTCATAGACCTTAAGCTTCACATTGACGACCCGGTTGGTGCTGTTGCAGTTCACCTTGCTAACGGTATCTGGGGTACTTTGTCAGACGGTTTGTTCAACGTAGAAAGCGGTGTATTCTATGGCGGCGGAGTAAAGCATCTTGGCGTACAGTGTCTTGGCGAGTTCACAATCGTTGCTTGGACAACAATCTGTATGCTCATCACATTCACTCTTATCAAGAAGCTGCATGGTCTCCGTGCAAGCCGCGAAGAAGAAATCATCGGTCTTGACAAGCTTGAGCACGGCATTGATTCTAGCTACGCTGGATTCATCATGGCTCCACAGGTTCTTGGCGGAGAAAGCACATCTCAAGAAGCAAAGATTCCTGTAGACAAGGCTGTTCCTGTTGCAAAGGCAAGTTCACGCCCGGATGCAAAGTTCCACATGGTTACAATCATTACACGCCAGAGCAAGTTCGACGAGCTTAAGGCTGCAATGAACGACATTAACGTAACTGGTATGACGGTAACAAACGTACTTGGTTGTGGCCAGCAGCGCGGAAACGTCCAGAAGTACCGCGGTGTAGAAATGGATATGACTTTACTTCCAAAGATAAAGGTAGACATTGTTGTTAGCGAAGTACCTGTAGAACTGGTTGTTACAGCTGCTAAGGAAGTTCTTTACACAGGCCACATCGGAGACGGAAAGATTTTCGTGTACGACGTTCAGAATGTTGTAAAGGTAAGAACCGGAGAAGAAGGTTACGAAGCCTTGCAGGACTAAGCGGAATACTGATTTATGACGCAGACTTGAATCAATCAGCGTTTGCCTAAAATTTAAAAACAAAAAAATAAAAACAAAAAGCCGGACATCCTTCCTTTTTCAGAAAGAGTGCCCGGCATTTTTATTCGCAAGCGATTAAATTATTTTGTTGCGTCAATAGGCTTCATGCTTGTCATGTAAGCGCGGAGCTTCTTTCCAACAGCTTCAATCGGGTGGTTGCGGATAGCGTCGTTAACCTTTACAAGAACAGTGTTTGGAACTGAATTTGTCTTTACGCTAAGGCCCTTACCAATGTCTTCTGTAGTAACCTTGTCCATGAATTCCTTCTGGAGAAGGGGAACACATGCGCGTGCAAAGAGGTAGCAGCCGTATTCTGCGGTGTCGGAAATAACCTTGTTCATCTCGTAGAGGCGGCGGCGGTCGATAAGGTTTGCAATAAGCGGAACTTCGTGGAGAGATTCATAGTATGCGCTTTCCGGCTTAATACCTGCGCTTACCATTGTCTCGAATGCAAGTTCGCATCCTGCCTTTATAAATGCAACAAGAAGGATTCCCTTGTCAAAGTATTCCTGCTCGTCAATTTCTTCCGTACCTTCTGCTTCTGTCTCAAAAGGAATCTTAGCATAGCTTTCGCGCCATTCGTGAAGGTTCTTGTCTCCGTTTGCCCAGTCCTTCATCATTGTAGAAGAGAACTCTCCGCTGATGATGTCGTCCATGTGCTTCTGGAAGAGTGGAGTCATAATCTTCTTGAGTTCAAGAGAAAGCTCGTTTGCGCGGATCTTTGCAGGGTTAGAGAGGCGGTCCATCATGTTTGTAATGCCACCCCACTTGAGGGCTTCGCTGATTACGTTCCAGCCGTGCATAAGAAGCTTAACTGCATAGCCTGGCTTTATTCCGTTCTGAACCATCTTGTCGTAAGAAAGAATTGTTCCTGCCTGGAGAAGACCACAGAGAATTGTCTGCTCGCCCATAAGGTCGCTCTTTACTTCTGCAATAAAAGAAGATTCAAGAACACCAGCTGTTTCACCGCGTTCTGCACAAGCGAGAGCCTTTGCAAGAGTCATGCCGCGTCCTTCAGGATCGTGTGCCGGGTGAACGGCAATAAGTTCAGGTACGCCAAAACCGCGGAGATATTCAGCGCGAACTTCTGTACCCGGACCCTTTGGAGCCATAAGGAATACAGTAATGTCGTCGCGGATCTGTTCGCCTTCTTCAATCATGTTAAAACCGTGGCTGTACCAGAGAGCTGAACCCTTCTTCATGTACTTCATAAGGTTCTGGACAACTTCGTGGTGCTGCTTATCCGGAGTAAGGTTTCCAACAACGTCTGCTGTAGGGAGAAGTTCTTCGTAAGTTCCTACTTTAAAACCGTTTTCTGTTGCATTCTTCCATGACTGGCGCTTGGATTCGATAGCTTCCTTGCGGAGGCAGTAAGAAACATCCATGCCAGAGTCGCGCAGGTTAAGACCCTGGTTCAAGCCCTGAGCACCGCATCCTACGATGACGATTTTCTTTCCCTGAAGGGCTTTTGTTCCGTCCTTAAATTCTTCACGTGCCATCTGGCGGCAGTGACCAAGTTCCTGGCGAGCAACGCGCCACGGGATTGCGTTAAAATAGTTCTGACCCATTTTCTACCTCTTTTCAGTTAGTTGGAGCTTCCTGCCCACCCGCAGAATTAAACCGGCGGCAGTCAGCATTAGTCTTAGTATACATAATTATCTGTGTTGCGTAAAGTGCGATGTTTGCAATGTTGTGTTGCATAAAATGCAATGTGCTTTTTTCAATATAAGTCTTTAGGATGCAGTATTTTGGACGGCAGTTTATTTGCTCTACCATAATAATGCCTGGCTAACTCGACATCTTGCCATTTTTTACTGCTGGTAACAAGGAGCGCCATGGAGGGCGCGTCATATCTTAGCAAAATATCTGGCGTGTTTTTGCAGAAAACACGGTAGTAAAAAATGGCAAGGAGGCCATTTTTTACGGGCTTTCCGGGGTTCCGGCCTTCGCCTCCATTGCTCCACTTCGTTCCGCAACGGCTACGCCGCCCCTCCAATCCCGCGTAGGTTGCTTTGGCCTACGGCTTTGCAAACAGCAGGTATTTGTCTTTTCTTACTATATTATGGTATAATTTCTGCTAATAAGGAAAGTTTGGAATATGACACCTCAATTAAAGAAGCTGATGATATGCTTGACTGTTTTCTTGCTTTTTTCCTGTTCCACCCCCTCCAGAAAAGTTGTATGGAGAGATTACAGGAAAAATAAGACAAATGAAACAATAAGAATTGGACTGGCAAAAGATTTTTATGGAAAAATTCATAAGGTAAAGCTGACTGCTAATAAAACAAAAAGTTTTTCTGCAAACCAAGATGACTTCATAATTTCTCAAGAAGCGGCTGCAGATTCATTCTCGTATTGTTTTCAATATCCTGTTGCATTTTTGATGACTTGCGATCTTGAGGTATTCCTTTTTGACGATTTTGAAATATCCAAAACAGAAAATGGATACAAATTAAATCCACAAGATGACGTCTTGGCATATTATGTTAATGATTTTGGTTATATTGTAAAGAGCAAGACATTAAACAAGCCAATTTGGGTAACGGTGCATGAGTTGTAGAACAGGGTCAGCCATGAGATTATTTTTAACATGAGAGAAACAATGGAAATCATAATTATTTACGCTATGAGAATACTATTAGAAAGGAATTGGGAATAAATGAAAGAAAAGAAACAAATAATGATTCTGTTGTTAATTATAATTCAAATGGGAAGTTTTTATTCATGCCGAATAAATAATGGGCGCATGCACGATAATGATTTGGGAAGTCTTGATGTATTAATAAAAAACAACAGCCAGACCACTTACTATTTTAATACAATTGATATGGAGCATCCTTCTTGCAGAGTTTTCTACAGAGATGATGGTCGGATGATAAAGGACTTTTATTTTTCAATCAACCCTGGTTCCAAAGGCGCAAAATATGATACGACCATGTATCCGTCAGGTTTTTTATATGAGATAAAACCTTCTGATGAAATAAAGCTAAATATTAAGCTGAAAGAAGGTTTTGATGACTATTATAAAGTTGAATTTGATGAATCAAACGGAAGCATTTCTAAAAGTTTAATGGGACAATCAAAAGAGAAGCATTTTTATATTTTTTATAGCCCAGAACCATTTTGTTATCATAGTCATTTTTCTGATTATAGCAGAAAATTAAATGAACTTGGAATAAAGTTGGAGGGTAAACAAACGAGTTACGGAAAAATTGAATTTTTAATTGATTAATTGACTATGTTAGCAGCATTTTTAACTGGCCCATATCTAGCGTTTTTGCAGCGTGCAAAAATACCGCCCTTTTCCCCATCAAATAGGGATTTGTTGGGAAAGCCTGGAATTTGCCCCTTTTTTTGGTCTTGTTCCGGCGAAAAAATTGTGAAAAGAGGAGTTTGAAAAGTAAAAAATGGAAAATTTCTGCAAGGAAAATTTAAAACTGTCCTCAAAAAAATGGGTTATTGCATCAGTCTACCCAAAATTCCGCAGGAATTCGTGTTTGCGTTCAACAAATGCCGGTTTGTTCCATTACGCAGGCAACAACCCTGTGCGCTATATAGACCCGGATGGAAGGGAGACTTTTGAGATTACGCATTGTATCCCAGGTTTTAATTTTGAAAGGAAGTTTGTTCAACAAGTATTAGGAGAAATAGGTACGTGGATTTATGATAATGCTATTATTTGGCCATTGGCTGTAAATGGAAGATCCGGATCATTTCCATTGATGAATATTGCATATGATCCGAAAGTTGCAGCTAATCCAATTTTAGAAGACAAAAATACATTTATCCATGAGATATATCACCAGATACAATATCTGACTATACCAAATGCTTTTTTTACTTTAATTGATGAATTTGAACTTAATGAACAAATGGCAAAATATGGTAACTTAATTGGTTATGAAGCTGGTCAATCAGCAAATAATATTTTGGGGTGTACTCTAATAAAACCAGTTTATGACGGAAAAACAGTTATTAACTATACCTATCAATATGATAAAAGCCTTAAAAATTATACTTCGTTAAAAGATTTACCATTTTTAGAAAGTCAAGCTCAATTTGTTGGAGATTATGCAGAAGAATATTACAAAGCTCGTTATGGCGAAGGATTGAATGCTGAAGCGTCTGCTCTATTAAAACGGAGAGCTGAAATAATGAGTAATTCTGGATATAAATATACGGAGGCTGTTAAATGGATTTTAAACGAGTTGTAGTGCTTTTTGTATTCTGCCTTATCTTTTTTTCATCTTGTAACAAACAAAATAATACAGAACCAAAAATTACAGTATTTCAGTCTTGTGAGATTAATAATAATACTTTATTGATTAAATTGAAAAATTCTCATGATAAACCTATAGGAGAAATAAATTATGCGGAAATTTATAGAGGAGGATTTATTCCAGATGAAGTTATATATGATGAAAATGAAGTGTTAATTAAGGAAGACCTCACTTGGGCCAATTTTGATTTTAATAATGAAGGAGAATACAGAATTTACGTCAGATGGTTTGGTGGAAGTTTAACTGTGAATGCAGTATATTTTGATAAAAAATTTAGGGCTATTAATGAACGTTATAAAAAATAATAAAGTGTCTATATAGTAAACCTAAAGAAAAATGCTACAATATAAGAAGACGGTTCTTTTAGCGTTTTGCAGCCGCTAAAAAAAAACACCTGTTTCCTCCGCCATAGGGGTTTGTCGGGGATGCCCGGAATTTGCCCCGTTTCTGGTCTTGTTCCGGCGAAAAATTGTGAAAAGAGGAGTTTGAAAAGTAAAAAATGGAAAATTTCTGCAAGGAAAATTTAAAACTGTCCTCAAAAAAATGGGTTCTTGCATCAGTCTACCCAAAATTCCGCAGGAATTTGTGTTTGCGTTCAACAAATGCCGATTTGTACCACTACGCCGGCAACAACCCGGTACGCTATATAGACCCTGATGGAAGGAAAATTGTTATAGAAGGAGATTATAAACAGAAAAAGGACATTGTAGAATGGATAAACAAATACTCTTATATTCAATACGATACAAGCGCCAATGGCGAATTAATTCTAAGTGGTAAAATAAACAAAAATGGCAGTAGAAAATATTCTGATGACATTCAGCGTATGAGAGAAACAGGAACAGATACTTACATAAGTATCTCAGATATATTTGTTGACCCATATACAAAAAAGGTTACTAAAATAGATGGTGGTGAGACTTTTTCTAATGGTAAAAATGAAAATATGTATATCGTTATAACAGGCCGCCCGACAGAAGCTAGACCAAGTGGAAAGGGGTTCCTAAAAGAAACATTACCAGAAAGGATTCTATTGCATGAAATATCAGGGCATGCAGTACCAAGACGCTTCAACATTGATGCAAACGCAGTGAAAATTGAAAATACAATAATCGAGGAGCTGAATTCAAAATGATGGTTTTTCAAGTTGAAATTTCGTATGCCGGATCCTGCGCATTATAGTTTGAAGCCAGAAGAACGAGAGTTGTTGAACAAATGAATAATCAGAATAATTTATTTATGATAAAAAAATGTATTTATTTTGCAATATTTATGACTGTTTTGTTTTCTTTTGTGGATTGCAAGCGTAAAGATTATTATACTGGCTTTCTCTTTGAAGTCTGTATATATAAGGACTTTGAAAAAGAGATTTCTTCTACTGAAACTTTTTATTCTAGCGGTAATTATTCGGATAACAGTGGTGCAGGCGATGCTATAGAAATTCCTTTGCCAAAATGTAATTTACATGTTGAAGATGAAGTCGTTTTATGCAGGTTCTTTAATTTTCCAGGTAGTACTACTGTTAGATTATATGTCATGGAAAATCAAGAACAGATATTAAAATTTCTTAATGAGAATGGTAAAGAGTCTTTTTTATTTTCGCTAGGTGAAGAAAATAATTTTTCTGATCTTAAAA
>Ga0310691_10000856_pt1 | contig 51834 bp, 33 predicted proteins | sample 176DNAGHGlowgp2_FD_203887 | JGI IMG/M metagenome (GOLD analysis project Ga0310691, IMG submission 203887) | Sheep rumen microbial communities from Palmerston North, Manawatu-Wanganui, New Zealand - 1766 DNA GHGlow gp2 (v2) (version 2) | ecosystem: Host-associated > Mammals > Digestive system >... | reverse complement strand
GGAATGTAACGGCAGAGATATGCGTAAAATGGAATAATTCGATTCTATAGCGTCACTCCGTGCCGTTTGAAGCGGAACAGCATGCCGTTCTATCGGAATCGGCATGCTGTTTTAGCGGAATTTGCATGTGTGATCACATCGGAAGCGATTAAGTTGCTACTCAAGCACTTGATATAGTTCTGCAAAGTAGGTAAATCCCTAAATGCCAGATTTGCTTCCGTCACGATATACAGACAGATCCCCTCTGCAATTATACGCGACTGGACGATGCTTAGGAAAAGTGTTTGACAGACATTTTCTTGCTCTTCAGGATTATAAAAAACAAAGCCATAATTGCTTCCGATTATCTCTTCTGCTCTGGACAGCGAGTTATTCAGTTTCGAATAGTCTATCAAAGAATTCATAAACATACCTGTTTTCATCTCGAATAGGATCATTGGGTCCAAATCGTTCAATCAACGATTCGTGATGAGTGCTACTTTTATTACTTCACTAACTTATCACTATTATACCAATAACCAATTTACTAATCCAACGGACTCTATTCCGCTCATAGTGACTACCATCCCAAAACTTGTATGAGCGAAATCGCCTCTACCAATAATTCTTACTCTTCTTTCTTCTCTCGAATTGAAATATCTTTAGATAAATAAGAACTCTCAAATCTGTCGATGAGGTCTTTGTTCGACTTGTGGTCGGATCGATATCCGCATTATGTGCATCCGCTATTAGGAATCATCGTTGTGACGATTGTTCTTATGACTCCGGCAGTCTCCTTTTTATGATACCAGAATAATACTCGTTATGCCGCTTTCTGCTCTGAATAGGAATACGGGCATGCAGGATACCTGTATTCATCCCATGTGCGGCTTTGTTTCATCAACTCATCCGAAACAAGGAAATACCTATTTGTACTTCCACCATCATTCCAGCAGACATCAAGTTGATACCACTGGCCATCGACTTTGACCAGGTTCCATGCATGGCCTCCACCCCCAATACATACGCCTACTTCTATATCACTTTCAATTCCGCAAGCACTTAGCATCATCTTCGCTGCACAAGCATATCCTTCACAGACCGCACACCCATCATGAAACGCGCCGTAAGGCGTATGCGTGATTGGCGCATATGGTTCTTGTTCCGGATAGTAAACTGTATCACAGAGGTACTGATTTACGGCATACACAATCTCGTAGTCGCTCATATTCTTATAATCAATCGTCGACACCGCTTGCTGCATGAGTGCTTCTGTTTCTTCGCGCATGGCGTAGAATTCGTCAGCAGAACACCTATACTCTGTAGCCACACGATATCTACCATCTCCCTCGTCGTATGTCCAGAACCATTCTACGTAGCACAACAAGTTGGGATCATGTCTCTGAATCTCTTCATAAATATAATCAAGATCAGTAGAATAATTAAAATCGTACCCACCTTCACACTGAAACTCTACCTCTATCTCTTTGGCCCGATATGATTTCTCAAAAACCAGCACTAGATCATCTATATTATAGACTGTCGGGATGCCCGTGTCTGATGGCTCTTGCTCTGTTTCGGATGGTTCGTCCGTCGCTTCCTGCGTTGGCATCGTATCCGACACATCAGAAGAGGACGGTTCACCTGATGTTTCCGCTGTTTCGGTCTGTGTAGTCTCCGAACTCGGTTTAACCAAATCATAGTCCGGATCCATTATTCTACGCATCAAGTCGATATACTCTTCTTCGGTAAGCGACTGTGAAGATGGTGTCGAATACGAATCCGAGAAACGCTTAGCCAGCATGTCCAACAATTCGCCATTGTCCATTTCAGAGTTTGTTCCTATCGGCCTATTCTCCGCGAAATTGGATACGCCTTCCGATAGCAGCTCATCCAAACCTTTCGCATCGCAAGACGAAAAAGTAAGCATCAGCAACCCGAGAATTAGAAAAACAGTTACAACTCTTCTGGCCATACGATCGGATTTCCCCCATTAATAATCTCTTGAACTAACTTTTCCATCGTATCAAACAGGTTCACAATACCGTACTGGTTATACTGGAATTTCATATACTCCTTGAATAATCTATAGCCGACACCATACTCATCAGTTCGACTATCAAACTCTCTTTCCAGGCTCTCTGCAAAAGACGTCTCATGGAACGTATCGTACATAGTTTGGATCTGCACAAATACTGCGTGGCCTTCGATCAGGATAGTCTTTCTATTCTTCCCAAGAGTTTTCTCAAGTCTGTCCATCGGTAACGAGTCATACTGCCAGCAATGTGTCAACTCATGAGCAATAGTGCTTCGAATTGCCACAGCTGGTCCCTTCGACTCTATACTGAGCTGGTGCCTGCTTGGCTGATAAAAGCCTAAGACCCTCCCTTGCTTATCTTCGCCAGTTTCTTTTCTAATGGCTTCAGCGGACTGGAATCGAACTTTAATATTATCTCTGATCTCAATATTGTTATCTTTCTCCATTTTCATCTTTGTATCGATAAAGAGATCTCTTATTTCTTCCTGTTGTGTCTTCTGCTGATCCTGACAATGACTACACATGTAACGTTTATCTTGCAGGAACCATCCAAAGACAAACTTTCTCCCACAGAAAGAACAGGTATACTCGTGCTGCTTTTGGTTTGAACCCTTTAAAACAAATGGGATTTCAAGTTCCGTATTATCTCTTTCGTTGAGGCTCTCACCCAAAACCTTTCGAAGCGCGTCCACAGCGAAGAAATCAGGAATACATGGTGTTCCAAAATGCAGATATCTTCCTGGGATAACTGACGCATGCTCAGTTTCTTCAGTCACATTCTTGCTCTGTTTATTGTTGCTAGCTTGATACCAATTCAAATAACTGTAGATGTTGCTAAGAACATCCTCACGCTTCTGAAGAAGCACATCCAGCATTCCGTATTCCATGCTGCTGAATTCTATGATATAGATCTTAACAAATTCGTCATCTTGGGAAGGTGCACTTCTCAAGCCGGGGATTGTCACCCTCGCCCTCTCCGCGCCAGAGCAATTGGCATCGTTTTCGAGCACTTTATTAACAAGATCTTGAGGGATTGGCTGATTGGGTATTGCAAACAGATTTTGATATGTGAACGGAAAATATGTTTTAAACGCACCGTTTAACAACACACAAAGCAGTAAGGCTGCTTTATTTGCCTCAACATCCGATGCAAATCCACTACTTCGCATTCCAACCTCCAAGAACGGAACATGCGAAGTAGTGACCGTGAGGTTGTTAAGATTCGTTATGGTTCTTCGGAATTCGTTTTGTTCGAAATCATTTCCAGCCAGTGAAGAATAGTAGCCATAAATGATACGAGACACTTCTGCCTCCCCACTTCTATACCGTACTATACCGGTTGTTCTTGATATCGATGCAAAGATAGGGCTCTTCATTTCAAAATCCGAGATCGGATAATAATCCGGTATCATTTTTGCTTGTAAACTCTTAACGCAGAGCTCTGTTCCCACGATTCTGTCAACACTATATGCCATGCCACGAATGAACAAAACTTGTTCCGGTAGATAGTAATTAGTAATATTTCCTGCCAATATCGGGACATCTGTACAGATATCTTTACCACGCAAAGTAACTCTCATCAATTTTACACGGGATTTTATCTCATCGCTCAAAACTTCGTTCTGTAAACGCACCCATACTTTTCGAATCATCATCTTCTTTTCATCATCAAAAAACACCTTTTCGCGAATATCAAAGTAATCCGAAAACGCATGAATCTGGGCTGCGTCTCTCACGGTAGTTAGTGCATCCAGCAGGAGTTTAGTTACATCCGAATAATCCCACCCATTTCTATTTGATTCAGCCATCAATTCGTCGACTCTGATCGGATTATAGACCAACCTATAGAGAATATCAGCGAGTTTCGTTCTCTTCATGAGTGTATCCATCGGAAGAAGATTGCTAATGCCGTTAAGTGGATTTTTGACAAGCCTTGCATAATTAGCAACGTAATACTCTCTCATCATATAGTATGGCGAGATCACATGAATAAGCGTACCTGTTTCTCCACCGTACTTAAACCATTTCCACATCGCCGTAAAGAAGTTGAATGTTTCATCATAGATAATGATGACTTTTTTATTATGTGCATCCTTCAATTCACTATCTGAATTCTGTATTGCAGCAGCAGCACTTGTACTGATACGGTTACGAACATTGATTCTCGAATCTTCCAGATATGCCTTGATCAACGCTTCATTAGCCGGTACAGAATTCTCAAAGAAGTAACGTTCATATTCATCTTTATGCGGAATAATATATACAAACGGAAAGCTCAGTTTTAATGCCAGTAACGCCAGTGGAATCGAAGTTCCAATGTATGACGAACCCCAATCCCCAATTCCCTGTGAAATCTGGGGCTTGTACATACTCTCTTGTTTCCAGACCATAACAGAAGACAAGACACGGCGATTAATCTGGAACAGTGGTAGATGAACTCCATTCTTCAAATATCCTAGAATCTTTCCTTGTAGAGATTCACATGCCACGTGAGAAACGAAGACAAAGCTATTTAATTTCGGAATAGCATTCAGTTTACCCATTATCATTCGAATACTAGCTTCATCTCGGCTCATTAAATATGCGCAATCTGGAAGCACCGCAAACCGGACTTCTTGAAGCTGTTTCTTTAACTCGACATCGATATCTTCGAGCATGAATGAATCATATGTACAGATAAAAACATTGGCTTTATGGATTACACTATTACCTTCTTCTGCTTTAACCTCTTCTGTCCATAATTTGTTAATATTGGATAAGCGCCAGAAAACGTCCATTCCTCGGAACTGTTTCAGTTTGCATTCCAATTCTCGTTTTACACGAACAGCACTATCATTATTCGAACAAAGGATAATAGCCTTTGAACCTTGTGACAAATAGTAATTCAGATAAACTGCGTAATAAGATGTAAACTCTCCTTCAATGCCATCCCTAACGAGAACGGCATCACCATTTAACAGACTGATAATCGCATCTCGATAATCGTCGTTCACACAACTATTACCTGTCTTGAGATGATTCATTATTATGTCAAATGCATTCTGAACGTCCTGATTTTTGCAAGCATTCTTTTGTGTTCTACTTGCATCATTACCTTCGTCACCTTCTTGTTTCTCATATGCTACTTCTTTCTCACAGCACAGAAGCATCTCTTTGTCAAAAGTATCCAGATAACATGCCATCATGCTCTCAACATCGCCGATCAGCTCACTCTCAATTTCTACAGTCCTAAAGTCTCCGGGTTGTTCTTCATCCGAACTTTCAAAGAATAGCTGAAGCATTTCAATCACAAAAAAAGCAGCAACAGGCAGAAAATAGAAGGTTCTTGCAACAGTATAAAGCCGGTCATTCCATATCAGACCTCCAAAGATAATGGAAAAGAATATAACAAGTAATTCGACAGCCCAAACAAGTATCGTTGCCCACTTCATTCGTTTCAGCCATTTTCCAATAACCCGTCCGTCACTAGATAACCTGGCTACATGCCTTTTGGAATCATTTCTGTAGTATTTATTTACCGTTTTCCACGGTAAGAAGATGAATTTGCCGATACCTTTCTTCTCTCCATATACCACATATGACTCAAATCTGATTGTACACAGTCTAGCTAGAGATAAAGCAGCTATAAGAACTACTGTATACATTACGCACATTCCAATCATGGATAAGGCAAGATAAATCATAGCAGGTGCGCGCAAAGGCAAAAAATGATTGGTGAGAAACTTGATTCTCGAGAAAGCAAGGAATCTATCAAAGTACAGCATGGCCGCCATGGATGAGTACTTGTTAGCAGAAAAGACGCTGACGACTATCGATACCAGAAACAGCCGATACTGTAGATATCGCTTCTCATTAGGATACGAGAGTTTTTTGGTTATCAACATATTAGAAACGAAGAGAAATACAGCTGCAAAAAAATACAGAAGTAATAATCCTATTATTCTAATCATCTTTTCTCCCCTTTGTTACATCCTAATCTTTGGCCAAAACAATTCGCTATCTCGAATATCAATCACGCTTTGTGGAACCGCGCTGATCTCAGGAATACTCTGCTCATCTAACTCTCCGGCTTCTGGTCCCTCGCAAAGAATGCTCTTGTGGTATGTTTCAACTCTTTCAATATGCTTTTTTGCTTGCTCAATGTACCACACTCTTACATCGTCTCGGTACTTGTACTCATCATCAGTACGTTTTACCAGTTCAATGGATTTATCGAGGTAATCAAGTTTATTCATCAGATTTACATATTTTTGAATTCTTTCTACTTTCTGATTGTATTTATCCATGCAAGATCTGCTATTTTCTCTTAACTTATATAGTTCTTCCCGAATCTGACTTGAGTAGTACTTCAAGGGCGCAGACCATGCGCTTCTCATTATTACAGCCACTAAGCATATATACCCCAATGCAAGCGCTACAGTATTGAGTGAAAGAAGATTGTATGGCTGCAAAACCAAATAGAATACAGCTATCAGAGAAAGAAGAATACGCAACAATAAACGAAATTGGAAACTTGAAATCGCCTGCAAGCAATTTATGCTGTGGATGATTTTTCGATTCGATTCATTAAGAGCACTTTTATAATTCAAGCTCTCCTGAAAGACCAACACAGGTGTCATATCTGAATTCTTGAGGTCAAGAACGACTCGTTCTCGTTCCTTTTCCAATTCACTCTGTAATTCATCTAATTCGTCACACGAATAACGAGTCTGTGCTCTCTGATGCATTTCTGCCTCTCTTTCACTCAAAACATCCGTGTACCTCTGCCCAAGTCTCTTCTCACAATCAATTAAGGCATCGTTCGCTCTATCCGCAATGTCCGTCAGATCCAGGTATGCACTCTCCCATTTGCTTCTGATTGTTGAAATCGTCACAGAATCTTTTTCCGGCAACTGTGCATTTGTTCTGCGCTTTGCATTTTCATGTTTCATGTTCGAAACTGATTCTGAAAACTCGTTAATTATCTCCGTAATGTCATTCTTCTGTTCCTGAATGACATTCGACTGCCTTACTTTGTCATCAACTGTTTCATTCCTATCTCGCTTTAGTTGTTTTACGTCTTCGCGAGGCGATTCTTCAGCTAACATGATTGCGAATTCTGAAGGAATGCTTGCTGTCACTTTGGGAAATTGAACGAGTTCTTCGTATTGTTCATGAGAATCAGCATATTCGTTTATATATCTTCTTAGGCGTTCCTCATAGTCATACAACGCTTCTCCGTATTTGCGTTTTAAAGCAGTTATAGCCGCATGAGAGCTATCATTTGCACGATTCCATGAATCTATACAGAATTGCAGAAGATTCAGTTCGTGTTGATTACGATCATCACTGGTAATGTATTCAACAATCCTTATCATTTCGAGATTTGCAGAATCTTGATCTTCCCTGTTACAGATCACTTCACGAATAAAACACCAGCGTGTGTCCATACTATTCTGTAAATAGAGTCGTAACAAGCCACCAAGCGTGGCAGTATTGCGAGGTGATATATTGTTATCTTCTACTTGATCCTCCTCATCATTCTCGTTCATTTCGACATCGATTTCTCTTTTTACAAATGTGATAAAGCTGCCAGGAAGTTCTTCTTCAGAAAGCTTTTCTAACGTTGTAGTAGAAATATTCTGACGCTCCTCGGGTTCGATGCCAAAATGCGCACAAAAATCAGCTACTTCCGACTCAAACTGTTTAGAATCAACATATCGACTGTTCTGATTCGTAAACAATTCTTCATTACCAAAAAAACCAAGCATAGTGATAACAGACCTGTTTATCCTATTGATGCCGCAAAGCTCTAAATCTTCAACAGCACGTAGAGCGGTCAGCACTTTGTACAAGAACGCATCTTTCCATTTGTGATCATTGCTTCCATGAGCATCCAGAAGAAACACTATTTCACTTCTTCTTGTATCATGCTGATTATCTTTGAAGCAAACACAAATGTTAGCCACATCATTCCTCAACTTGGTATAATCACCTGTTGTCGAATCAGAAATCAATAGCATCTTACGTTGCGAGCAACTCTGGTAAAGCAAAAACTCATACGCGTCCAGATTCATGCATTTATCCGTATTTACTACAGCTCGGAACACTTCTCATCCTCTCAATTACACATCATCATACTCTTCAGTCTCATCATCCGGCTCTACATCGGCATTGGTATATTCAGTGATCCATTTCTTCATCCGTTTATATTGAGACTGTAACAATTTCTTGTCGCTTTCTATCCCTGTCTTTTTAGTCCTCGGGATAACATAGTCACAGTTAGCATAGATCTCATCTACAATCTTCCTTAGTGCCTTTGATACGCTTTGGCGATTATCAGCCAACAGCACGGATAAGAACTCTTTCAAGGTCTCAAACAATCCTTCAAAAAGCGCCTCCCATTCTTCCTGTTCATCGATCATTCGTAATCTCATATCCATAAAGATATTGAATACATTTTGTTCATCTTTCGATCGCAACTGCCGATCCTTCTGAATAAGATCTTCAACAAAAACATTGCTGAGTATATCTTTAAGAGTCTCCCTGATATCCGGATTCTGAGTGTGCATCCTCTTCGTTTTCATCTTAGCGTCACTCAAGATGGTTCTCTTTATACTTCCGTTAAACCCAATCGACTCATACAGGTCGAAAAAGCTATTACCAATCAGTTTCCGGCAACGTTTAACTTGCTGATAATTGATTCCATCTGCAGTTACGAACCAGGACAATCTCGGCGTGTCGCCTGTATCATGATCCGAGTCAATATCTAACTCAAATTTATCAAAGCCGAGTCCATAGACAAATGCCTTAATTCTATCAAGTTTATCCTTCTTCCACACTTTCGGATCAATATCAGGCAAGAACGCATCTTCGTGCCAGAAGCAATTAAGATGTGGGTTGACTGCAACATTTCCACCGTCAATTCTTACACATCCACTCTTCACCTGATCTAATCTCTTTTTATACAAAGTTTGCGTTTTGCCACCCTTGGCGAACATGCCGAGATCTTCTACTCTGTAGTTGTACTGCATATTAAGATAAACAAGTTCAGTTTCATCGAACTCATCATCCAACAATACTTGTACATTGGCATTTTTAACTGTGTCGATGCAATAATCCTTCACCGTTCCAATATCCCAATCTTCACTGCCAGGAACTTTCATATTCATACCCAGAGCTTTTGTTGGAACAGCCACAAAAAACATACCTGTTTTCTGTGCGATTGTATTTGTGATAAGCATTGGCTTTGCAATCCGTATTGCTGCTTCCGAGCGATGATGAATGTACGCTTCTAGTGAAGGCCATTCTTTTTTGTCTATTGTCTCAGCATATTCTCTTTCTAAAGCTTCGAGAATATTCAGATTAATAATGCTGGACCCATCCTCATAAATATCCTTCAGGATTCCATCGCATACAGCATCTTGGAATACTTTGTTTAAATCCTCTTTTGTTTTGCGTATACGTTCAGCCTGCTGCATAGCAGATTCGACAAACCCAGGTGTCTGCTTTGAATAATCGTCTGATTGTATGAAGAATATCTTCTCATATATTTTCTTCTTCGTTTCTTTAGACAGGCTCCTAGCACTTTCAGTTTCCTGATAATAAGCAGTCGCCATGTTCTTGAATGGAATCTCTCCACAATATACACCTTCTTGGCCATAAGAGAACGATATGTTCTCCAGGGCTTTCATCGTTTTTTCATTTTGCTCGATACACTGTTTGAGCGAACTAAAGAAGATTTCATAATTATCCGACATTTTCGACAATCTTTCTGCCAGTATGGTCGATACTCTATAAAGTGTATGTCGCAGGATTAGCGCATTTGTCTTGGCAACGTGCTCTCCTGATAACTGAACTAACTTGTCCGTGAATACTTGGAGATCTTTAGTGTAGTCACCTGTTATTTTAGTTATCATTCTTCTAGGATGAGACATCCGTTTCTTAGCCAAATCAACAGCCTGATTAGCATCCTGAATTTCTTCTTCTTCATCATCATAATCATACTGGAGATATTCGCCAAATGCGGCGTCGTCGATCTTATTTCCTAACTCTTTTATTTTCTTATTCAAGTCAGAAATCATCTTGTAGAGAAGATAACGGGTGACACATGGATGGACAGGTGCCAGATATCCATATAGGCAGATTGGCGCATCCTTCTTTGCGACAAGGATATTCTTGTCCAGTGGGAAAAGCTCATCCGCTATCAAAAACGGTTTATCATTGATGAAATTCTTCGCATATTCCATCAGGTCTCCCATAGTCTTATTTAATTCATCAGCTTCTTCTCTCGCAACATCAGGGGTATCGATAGTCTTGGATATCTTGCAATTCTCCACCATCTTCTGAAAAGCAGAATCATTTCTAAGCAGTTCCTTGATTCGTTCTTCAATTTTTGAAATAACGCGAACCTTCACTGTATGTTTTTTTGTCACAGAATCAAAAGTGAACGCTTCTTCCGCCAAGTCTTTAAGCTGGGGTTCACTACCGGTAGACTTATCGATTGTTTCCGCTTCGAAGAATCTAATATAGCTCTCACCTCTATCGGGCACTTTAATACTCGTTGCATGCTTTTTCTGGGCGAGAGCAGATTTCTTTTCCGACTCAACTTCTCTATCGATCAATAACCATTTTTCTTCCACCAATCTTTTTACCGTTGAAGCCAGCACATATTTTTGAGCATCCTTTCTGGGGTAGAATAGACGGCACATACCTATACCGGCATATCTATTCATGGCTTGTGCTTGAATGCTTCCCAGAATGTAATTATCTTCAACTGATTTTGAAGTACTGGTAACCTTGGGAACGAAAAGAAGTTGGAAAGCAATATCAGCTACATACTTTTCAACAGTCTCTGGCGTGACTGCACCCATAGCCCCTAGATTTCCTGATTTATTAAAAATGTAGAGATAATCATATGGGACATTCTCACTAGACATGACGGAATTATCATAATAGTCCACATCAAGATACTTCGACTCTCTCTTGGATAATGTGTGGTGAAGATAGAACGCATTTAGCTCTCTAATACATGCATATGCATTTACATGAACAGCCTCTTGGTTGAAATCCTCTGTTTGATAAGACTCTGTCACTTCAGGTCCGATAAAAAGTCCGCGAATCGTACATCTTTTTATCCCGGCATCAGATTTTAATACTTGTCTGATATAAAGAGGAAGCTGGATAAAAAGGCCGGCCCCTGTCCCCCCTGTCATCGATCCAACAAGTACAATTACTATGTCACCACTAGCTACGGCTCCGGTTACCTTTCGTACTCTTTGGATTTCAGCAAATAGAGGTGCGAAATCACCATTATTCACCGCAGCAGTGAATGCCAGACGAGATAAAGCTCTTATTTGTCCAGCTCCATTCAGCATCGTACGATTCTGTAGAAGATTATTCCTTGGAAACCATTTCTTACAATCCGGATATTTATCCAAGTATTCTGACACGGAGTTATTGTTACTGATTGTAATCAGATTATCAATATATGGATACTGACTTCTCACACCTTCTATAGCATCCCTGTCTGTATCTACTCCCACAATGCCTATATACTGTTTGCGTTCCCTTACCCTTGCTTTCTCCTGTGCGGTCATATTCTCCCGTTCTTCTAAGAGGTCCTTGCTTATCATGCCTGCAATACGACACCCTACACCTCCAATACCTACGAATACAGTTGGGATCTGATTAATACTCATAACTCTTCCTCACTTTCAAAAATTATTTGCGCTTTCTAACTCTATATAGTTTTTTCTCATTATTGCCCTTTTGGTAATAGAACGGTGTTGCAGAAAGTGCAACATTGCCAATGTGGATAGGTTTGCCATTACTATCGACTGTTTCAGACCAGTCTTCACATATCTGTGAATACTCTTCTATTGGATCCAACGGGCAGTTGTTCCTGTATACACCGACATTTGACCTAATAGATTCGCCGGTTATTCTTATCATACCCCTCTCTGCGGCCACAAATACAAATCCCTTCCACGGATACTTACAGTTCTTCGAGAAAGAAAGCATATCTATAAGCCTATTTTTCAAAATGATATGTTGTTGCTCTTTTAGTTGCCCATGACCAGTATCATCATCCAGTTCGTAAACTTCATAATAGAGCATCTGTCTCTTAAACTTCTTCTTTACAAAGATCACCCAGAAAAGCCAGAAAAGGATAAAAATGATTAGTGTGAGCCAAACCAAATCGAGCCAATCCCACGGTGTAGAAATTACATCAAACTCACCATCAGCAGTTACGTTATGATCAAGACTGACTTGCACGGTAACCTTATATGTACCAATCTTGATAAAGACAGGGAACATACTTAGGGACGGCTTCTGCGGTATCAACAGATAACTGCCATCCGGATTCTGTTCTAACTTGCACTTTACCATTCTGTGCCCGAAAACATTATAGAAAAGCTGGTTCTTGAACGACGAACAACTAACATGATCGACTTCTAATGTGACACCGATTCTATTCTGATCCTCGACGGATAACGGTGTTCCATCATTGGTAAGTATAAACCGAACTGCATTATCTGAAGTGAAATCTATCTCGTCCAACTTACGTCTATTGTATGCGATCCGCTCATCATCTTCATTTTCCGGTTCCGGCTGTTCCACAATTATTCCGAAGTGATATACCGGCACCGGTGTAGGCGTAGGTGTCGGGCTGGGAGTATTGGTCGGTGTAGGTGTATTAGTCGGCGTAGGCGTCTCCGTAGGAGTAGGCGTGGGCGTATTTGTCGGCGTGGGAGCCGGAGTCATCGTGAATACGATATCTTGGATCAACGGAACAAATCCCGGTATCATAATCGTGCCACGAATGACGTTCTCACCTAAACCAAGAGTCACGTCTGACAGTTCTTTTCCCTGAGAGCTGGCAACGGAGTTTCCATCAACAATATACTCGATCGACCAGGATGTCTGATCCGGAAGAGTGGATTCATCAATTACTTCGTCCGTTCCCGGAACAATCGGAATAATCTTAATAGAAACGATATCGTTCTCCTGAAAACCAGACACATCATCAACCACGACACCATTCCGGGAGATTTCCGTCTTAAATCCGATCGCAGGTTCGAACTGGATGTTCATGTCGCTTATGCTCACATCTTCAGAGAATTCGAGCGTATACGTCCCGGCAGGAATCGCCTGTCTTGTTCCTGAGGAATCGATGCGGTCTGCCACAGCAGCATCTCCGTACAGAGAGGAATTCTGCTTTCCTCTGGGTACATCTGTCGCATCCAGTCGGATGTTTCTCTCCACATTCAAGGTCACCTCTGCTGAATACACATTAGACAGAACGGCGGACGATCTCTGGGACAGAGCAGAAATACTGTAAAGTGGAAGATCCGTTGTGACTTCAATCGTATTCCCGGACACCTGGGATACCTTATCCGCTGGGATTCTTCCCGAGACCAGATTGGACATCTGGCGCATCGTTCCCACAATTTCATCATCAGTAGTACACATGTAGGAATACAGCTTATTCGACTCATCCGGCGTAACCGACGCCGCATCACCCATACCAACATACACCACATTCAGGAGAGACGAGTTGGACATGACGTTATTCTTATAAAGGTCCAATTTAGCCTGCACATCTACAAAAGACTGCGAACTCTCATATATCAGGCCGTCCGTCAGGATAACGAGCCAGTATTGTGTGGTAATATCTGAATCTGTAACACTGTTCAATATAGCTCTTGCCGTGTCCAGCGCTTCCTCCGGTGTATCCTGGGCGGATGCGCTCTTACTCTGATAGTCATTCACTGAATCCTGCAAATTAGAGAGGTCAACTTTACGTGCGGTACCCGGATCGCTCATGTAAGTAATGTAGAGTTCGTTCTGCTCATTCATGAGGGCAGTCAGCGCCTGCATCGCATAGTTGGCATAGGACCAGCGCTCGCCCTTCATGCTTCCGGAATCGTCAAAGACGACGGATACGATCTTCTTGGCCGCGCGGATCTCATCTCCGCCGGCTGCATGGGAAATACTCTCGAAGGAAAAACCAGGCAGTACGGAAAGTACAGGAAGAAGCACAAAAACGAAAGACAGGACAAAACTAAGTACGCGCAGCTTGCGCGTCTGTTCCTCTTCTTTTGCTTTATGGAAATGAATCTTTCTTCTCAAAACGAATCGACTACCTTTCCCCAACAAGTCTTATGGTTATATTATACAACGTGCCGTATAATACGACATACTGGTTTCTTGCAATATCCCCCATCTTTTTGCAGATTATTCACAAATTGGAACTACGTATTCCAGATTTTCCGCACCACCTTCTCGATTCCTTCGTCTGACAGATCGGCGAAGTCTATGAAACCGTCGCCCTTTTTCAAGCCTTCGATAAGAATAATACCCATGTCTTCTGCTCTCTGGCGGATGTAGTTCGCACCTTCCGTACTTTCGAGCGCTGTCGCGATCAGAACTTTTACCGCATATTTGCCGCCGAAGCGTTTCGCAACAGTATCGAGTTTATACAGTTCGTTCTTATCTACATATCCGTTCTTACAGGATACGAAGATGGGCATCAGGCCACGCATCATGACGATATCGATCTCGTTTTCCGTGTCATAAGTAGAATAGGTCGTGGCGTGGATCTCGCCATCCCAGTCGATCCAGACGCCGTTCATCACGTCGTTATAGATCTTCGTATTTTTCTTCTTATCCCACGCAAGGAGCGCCTCCAGATACACCCGCATCTCCAGTGCCTGGCCTTCCATCGTCAGGCAATACTTCACCTGCGCACTCTTATACTCGATCTCGAAGAGACGGTCATCACAGAGGATCTTCCTGACGAGACCTGCTTCCCGCAATTGCTGGACGATCCGATTATCGAAAACGAAAGAATAGCCTGCTTCTTTTACCGCTTTCATAAGCTGAGATGTCGGGATGACACGTTCCAGACCTTCAGAAGGCTGCTTCGGATGCCGCGATTCTTCCAGAAGAGCCAGTTTCTCCGATGCCTTGAGGATTCCGATCTGCGCATTCCACGCGCGGACATCCTGCCTGCAGATCTCCCAGATCGCACGGATGTCGGACTGGAACTCTTCGTTCATATCCCAGCGGAAAGTCGTGTTCTCTCGCTGTTCCTCGTATACGATGTCGCCGCCATAAATGCGGATATTTTCTTCGACAGAGATATCTACCGGTTCACTCTTCGCAATCACATCCTCGTCGCCATCGCAGTCTATGAAGGCATTCTTCGTGACACTATAACGGTGCATCTGGACACCCCGGTCGCGGTAACGTTCAAGCACGATACCGGCCGCAACAAGATAAAGGTCTTCTCCACCGGTCAGATCGAATATGCAGTTCGGGTATTCTTCTACGATGTCTGACAGAACCTGTAAGATCGCAGAAAGATTGTTGATCGCAGCCGTGCGGCAAAGAAACTCAACCTCATGGCCTCTGTTTTCCAGGATCTTCCGATATCGCTCCGCAGATCTCTCCATGATGGTCGATTTATTCCCGACCAGGATCACCCGTTCCGGGTGGCAGGCCAGCGCAGAGCAGATGTTCTCGATCTGATCATCAACATAGAACTCGATCAGTGTCATTTCCCGAAAATCTCCTGGATCTTCTCTTCCGTTGCCTGGTTGTTCTGGAGGAGGTAGTCGGCGAGTTTCTGGATCTTTTCCCGGCCTTCGTGGACAAGCTTCTTCGTCTCTTCCATCTGGGCATTGAGGATCTCGTTGGCCTGGGCGAGGCGCTTGTCGCCGGACTCGGAGCCGACCAGATCGTCGAAGGATACAGAGGTCAGATCACCATCGATCATGCCGTAGGCGCAGATGATGTTCAGCACGATCTTCGTGGCCTGACGGATATCGGAAGAGACACCCGTGTTAATGCCTTTGTCGCCGAAGAACTCGATTTCTGCGGCACGTCCGGCCAAAGCGGTGCGGATCTTCCAGAGAAGCTGTTCCTTCGTGTAGGAAGGTGTTTTTTCAGAGTTCTCATGCTGCATGTAGCCGCCGAAATCGCCGCGGGATACGATCGTTACGAAGCTGGGCTTCTCACCGGAAAGGGAGCAGACATAAGCATGACCGGATTCGTGGATCGCCACGGAGCGGTTATACTCTTCGTTGTTCTCACGCTTCTCCCCGTACATGAACTCTTCCAGTGCATTGAGGAGAATATCATCATTCAGCTTCACACCCTGCTTCTGCGCATTACGAACGGCCAGCGAGAAGATCGACTGGAGATTCGCCAAGCTCTCGCCCGGCGTTCTCTTCGCAAGATTCGAGAGGGCTTCACCCTGGACCTCATGTTCTTTTACCTTCGAAAGGAGGCGTTTCAGATACTCCTCACGCTCCTCCTCGACCGGGAGATCCACGAGAATATGGTTATCGAAACGACGCCAGAGGGCCTTATCCAGCTCTCTTCCAACGGAACCGGCCTGACCATAGTTGGTCGCCGCCACGACGAAGACCGGCTTGGCAGGATTAAATGTGAAGCCCTGCATCGCCGTGAGAAGGGCGTTCAGCATCGATTCGGTATGGGCCGTCGTGCTGTCGCCTGTACGCTGTTTACCGATGGCATCGATCTCGTCGATGAAGATGATGCTCGGCGCGAACTTCTTCGCCGTGGCGAAGAGCTGACGGATCTTGCGCTCACTTTCGCCGACGAATTTGTCCATGAATTCCGTCGCAGAAGTCGGGAAGAACGTCACGTTACTCTCACCGGCCATAGCCTTCGCCAGCATCGTCTTACCGGTACCCGGCGGGCCGTAAAGAAGGATACCCATCGCCGGCTTCTCGCCGAGGGCCATGTGCTTCTTCGGATTCTTCAGATAGTCGACGAAGTAGGTAAGCTCGTCGATGGCGCTCTTCGCACCGACCACGTCCGCGAACTTCTCTTTCGGTCTGTCGGCATCGGAGAGCAGCAGGTTCGCTTCCTCCGCATCGGCCGCGATATTGACCTTGAAGTCATAGAAGACGATGGTTCCCTGAGTGTCTTCGATCTTCTGGGCGGAGTTATAGGAAAGGACACGGCCGCGGCTAGAAAGCTCGTCAGCTCTGGCCTGCAGATATACCATGTCGGAGATCTGCGCCAGATGGTCGGCCAGCTCCAGGTCGTTCGTCCAGTGGATAAATGCACGGGCACCGCGCTCGAGGAAGTTGGTCATGTCGCCTTCCCAGATCTCTTCCTTATGGACCAGATAGATCGGGAGGTTCGGGACTTTCTCGGTGAGAAGGTCGAACGTCCGTACCGACTTGCTCTTGATATCGTCGAGGCTCATGTAGCCTTTCGCATTGTCCGTCGTCGTGTACTGGATGTTGATGAGGACATAGGAAATGTCCTTGCTGGCCACTGTCTCGAGGGCGTGTTCGTAATCGGAATACTCGATCCGGCACTTCGGGCTCAGCGGCACATCCTTAAGGTCGTCGGCATCGCCGATATAAAGGATCGTGGAAACTTCCTGATTTTCGAAGAGATAGTGGATCTCTTCGCTTGCCTCGTCCAGGTCCAGCGTGAAGTGGAAGGACTGGATCTTCTTAAAGGCTTCCAGGTTTCTTACGGCGAAACGCGAGAATTCGTGGATCTCGTTCTTTACAAGAAGTTCGCTCTGGGAAGAGATCCCTCTGGCATCGCCTCGGGCGCTCTGGGACAGGATGATCATGGGCGCGAGCCTCGGATCGAAGGTCATCTCGCTTCCATACGTCTCTTTAAAAAGCGCTGCGCTCTGCTTGAGTTTCTCGTTGATGATGTTGACCAGAACATGCACGGAGAGCTTATTGAACATGATGACGTTTCCGGCGAATACCCGGGAACAGAACGCGGGCGAGAGCTCTTCTTCTGCGATGATTTCCTTCTGGATCACGGAGCGGTGCAGAGACGAAAGATTATCCTGCTCGGATTCTTCGTACAGTTTTTTCCCTGCGTTACTGGTGAAGATAATGATCGTGTCCTTGAAGGATACGGATTTTCCTGTGTACTTATCTTCGACCTCTCCTCCATCGAGCATCTGAAGGAGCATGGTGATAATGTCTTTATGCGTCTTCTCGATCTCGTCGAAGAGAATGATCGAGCCGGGGTTCTTCTTGACAAATGAGGTCATGGCTCCCTCATGGGCACCCTGATAGCTCTTCGGGGTTCCGATCAGGATATTGAGGGAATCCTGCTGGGAATACTGGCCCATGTCGAGGGGCAGGAACGGAACATCCAGGATCTCCGCTGCGGTCTTCGCCAGATAAGTCTTACCGACACCAGACGGGCCTGCGAAGAAGAATGTGGATTTCGGGCCTTTCTTATCTTCGTCATCCCGGCGGAAAAGGCGGCTCTGGAAGTAGCCCTGTGCGAAGAGGCGGATGGCATCGTCCTGACCGTAGATCTTCACCTTCAGGCGTTCGTAGAGACGGTTCACTTCGAGCGTCAGCTCATCGAGGGAGACGGGTTCGCTGATGTCGGTGGTTTTCTTCTCTTCGGACTTCTCCTCAGACTTCTTCTCGGAAGCCTTTTCGTCCTTCGAAGCCGCGTCGTCGGTCTTTTCTTCGTCCTCGTCGGGCTTCTCCGCTTCAGCCTTCGGCTTCGGTTGTCTGTCTCCCAGATTGTTATCGTTCTCCGGCTCGGCGCGCTTCGGGACAGTCTCCAGGTAGTCGAGCACGTCGTCGAGCTCGTTTCCTTCTTTTACCGAAGAAAGACCGGGCACGTCTTCAGAAAGAAGATCCTTCAGGATCTGCGAGGCCGCAGATGAGGCGTCCGACGTCTCATACTTGGCCATGGTCTTCTCGATTCTCTCCGGATCGGAAGCAGGGATCTCTTTCCCTTTGATAAAGGGCGCGGCCGCCTTCAGGAGCTGGATGTCGATCTTCTTGTCTTTAAAGATCTGCACGATCTGCTTTAATTCATCGCGCTCCTTTTCGTCGGAGAAAATGGAATCCAGAATTTTCTCGTCCATCGACGCCAGTTTCGCATAACCGCAAAGAACTTCCAGCACAGACCTCTTCTGGTCTTTGCCGAAAGTATCTGCGGTCAGCTTCTCTACATACTTGAAGACATTATTATCTATCATGAGAAACGAACCGTCCCTTCGTTATTCGTTATTAAAATGTGATTGCGGAGCCCGAGAACACTCCCGGGCCCCGCTTCATCTATGGTTTTCTACTTACACGTTTACACGCCTGAATATTAATCAGGAGAAGATACCCTTCATGATGTCCGGATAGGCTTCGTCAATGATGCCGAGCATCTGGAAGCAGCACTGCTCCACTTCCGGTCCGCAGCTGTCGAGCTGGATGACCGCGTCATCGGCAGCCGTGATCGTGCAGTCTTTCTCATCGACTGTGAACTTGATCCAGCGGAACTTATCGTTCAGCTCGTTTACGAGCTTAAACATCTTGTCCAGTTTCTCTTCCGGGAACTTCGCAACTTCAAATGCACGGATCGCCACGCCCTTCTCATTGTTATCGAAGTGGATAACCAGACGCTGGGAACCCGGACGGTTCTTCATGGTGAAACCCGCGAGGATCACTTCCTGATTGTCGCCGGTGAGATCGTACTTCAACTCTTCCGAATCGAAGTAAGCTGCTGTAACCTTTGCTGCCATATTCGCCATAACAAATACCCTCCATAGCTAAAAAGTAAATATGCTTTGATTATACAACGTGTACATAACAATCGCAACAATCTTTACTATAATTGTTAATTATGACAAGTAAATGTTCTGTGAACAGGGAGCGTAATCGGCGTTCTCCCCTCTTGCGATTTCACCACTTCTGCGATAGAATGTGTGTACAATATGTGTGTACATCTTTGTGAATGCTTGCTAACTTGCTAGATCAGCATATGCCCTTACGAAAGGATGAGTTTTATGGTACCGACACGGGTTTTTAAGAACGGAAACAGCCAGGCGATCCGGATCCCGCAGGAGATGCGGACGGATACGCAGGATTACTACATTACAAAAGTCGGCAAGGTCTTCATCGCCTATCCGGCGGACGACCCATGGACCGCAACACGGATGGCGATCGGTGCTTTTGCCGAAGAATACATGAAGAAGAGGGAGCAGCCGTCATGGGACGAGGTGGAGAAACGGGAGGAACTGTGATGTACCTTCTTGATACGAACGTCTGCATTTCCCTGATGAAGGATCAGTACCCGGCGCTGACGGCGAAGGTCCTCTCGATGGATCCTTCCCTGCTGTTTATCTCTTCTGTAACAGTGTTCGAGCTGGAATATGGGGCCTCGAAGAGCCAGCAGAGCGAGCGGATGCGGTTCCAGCTGATGATGTTTCTCTCGGCCTTTACGGTTCTTCCTTTCGACGCCGACGATGCGTTTGCTGCGGGGCGGATCCGTGCGGATATGGCCGCAAACGGCACAGCGATCGGGCCCTACGATCTTCAGATCGCGGCGCAGGGACTGTCAAGGAAGCTGACTGTGGTGACGCATAACACAGGAGAGTTCTCGCGGGTAAACGGGCTTCAGTTGGAAGATTGGGTGAGCTATTGAGGAAACGGGAGCGGCGTGATACTATTTCCTTATATAGGTTTATAAACAAGCAGGCGATGGGATGGTTTCGGATGTAGCCGCAAAAGCCCGCGCAGCCTGCTTCTCGAGGTGCATTAATGAAGATCTGTGCTTTTATCGGAGATATGTATCGGGATTATTCGTCGGAGATCATTCTGACGATTCAGAAGTATGCGACCGAGCGCGGTCACCGCGTGGACGTCTTCGGTAACTGCTCGGTGCCGAGTGAGAACCCTCTGCACGCCGAGGGCCTGAAGAAGATTCTTTCTCTTCCGAACTATTCCGACTATGACGGCATTATCCTCTGCTCGGATACGCTTCATCACGCGGGCCTGAACTATGAACTTCTCGAGCACCTGACTACCGATTCGGATCTGCCGCCGGTGGTAAGTGTCCGCGCGGAAGAGTCGGGTTTCTACTGTGTCGTGCCGGACAACCGCCAGATCATGTACGAGATCGCCAAATACGTCATCGGCAAAGTCGGATGCGGCGATATCGGCTTCGTCACGGGGCGGGCGGATCTGCAGGACTCGCACGAGCGCCTCGCGGGATTCGAGGATGCGATGATCGAAGCGGGCTATAAGACGTCCGCGGACCTGATCTTCCACGGCAATTACTGGACCGACCAGGGTCCCGAAACAGCGGACTTTTTCATACGGAAAGACGGCTCTCTTCCGAAGGCCATCATCTGCTCGAATGACTATATGGCGATCGCGCTCATCGACGAGCTTCTAGAGCGTGGGTATAAGATCCCGCAGGATACGCTGATCACGGGCGTGGATAACATGGACGCTTCGGCCGTGCATGTGCCGTCGCTGACGACCTCTGAGATCCCCGAGGAGACGCTCGGCCGGACGGCGGTCGACTGCCTGGAGCGGATCGTTGCCGGCGAAGATGTGGACCTGTGTACTTCCGTGTCCGGCCGTCTGATCCTCCGCGAAAGCACCGGGGATTCTTTGAAGGAGAAGGACTATAGCGAGATGCACCGCCGTCTGGATGCGCTGCAGCGGAATTACTACGATAAGACGCGTGCCTTCGTTCTCTTAAGTTCCGACTATGAGGACGTGCTCACTTACGATGACTGCGTGCACCACACCCTCGACAACCTCAACGGGCATGGGCTTTTCGATCAGATCTTCCTCTGTAAATACTGCGAGACTGACCGCCAGGTAGTGGGCTATTGTATCGATGGCGTCAGCACCCGTTCCGAGATTTCTTTCCCGAATTCCAGGACGCTTCCGGAGCAGTTCGATATGTTGACCCCCGGGCTTCGCATCTTCCTTCCTGTCTTCTATAAGAGTGAGGTGTACGGTTACACCTGCTTCGTGCTGAAGGACGATGTGCGCTATATCCTCGACGAGAAGCTGGAGTTCACGATGGTGCTACTGGGCCAGACCCTGAACCGTCTGCGTCTTTACGAGAAGCTCTTCGAGGCGAAGAACGTCATGGATCTGTACATCAAGGACGCGCTGACCGGGCTATACAACCGTCGCGGGTATGAGAAGAAGATCGCGGAGTTCTTCAGTGACGGAAAGACGCTCGACCAGAAGATCGCGGTGGCCAGTATCGATATGGACTGCCTGAAGGAGATCAACGATACCTACGGGCACACCGCCGGAGATGAGGCGCTGAAGGAGATCGCGCATTGTCTGAGCGTCTCTCTTCACGAAGGCGAGCTCGCGGCCAGAATGGGCGGCGATGAGTTTGCCGCGGTCCTGATCCTCAATAACTCGGCCCGCATCGGACAGTTTATCCGTGCTTTCCGCGCGGCGATCAAGAAGACCAACGCGGAGAACGGGATGGACTTCACGCTCGGCGCCAGTGTGGGCACCTGCGAAGTCACTGATTTCGAAACGCTCATGGAGTGCATGAGTAAGGCCGATAAGATCATGTACATCGAGAAGAAAACGAAGAAGCACAGGACTTGAGGTCTTTTCCTGCGGGACATGGCGCGGGCGCCTCGCACGCTGCCATCACGCGGCAGAACGGCGGGGGCGTGTGGCGATCGCGGGCCACCGGAACGGGGCATAAAGAAAACCCCCGAGGTTCTTCACATCGGAGGCGTATTCTTTAGTTATTCAACTGTACAAACTCAAAAAACTTTAGAAGTGAACTCTTCTCTTATCTTCACTCAAGCAACGGGAGGATTCAGCTGTTCCGGTTGCCTGAGTTGTATGTTCATCCTGCATCGGTCTGTCCTCCTTTGTTCTTTCTATGGCTTTATTCTATAGAACAAAAATGGAGGCACTATGGCGCATTTGTTAACAAAATGAGAAGGAATCATCTCCGTTTTTTGAAGTGTGGCCCGATTCGTTTTCGGAGCAGGTGTCAAACGACCGGTGCAAAATCGCTTCTTGTTGCCTCTGAGGGCCTCGAAGAATCAACGGTGAGGCAATTTCTGCCACGTGGATGCTGATTCGCTTACCTTTGCCTCCACGGGCCTGGGAAAAGCAACGGCGAGGCAATTCCTGCTCGGGGACTACAAATTGCCTCATTTGTTGCCTCTTTTTTGCCTCTGGTAACGTCAAAAAGTGAACTTCAAGGTAATCCGCCGGAACACAGTGTTTGCGAAGAAGAATGGGAGGGTTCCGTTCACTTCGGATCCTTCCCCTGCGGCTTGGCCTCTTCCACCTGCGGCCTTTCGGCTACGCCTTGTGGATCGGTTTCACCCTTCGGCCTTTCGGCTACGCCTTGTGGATCAGCTTCGCTCCGCGGCTTCTCCTCTTCCACCTGCGTCTTATCCTCGTCGAGCTGGGCGGCGTAGTAGGCCTCGAGGGCCGGGCGGGCGGCCTCGTAGTACTTCTGCAGGCCCGGATCGAACTGCGTACCCATGCCCTCCATGATGATGGCGTTAGCCTTCTCCGGCGGCATCTTATCCTTATACACACGCTTGCTGACGAGGGCGTCGTAGACATCGGCGATGGCCATGATACGCGCCTCGAGGGGGATCGCCTCCCCGGCAAGTCCCTCCGGATATCCTTTCCCGTCCCATCTCTCGTGATGGTAATTCGCCACATTCACCGTCACCTTCAGAAAGTCCGGATCGTCCGTATTCTTCAGGATCTTCCACAGCACCTTCGCGCCCTCGGCCGAATGGCTCTTCATGATCGCATACTGCTCTGCTGAGTAGCGCCCCATAAAAAGCAGGATCGAATCGGGAATAGCGATTTTGCCGATGTCGTGCATCGGAGCGGCCTTCGCGACCAATGCGCAGAATTTCTCGGAGAGCTTATTTGCCGGGTCCTTCTTCATCTGCTCGAGAAGAAGCCGCACGCCTTCGCTGGTCCTTCTGATGTGGCCGCCGGTAAACGGATCGCGGCTCTCGACGAGGAGCGCCATGCTGATGAGAAGGTGGTCGTTCATTTGCCGGATCTTCATCGTACTCTCGTCCACGCGGTTTCGGAGCACGACGTTAAACTTCTCCTGGAACTCCATGTATTTGACGTCCGCCGTGTCGTCCGTGATGAACAGCTGGTAGCCGCGGCGCTTGCGCCCGTCGTGGAGGTAATTCACTTCGATGTGGTATGTCTTAGTGCCGTCTTCGTTCTTCCTGTGGAAATGCATGTCGTCGCCGTCCATGCCGCCCGGGATGTCGTCCTCGATGTCTTCCGGGATCTTTCCTGTCTCCTCCTTGAAGCGAAAAGCACTGATCCATCTTACGACGTTGTCCTGGAGTTCGGGTACTTCGGTGATCGCCCGGTCCACGTGAAGGCCCGCAAGCATGGGAAGGGCCCGCCGCGCGGTGTCGTTACTGCCCAGGTACCGGAGCTTGAAGTCGAAGGAGGCAAAGCCCGTCTCGCCTTTCTCGAGGAGCGAGTCGAGGCCCGAGTCGTCGATGTTGTAGATGCCGACGCGGTAGACGATGAGAAGATAGACGAATTGGGCGAATACGTAGGACGCCGGAAGAAGTTCTATTTCCTTCGTGATGGACCTGCCGACGAAGAAAAGAAGCATCGAGATCAGGACCGGTATGAACAGAAGGTGGATGATCTTGTGGGAGACGTCGTTCTTCTTGATAAGGCTGTAAATAAGTGCGACCAGGCAGAGGAAGAAGAGGACGAAGATCCAGACGTAGAGGACGGTGTGCATGACGCCGTATTCTTTTCCCGTCAGGACGGAGATGCCGTGAATGGTGTCGAGACTGACGTCTTTATAGAAGAGCTCGTTACGTCCGATGGTCAGGACCGGGAGATAGACGAGCATACTGATGGACACGAGGATGGCGCGCACGATGCGCGGGATGCGGAGGTGGCACAGCTCGAAGATGGTCAGCATGATGAAGACGATGGTAAACACGCCGGCGATGTAACTGAATTTATTCGCCAGGATCGCTTCTTCGAGATTGTCCGCTTTCGCTATGCCGACATAGGCCAGGAGGCTGATCGGGCAGAGCACGTAGATCATAGTGATGTTGGAGTCGAAGTGTTTGTGCCACATGTAGGCGTAGACCATCGACAGCAGCACAGAAAGCCCCAGCAGTACCTCGTAATAGATTAGCATAAAATATCACCCCTCTGCGTCAATTATAACACGCACAGGGGTAAAGAAGAATCGGTATTTGCGCCACGGGATGCATGTGGCACGGCGGGCGCGGCTTCATGTCTCACGAGGCACGGGATTTCGCGGGTACGGTGCGTAGCTCGTCCGGCGTGCCCCGGAAATGGGCGTCCCGCCGCCGCGGGGTCAGTCGATGAAGTCGAATTCGAGGTCGTAGATGCGGACGGGATCGCCTTCTTTACAGCCCTTCTTCTCGAGGGCATCGATGACGCCGTTCTTCCGAAGTGTCCGCTGGAAGTACGCGAGCGACTCAGGATCGTCGAAGTTCGTGGACTCGAGAACCACCCGGATCCAGTCGCCGAGGACGCAGTAGACGCCGTCCTCGATCTCGATGGTGAACTTCTCTTCCGGCTTAAACTCATAGAGCGTCTCTTCCTTCGCCGCTTCGACGAGGATCGTCGGCGGCAGGGTCTTGATCTGCGCCGCCACGTAATTAACAAGTTCCTGCGTGCCTTCGGCGATTGCTGCGCTCATGAGGAAGACCTTATACCCCCGTTCCTCCATTTCTTTCTGGAAAGTCTTGACCACTTCGTCGTCTGCCTGGTCGATCTTATTTCCGACGACCACCTGCGGACGCGTCTCGAGAAGGGGATTAAACTTCTGGAGTTCTTCGTTGATCTGATCGAAGTCGGAGATCGGGTCTCTTCCGTCCTGGGCGGATACATCCACCACATGGATCAGAAGTCTCGTTCTCTCGATGTGGCGGAGGAAATCGTGTCCCAGTCCGTTTCCGTCGGCCGCGCCCTCGATCAGTCCGGGGATGTCGGCAACGACGAAGCTGGTGTCGCCGCAGTTGACGACGCCAAGCATCGGTTCGATTGTCGTGAACGGGTAGTCCGCGATCTTCGGTTTCGCAGAGGTAATGACCGAGAGCAGGGTGGATTTACCGGCGTTCGGGAATCCGACGAGGCCTACGTCCGCGATGAGCTTGAGCTCGATGGAGACGTCTCTCTCTTCACCGGGAATGCCGGCGCGGGCGAACTTCGGGGCCTGCCGGATGGCATTACTGAAATGGATATTCCCCTGGCCGCCGCGGCCGCCCTTACAGATGATCTCTTCCTGTCCGACCTCGGTAAAATCGGCGATGACCTTACCGGTCTCGAGGTCTTTCATGATGGTGCCGACCGGGACCGCGATACGCAGGTCCTCGCCACCCTTGCCGTACATCTTACGGTTCATGCCGTTACTTCCGTTCTCGGCGATGAACTTGTGCTTGAAGCGGAAATTACTGAGGGTGGTCAGCTCCGCGGAGGCGTAGAAGATCACGTCACCGCCCTTGCCGCCGTCGCCGCCGTCCGGTCCGCCGTTGGTGATGTATTTCTCGGTATGAAAAGATACCATCCCGTTGCCGCCGTCGCCGGCCTTGATATGGATCTTCGCGTGGTCGATAAACATGGCGATTCCGCCTCCTTTAAAAGTTATACTGTGCTTCGCGCGGTGTGGCACAAGTCCTATGGGGGACAGTGCATTTCGCGAAGAAATAAGGAAAGGGGCATCTCCAAGTGAACGTGTCACTTATGGGACGACCCCTTCTTTACTTCATTTCACGAACAAGGATAAGTCCCCGTCTACCCTTAAGGAGATTACTCCTCTACCGGATATACGCTGACCTTCTTCTTGTCACGGCCCATACGCTCATACTTAACATGGCCGTTGACACGCGCATACAGCGTATCATCGGAACCGATGCCAACATTGGTACCCGGGTGAATCTTCGTTCCGCGCTGTCTTACGAGGATGTTGCCTGCTACAACGAGCTGGCCGTCACCTTTCTTAGCGCCGAGACGCTTGGACTCAGAGTCACGACCGTTCTTGGTCGAACCCATACCTTTCTTATGAGCGAAGAGTTGCAAATTCATCTTTAACATGGTCAAGCCCTCCATTTTCTCATTTTAGTTTCGTTGTGACCCGTACAAATCCCGAGCCGTAGTTCTCGCGGACACTCTCTTCCACATCGAGGATCCCTCTGATGATGGTCCGAAAGATCACCTGCGCGGTTTCCCGCTCTTTCGCCGTGATACCCTCGGGTGTCCAGACCTCACAGAAATTACTTTCGTTTCCTGTGACCATATAGAAATCTTTCCAGGAAAGCTGCTCCTCCAGTGCATTTACCGCTGTAGTAAACAGAGTCGAGATCGAAGCACAGACGATGTCCTTCCCTTCTTCCTCGTATCCTGCATGTCCCTCCACCGAGAAACCCAGGATATCTCCCTTTCCGTCTTTCCATATGACGATCGAAATCATGTTACAAGCACAACCTTCCGATTAGCCGTTTCCGGATCAAGCGTTGATAGCTGTGATGCGGACGCGTGTATAAGGCTGTCTGTGGCCATTCTTTCTTCTATAGCCTTTCTTTGCCTTGAACTTGAATACGACGATCTTCTTGTTCTTGCCCTGCTTTACGATCTCGCCCTCAACCGTTGCCTTCAGATCAGCACCGGCCTTGATTCCGTTATCGTCAGCAACTGCCAGAACCTGATCGAATGTGATCTTCTCGCCGGCTTCGCCTTCGAGCTTCTCTACGAAGATCTCGTCATCGCAAGCAACTTTGTACTGCTTGCCGCCTGTCAGAATTACTGCATACTGCATAGAAACGTTTCCCTCCTGTTCATCCAGTCTCGCTGCTTACTCAAGGCACTGTTCCCTTCCGGCTTTCCGCCGAAAATGGGCACAGATTTAGTAGCCCGGCACATGCGGTCACCGCAATAGAATAGCACGCGAATGGGGGTACGTCAAGTAAAAATGGCGGGAAAATCGGGGATTTCTGAAGTGAAAATCCCAGAGGCTTTTCGTCCAGTGCTTACACTTATTTCAGTTTCTTCACCGATGCCCCGAAGTCGATCACAGCCTTCAGCCGGATACTCCGTGGCTCACCCTCGTACTCACCCTTCATGCGCTCCAGAAGCATCCGAACCGCCGTCTGCCCGATCTTCCGCATAGGCTGGATCCCGATAGTCAGTGTCGGATTATACACATGCGCGATGGTCTGGTTCTCAAAGCCCACGAACGACACATCCTCCGGCACCCGCAGATGCTTCTCATTGAGGTACATCACCGCGCCGCAGGTCAGGTCGTTACCACTGGCGAACACCGCCGTCGGCCTCTTCTTCTGCTGCATGAAGCTGGCCATGGCAAGATACCCGCTCTCCTCAGAAACATTCTGCAGATGCAGAAGCTCCGGATCCACCTTGATCCCCGCCTCGTCCAGTGCTTTTCTATAGCCGGCGACACGGTCATCCGTCGTATTGAAGCCCTGGGCCCCGCCGATAAAACCGATCCGGGTGTGCCCGTTCTCCAGAAGGTGCTTCGTGATCCGGTACGCGATGTCCACGTTATCGATCGTGACGGAATCGCAGGAGATCTGCGGCAGCTCCATATCGACGAAAACGATCGGCACATCGGCCTTCGCTGCCCGGTCGATATCTTCCTGCCGGACATTGATCGGCTGCATGATGATGCCGTCGATCTGTTTATTAATAAGGAAATTGATCTTATCCGATGCGCCCATCGGGTCGGTCTGGGAGTAGTCGCAGATGATCGTGCTGTAGCCCGACGCATAGAGTTCCTGATCGATGCAGGAAAGAATGGAGACCCCGTAATAGTCCGCCAGGCTCGGGATCAGGACGCCGACGGACATGGTCTTCCTGGTCTTCATGCCACGCGCCACCGTGTTCACCTGGTAGTTCAACGTCGCGATCGCATTCTCGATCTGCTGGCGGTTCTCCTCGAGCACATTGCCGCCGTTAATGAACTTCGAAACGGTAGAAATCGATACACCGGCCATCTTGGCCACATCTTTGATCGTTGATGACATAGGCTCCCCTCCTGTCAGAACATCTATTACTATTATCTCCTTATTCTTCTGCAAAAGCACTATTGCCGTGGGTTCAGAACATCATCCAGTAGAGTGCGGAGAAAAGGATCACGGAGAGGATCTCACCCCATGCGCCTTTTCTGATGACCCGGCGGAGATACGATGCGCCCAGAAGCGACAAGGCAAGCAGGACCACCTGCACGGCATATAGTTCTCTTCCCATTATAATCGAGAAAGTGAAAACAATCACCATCGGAACGAAACGTATCGCCGAAAATTTTACAGAATCGAGTACGCTTTGGTTGCTGCCCTGGATCTTGCCGAAGAAATTGTCGGTCAGCTGGAGCATGGCCATGGAGAATCCGACGAGTACGGACAGCACGATCGCGATGATCAGAAGAAGGTTCAATCTTAAGAATCCCGCACCTTTCCACAGAATCGTCAGCATGAAGATGTCCGCGGCGAGAAGGACCGTGAATCCGAGGTGGACCGGCCACATGGAGCGGCTGCTTCTTACCTTCCTGCCCTTAAGCTTATGGATATACGGCATCAGGAAAAACGCGGAACTTAGGAACGAGAAGCATATCCAGAGAAGGATCACGACCCGGTAGGCGCTGTTCTTCCTGGCGACGAAGTAGAGAGCCGGAAGGGCGAATGCTACGCCGAGAAGGAGCTCGAGGGCGAGCAGGTGATTCAGGGTGCTTCTGTATTTCTCGGCGATCGAGCGGCCGCGGATTCTGCCCTTGTGGTCGCGTGGCAGTTCGCTCTCGTCTTCGCTTCCGGGCGCGGGGCGGCGGTGCTTCCGGTCGGCACCTCTCCCTTCGCTTCCGTTCTTCGCCGGCGTGAACTTCCGGCTCGCGGGCAGTGTCGATGCATACAGGAAAAACGCAGCCAGTGTGATCACCGTGCACACGGTCTTCATGACCCATGTCCACAGCGGCACACGGGACGTCCCCTTCTTCCCGAGGGTATGGTTCATAAGATAATTCGCAAGATAGGTCTGCATCACGGGGCTGTTCATGGTGACTACCGAAGCGACCTCGCTGTTCGGATACTCCCCGAGCCGTGCGTAATAGCGCATCGCATCCGAGGAGATATAGAGTTCCGGCGCCGCTTCATCGGCCCGGACACCACGGGCAAGCTTCGTATCCTCACCCGAAAGACGCTCATAAAGAGAATCGGAAACCGTGCTTCTACTGGAGAAAATGGATACACGGCAGGCGGGAACCTTCGCCCCGATCTCACCGAGTTCCGAAGAGGCTGGAAGATCCGGCGACAGCAGGATCAGATCCGACACGCCCGGTTCGGACGAAGCGATGGAAAGGCCGCTTCGCGCGTAGTTCCCTTCACAGACCAGGACAACGGAATCGATACGTTTCCTTCCCAGTACCTTCTTGACCTGCGCCTCCATCTCGGCCTGGCTAAGGCCGTTCTCCACGACATAGTACGACGCGATGTCGAGGCGGGAGAAGAGCTGGCTCATGTCCATCTGCGGGAACAGGAGTTCTTCGTGGATGAAGCACACGGCGGCGCGCCCCGACTTCGCATCGTTTCTTCTCGGAAGAAGGATAAAGAGCGATGCGACAAGAAGGATCAGCGCCAGTACGATCACGCAGATGAGGCGAAGGGTCCGGACTTTCTTCATGGATCACCCGATCTTGACCAGGCGGTCGCCGAGGGCGCGGATGTCCTCCGGCCCGAGGATCAGGACCATGTCGCCCTCCGAGACGCACCCGGAGAGGCGCTCGACGATGGCGTCCTTCGACTCGAAGAATTCGGCGTGGCCGCCTCTTCTGTTGATCTCGTCGGCGATGTCCCGGGAAGAAATGTCGCCGGGATTGACTTCACGATCCGAGAAGATCTCGTCGAAGAAGACGTTCTCGCACGGAAGGAGCGACGTCACATAATCTTCGAAGAGGACTTTCGTCCGGGAGTATGTGAGCGGCTGGAAGACCACCCATGTCTTGCCATGCGGTACGTGCGAGGCGGCGTCGAGTGTCGCTCTTGCCGCGCTCGGGTGATGGGCGTAGTCGGTAACGACCATGGCGCCCTGGAATTTTCCTTTAATATCGAAGCGGCCTTCTGCGCCGGTGAACTCGGAGAGTGCCTGCTGCGCGGCCTTCTCCGTACCGCCAGAAAGAGAGGCGCACGCGATGGCCGTTAATGCATTGTACACGTTATGGGTGCCCGGGATCGCCAGCTGGATGTGGGTATACGGGCGGCCCTTATAGAGCACGTCGAAGCCCGCTTTACCATCGGTGTATTTCACATTCGCGGCGCAGAAATCCGGTTCTCTCTTCCAGAAATCGACACCCTCACCGGCAAGACCGGTGGTGACGATATGCGGTTCTTCCATTCCGACTTCTTTCCGGCAGGCCGGGATGCGGCGCACGCATTCTTGAACGTTCTTATCGCCGGCCGGGATGACGAGCGTGCCGTCAGAAGAAAGTTTCTTCGTAAACTCGGCGAAGACGTCGATCACTTCGTCGATGCTTGCATAGCAGTCCACGTGGTCGTAGTCGATGTTCGTGATCGCGGCGATGGTGGAGTAGAACTCCAGGAAGGAGCGGTGGTACTCGCAGGCCTCGGAGACCAGGAGCTGGTCCTTCGATCCGAGATATACCGTGCCGCCGAAGGCCGGAAGCTCCGCGCCGAGATGGACGGTGGGGTTGGCCCCGCTCTTCAGGAGGATCAGCGAAACCATCGAGGTGGTAGTGGTTTTGCCGTGGGTACCGGAAATATTGATCACGTTATTGAAGTTTCTCGTGATGAGTCCGAGGAAAACGGAGCGTTCCATAACGGTGATGCCGTTGTCGTGGGCATAGGCGAGCTCAGGATTACCGGGCAGGATCGCCGCGGTGTGCACCACGATGTCCGGGGCAAATTCCTTGATGTTCTCTTCGCTGTGTCCGCCGTAGAATTTCACGCCCAGTTCGGCGAGCTCGGCAGTCCTCTCCGACGGATGCATGTCCGATCCGCCTACGATGAGGCCGTAGTTCATCGCGATCCTGGCAAGGCCGCTCATGCTGATACCACCGATTCCTACGAAATATACCCGCTTGCCGGAGGGCAAGTCTCTCATTCCATCTGTCATTTCTCTTCGTTCTCCCTGTGTTTATTCTTCCTTTGTCAATTTTGCTTGCGCTATTGGTGCGCAAAATCACACATACTCTAACATTATACTCTTTTTTTCACGATGAGGCAGATGTCAAGCGTTTGAAAATATGTTATTCTAAAATCCGTGGGGCTGTTAAACAGGAAGAAGAGGCACCGTGGCAAGGAGGCATCTATGGAAGTAACGGACATTACTATACGTAAACTGACGCTGGAAAGCAAAATGAAAGCGATCGTTTCCATTACGTTTGATAATCAGTTTGTCGTGCACGATGTGAAGGTCATTGACGGGAATCATGGCCTGTTCATCGCTATGCCGAGCAGACGTACGCAGGAGGGCGAGTACAAGGATATCGTGCATCCGATTAATTCGGAGTTCCGTGATGCCCTGTCCGAGCAGGTTCTTGCGAAGTATAAGGAAGCGATCAGGAGTCTGTCGGCGGGGATTGGCGATTACGAGTATAAGGACGAGCCGTACGCAGGAGATTGACGCGACGGCTATTGGCGACGGCTAAGCGCGGCGCCAATTGACCGTAACATAAGCGGCTAAGGGCGCCGCCCGGAACGGAAACAAGAGACTGAAACGAAAGCGGAAACGAAAGCGGAAACGAAGAGGAAGTCGAAGGAGGAAGTAACGGAATGAAGAGGATCATCTCGATTATCTTAGGTATGTCTATGGTGCTGGCACTGGCCGGCTGCTCGAAGAAGGAAGAAACGACGAAGAAGAAGTCGAAGAAGACGAAGGTGACGACTGAAGAATCCGAGACGGAGGATCCGGAGACGGACCCGACCGATACCGAAGAAACGGATCCGACGACTTCTGAAACGTCCGACACATCAGACACGACGGATACCTCCCCGAGTGATACATCTACCCCCGCCGTTCCCGGCACTTCTACCATCGAGCACACGCTCGAGGATCTGGGATTTTACAACCTCCCGACAGACAGAGCTTACGCCGTGGCCTATACGGATGGAAGCATCACTACTATGACGGGTGTTTCCGAGTATTTCGACGACTACTATTTCGACCTGACCGGCTACGATGCGCTGGAAAATGCACTTAACGGTATCTATGGCGGGGTCGCCGTGGATAACGACGATGCTTATGACAAGGCCCGTGAGAAGTTTATCGAGGACATGAAGGACGGTCAGTACCACCTGACTGTGTCGCGCGAGTGCAGGACGCTGCTGTTCCGCGCAGACAGCGCCGTGACTTCGTTCCTGCTCACCACCACCACTTCCGACGATGAGCCTTTCGCGCCGGCGACCTATAACCTTCGTTCTTCAAACGGCGAGACGATCGGCTTCAACGACGTCGTCACGGACCGCGAGGCTTTCTGCGATTTCGTCGACAGCTATCTGGTAAAAGCACCGGAAGTGAATAAACTTCTGAGCGATGAGATCAGCGATATCCTGTCGAATATCCGCACAGGCAAAGATATCAACTTTACGCTGGGCTTCGACGGCATCTTCCTCTTTATCGAGCAGGATCTGTATTTCAAGGTACCGGTGCACATGCTCGCCGATTGCGTGAACATGGAGTTCTTCAACAACACGCCCGAGTACTATACGCTCGTTTCGGACGCCACCAACGTGATCGAGTGGGATGTCGACGACGACAACGTGCCGGATAAACTCAAGCTCGAAGTGACGTACGATGAGTACGATGCCTTCGAGACCATGACGCTTTGGTTCAATAACGAGAGTGCGAAAGTCCCGGACGATGTGCTCTCGGAGCTGCCCGGCGGTGTCGATGATTTCTATTACATGCATGCTTCCACCGGAGACTTCGTGATCGTCAACTTCTATGACGAGTTCGGTCCCGGTTACTACTGCTTCAAGATCGACGGCCAGCAGGTCTCCTACTCTTGCGCGAAGGACGGTCACTTCGGCGGGTTCCCGTATAACCCGGAGTGCTTCACGTTCTGTGTGTGGACCGATGTCTTCGGCACCGGCGACTTCTGCGGTGATTTCTATCTCGACGCAACCGGACAAGCGTTACTGGACGAATCTTTCGTGTATAAGTCTTTCTACGGCGTACACGGCACGGCCGTTACGAAGGTCGATGTCGAGGCGGTCAAGGTAGATATTTCCGCTTCCGGCGACCAGCTCGAGGATGTGGAGACATTCACCCTCCCGGCCGGCACCGTGCTGCAGTACATATTCCTCGATCCGTACGAGTCCCGTATCGTCTTCTCGACCATCGAGGAGAACGAGGAGGATGAGATCTTTCTGAAGCTGCCCCTCGATTACGAAGATCTGCCAGAAGAGACCGTGATCAAGATCGGCGGCATGGCGCAGACCGAGCTCTTCGACGGCCTCCACTTCTCCGGCTGATCCGTACTTCGACCTGCAGCCGGAAAGTGTCGGGAACGGCAGCTGTAATTTCACGTGCCCGGCCGGCCAATCTTCACGAGCGACTAACCAACCAAACGGGCGATTCTGAAGATTTAGTTAGCCGCGCCCGCCGTCACAGCTTCATCAGCTTGCACTGCGGGATGCCGTCGCCCCAGAACTCCTCGACAGGGCGCTTCTTGTATCCGCAGATGAGCGCCGAGTTCATGGCGCCGTGGCCCACGATCAGGACATCCCGCCCCGCCTGAAGCTCCGGCTCCACCCTTTCTTCTACAAAAGCACTGGTCCTGGCGAACAGTTCGTCGAGGCTCTCGCCCCCCTCCACCGGCACCGTATAGCGCTCCGGACTAAAGAAAAGCACATTTACCGGGCAGTCCGGGATCGAGAACGAGTCCTTGATCCCTTCGTAGATCCCGAAGCTCATCTCCCGCAGCCGCTCGTCGAAGAGGATCGGCACATCGCGCCCGCGCAGCAGGATCTCCGCCGTCTCTTTCGCCCGAAGAAGCGGCGAACAGAAGCACACATCGAAGTGCACATCCTTGTACTCCACCGCCGCGGCCGCAGCCATCTCCCGGCCCGCATCATTGAGCGGAATATCCGTTCTCCCCTGGATCCGGTGCTGCTCGTTCCAGTCCGTCCTGCCATGTCGAATAATGTACAGCATCTCACTCCATCTCCCAATGCTTCAGGATCTCCGGAAGAAGCGCACGGATGATGGTGTCCAGTTTTTTCGCCGTGTCCATATAATCCAGATATTCGCCACCGTACGGATCCGGCACATCGCCGTCCACATTCGGAATGTCATAGTCCGCCAGCAGCTCCGAAAACGAGAAGATCCGGTCGCTTATATCCGGGAACCGCTCCCGCAGGAAATGCGAATGGTCGTCGGTCATGCAGAGCACGAGGTCCTGTTGGTCGAGCCGCTCCTTGATCGCGATATGCGAACAGCCACCGGAGATATCCTCGTCGTACTCGTACTTCGCGATCCTCACGGTATAAGGCGTGTAAGGCTCGTCTCCACTGGCGAAAGCACCTGCCGAGCAGGCGTCGACATGCGCCTCGATCTCCGGATGTCCGATCATGTTGTGCGGCCCCGTCGCGCGGAAGATCGACCGGAAGATCGCCTCGGCCAGAGGACTTCTGCAGGTATTCCCCGAGCAGACGAACATCACGCTCCGCCGGCTCTTCTGCTCGACTTCCTTCACATTCGCCACCGCCGCCTTATCCAGACGGTTCATGTACGCGATGCCCAGCCCCTCCTCCGGGAACGCCGGCGCCACGATCAGCTTCGCACCGTTCTCATCCAGAGAGCGCAGCCCGTCGAAGAGGTGCTGCGACGCCGCATCCACATCCTCCGTCTCACCATAGACGTAATACTCGATCTGCTCCGCCTTATTTGCAAAAAGCACTTGTAAATGTTCTGCGATCTCTTCTCCGAGGAACAGCCCCACCGGGGTCTTCTCGTCGAGAATGGCGTGCATGACCGTTTCCTTGTAGTATTCGAGATAATTGTCGATGTCTTCCTTCGTTCTGTCCCCGAGGATCTTCACCTCACAGGACGGCGCGTAGTGGCGGTACTTCATGCCCGGGGCACGCGGGGCCTCGTCCGGGGACGCCTCGTGGAAGCGAAGTTCCGCAGGCTTACTGATCCCCGCCTCAAGAAGCGCTTCTTCCATCATGTCCAAGGTGACGGCGCCGGGCCGCAGTACCTGCGGCCAGTTGCCCGTCGCATCCACCACCGTCGACTCGAGCCCCACCTGGCACGCCCCGCCATCCACGATGAACGGGATCCGCCCATCCATATCCTTCAGCACATGCTCCGCCTTCGTCGGCGACGGGCTACCCGAAAGATTTGCGGACGGCGCCGCCACCGGCACCCCCGCCATCTCGATCAGTCTCTGTGCCACCGGATGCATCGGGAAACGCACGCCCACCGTGTCCAGCCCCGCACTGACGCAGTCCGGCACAAGGGACGACTTCTTCATAATGATCGTGATCGGACCCGGCATAAACGCATCGATCAGTACTTCTGCAATGGGAGAGATCTCCGAAACCAGAGACGGGATCATCTCCTTACTTGCCACATGGACGATCAGGGGATTATCCGACGGACGCCCCTTCGCCTTATATATCTTCTCCACCGCTTCGGGATTCCGCGCGTCGGCGCCAAGTCCGTACACCGTCTCCGTAGGCATGCCGACGACTTCGCCGTCGGCCAGTGCCTGCGCCGCCGCCGCGAATCCTGCCTCATCTTCCGGCAGGACCACTACCGTATGGAATGCCCCTTCGCCCGCCAAGCCAGGCTGCGGTGCCGCGCCCGCCGCCGCGCCGGACGTCAAACCGGCGCGCGGCGCTATCATCTCTTCAGGCGCTCCGGCCTGCGGCTCCATGGCGCCCATCGCCCCGGCTCCTATGCCGGCGCCCGCGCCTATTTCATAACTATTATCCATCTGAACGTCATCTCCTTATTCGCCACGTAGTTTACCACAATTCCATCGGAATGATAAATGTGGTAATATAGCTACGTGAGGGGATGCAATAAAATTAAAGGAGAACAACTATGCTTCTGTCCCGTAAATTACCGGCAGTATTCCTGTCCGGCGCGATCTTTCTCTCATGCCTGGCCTTCACCGGCTGTAAGAAATCAGACGATTCCACAGAGAAAACCAAGAAAACAAAATCCACCGAAGAGCAGTCCGAATCTGATGAAGATCCCGATGACACCAGCTCCGATCCGGATTCCGATTCCTCCGACTCCGAGTCTTCGTCCGATGCCGTGACGGATACCACGTCCGATCCTGATGATACATCCGACCCGGACGCGACCGGCACGACCGACCCGGGCACCGATACCTCGGCCACTTCGGACCCCGGTTCCTCCGGCACGTTCTTCTTCACTATGGACAACTATCCCCGTCTCGACGGCTCCACCTCGACAAAACCACTGGCCACCGCGATTACGGCGGCGCTCCTCGGCATCGATACGTACGACGCCGACAACATGCTCCAGTTCCATAAGACTTCGGAATCGTTCCGTTATCTCATGCGCGGCGAAGCCGATCTCCTGATCGTCGCCGAGCCGGCCGAATCCGTCCTGGAGGAACTGGCGAACGCGAATTTCGAATACGAGATGGAGCCCTTCGCATCGGAGGCACTCGTCTTCGTCGTGAACGTCAATAACCCCGTCGACTCTCTGACGATCGAACAGATCCAGAAGATCTACACCGGCGAGATCACCAACTGGAAAGAAGTCGGCGGCGAAGACCGGGCGATCATCCCGATCCAGAGAAATAAGGCCGCCGGTTCGCAGGTCATGATGGAGAAACTCGTCATGAAGGATCTCACCATGATGGAAGCGCCGGAGGCGTGGATCAGCGATGATATGGAGGGCCTGATCAAAACCGTGAAGTCCTTCGACAACTCCGCCGACGCCATCGGCTACACCCCCTACTACTATGCCCAGAACATGAATATGGCAGACGGTCTGAAGATCCTTCAGATCGAAGGGGTCACTCCCGAGAAAGACACGATCCGCGATGGGTCCTACCCGTTCCGCACCGCCTATTACGTCGCGATCGCCAAGGACACGCCGGAAGGCACGCCCGCCCGGATCCTCTATAACTGGATTCTCGGCGAAGACGGCCAGAAGCTCGCCGATCTCGAAGGCTACGTGCCGGTACGCTGATCCCCTCCGCACCCTGAAGACGAACCCCACCGGGAGGCCACTATGAAAAAAGCACTGTTCCCCATCCTTCTGCTCGCCCTGCTGCTCGCGTCATCCGGCTGCAATCAAGCCTCGGAAGAATCCACGAAGCGTTCGAAGAAGACGAAGAAAACAACGGAAGCCACGGAAGACACTTCCGAACCTTCTGATTCCGATCCGGACGACACCTCTTCCGAACCTTCTGAATCCGATCCGGATGACACCTCTTCCGAACCTTCTGATTCCGAACCGACGGACACGATTGATCCGTATGCTACGGACCCGTACGATCCGGATCCTTCAGATCCGGCCGCACATTCGATGGATACCTCCGGAGATGTCGCGGTGGACTGGTCCCGGTACGAAAACCAGATCACGATCCCCGACCCCGTCTATACACGCATCGATGACGAATACATCGACGACTTCACTCCCTCCACCGAATACGGATGGATCAGTGCTTTTCACAATGGAGACAGCACAGCTTACGGCTTCTACGATATCCACGGCCAGGTGATCTGCGATGCGGTCTTCACCTACCTCGTGGATAATGCGAATTACAGCTATTCGTACTCGTATTCTCCCGGACAATTTAAGTATTTTATTGTGGGAACAAGCGCTCCCGTCATTCCGGGAGACGAGACCGCCCACCCGTTCATGGACAAGACGATTGGTCTGATCTCCGGGGATGGATCGAAGTACACAGGGCTTCTATACAATGACTATTTCTATACCGCAGAAAGTCTCACTCTGATCAAGATCTACGACGACCATATCACCGCAGATGAATTCGATCTCGAGACATTTACCGTATCCGACTCGTACGACCTGAAGATGGATCTGTCATCGGTGTCATCCTATGCCACGATAGGGAGGATCATGGACGAACGGTATATCCTTCTTTATACCGAATACTGGGAGGATGAGTCTGATTCCGAGTGGCTGACCATCATCGACGGAAAGACCGGAGAGAAGATCCCGATCCCGGAGGATGCGGACGTCGTAAGTTCCATGCTCGTGTCGTATCCGGAATACTCCTCCGATATCGTCTTCACTTCCCTTGACGGAGAGACTTCCTGGTCGGTCGACAGCAACGACTACATCCTCGTGAATTATAGTTTTGAACTAGCCGATTCGTATCTCCTATGTAATGGACAGAACTATGAACTTCGTGACCGCAACGGTAACGTGATGAAGACCTGGACTCTTTCTGACGATGATTTCATGCACACCGACAATAATCGTATTATCGTGCAGTACCGGGCCGGTATCGAGATCTACGACGAGGAGCTGCATCTGCTCCACGCATGCGATCTGGAGAATGACTACGGCCTCAAGATCTCAGACGACAGTTACGTGTATTTCAACTACCCGGACGATATCTGGAAGTCTTACTATTATGATTCCGATGTTCCCATCGCCATCATTTCCGACGATAACACACAGATGCTGACCATGATCAATCTGGAGAACGGAAACACCCTCGAGCTTCCGACCTCGGACGATTATGTCATCAGGGACGACGTCGTCCTGCTTACGCATTATGCAGATAGCACTACGGGGACCGTCATAGATTGGAAGCTTCTGGACATCCGGGATTTCCGGCTGATCACGAGTGGCACGACACCGAACGGGGTCGATCTTAGGAAGGATGCGGTGACGGGCGACGTGTATGCCATCGTTTCGGATGACAGTATGAACGAATCCATCACGATCCTCGATACCGCCACCGGCGATACATTCACCCAGCTCCACCTGTTCCCCGGTGCGTATAATTTCATCACGCAGATCTACGACGGGACATTCTTCTGCACCTCGCACATTTCAGATTTAGACGATGCCATCACGAATCTCTTCTCCATCATCGACAAGGACGGTGAAACGAAATTCCTTCTGACGACTTCGCAAATCTTCACAGACCGTCAGTATTTCTACGACTATTACGACGAACTGGAGAACGGCACGATCGACTATAACGATATCTGATCCTCTTTACTCATCGTCGTCCTCGCCGGCACCTGACCCGGATCCGAGTTTATTCGCCCGGTCCGCCAGCGTCAGCTGCCGCACGATCTCGTCCAGATCGCCACCGAGGATCTCCTCCAGCCGATAAAGCGTCAGCCCGATGCGGTGATCCGTCACACGCCCCTGATGGTAGTTATACGTCCGGATCTTCTCCGACCGGTCGCCGGTCCCGACCTGCGAACGCCGCTCCGCTGCGATCGCCCCGCTCTGCTTACTCTCCTCCATCTCGAGGAGCCGGCTCTGAAGCACCGCCATCGCCTTCGCCCGGTTCTTATGCTGCGAACGTTCATCCTGACACGTCACCACCAGCCCGGTCGGCAGATGCGTAATGCGGATCGCCGAGTCTGTACGGTTGATATGCTGGCCGCCCGCACCCGACGCGCGGAAAGTATCGATCTTCAGATCATTCGGATTGATATTGACCTCGACCTCGTCGACCTCCGGCAGCACGGCCACCGTCACCGTCGACGTATGCACGCGCCCGCCCGACTCCGTCACCGGCACACGCTGCACACGGTGCACGCCGCTCTCGTATTTGAAGCAGCTGTACGCCCCCTTGCCCTCGATGGAAAACACCAGTTTCTGGTACCCGCCGAGCTCCGTGTCGTTGCTGTCGATATACTCGATCTTCCAGCCCTTACTGATGGCGAAGGCCGAATACATCTTATACAGATCCGCTACGAAAAGCGCTGCCTCTTCGCCGCCTGCGCCGGACCTTATCTCCATGATGACCGAACGGTCGTCCTTCGGGTCTTTTACCGCGAGAAGGTCTTCGAGATCCTCGTTGATCGACGACAGCTCCTGCTCGAGGGCATCGACCTCGTCTGCGGCCATCTGCCGCATCTCCTCGTCGTCCGCCGCCGTGTGCAGTTCCCGCGCCTCGGTAAGTTCTCTCACCACACGGTCCTTATCGTGGATACGCGTCACCACCGGCTCTAAGTCGGATAGCTCCTTCGTCAGTTTCAGATACCGCGCCCCGTCGCTCACGATGGCCGGATCGCCCATCGACGCGATGATCTCATCATAGCGGTGCAGGATCTGCTCGATTCTCTCTCTCTCGTTATCCACTTACACGTACCCCTTCTCTTTCGTCTTCATAAGCATCGCATAGACCGGAAGCTGCTCCGGTGTCAGGGTCTCCCGCACGACCTCCGGAATGACCGATGCATTGTCTGCAAAACCCAGCTCCTTATTCACACCGCTGTTCCATAGTACCACGCTCGCCGTCCCCTGCGGATACACATCGAAGAAGAAACCCGCCTCCCGCATGTTCGGAAGCTGGGCCGATCCCAGGTACATGATGACATAGCCGTCATGCTGCATCAGCTTAAAGAGCCGGCTCCAGTCTTCTTTCGTCAGGGGAACGTCGTTATGCGGGTCGTTGACGATGATCACGTGCCCGTCATGCGAGGGATTATCCTCCGGTCCCAGAAGCGACTCCTGTTCGAAATTATAGATATGGCGTGCGCGGAAACTCTCCGGCGCCTTCAGGTCCTCGCCGTAATACATCACATCGACGCGCGCGCCGTTTATGTACTCGATCGCATCGGTCACTTTCTGTGCCTGTTCCCGCCAGATGCGGTTCTTTCTACCCAGATCCTGAATCCCGACGCCGATGATCCAGCAGAAAAACACGATCAGGATCACGGTAAATACCATTGTGACGATCAGCCGTTTGGCGTTCATGCGAAGACGAGGCCCCCCTTTCTTTCCTAGTGTGTTATCCAGCCAATAAACATTGTACACCATAGTGCAAGGAAATGGATTTACGGGAATTATCCACATAAGTATGAGTAAACCAAGTCCTACAAACAGTCCCACATTTCATATGGTTTTGTAGGACTAAACGTAGGATTCGACGTGGTATACTATTTTTTAGAACAAATTGGTTTCGTTTATGTGTAGATAGGATGCTCACAAGAGCAGACAGGGGATATTTATGGATCGGATCACTAGGACATATGGGCTTTTAACAGGCAGGTATATACACGGTATGCCTAGTCTTAGTATTACGGGTCAGCCTTGCGAATACTACGATTTTCTGGTTTCCTATTACAATTCATTTGACCGCGAAGAACTGGGGTTACATTCGTTTGGACACTTCGACGAAGAAGCAGACACGGCGATCGATTACGCTTATCGCAATTTTGAGGATGTGGGTAACTCATGGAAAAAAGGAATGATTGGTGACGAACAACTAATCATCTCATTCTACAACTTATTTGACAAATACTACACAAAAACTCTTCATTCCGGCTCTTACTCAGATCTTCGGTTTGGTTTATCGGAACTCAGAGACTCACTTGATCAAGACGGACTCTTCGGCCCTAAAGATGCCCTTGTACGCAGAACGGCACGAGGTATGTGGTCAAGATTTACAGATGATTATAACCTATGGAGATCCGGAGGCAGTCCCTGCAGTCTAATCGGGGATCCATGGCTGTCATACAAAGACTTTGAGGGTCCGGCAGCCGGTTTCTTCCGAGGTGACGAGGTTTCCCCCGCCATCAAGGAACAGTTTTTTAAAATGATGGATGCATTCTGTTTGTCTTTCTCGTATTATCTCCCCTATCCGTCCGATATGATTTTGAACCACACAAGATATGCGCATCATCCCAAGTGTACAAGAATCGGTTTCGATATTTGGGAGGACGATGGCGGTTTGCTGTCGAAAGACTTCCAGCTCGGCAGCACGGTTACGTTGACAGACTGTTATGGTCTGAAATCCGTCATAAAGATTCTTGACCATCAAACCTCACATGAAGATGTCGAGGAAAAACGGTATTATGCACATGCATTCAACGACTATTGGGGATTTACGAGATGTCACGAGAGTTTTTTCGGATACGGTCATATTGAAGGATATACCTCGACAAAAGACAGGGAAATCGATATAGCTGTCGTCGATGGACGGATCTTCAGTTTGTACACTGTTATGCTTGATGAAGACGACTTGAATGCAGCTTACTCATTCCCATTGTGGGAAGAACATAATTCATTCAAAGGATTTCTTAGAGCCAAACAACGCGAAGCCATCCGGCGTCTCACGTTTCGTTTCATTGGGGATGAAGCAACGAAATTATGGGGTGCAGACGGACATCCCGCATACTATTCGGAAGGCTCCTCGACAAGCACTTCTGAAAGTACCTCGGAGTAACCGTCGATCTCCCGCGTCTAACGTCCGCTCTGGTTTCCTCGCGTCACCGTCACTTCGAACTCGTCACTGCGCCTCCGCTAGAAGCGTCGATACCCGGTTCTGGATCGCCTTACTGACGTCGTCAGCGCTTTTCGACCCGTTAAAGAATGCCGGCGCTTCTTCCTCCACGATCGCCATCACCGAGAGATCCACCTGAACAGAAGAATGGATATTCTCCGCCATGCTCAGATATTTCGCCATCGACTCCTCGGTCAGTACGGCCTCCATTGCAAGCATTCCGGGCTGGTCTTTATAGAATTCGGCTTTCGTCTCATATGCCGAAAGCTCCGCCTGCGCCGTCCTGCGGAGGCCGTCACGGGAGACGACCACACCGCCGATCATGTCATATACCGAATCAGAGGAAAGCAGGAACGAGACGAAATCCCATGCCTCGTCTTTACAATTCGAATAGGCGGATATGCCGACCGAGATACTGGACATCGCAGCTAGTCCGCTCGTACCGGATCCGGGCCACCCGAGATAAAGAGGCTCCCCTCCGCAGACCTGCGCCGTCGCCGAAAACCTGCGCAGGTCATTGTAGTCCATGACCGCCAGTGCACTGACGCCATCCTGCATGACTCTCGCCTCCGCACCGGTGTCGGACATATCGTCATATCGTTCAGCCAGATCGAGATATTTCTCGAAGTCCAGTATTCCACCGTACTTCTTCGATATCTCGAGAAGCTTGCGGAAATCATCGCTGTCGAAGTGCGCCGTGTGTTCACCGTAGTCCACATAGTGATAGAAATCATGGCATATCAGCTCGAACAGCATCCCCAGCGAAGTGATGTCACTGATCTGATCCGATTTCTCTGACCAGTACTTAGAAAGGAAGAAACTATGTCCGAAGATGGGGTACGCATTCTCTCCCAGGCCAGCCATCTTCGAATCAAATTCAGAGACCGTCCATCCCGATATTTCCCCAAGGAGATCCGGATTTCCCAGGAATCCATCCACCCACACGGACAGCGGAAGCTGATAGAGCTTGCCGCCCACCTCGAAGGCACGGAAAATATTGTCATAGTACTTCGATCGGTCGATCCCGTTACTGCCATCCATATAGGGATTGAGGTCCAGAAGGATCCCTTCCGTGTTAAAAGTACTGAACTCGCCGCAGTTAAGCAGGATATCCGGTCCGTTGCCCGACTTCATTTCCAGAAGGAGCAGGTCGGACTTCGCTGCCTGCGCCGCACCATATCCGACAACCTCGGTCGGCGGACTATACGTGACCACACGTGCCTTACTCTCCGGACGCTTGTTATACGCACTGATCACCTGGTTAAAATCCGAGAAAGTATCCTCGGTACAGCTCGCCATATAGAGGATCGGCCGTCCCGCATACGGGTTCTTCGCCTCCTTATGCAGGTGTACCAGCACCGGCACCGACTGCACCCACGAGGTATTGCCTTTTACATCTTTTCTCTGAAGCAGGTAAATATCTTCGTCCTTCTCGCACATGATGTCGCACACATCAACGAGTGGCGAAAGATCCGTATACGCGTAGTCCACCAGCAGGGAAACCTCCCCCTTCATGACATCGATCCGCTGGATCGGCTCCCCGTTCTGCGCAGAATAACATGCTTCCCCGCAATCGAAGAAAGCACTCGGTATCGATGTATCCACCTGCTTGGGTTCACCGAGTTTCGCCGTCGCGGGATCCACCTCGCGGATGGATTTCTCGTACGTGATGGTATCGCCTTCACGTTTCTCTTTCCACACGAGGATATAGTATTTTCCCTCGTGACAGAATCCGCTGTCACAGTAGTCTTTATAAAGATCACTTCCGAGGATCTTGCCCTGCTGATCCATGACCAGCACTTCCGAATTATTCAGCATCAGGAAATTCCCGTTCTCCATCTGAAGGATCACCTTCCCGGCTGCCTCCGAAGGATAGGTCTCGAGCCGCTCTCCCCCTTCCGAGAAGTACACGAGTTCTCTTTCCGTCTTCTCCTCGACCTGATTGCTGTCTTCGTTGATCTCATATTTTGTTGCCGAGACAAAAGCAGCGATCCGCCCGTCATGTAAGGGATAGCAGCCGTTTATGTACTCCCCCGCCTCCAGTTCGAAACTGGAAAGGAGCTCACCGGTGAGGGAATAGGTCGCAATGCCATATATTCGGAGGGCATTGTTGATCTCGAAGTAACGGATCAGTTCCTCCGGCTTCTGGACATTCAGCCCATTTAGCTCCTTCTTCGCTTCCTCTGTCATCAGATACTGGTTCGAGTAGGCCACCACGACCTTATCTTTCATGAGCTTTATGTTTTCCGTCCCCACACCTTCCAGTGTTTTTGACGCATCGGAAGGAATCGCAAATTCGATCGTCGTATCCGAGAAATAGGGATCCGTCTCCTTCACATACTGGGTTTCTCTCGTATTTACAGGAGAAAGAGGCATCCCCTCTTCTTTTGCTTTCTTCTTGCACGACGCGATTGGAAGCACCATCGCTACACAGAGAATGACTGCCAGACAACTTCTCGCTACTTTCTTATTTCTCTTCATTCCTGTTTACCTCCTAAGTCTGCTCTTCAAGGAGCGTCGTCACGCGGTTCTGGATGATCCGGCTCACATCTTCCGCGCTTCGGTCTCCGTTAAAGAACGCGGGCGCTTCTTCCCGGATGATGTTGAACACCGCCGGATTCCGGTTCACGGCAGTCGAGATGCTCTCGATATACCCGATAAACGCCGCTCCCATTTCCTCCGTGATCGGCGGCGAGTCCGGACCGTCATAACCCTGGCTCTGCTTTTTCTCTTTCTCTTTCTTATCCTGCTCGATCGTCATGGCCACCGCTTCTTCCACAACCTCGCGGCAGATGCTGATGCCATCCGATGACCCGGAATTCCGGAGACGCATTTTCTGCGTTTCCGTTCCCAGCAGATACTTCACGAAATCCCATGCTTCTTCTTTACACTCCGAAAACTTCGAGATACCTACCGATGCGTGCGTTTCCGCCGCTAACCCGGTTCCTCCCGTGGTCGGCCAGCCGAGGATCACGACCCGGCCGTCGCAGAGGTCTGCATAACGCGAATACTCTCTCAACGTAAACAGATTGACCGGCACTACACAGCAAAGGCCGGCTTCCATGACGATCGCTTCCGTACTGTGGTATCCGCCACCGAATTGCATATCGTCGTACCTTTCCATGAGATCATGGATCAGGTCAGGATTGAGTTTATTCCCCACATACTTCGATATCTCCAGAAGCCTCCGGAAATCGTCGCAGTCAAAGTTGGCCTCGCACTTGCTGTAGTCGACATAATGGTTCATGTCGCCGCACAGGAGCTGTAGAAGGAGCGACATCGAGTCGTTCTCGACCGGCGAAAGAAGCGGCAGCACTTCGTCGCCATTTGATTGGATTCTCGAATAGAACTGCTCGCATGTCCATTCCGTCGTCCCGCCCAGAAGATCCGGATTCCCGGCCAGTGCTTCGATCTTCACACTCAGCGGGAGCTGGTAGAGCTTGCCGTCTGTTTCAAATGCGCGGAAAATGTTGTCGTAATAGAGGTTCCGGTCGATGCCATCGCTCCCGTCGAGATAGGGATTGAGGTCGACGAGGATGTTGTCGTTATTAAACTGCGCGAAGTCGGCGAAGTTCAGAAGCACGTCCGGCCCCGTTCCCGATTTCATGTCCAGAAGTACGGTGTCGACCACACCTGCTTCCGCTCTGGCGTAAGCACTGTCCATGTCGGCGTTCGACCATGCGTCGTACATGACAATGTATGCTTTACTCTCCGGGCGGTTATTGTAATCGAGTATTTCCTGCGTATAGTTTGATTTTCCATATGTACCCACTCGGAGGATCTTCTTTCCTGCATGGGGATTGGCTGAAGCCTTCTGAATATGATAGAGCGTAAGGCTCGGCATCGCATCACTCTCATATTCGATATTCGGCTCGACAAAGAGAATATCCTGATCCGAATTGACGCGAAGTGCGCCCATACCCGCGAAGAAGATGGAGAAGTCATTATCGTTTCCGGTGTAGATACTCTCCTGCTGCCCCGTGAACATATCGATCCGGGAGAGATCTCTTCCGGTAAAGAAGTACAGATCTTCTCCGGACGCACATATCGGCAGACTTGCCCGGGTGAATTCCTGTTTCTCGGAAAGTTCTCCGGTCTCGATATTGATTTCCTGATATCCGTAAACATGCTGAACTTCGCCATCGACAGTCCTGTCAAACCCGACGATGATGTAGTACTTTCCGTTCGCATGAAGGATCGTTTCACACTGTAGATAGAAAGAAGATTTGTGAAGGACCTTACCCTCCGTACTTAAGATATATGCATCTCCGTTATTGACGACAAGGAGATTCCCGTTTTCAAGTCCTGCCATCCGGACCTGCGTGGTCTGGCCGATATCGATCGGCGTTCTGCTCTCACAAGTGCCGTCCAGGGTATAGATCCGAAGCCACAGTTCAACATGCTGCTCTTCGTAGTTATAGGATTCAGCAAGTACCGCGGCCTTATCCTGCCCATATTGGCAGAAACCGCGGAACTCTTCTCCCCTCCCGAGAAGAAGCTTACTGACCGGATTTCCATTCAGGTCGAAGATGCCTACGCCGGCTTCCATATATTCGTTCCGGATCTCGTGGTAGCGGAGATAATCCGCGGTATCGCGCGAGTTCTCGAGGCTTTCGCATTCTCTCTTTACATCGTCGGGCATATCGTATCCGCCGTCAAAGGCCACGGCGATAAAGTCTCCCATGAGATGCACGTCATCGCGGATATTCACATTTTTCGGGGTCTGCCCCTCTTCGAGCGGAAGCTCAAAAGTCATCTGCTCGCAGGTATAGTACGGATCTGTTTCCAGCACATAGTCGTGCCGTGTCCCGTCCGGGTTCGTCGCATCGGGGATCATGCCGGTACCGGACGATTGCGCCCCCAAGGCGGGTCCGTCGCTCCCGGTGCCGCTCTTTTTGCAGGCCGTCACTGAGAGAAGCATCGTTGCCAGAAGAAGAGAGATACAGACTCCTGCACTCAGGAATCTCTTCACGGAAACTTTCTTATCAGAACGACAGTTCAAAGACGCCACCCCCTTCTGATTTCATAGCATCTTATCCAATTTTATTATATGGACCCATGCGCGTGTTTCAATATATGTGACGTTTCTCTTATACAACTGAAACACACGTGACATACTGGCGGATGCTCACAATGAAGAAGAGCATCCATCACATTTGTTAAAAATATACAAACCTCCTCGATCGATCACATATTAACAAAATCGCTTTATTGAGATAAAATAAATAATACTATGGCTGAATTTGTGATGACATAAAGGAGAAAGGATACGAAAGTGAAGAAACACATTAAAGCTTTTGCTGCACTTTTTTCAATGGTAATGGTATTTGGATCATTCTCGTTTGCTGCATTTGCAGACGAAGAGCCTGCTGCTGATCCGGAGCAGGCGGTCCCGTTTGAAAATGGATTCATTACTCAGGATGATATCGATAATAATGGCGGAAAGATGCCTGAAACGGGAGGTATTTATACGCTTAGCGAGAATATAACGGTTTCTGCCGGTGCGAAGATCGAGACTTCGGATACTTCTGTAACAATTGATCTTAGCGGCTATACGATCACGTATACCGGTACGGAGAGCATGTACGTTGTCGGTAAGCTTAGAGGCGTTAATTCGAATGGTACAGGACTTCCCGATGCCAATAACACAGCTACGGGTGTTACATTGGCGATAGAAGGTCCCGGCACGATTACCGGCGAAAGCACTAAAGGAACCGGTTCCAAGGACTATTGGTTGAACGGTTCCGGTGTCGGAACGAATGACAACAGAGGCGGATGCATCCTGGTTGAGTGGAGCAATTTATTAATTCTTGATGGTGCAACGATAACCGGATTTGAAGCAACAGATGAAGGCGGTGCGATTTTCGTATCAAATGGCGCTGATTTCGTAATGATCAGCGGAACGATCACGAATTGTTCTGCCGGTAAAGGCGGCGGAGCCATTTCCGGAAATGCGTCAAGTGCGAAACAGGGGCCTAATGGAGAGAATTTAAAGGCATCAGTAACCATTTTTGATGGTTTGATCAGCGGTAACGAAGCTGGTCAGCTTGGCGGCGGAGTCCGAATCAGCAGATGCCATTTCTATCTCTATGGCGGAACGATCACAGACAACAACGTTAAGGCGAATAATGGCGGTAACGGGGGCGGCGGTATCGAGATCTATAATGGCCAGTATGGACACGAGCTGTTTGTTCAAGGTTCGCCTAAAGTTTATGGAAACAAAGCCAAAGGAACCGTTGATGGTGAAAAAGCCAACATTTTCCTGGATGGCGTCTGCATGGAATTAAGTGATGATCTTTCCGATTCAGCCGAACTTAGATTCTCTGCGAAATCAACTGGTGCTGACTGTTTTGATGCAAACGGCATGAGTTATTCATTAGACAGTTTTGTTTGCGATCACGCGGGCTACATCTCCTGTGTTTCCGGTGACTACATAAAGATGAAGAATTTTACTCTGCCTAAGGTAGATGGTTACCTGATCGGAATCAGTGGACAGATTCTTTTCAATGTTTATGTGGATTTCGGTTCAGCTGCCCAGTCAGATGTTTCCGTAAATTACACATACTCATATCAGAAGACCGGCTCTTCAGAGGTAGTGATCAACAAGGATGTTACCGAGTTTAGTTCTGACAGCAGAGGCACTTATTTTGTCATTCCTGTCGAGTCAGCTTGTATGACAGCACCTATTACGATCACGCTTACTTGCGAAGGCCATGATATTGAATATAAAACGTCTGTTGAAGAAGTAGCAAAGAAATCTGTAACACAGAATTCGGCTTATTCCGATCTTGTGGATGCCCTTCTTATTTATGGTGGTTATGCGCAGCTTTATTTCCGGATCAACGAGGATACACTTCCTACTGTTTCCAGCGAAAACTTTACCGGCTCTTTCGCGGGTGGTCTCGAAGGCGCTTCTTATTCTCCTTCCACCGATCCGGATTCCGCTTACTACGGATCATCTGTATCCTTCCTTTCCCAGACATATGTTAAGATGTACTTCAAACAGTCTGTCCTGGGAAGTGAAGCTCCTGATATGAAGGTCACATATGCTGATGGAAGTGATGAGACCATCCAGGGAAAACCAAACGGCGGTTATTACGAGTATACTGTCAAGGGATCCTCGGGAACCGGCTTCTCTGCAACACGGTATAACAGTGTATACACCTATTCGGTCGGAGACGTAACCGGAACGTATTCTGTTGAGACCTACCTTAAGGTGATCAGACAGAATTCGACGAATGCTACTATGGTAAACCTGGCAGAAGCGTATTACAATTTCACGCAGAAGTGCGTCGAGTTAACTCAAGCATAAGTGAGGGAAGAAGATGGAAAAACAAGCGTATGAAACAATAGTGATCGATGTTGTTTTTTTCGGCGAAAGCGATGTGATCGTCACAAGCAATAGTGATCCTACGCAAGAAACTTTCGATGGAGAGATCGGCTAACTGATTCATTTCGATCACGGATCTGCTGTATCGGCGAAGTCAGGATCGAGCCTGAAGTATTCACTAAAGATTGTAAAAGACCTTCTCGGGGAATCCCGGGTAGGTCTTTCTTTTCTTTCTGTCGGGCGAACTCGAGACGGGATGCGTGAAAGAGCAGCGCGGTACAAGTGCTTCTTAAGAGGCGAAATGAAAATCATTTGAAGGGCGGAAAATCCTAGAAACCGCACGATTTTTCGGTTGTCATTTCGGGCAGATTTGCTATAATACTAGAGGTGTTATTGTGTCCCGGAGAGAAATCGGCGTGCACAATGGCTACACGCATTATTTCGAAAGGGGTTTTCAACATGATCAAGACACATGAAGTTGAACAGATGACTTGCGTTGCAAAGGGCTGCAACCATGGTCCGGCTCCGATTCCTGAAGAGGGAAAGTGGATACAGGCCAAAGAGATTAAGGACATTTCCGGTTACACACACGGTATCGGCTGGTGTGCACCGCAGCAGGGCACATGTAAGCTGTCCCTGAATGTTAAGGACGGCGTGATCCAGGAAGCACTCGTTGAGACGATCGGATGCACAGGTATGACTCACTCTGCAGCGATGGCCGGTGAGATCCTCCCGGGCAAGACGATCCTTGAGGCTCTGAATACCGACCTCGTTTGCGACGCGATCAATACTGCTATGAGAGAGCTTTTCCTGCAGATCGTTTACGGCCGTACACAGTCTGCGTTCTCTGAGGGCGGTCTTTCTATCGGTGCCGGCCTCGAGGATCTTGGTAAGGGCCTGCGTTCTCAGACAGGTACGATCTTCTCCACTCTCGAGAAGGGTCCCCGTTACCTCGAGCTCACAGAAGGTTACATCCTCAAGCTGGCTCTGGATGCTGACGACCAGATCATTGGTTACCAGTACCTGAAGATCGGACCGATGCTCGATCAGATCAAGAACGGTAAGGATGCCAACGAAGCTTACAAGGCGAACATCGGCACATACGGCAGATTCGACAATGCGGCTCGCTACATCGATCCGCGTAAAGAGTAAGAGGAAGGAGATTAAAGATTATGGCATTGTTTGAAAGCTATGACAGAAGAATAGATCAGATCAACAAGGCTCTGAACGATAATGGTATTTCCTCTAT
>Ga0310691_10000855_pt1 | contig 51871 bp, 47 predicted proteins | sample 176DNAGHGlowgp2_FD_203887 | JGI IMG/M metagenome (GOLD analysis project Ga0310691, IMG submission 203887) | Sheep rumen microbial communities from Palmerston North, Manawatu-Wanganui, New Zealand - 1766 DNA GHGlow gp2 (v2) (version 2) | ecosystem: Host-associated > Mammals > Digestive system >... | reverse complement strand
GGAAGAATCCGACGAGACGTGAACGCCTGACCCGGCTTTACAATGAAAAGTTCAATTCTGTTCGTCCCCGCGAATATGACGGCAGCCACCTGAGTCTGGCCGGGATCAATCCGGAGATCAGTCTGCGCCGACATCAGCTTAACGCGGTTGCCCGAGGCCTCTACGGTGGAAACGAGCTTTTGGGCCATGTGGTCGGTGCCGGCAAGACCTTCACGATGGTGGCGCTGGCACAGGAGAGCAAGCGCCTGGGCCTCTGCCAGAAGAGCCTGATCGTAGTGCCGAACCACCTCACGGAGCAGTGGGCATCGGAATACTTGCAGCTCTACCCCAGCGCCAATATCCTTGTGGCCACGGCAAAGGACTTTGAAACCAAGAACCGCAAGCGCTTCTGTGGACGCATCGCTACCGGCGATTTTGACGCCATCATCATTGGCCACAGCCAGTTGGAAAAGATTCCGCTCTCGTTTGCACGCCAGCAGGAAATGCTCCAACAGCAGATGGATGAGATCATGGACGGCATCATGGAAATCAAGCACAATCGCGGCGACCGCTTCTCCATCAAGCAGTTGGAACGCAGCAAGAAGCAGGTTCAGGCCAAGCTTGACCGGCTCAACGACCAATCCCGCAAGGATGATGTCGTAACCTTTGAGGAGCTGGGCGTTGACCGCCTGTTCATCGACGAAGCGCATTACTATAAAAATCTCGCCGCGTTTACAAAAATGAGGAATGTCGGCGGCATCAGCCAGACGGAGGCGCAGAAATCCAGCGATCTGTATATGAAGTGCCGCTATCTGGACGAGCTGACCGGAGGCCACGGCGTTGTCTTCGCCACCGGCACCCCGATCAGCAATACCATGGTAGAGATGTATACCATGCAGAAATATCTCCAGTATGGCACACTGCATCGAAATGATCTCATTCATTTTGATTCGTGGGCTTCGACCTTCGGGGAAACCGTCACGGCCATTGAGCTTGCGCCGGAGGGCACCGGCTACCGGGCCAAGACCCGCTTTGCCAAGTTCTACAATCTCCCGGAGCTCATGACCATGTTCAAGGAGGTCGCGGATATTCAGACAGCAGACATGCTTAATCTCCCCGTTCCCCATGCCAACTACCACAATGTGGTTCTGAAGCCGTCTGAAATACAGAAGGACATGGTGGATGGTCTTGCAAAACGTGCGGAGAAGGTTCGCTCCGGCATGGTCAATTTCTCGCAGGACAATATGCTGGTCATCACAAACGACGGGCGCAAGCTGGCGCTGGATCAGCGGCTGATGAATGAACTGCTGCCGGAGAGTGAAACCGGAAAGGTGGCCGCCTGCGCCCAGAATGTCTTTGAGATCTGGCAGCGTACCACGCCGCAGAGGTCAACACAAATGATCTTTATTGATCTCTCTACACCGCGCAACGACGGGCACTTCAATGTCTATGACGCCATCCGGGATAAGCTTATCGCCAAGGGCATCCCTGCCGAGGAGATCGCCTATATCCACGGAGCCAATACCGAGGTCAAGAAAAAGGAGCTGTTCGGAAAGGTGCGCAGCGGTCAGATCCGGGTACTCCTCGGCTCCACGCAGAAGATGGGCGCGGGCACCAACGTGCAGAAAAAGCTGATCGCCCTGCATCACCTGGACTGCCCCTGGCGTCCCGCCGACCTCCAGCAGCGCGAGGGCCGTATTGTCCGTCAGGGAAACGAAAACCCGGAGGTGGATATCTTCACCTATGTGACGGAAAACACCTTTGACAGCTATCTGTATCAGCTCGTGGAAAGCAAGCAAAAGTTCATCGGTCAGATCATGACCTCAAAAAGCCCTGTCCGTTCAGCGGAGGATATTGACGAGACCGCGCTCAGCTACGCCGAAATCAAGGCTCTGTGCAGCGGCAACCCCGAGATCAAGGAAAAAATGGACCTCGACGTGGCGGTCTCCCGCTTGAAGCTCCTGAAGGCAAACCACCTGAGTCAGCGTTATGCGCTGGAGGATCAGATCATCAAGGACTTTCCGCAGCAGATTTCAGCATACGAGCAGCGAATTGAAGCTTATAAGGAGGATATGGAGAGGCTGGCCGAAAACACGAAGCCCAACACGGACGGGTTTTCTCCCATGATCGTGGAGGGCATAACCTTCACGGAAAAGAAAGCGGCAGGCTCCGCCATTCTGGAGGCCTGCCAGAACATGACCAGCCCCGCCGCCGTCCCTGTTGGGCAGTATCGGGGCTTTGCCATGGAGCTGTCCTTTGATACCCTCACACGTAACTACAAGGTCTCCCTGATCGGCAGCCTCACGCATACGGCTGTTCTCGGCACGGACATTTTCGGCAATATCCAGCGCATGGACAATCTTCTGGAGAGCTTTGAAGATCAGATGCACAATACCGAGGCGCAGCTTGAAAACGTGAAAGTCCAGCTCGAAAATGCCAAGGCTGAGGTGGAAAAGCCCTTTCCGCAGGAGGAAGAGCTGCAGCAGAAAACTGCCAGGCTGAATGAGCTGAATATCAAACTGAATATGGACAAACGGGAAAACGAAATCGTTGACGGGGATCGGGATGAGGACGAAAAAAGCCCGACTGACCGAAAGAAGGAGGATCGTAATGAGTGTCGGTAAAAACATCAGATACCACCGCGAACGCCGGGGAATAACCCAGAAAGAGCTGGGGCGCAGGGTCGGCTTCCCGGTCGCATCCGCAGACGTGCGGATCGCACAGTATGAAAATGACAGCCGCTGCCCCAAGGAACCTTTACTCAGGGCTATGGCTGCCGCGCTTGGTGTGTCTCCCGCAACACTGAGGGCGCCGGATTTTGATGACCCTGTCGCGCTGATGAACACTTTGCTCTCTCTCGAGGAGCGGTTTCCTGTGACCGTATTGCAGGAAGGATCGGTTACCCGGATACAGTTGGAGATTCCGAGCATTGGGATCACACAACTTCACTGTCTGCTGCTTTTCTGGCGAAACATGCGAAGGAAACTGGCATCCGGAAATCTCTCACGGGAAGAATATGAGGAGTGGAAGTACAGCCTCATCTGACAGAAACGGGAGCAAGTCCGTCACAGGCTTGCTCCCGTAAAATGGTCGGTCATGATTGCTGCAGGTTCTTGTTCTTGCGGAGTGTTTCCTTCAGAGCACTCGCAACATCACGGATCATACGGATCTCATAGTCATCGCAGTCCGCGATGACAGCGGCGATGTCCTGCTCAATCTGCGGACGAGCTTTGATGATACTGTCGCACAGAAGAGCATCCGTCGTGACAGACAAGGCGTTTGCCAGATTCACAATGGCGTTGAGGCTGACATGTGTGGTGCCCGTCTCAATGTTGCTCAGATGCGTCGGAGAGAGCCCAACCGCCTCGGAAAGCTGCTCCTGTGTCATGTCCGCGTTGATGCGGGCGATCTTGATTCGTTTGCCAATTGCCTTGTAATCCAGCTCCATAGGAACACCCCTTCGTGATCAACTGCCATTATTGTAATCACGGAGGGAGTGTATTATAATAATCTATATCCGTATAATACGGCAATAGATTAAGTTTATAAAGGTGATGCACATGTTGTGCTGTTCATTTGCAGGGCATCGGAATGTTTTTGTACCTGATATTGACAGAAAGATCGCTGCGGCGCTGGACACGATCATGGGAAAAGATGATTCGTTTGTTTTCTATACCGGCGGGATGGGCGAGTTTGACAGCAAATGTGCCTCCGCTGTTCGCGCAGCCAGACACCGCTTTCCGGAAAAGCAGCTGCGTCTTGTCCTGGTGCTTCCCTATATGACGAACAGGATCAACACCGACAAAAACCTCTTTGAAACGGAGTATGACGATGTTATGATCCCCATAGAGCTTGCCGGCGTTCATCCGAAAGCCGCGATTCGTGAGCGAAATCGCTGGATGGTGGACCGGAGCGATATGCTGCTGGCCTGTGTCTATCGGGACTTCGGCGGCGCTTATGACACCATGCAGTATGCGTTACGCAAAGAAATCGGGGTTTTCAACCTCGCCCGACAGAAATAGCTTACAGGCTTGAAGTTCTTATCTAATTTGGTTATGATCTCTGAAAAAAGAGGAGTTTTCAGTTATGAATGAATCCTACACTGATTTCCCGGAACGTATCCGGAAATCCTTCTCCGAAATTGACAGCGACATCGTGGTGGATCTCCGCACAACAAGTGAAGAGTATGCCGATCTATTCCACAGATTGACGGAGTTGAAGCAGAAATGCCCCTTTATCGACTCTCTTCTTGAAGAGTCAGGAGCCATATCGCTGACCGAACAGGAGCACAATGCTGTGGTGCAGGCCATGCGTCTTCGATGGCAGATGGAGAACCTGGAGCGGCAGCACATCTACTTTCGCGGGCATGCAGACGCCTTTTCCTATTTGAAAGAGATCGGGGCAATTTAAACGCCAGACCGATTATCTGCATTTCCTCTCGCCGGATATATGCAGATAACCGGCCTTTATAATCTGTTGAAATCTTGCGCATTATTTGATGCAAGTTTTCAATGAGAGGATTGACTTCAACATTGCAGTGAAGTATAATCTCATTGAAAAGTGACATCATATTATGCAGAAGTTTTCAACGGAGGCAGACATGGAAATCAAACGAGACCAATATTTGCAGCAACTCATTCATTTCGCCTGGGATGGACAGGTAAAGGTGATCACCGGCATCCGCCGCTGCGGCAAGTCCTACTTGCTCCGAACCTTATATAAAAAGCACCTTCTGTCCAATGGCGTTTCGGAGGATCACATCATCAGTATTGAATTGGACCTGGCGCGGGACATCCGTTACCGCAATCCGCTGGAGCTGAGCTCTTATGTTCGCGGGATCGTAGAGCCTTCTGAGGATCGGTTCTATCTGTTTGTTGATGAGATTCAGATGTCAGATAAAGTCCCCAATCCGTACAATCCCAATGGGAAATTCATTACTTTTTACGATGCACTCAACGATTTAAAGGGGCTTTCAAATCTGGATGTGTATGTCACTGGCAGCAACTCCCGGATGCTCTCCAGCGATATTCTTACAGAATTCCGCGGCCGCAGCGATGAGGTGCGCGTGCATCCGCTGTCTTTCTCAGAATACTATGGGGCAGTGGGTGGCGATAAGGCCGACGCCTTTGATAACTATGCCTTTTTCGGCGGTATGCCCTTGGTGTTGTCCCGCCCGGATGATGAGGCGCGGATGGCCTATCTGAAATCTCTGTTTTCAGAGGTGTACCTGAAGGATATCGTTGAACGCAAGAAAATCACGCGCGAGGATGTGCTTTCAGATATTCTGGATCTTCTCTGCTCCTCCGTGGGCTCTCTCACGAATCCGACCAATGTGGCTAACTCCATCAATTCCATGCAGAAACGGAAGGGTGAAAACAAGGTTTCACAGAACACCGTAAAGTCTTATATGGGGCATCTGGAGGATGCTTTCCTTTTCAGTGAGTGCAAGCGTTACGATGTGAAGGGCCGGGCATATTTTGAATACCCCAACAAGTATTACTGTGAGGACATTGGTCTCCGGAACGCCCGGATCGGCTTCCGTCAGCAGGAAATGACGCATATCATGGAAAATATCGTCTATAACGAGTTGATCATTCGTCGCTGCAGCGTCGATGTCGGAGTCGTGTATTCTAACGAAAAAGAAGACGGCGGAAAGCAAAAGCGTGTCACCAGAGAGATCGACTTCATCGCCTCAAAGGGCGGCAGAAAAGTCTATATTCAGTCTGCTTATGCCTTGGGGACGGACGAAAAAGCCGCAACAGAGTTGAAGCCGTTTTCACTGACTGGCGATTCCTTCCCAAAAATCATCGTGCGGCAGGATATCCGAAAACGCTGGTATGACGATACAGGTGTTCTTAATATTGGGATCATCGATTTTCTTCTGGATGATACGGTGTTTTGATCTATGAGCAAGCAAGGCAAATTCATGATTTTCTGTGTAGAGACCTACAAATCTGCAAAAAGCCTCAACGGCAAACAGGTGGCGGCAGTGTTTACGCAGTATCAAGTTTGGGAGTATTTGTACTCATGCTTTGAGGCTCTGCACACGACTGGCGCAAACTACATTGTCGAAGATATAGATTTATACATCCAGGCAAGACAGCCTGTGTAAATAATACAGTAAGAGGGGAGCGGAGAAACCGCTCCTTTTTCATATCCCCTTTACATAGTCGGCCTTCCGTCAAGGCCAATCCATGACTATGGAAAGGGGGCTTTTTATGCCATATATCCCGTCAGAGGTGGTGTCCAGGGCAAAACAGATGGACCTGTACACCTATCTTCGCAGCTACGAGCCGCAGGAACTGGTACATCTCGGCGGCGGCACCTACTGCACCCGCGAGCATGACAGCCTGAAAATCTCCAACGGAAAATGGTATTGGTTTTCCCAAAGCATTGGAGGGCGGTCAGCGCTGGACTATCTCATCAAGGTGCGGGGTACCCCGTTCAAAGAGGCGGTGGAAACCATTGTCGGGCGCTGCGCCGCGCAGCCGGTTGTTTCTGCACCACGAAAGGAGCCGCCGAAGCGGTCTCTGCTTCTTCCCGAGGCCAACGGTGATTCTGTGCGAGTTATAGATTACCTGACCGGGCGCGGAATCGATCAGGAGCTGATCGGCTATTGCATGTCCACAGGGCGGCTTTATGAGAGCAGAAAGTATCACAATGCGGTATTCGTGGGACAGGACAGCGCAGGAAACTCATGTTATGCAAACCTTCGAGGCATTGACTCAGACTTTAAGGGCGAGACGTCCGGCAGCGATAAGCGTTTTTCATTCAGTATCCCGGCCAGGGACAAGAGCGGCACGCTGCATCTGTTTGAGAGCGCCATTGACCTGCTTTCCTTTGCGACCATGTGCAAGCAAATCGGCAGAGACTGGAGGTGTGATCACCTGCTGTCACTGGCCGGCGTCTACCGGCCACGGAAAGAGCTTCGGGAAAGCTCCATGCCGCTGGCCCTGACGCAATACCTCAAGGATCATCCCGGTATCAGGAAGATCGTTCTGCGACTGGACAATGATTACGCCGGGCGCACAGCGTCTCAAGCCTTGCAGACGATGCTCAGCGGGAGCTATGAGGTCAGCATACGACCACCGCCCGAGGGCAAGGATTACAACGACTGCCTGTGTATGCGCTTGGGCATACCGATTACAAAAACGAAGGAAAGGAGCGCAGAAAGATGAGCGAAGATAAGATCCGGGTCGTCCTGCTGGAGCCCAACAGAATGGCAAAGGTGGCAGAGATCGAGGGTAGCCTCGAAGCCATGCAGTGTGTGGTGCAGGGGGACATACAGGCGATCTATCCCTTCGAGGAAGAGGTCTGTATCGTCTGCAATGAGGAAGGCAAAATTGACGGCCTGCCCCTGAACCGCGCGCTGTACGATGAGAACCATGAAATCTATGACATCATCGCCGGCCCCGCGTTTATCTGTGATTGCAGCGGGGAGAACTTCGGCAGTCTGTCGGACGAGCAGATCAGAAAATACAGCCGCCAGTTCATGCGGCCTGAGCGATTCTACAGCACGAGAGATGGGGTCAAGGCCGTCCCGTTCCAGCCGTATCAAGGTTATGAAAGATAGTGTTTCGGCTGGCCGCAACCCCTGTTCGACCAAGAGGGAGAACGGGTCTGCAATATACCAGCAAGCATCGCCTTTGTCATGACACAAAGGCAGAGAGCAGGGGCAAAGCCCCCGCGCCCCCAGATTTGAAAGGAGTTTATCATGCACACATTTTTGTGGTTTTGGCTCGGCACCGTGCTGGGCAGCTTTGTCGGCGTCTTTGTTATGTGTCTGCTTCAAGCGTCCCGGAGCAACGTCATCGAGGAGGTAATGTATGAGTACGAGAAAGAGGAATGTTAGTATCCAGTTCTATTTGAACGCGAGAGAGGCGGATCTGCTTGATCGTAAAGTCAAGGCAACCGGCCTCTCCCGAACGGCATACCTCCGCCACTTGGTCAACGGTTTTCAGCCGCGGGAACTGCCGCCCCCGGACTATTTCGCCATGATGCGGGAGCTGTACAGGATCGGCAGGAACCTCAATCAGATCGCGCAGAAAGCGCACGCCCTGAACGTCATCGACGCGCAGCGGTACGACGAGGAAGTGCGGAAGCTGGAAGCAGCCATTCTCACGATTACCAACGCCGTAGTCTCGCCCATGCCGGTTCACGAGGACATAACTATTTTAGACTTTGCGAGGCTCAGTTCGTCCATGGAGCAGGAGGACTGTATTATCGTAGATCCGGAAAAAGAATTCTGATGGCCGTAACCTCGCTGTGGCGGGTCAAGGGCTGGCTCGGCAAGGTGGTAATCTACATTGAGAACCCGGACAAGACCGAAAACCCCGCCTTTTACGAAAAGCAGAACATGAGCGAGAAGCAGACGCAGGGACTGAGCGATGTGATCGAATATGCCCTCAACAACGAGAAAACCGGAATTGAGGACGGAGAAATCATGCAGAGCTTTGTTTCCGGCGTCAACTGTTTCCCCGGCACCGCCCGTGAGGAGATGATGGCCGTCAAACGTCAGTTCGGCAAGGAAAACGGCACCGTGGCCTATCACGGATATCAGAGCTTTGCTCCGGGTGAGGCCACGCCGGAGATCGTCCATGAGATCGGCGTAAAACTGGCGCAGCGGCTCTGGGGCGACCGGTATCAGGTGCTTGTCGCAACTCATCTGGACCGCTCCAATCATCTGCATAACCACTTCGTCGTGAACACAGTCTCCTTCGTGGACGGAATCAAGTATCACCGCACAATCGAGGACTACAAAGCGATGCGGGAGGTTTCGGACGAGCTCTGCCGGGAATACGGCCTTTCGGTAATCGAAAATCCGCTTCCGGGCAGGGCCGACCATTACGCGGTATGGAAGGCAAAGCAGGAAGGACGCCCCATCTGGCGCGATCTTGTAAAGGATGACGTGGACGAAGCGATTCGTCAGTCCATGACAATGAAGCAATTTTGGAACTGCCTGAAAGAAAAGGGGTATGAGATCAGCATTAAGAAGCTCCTGTATCTCAAACCACCCGGCTCGCCATGCTTCTGCAAGATTGAGCGCCACTTTGGGTACGACTATTCCGTTGCCGGCATCGCAGAACGTATTCTTATGAAACGGGTGCGTGAACGCCCACTGCCGGAGCCGGAACGGCAGTCCCGCAAGGTTCCCTATAAGGGTAATGTAAAGCAACTCAGCAAAGCGACCGGATTTCGCGCCCTATATTACCATTACTGTTTTCTTCTCGGTTATTTCCCAAGAAAGAAGCCAAGAAGTATCCGACGCCTCCATTTCCTTCTCCGTGAGGATTTGCTGAAAATGGACGCCATAGCCGAAGAAGTTAGGCTGCTGGCCCGCTGTCACATCGACACGGGCGAGCAGCTTTCTTCGTATAAAGAAAATCTTGAGAAGAGAATCAGCACCGTGACCGCTGAGCGCAAATCTCTGTATAAAAGCCAGCGTACTGTCGCCGTGAAAACCGACGACGGGAAGCTGGCGAAGGTCCGGGAGGAGATAGCGGCGCGGTCTGCTGAGCTGAAAAAACTGCGGAAGGAGGTGCGCTTATGTGACGACATTGCGGTGCGCTCCGGCGTGATGCTGGAGAAGCTGCACTTTATCCAGGAAGAAGAAAAAGCCAGGGAAAAGGAGGAAACGAAACGCGATGAACAGTTCAGGCGACGCGGCAGAGCAGGTCGTTAGACTGTCACTGGAGGGTACCGAGGTAGCTTTGAAGCTAACCGGCTCTGCCGCAAAGAACATTGCCGCCGCACTCTATACCATCTACAAAAACCGGGATCACACGAAGACCAGAGGTCACCAGCGCCTGAGCGCCATGCTGAAATCCGGCAAGGAGCTGAAGGTGTTTACCCTCCCGGAGCAGCACCTGAAGCAGTTCACTGTCGAGGCCAAGCGTTATGGCGTCGTGTACTGCGCGCTGCGGGAGAAAAAGCCATCTGCGGACGGGCTGGTAGATATCATGGTCCGTGCGGAGGATGCCAGCAAGATCAACCGGATCGTGGAGCGCTTCAAGCTGGCCACCGTGGACGCTGCTTCCATCAAGCATGAGATTGAAAAGTCCCGTGCTGAGAAGACGGCAGAGCAGCCCGTGCCGGAGAAGGGTGATGAGGACCGCCTTCTGGATGACCTGATGAAAGCGCCGGAGAAGGAGGAGAAGGAAATCCCAAACCCCACCGGAGCGAGGACGGAAAAATCCCCTCTGTCCGAGCCTATCTCAAGGACGCAATCCAGAGCCGCCGAGGGTACTGCTGAAAAAGCTGCGGAACGCCCCTCCGTCCGGGAGGAGCTGCGTGAGATCCGCGAAGGTCAAAAGCAGAGGGAGGCGGAAAAGACGGCAGTCCGGGAGGCTGAGGCAAAAGAAAAGCCCAGGCCCAGGACGCTGGAGCATATCCAGCCGCCAAAACGGAAAGCGAAACGAAAAGGAGAAAGGAGTTGACCATGAACAACTTTGACGATCTGTTTGAAGCCCAAGCGGAGGATGCACCCGAAGAGTGCCCCTTTGACAAAGACTCCTGGATGGAAAAGAAGCAGGCCGAGCGTCAGGCGGTCTATGAGCTGGCGGACAAGACCACATCGGAGGTCAGCGCAGACGGTGACAAGTACAAGAGCTTCCTCGATGTGAAAAGCCGCCTGATCCATTACTCAACCACCAATGCGCTGCTGGTGATGGCGCAGAGGCCGCTTGCCACACAGCTTCGGGATTTCAACGGCTGGAAGAAGGAAGGCGTTTCCATCAAGCGCGGCGAGAATCATATCAAGATTCTGGAGGCTGGCAACAACTACGAGCGTGACGATGGGAGCATCGGAACCGGCTGGAATGTGAAGCATGTCTTTGATGTTTCCCAGACTACCTCCAAGGCTAAGACGCCGTCTGCACAAGTGCCGGATGACCGCCAGCTTTTGAAGGCTCTGATCCACAAGGCCCCTGTTCCCATTCAGGGCGTGGACGAGCTGCCCAACAACATGGGCGCGCTATACGACCATGATCAGAAGACGATCTTCGTGCGCCGGGGTATGGATGCCCATGACATTTTCCGCAGTCTCTCCAAGGAGCTCGCCCACGCGGAGCTGGCAATCTCCCGACCGGACTATACCCGCCAGGACGCCGGCTTTACCGCCTACAGCGTTTCCTATATGGTGTGCAAACGCTATGGCGTTGATGTCAGTGCCTATGATTTCTCTCGCCTGCCCGACAGCTTCCGGGAAGCTGACCCGCAGAGCATCCGGTCACAGCTGAGCGAGATCGGCGAGACAGCAAAGGAGATCACCGGACGCATGAACCGGGCGCTGGAGCAGAGCAAGACGCCGCGCGGGAAGGAACAGGAGCGATAAGATGGGGAAAGAGGAAATGCGGATTCTGACCCTCGATCCCTATGAACACGGCGTCGTGATCAATGCTCTCAACGACATGCGCAACGGCCTGATCGGAGAGGAACGCCCCACAGATATTGTGGACGAGCTGCTGCTGAAAACCATCGACGCGCCGACGAAAAGGATGAGATGCCGGGATGAAGCAAGATAAACAGTCCGTCCGCATTCTCTGCCTGCTGGGGATACTCCCTGTTGCATGGCTGGGGCTCTTGATGGCTCCCGCCGCGTCGGGTGGCTTGCCGGAGATGCTTGCACAGTTTACCGAGGGCATGAACAACCCTACCCAAATCGTGCTTTGCGAGGACAGCCTGAAAACTGTCCTCCTTTTTTTGTTTGCCTATGGCCTGATTCTCGGCATCTATTTCTCCACGCGCCGCAACTACCGACGCGGCGAGGAACATGGCTCCGCCAAGTGGGGCGACGCTCACGCCGTCAACAAGAAGTACCGGGCGAAGAAGCCGGAAGAAAACAGACTGTTTACCCAATCCGTGCGCATGGGACTGGACGGCAGAAAGCACCGGCGCAACCTCAACACCATGGTAGTTGGCGGCAGCGGCGCGGGCAAGACGAGATTTTACGCGAAACCGAATCTTTGTCAGGCTAACACCAGTTTTGTCGTTCTGGACCCGAAGGGTGAGCTCGTCCGCGATACCGGGTACCTGCTGGAGCAAAAGGGCTACGAGGTGCGGGTGCTGGATCTCCTGAATATGGAGCGCAGCCATTGCTACAACCCTTTTGTCTATCTTCGCAACGACAACGATGTGCAGCGGCTTGTGACAAACCTCTTTAAGAGCACCACGCCAAAGGACAGCAAATCCAACGATCCCTTCTGGGACACCGCTGCCTCCATGCTGCTTCTCGCGCTGATCTTCTATCTGCATTATGAGGCTCCGCCCGATGAGCAGAACTTTCCCATGGTCATGGAGATGCTGCGGGCAGCCGATGTACGGGAGGACGATGAAACCTATCAGTCGCCGCTGGACGAGCTGTTTGAGCGTCTGGAAATGCGCTCCCCGAATCATATTGCAGTGAAGTATTACAAGGACTACCACAGCGGTAGCGCCAAAACCCTCAAAAGCATTCAGATCACGCTGGCAGCGAGGCTGGAAAAGTTCAACCTGGAAAGCCTTGCGGGACTGACCGCGACAGACGAACTGGACCTGCCAAGTCTCGGTGAGAAGAAGGTCGCGCTGTTCGCGCTCATTCCAGACAATGATACAAGCTTCAATTTTTTGGTTTCCGTCCTCTATACCCAGCTCTTTCAGCAGCTGTTCCACCTGGCTGATTACAAATACGGAGGCCGGCTGCCTGTTCCTGTGCATTTCCTCATGGACGAGTTTGCAAATGTCTCGCTCCCGGATGATTTTGACAAAATCCTTGCCGTCATGCGCTCCCGTGAAGTATCCGTCTCCATCATTCTACAAAACATGGCGCAGCTCAAAGCCCTGTTTGACAAGCAGTGGGAAAGCATTGTGGGTAACTGCGATGAGTTCCTGTATCTCGGGGGCAACGAGCAGGGAACGCACAAGTATGTTTCCGAGCTGCTTGGCAAGGCCACGATTGACACCAACACCTACGGAAAAAGCAGCGGCCGCAGCGGCAGCTACTCCACCAACTATCAGATCACCGGACGCGAGCTGATGGACGCGACCGAGGTGCGCCTGCTGGACAACAGCAAGGCGCTTCTTTTTATCCGCGGCGAACGCCCCATCATGGACGACAAGTATGACATTCTCAAGCATCCCAATGTGGCCCTGACCACGGACGGAAAAGCCGCGCCCTATCTCCACGGGGGTACGGAAAACGCCGTCGCCACCGTCTCTTTTGCGGACTTGAAGGAACTGCCCGCAGCCGCTTATGAGGAGGCGGAATCCCAATATGATCTTCTCTCCGATGAGGAGCTGGAAGAAATCTTATTCATACAGGAGGAAAAAACGAATGAAAAAAAGCAAAAGCAATGAGCCCCTGGTAAGGCTGCCTGTACACAGCAAAATCAAAAAAGGCTTTCGCGTGTACAGCGCAGCCATCACCGCAGCTGCCCTTATCATGGGTCTGGGCATTACCGCCTATGCGGAGGGCGACCCCATCGCGGTCATCAACAATCTGTCCGAGTTTATTTTTGGCCTGATTCGTGCCGTGGGTCTGATCCTGCTGGGCTGGGGCATCGTGCAGGTCGGCCTATCCTTTTCCAGCCACGACCCCTCGCAGCGCTCCAATGGCTTTTTGACCCTTGCGGGCGGCGTTGTGATTACCTTTGCAAAAGAGATTCTGAACACGATCGTCGGCTGACAAGCTTGCAGAAGGGCAAGGTGGCATCCGCCACTTTGCCCCACACTGCGGAAAGGAGGAGCACATTTGAATGTCAGATAGCTGGGTCGTTCAGAACCTGCAAAATGCGCTCAACACATGGAACGAAAAGCTGACTGAGGTCTGGCAGCTTGTCTCGCAGTCGCCGGAGAGCTTCAAGGGCGGAGCAATTTGGAGTGTGGTGCAGAACATTCACGGCGGCCTTCAGGCAGTCGGCCTTGCTCTGCTGGTGCTGTTCTTCGTGACCGGCGTCATGAAAACCTGCGGGAGCCTCGCCGAAACAAAACGCCCGGAGGTAGCGGTAAAGCTGTTTATCCGCTTTGCCCTGGCGAAAGCTGCCGTGACCTATGGTATGGAACTGATGATGGCGCTGTTCAACATCGTGCAGGGCGTGATCTCCAGCATCATGTCGTCCGCAGGCTTCGGAACCGCGCAGCAAACCGCACTGCCTCAGGAGATCATAGATGCAGTGGAGGATTGCGGCTTTTTGGAGAGCATCCCCCTCTGGGCAGTTACGCTGATCGGAGGGCTGTTCATCACAGTTCTGTCCTTCGTCATGATTATGACTGTCTATGGCCGCTTTTTTAAGCTCTTTCTCTATACCGCCATTGCGCCGGTACCACTGTCAGCCTTCGCCGGAGAGCCGAGTCAGAACGTGGGACGCAGCTTTCTCAAAAGCTACGCTGCTGTCTGCCTGGAGGGCGCGATCATCGTGCTGGCCTGCGTCATCTTCTCCGTCTTTGCATCGTCGCCGCCCACAATCAACAGCAGCGCCGCCCCGGTCACAATGGTCTGGAGCTATATTGCCGAGCTGGTTTTCAACATGCTCGTGCTGGTGGGAGCGGTGAAGATGGCCGACCGCGTTGTACGCGAAATGATGGGACTGTAAAGGAGGATAGCATTTGGAAGCGAAAATCAATAAAGAGATACGCAATTATTCGGAATCCATCTTCTTCGGACTGTCCATGCGACAGTTCATTTTTTCTTTGCTGGCGGTGCTTGTCGCCGTGGGGCTGTATTTTCTGCTGAGCCCCTACTTCGGGCTGGAGACGTTGAGCTGGATGGTCATTCTGGCAGCCGCGCCTTTCGCTGTGATGGGCTTTGTCAGCTATCACGGTATGAGCGCCGAGCAGTTTCTTGTCACATGGATTCGTTCAGAGCTGATTGAGCCGCGGCAGCTCTGTGTTCAGGTCAACAACATGTACTATGAGGCGATGAAAAAATGGATTGCGGCAAAAGAGAAGGGAGTGAAAAGAAAGCGTGTTAAAAACGCTAAGAACGCTGCTCAGTCAGGATAAAGAAGCGTACCGGGTGCCGCGCAGGGTTCAGGATCTGATCCCCATCAAGCGGATATGGGAAGATGGGGTATTTCTGGTTGGAAACAAGTACACCAAGAGCTTCTGCTTTTCCGACATCAATTACTTGGTGGCAGGTTCAAGTGCTAAACAAGGAATGAATGAAGACTACAAGAAAATCCTGAACATTCTGGACGACGGCATGACAGCGAAAATCACTGTCAACAACCGTCCGCTCAATCAGGCGGAATTTGAACAGTCTATTCTTATGCCAATGAGACAGGATTGTCGAGACCCTTATCGCGTTGAGTACAATCAGATGCTGATAGACAAGGGCAGCGGAGCCAACTGTGTCACGCAGGAAAAGTATGTGACGGTCTCCATCTTCAAGCGGGATGTTGAATCGGCGCGTGCAGACTTTGCGCGTATCGAGGCAAATCTGAAGGTGGGCTTTTCAGTTCTTGACTCAGAGTGCAGGCCGCTGAGCCTTGAGGAGCGTCTCCGTATTCTGCACGACTTCTATCGCCCCGGTGAAGAGGCAGGTTTTTATTTCGATATGCGGGATATGGCGCGCAAGGGTCATGACTTCCGGGACTATATTTGCCCGGACAGCATTGAGAAACACAGCGACTACATGAAGCTGGGCAATCGTTATTGCCGGGTGCTGTATCTGAAGGACTACGCCTCCTATATCCGGGATACGCTGGTGATGGAGCTGACAGACTTCAACCGCAGAATGATGCTCTCTATTGACATTATTCCGATCCCCAAGGACGAGGCGTTGCGCGAGGTACAGAACCGTTTGCTTGGTATTGAGACCAATATTACGAACTGGCAGCGCCGCCAGAACGCCAACAACAATTTTTCCGCTGTTGTCCCCTATGATATGAAGGTTCAGCGTGAAGAGGCAACAAGTTTTTTGAATGATCTGTCCGGTCAGGATCAGCGCATGATGCTGAGTATTCTGACGATGGTATTGACCGCCGACAGCAAGAAACAGCTTGATCAGGACACCGACGCGGTTCTGGCCGTAGCGCGAAAGCACATGTGTCAGCTTGCCGTGCTGCGCTTCCAGCAGCCTGACGGTCTCAATACGGTGCTGCCCATCGGCGCGCGGCGCATCAATGCCTTTCGCACACTGACCACTGAGAGCCTGGGTGTGTTCATCCCCTTCAAAGTGCAGGAGATTCTGGATAAAGGCGGAATCTTCTTCGGTGAAAACGCCATCAGCCACAATCTCCTCATGGTCAACAGGGAAAATCTTATGAATCAGTCCGCGCTTATCCTCGGCGTTCCCGGCTCCGGTAAATCCTTCAGTGCGAAAGAGCTGGTAACATTCCTGATCCTCAACACAGATGACGATATTCTGATCTGTGATCCCGAAAAAGAGTTTGTCGCGCTGGTGGAAGCACTGGGCAAGGATATTGGCTCCATTATCAATGTATCTGCTGGCGGCAAAGACTGTATCAACGCTATGCATCTGGAGGACGGTTACAGCGACGAAAACCCCATTGCCGATAAGTCTCAGTTCATCATGTCTCTTTTGGATCAGATTTCCGGCAAGGAGTTCGGCATCCAGTATAAGTCCATTGTAGACCGCTGCATTATGCAGATTTACAGGGAAGCTGTGCGGACAGGGATCACGCCCACGCTCTGTACGCTGCGTGAAAAGCTGCTGGAGCAGCCGGAGTTCAAAGCAAAAGAGCTAGCACTCACGTTGGAGCTCTTCACGACCGGCTCTCTTGATATCTTTGGACATGAGAGCAATGTGGATTTGGACAAGCGTGTAGTTGTGTTCAATATCCGCGATCTGAGCGAACAGCTAAAGCCCGCTGGCCTTCTGGTTATTACGGATACGATTCTGAACCGCGTAGCAATCAACTGGAGGAAGGGCAAGCGCACCCATGTGTTCATTGACGAATTCCATATGGTGTTCAACACCGAGCATGGCGCGGAATTTTTCACCAATGCCTGGCGACAGTTCCGCAAGCGCAACGCCTATCCCACTGCAATCACCCAAAACGTGACCTATCTGCTGGGTTCTGAAAAAGCGCGCACCATGATCTCCAACTCTGAGCTGATTGTCATGCTCAATCAGTCTGCGCAGGATCGGGACAAACTCGCAGACCTTCTAAACATCTCCAATGAACAGATGCTCTACGTTACAAACGCCGAGGCTGGCTGTGGTCTCATCCGCTACGGTCGTTCGGTGGTGCCCTTTGTCAATCGCTTCCCCAAGGATACCGAGCTCTACAAGCTGATGACGACGAAACCGGGCGAAGGCGTATTTGACGGAGGCGGCGGAGGTGCCTGAAATCAAAAAGCGGGATATTCTCCGCGAGCCGATCAAGGTAGTGGATCAGACTGCGGCAGCATCCCGACGCATGAAGGAGGCGCTGGTCAAAGCAAAGGAAAAGGCCAGGGAAAACTCGCAAGCAAAAGAAGAAAGCCTGGAGGAATACGCATCAGATAAGATCACCGGTTCCGCTGAGACGGTCTTCTATTCCGGTATGCATCTGGCGCAGGAGGCAATGCGAAGCCGGAAGAAATCAGCTGCGACAAGAGCTGATCGAGTGGAAGATACCAAAGCTGCGCAGTCACATGAGCAACCGAGGGATCAAGCGATGGAGGCGGGAAGAAAGGCGGCTGCGAAGTCCGCGAAAAAATCTGCGGAGGAAAAACGCGCTGCGGAAAGCAGCGTGGATGTAGCTGAGTCTGAAGCTTCGGTATTGCAGGAACCCCTTGCCCCCTCTAATCCTGCGGCTCCATCCACCAGTGAAGCAGCTTCGCACCAGCCGGAAAAGACCGAGGCAAAAGGTAAAATACGCGGCCACGGAAAGACAGAAGCGCACACGAAGAAATCCCCTGAAGGCCCTCTGTCCTATGAAAAGAAAGTACTGCTTTCAGATGGCAGCACCGGTCAAGAAGCCAGGAATATCAAAAACGCGGCCCGGCCACCGAACGAAGTCATTGAGCGGAGCAATCGTGCCATACAGGCGGGCGCAAGAGCCACAATCCAAAAGGCACAAAAGTCCGCCCAGGCTGCGAACAAGGCTGCAAAGGGCACGGCGCAGGCCACAAGCCGCGCCGCAGCTGCCGCAGCGAAAGCCGCATGGGCCGCAATTGCCGAGACGAAAGCTCTCACTTCTGCCTTCATGATCGGCGGCGGGGTCGCGGTATTCATGATTCTGCTGGTGGTCCTGCTGGGAGCCTCTATGGCGCTCTTTGGACGGAAGAGCAACTCGTCCTCCTACACGCCGGTCAGTGCAGAGGTGGAGGCATACACGCCGATCATCACGAAGTATGCGAAGCAATATGGCATCCCGGAATATGTCGAGCTGATCAAGGCGGTCATGATGCAGGAAAGCGGCGGTCAAGGAAGTGATCCGATGCAATGCTCCGAGAGCGGCTATAACACGCGCTATCCACGCACACCTGGAAGTATCTCTGATCCTGAATACTCCATAGAAGTCGGAGTCCAGACCCTTGCCGATGTTCTGCAAATGGCCGGCGTGGACAGCCCGATTGATTTGGACCGTATTTCGCTGGCCTTGCAGGGATACAACTACGGCAGCGGGTATATAACCTGGGCACTGTCAAACTACGGCGGTTATACCGAGCTGAACGCAGTGGAGTATTCGGACATGATGGCCGAAAGCTATGGTTGGCCTGGCTACGGGGACAAGGCATACGTTGCCCATGTGCTGCGTTACTATCCCATCGGCCGCGCGTTTATGGGCGATGGAAACACCGCTATCGTGGCCGTAGCTCAGACGCAGCTTGGAAATGAGGGCGGCCTGAAATACTGCGAATGGTACGGGTATCCCTACAGGGTCGAGTGGTGCGTGATCTTCGTAAGTTGGTGTGCCGATCAGTGCGGCTATCTGGATGAGGGCGTCCTCCCCAAAACGGAAGGCGTCCTGCCGCTGGTTGATTGGTTCCGTGAACGTGACCAATGGCAATACCGCGACTATGAACCGAATCCCGGCGATCTCATTTTCTACGACTGGGAGAATGACGGCATTGCCGATCATGTTGGCATTGTGGAGCGCGTGGAGAATGGTCTCATCTACTCAGTTGAGGGCAATGTGGATGATCGCTGCATCGAAAACAGCCATTATACCGGCACTTCCTCAATCTATGGGTTTGGCCTGCCACAGTATTAAAGGCCATGTGGAAACTGCGCATGGCTCAAAAATGTTTCGTTCACGTAAAACACAAAAATAAATAAACTATCTGAAATTGGAGGTATAGAATGAAAAAAAGATTCTCTTTACTGCTTTGCCTGATTATGGCTGTGATGATGCTTACTGCCTGCGGGAAGCGTCAGAAAGCCGCCGAAAAAGTTGAGATTATTCCCACCGAGACTCCTGCGCCGACTGCAACCTTGACGCCGACTGCAACTGTGACGCCGACTGCTACTCCTTCTCCGGCTCCCGCGATGCAGCCGACTCCCACGCCCACTGCCACTCCGGTATCGACGCCTACTCCGGTCCAAATCCCCCTTCCCAAAGTCACCAAAAACCCGGCAGATGGGACTGCCCCGGTAAACGGGGGCTGCGTATTTACTGCGCAATGTGAAAATGCCACTCTGGCAGAGTGGCACTTTGTAAGCCCTGACGGGTCCCTGGATGTGGGCTATCAGGCAGTGCAGGCCCAGTTCCCGGCGCTGAAGATCAAGGGCGGCAGCACCAAAGAGCTGACCCTTGATGAAATTCCCGAAGGATTCAACGGATGCAAGGTCTACTGCAAGTTCAGCAACAGCGCGGGATCTGTCGATACCACGCCTGCGACAATCACTGTCAAATCTGCTGCGCCGACTGTGCTGCACCACGGTTTTGTCGGCAACTGGATCGATGAGGCCACCGGTCTCTGTCAGATCAACATCTCTTATAAGACAGAGGGCAGTGTGAATGTAAACGTCTGTTGGTCTAACTCCACATGGCAGCGTTCGCGCTGGCAGATGATGGCGTATGTGTACCAGGATGGGATCATGCTCTATGACAGCTGTCATTTCTGGATTGAGACCAGCATTGAGGGGGCTGAAAAACTGGTCTCGTCTGAAAGCTATGAAGGAACCGGCAGTTTCTACATGAAGGACGGAAAGCTGCATTGGTATAACGATCTGACGGGTCAGCTTACTGTGCTTATACAGACTTGATATTTTACCGTTTTTTAAGCAACAATTTATTCTCGTAAGTCAACGGCCGGAGGTTAAAGCCTCCGGCCACTATTTGAAGAAGACGTAATTACACACAGTAAATAAAACGTCGAGATTAATAATGCTGTTGTTTTTTTCGTCAAAATATGGGGTGTCTTCATATCCTTTCGCTAGAAGATAATCTACAAATCTATCAAGTATAGCAATTATTGCTCACTTTGACCAAGGCAATGGTTTATCATCATCAAAATCGATAAATACGGATTCCTCAGTATTGGACGGTTGCGGTAATGGCTTCGGTCTTGTCATCTTATATTCGGCGAGGATTAACCGTTTAGATCGTAGAACATTTTCACCTCTCAATGCACATTGGCAATCTTTCAATCTTGCATACAGCTCAAGCGCAGATAAAAATCGCAAAACGTCTGGCCTTCGCAAGAGCTCTGCTGCTTGCGTGGAGTCCAGCGAATTAGGAAGGCTCGTAGCGTCTATGTGCATAGAAGTTTTCAGATTATTACCGGTCCAAGAGATCTTTTTTCCCGCATTTTGAGTCAGCATACGATAGATAATGCCTAACGGTGCCGTATCATATATCTGAGCATGCAGAAGATAGTCTTTATAAACGCGCCACGGCAGTGGAGATGGGAACTCCTGCTTCATTACACGGAGTCCTTTTAAGACCGTGTCAGGGTATTTAGAAAGGCAGCATGCCCATTGTCGATGAGAATACCGCCAGTAAGAAGAAAGGAAGATGCTTTCCTCCTTTGTTTCAGCAGCGGTTTTTACTGTCCAATCAATCCCCCGATTGATTTCTTCAAGCAAGACATCCCACAATGGAATGTATTCCATCTCCTGAACAGATTGAATATCATAAAGACTGATTTTATATATTGTTTCTAAAGAAGGCGTCAGCGCTGCATGACAAAGGATAAAATGATTACCATCTTCATAATCTTCTCTGGTGAGGAGACTATGAAGAATATTGTCTGCAGACTCTCGTTCTTCAGGAGTGCTTTCTCCACTTGTCAAGACGCAAAGAGCAATCCGCTGAAGCATATGTGAGATTGTCATCTTTTACAGCCCCTATTAACCTGATTCGTTCTAATCATAATAATCGCAAAATATCTTGTTCCGCTTATTGCGGACTTTTTTCCTATTAGATTCGGTGTTGTCTGAAGAGTTTCCTGTTATGTGCTAGATTTCGCATGTGTCCACGCAGAATACATTTCGTAGTCTGCTAGAAATTCTTCTTCCGATTCATATGTTTTGGATTCCCCGCTACAGCCATCAGAATATTTCTTTATCAAGACAGTATCTGGCTTGTCACTGGTTAGAAATCGTTTCCATTTGCGGACAAGGGTCCAATAGGTACCATCCTCGTCATATCTCCACTCTTGTGTTTCGCAGGAAAAATTTTTGCTTCGGATTCCTTCTCTCAAAGAAACATCGTAGCGTCGTTCCTCGGCATAGGTTACTCTATCGTTATCATCATAGCGAAACATATACTGAAAATAGCCTTTATAGATATCATAACTGGCGAGACTGATTAAATTGCCAGTTCCATCGAAATGTGCTTCCGGGAGTTCGGGATAAAAACCCAGCGGATCTCGCCCAACGCAAACTCGTGCAATAGAAGTGTTGTGTTTATCGTTTAGAAATAGCCAGTATAAACTTATGTCCGAATACTCATTCAGCTTGTCTTCTAATACTTCCTCGATCCTTTTCAGTTCTTTTACTTCAAGTTCCCGAAATGTTTTCAAAGCACAAAGGAACTCATTCCCGTTTACAGAGATATAAAATGGCTCACATTCATCAATAATACAGCCCTGACTGGCCATTAATCCTTCTATGCTGTGACCATCCTCAACTTTCAGGTCAAAATCCTTTTCGACTGCAACCGCAGATGACAGCAATGTTGATAGTATAAATAGAGTAGATAATATAAATTGTCGCATTTTTTTCCTTCTTACTCGTGCGCCTTCTTCTGGATATTGTTAGTGCTTTTTCATGAGGGCCATTCGGCAATTAACACTGCGGTGTAAAAAGGCCTTTTAAGGTTCCAATACGGGAAAAAGTCATAAATCATTGTCCTCGAAAGAGACATATCTAGTTCGATTTCTTTTTCCGCGTTTTGCATTCTTTCGATTAAATCAAACACAGTAGCTGGAGCGTGCTATTCGATATCACTCTCCAGCCACAGGGAATCAAGGCTGATAATCCCAACCTGCGGATGGTGATCCATGATTTCTCCAACATTATGTCGATCCACATCCTTTTGATGTATCAGCTCCATTTGATATGCCAGAATGACTTTGGCCGTATAACAAACATTTGGCCCGTATTCCATAGCCGTAACTGTTGCTTCCTCAAATCGGTGGTTCCGTCTTAAATAATCTACTTGAATCAGCTTTAATTCTTCCTGTCTTGGACGAGTCAGACTTTCTCTTTCAGTATCGTCTTCCAGAATCTGAGAAATAATAAATACTGCATCATTTCGCAACTCTTCCGCATTCCCTGCATCTTGCTTATCGTTGTCGCAACTCCAAATAACGTTTTGAAGCATTCTCAATAATTCAACCTTTTTTTCGCGCTTTTTCGCCAGAATCAACTTCTGATAATATGCCTCAGCTGTTCGACTATGAAACTGTTTTCCCTCGCACCTTCTGTATGTGTCACTTTCAAGCATGCGAGTAATATATCCGCGCGTATAAGGCAAATACTGAATGGTTCTAGCTACGTATCCACAGTTTGGGCATTTTTCGATGAGCAGCCCCAGCGCATCTCCAAAAGGTGGTGATGGTCGGAAATCTAATTCCTCATACCCATACTTGGGGCAGGAAAACAGCGTATCATACAATTCTGTTGCGCCGCATATGGTACATTTTCGCTCTTCTGTACTTATAACCATTGACACTCACCCCGTGACCCATGTGTTAAATATCTTTCAGTCAAATGAGCCTATCCCCGTAAGCGTAAAACTATTGGCAGATTGCCGTCGATCTCCAACGTTGAGAAAATGATGCGGGGCGCTTAATTACAGGCATGATCGCTTCGGCCTAGGCCCTTTCTTCTTCATTGCTGCCCTGATCTGCAATTATTGCATAAGAAACCTGCTGGAGCATCTGTGCAACATTCATTACCCGAGCTCGTTCCTATCATTGGAAAACATACTCGTACACGTATCGATCTTTTAACACATCGCCCGAATATTCGCGTGCTTCCAAAACATTGCCGTGGTCATCACGGTTCTTTTCATACCTGACGAAACTTTCTGGGCCCTCATCACGATACACAGTCCAGCGTTCCGGGTCTCCTTCAACATCGTAGATTATTTCTTGTAAGATAACGCCTGACACCACATCAGTGACGATTCTTTTCGTTGGAATGTGGTGCGGTGAATACTCCGTTGAGCTCAGTACCTCGTATCTTTTTGCCTCATCTTCCGCCGGGATTGCATCATATATGTGAGTTTCTTCTATATAGCTGCCATCCGGATTATAAGTCCATTGACGGTCAGAAATCAGCAATTGGTCAAGTTCAAGGGAGAGGGCATGCCATGCAATATTCCTTGTGATTCGTCCCTGACTATCATATGTAAACTGATGAGATGTAAACCCATCTGAATCAGAATAGCCCGTAAAACTCTTTATATTATTTCCTTTATCGTAAAACGTGTTGACATCTGAAACAGTCCGAAGGAATTCGCCATCCTTAACTGTACCCATTCTGATTCTACCGATTTCCGCTCCATATCTATCATACACGACCTGAGAATAGCCATATCTACTATTTCCGATCACATGTCCCCAAAGATCATGGTACTCTTCATAGTCCAATGTTCGAGTTCCATCTGGATTTACTATGTAGACAAGTACACTTGTTCGATCCTCTGGATATTCATATTCAATTGTCTCAACTTCGGTAAATGTTTTTTTACCTTCTTGGGATCCCATGTCAATTATCGTTGCTTGTCCTTGCTTGTCAAATAAAGTGAATGTTGATTTGCTATAATCGCTATGCGTTGTGGTTACAGCCTTAATTCGTCTACCTTGCCCATCATAAGTGTATACGGTCTCCCCTTTAACGGGATTAGAATTTGGGGATTCCCATACTTCTTTGACAAGCAAGCCGTTATCGTACTCATAGAACCACTCAGTTGCCAATTCATTGCCCTTATATAGAATTTTGTGGCTGACTCGATACTCTGGTTCCCTGGCCGTGGAGCGCTGCTGGTCCGCGGTGTTTGTGTCGACTTGTTCATGCACACTGCACGCATGCATGAAAAGCATACTGAATACAACCATTGCTACAGCCAGACCTTGATTTGCTCTTTTTCTCATATATTCACACTTTCATTGCCATCTTTGGCCCATGGCCCATTCTCTTTCCTCTGCAGTCATAAGATCAAGCAGATCAAACAATGGAATAATTAATTCTTTACACCCCTTGTGCTCCTTCATTGCATCCATTGTCTGATAGAGCGTGTTCCGATTTGCTGGCATATGGAATAGATAGTCAGTAAGCTTCTCCAAAAAGTCTGGTTCATTTTCATGTTCAAACGCTTCCTTTATACTTTTGTATAAAGGTATATAGGTATCCTGAGACAGCTCTTTTTCCGCAGTGTCACAGTCAAGGTGATTTGATACATTCGATTGTTCAACGTCATCGGTTTTTACAGGATAAGCTTCCAAAGCTGATGCGAAGTCATACCTTCTGTTGTCCTTCGCAGTAGCGAGGTCGCGTTGATATTGCCTTGCTGATTCAAATTCTTGGTTATCCTTAAACGTTTCGCTGTGCCAAAGCTCAATAACGCGGTCAAATTCAGAAAGCCGTCGATAACAGTCGATCAAAATCAAGTTAGTCATTTCATCATCTTCCTGGTTCTCGGACTGATTCTTTATCCGCATCATTAGTTTTGGGATAAGCATGCGCCTTATTTCTGAAGCATCTTTCTGTGCTTGTGACCAATCATCACTGCACCACGCAGCTCGAAGCAGCGCATTTATTTCTTCTTCCAAATTTCCCTCTATCAGCAGATAATATTGTAATACATTCTTGCCGGCCTGCTTATCAGCTCAAGACGGTCGCACGTTAAAAACCGCTCACTATTCATTACTTGCCGGCAATGGTCCATGTCATCCATGGCCTTGGTGATTTTTCCTGCAACATATCCACAATGCGGGCACTCGTTGATCCAAGCTCCAATGTAATTATCTGGGCGAAAATCCAAATCATATGATCCGTTGGAATGGCAACTCAAAAGTTCTGTCTCAGTACTTGTTTGACCGCAATATGCGCATTTACGTTCTCTATTCATACTAAACATAATAATCTCTCTAACTTTTCGTTTGATGCCTTCTTTGCCACTGAATCAATTAACGGTTGCCTATCCTTGAAGTCTCTCTATTAAAAACGGTTAAATCGTAAAAGAGACCTTTGATACCAGCGACTATTGTTTTCGACAGGATATGGCTATATCTCAATCTCTGTTCATACAAATTTACTTATTATATCGGTGAAAAGGAAATGAGACAAGATAAAATCGCACACTTCCGCGCTTGTAGGCAAGCTGCCCGACAGCAGCTAATAGCTTCATTTTGCCCACCATGGCAACTCTGAAATATCAAATGTGTCTAAATAGCGCTGAATAATCTGCCCTTTTTCCGCTTCCGTCATGAACTCTTCAAAGTTATCAAATAGAGCATTGAACAGTTCTGCTACATCATAACTCCTTATAGCATCCATCAGCTCTTCCGCAGATCCTCTGGTGAGGGAGAGTTCCGCCAAGGCTTTGTCCAGCCTGTCGGTGAAGTCTCCGTAATCCTCTTCGTCAAAACTGAGCTCTTCAAATACATTATCTAGCTTCACAAAAAGAGTCCCACCTTTTCAGTTTTTTCTTACATCTTATCCTTATATAGGAATTATTCTAGTAAAGAGTTGAGTATTTCGCGCCAGATTGAACACCTGCGCCGCGCAGGTTGACCACTTGTTCCGGCAAGATTGACCACCTGTTCCGGGTTCGTTGACCACTCCGCGAATTATCATATTATGTTGGTGCATGTTGAAAAACATGACATCAACACTCTGCCCAGACCCGAGGTTTTTCGCATTATGTTTTCCAAGAAGAGTGATGGTATCCAAATAAAAAGAGCGACGCACAAGCATCACTCTTCTTGTAAACCCCGCGTTGTCGCTCGAGTCGGTCCTCACCGGCGCTCTATTCTCCAGTGCAGGGAAAAGTAAGTTCATGATACCAGTTGAGATTAACTGTTGTCAATGTACAACCGTGCCGGAAAGAATGACTAATCTTGGCGGAGCAGATGATCAATCTCAGCGGAACGTCTGGTCAATCTCGCCGATTTCGGTGGTTTTCTTAAGCGGATATTCAAGAGTCGAAACTCTCTATAACTATTGACCTCGTCACAATGCGACTTCAGCTCGTTGTCACGAAGTCTTCCAATTATCTTGCTGAACCAGTTCTTGCTGTTTTGGTGCATACTTCTTCTCTCAAAATCATACTTTTTCAAGCTTGCTATCTACGATTTCGTATGGTACCGCAAAATGCTCCGGATTCCTGCATGTCTGCGAAGAAGGAGCACCTTATCTAGGGGATTGCATTAACGACTAATACATGATATAATCCAACAAAATGTTAAATTATAAATATGAGTCAATTCTCTTTATACGTCAGGTGATTAATATGAAGTATTATGTCTCAGAGTATATTATCGCTCAACCATTGAATGACGCAGAAATGCTTTTGTACAGCACCTTAAGCACTTCAATTGTTACGCTTGAAAATAATGTATACGAAGCTATTTTTGAAAACCACAGATTTGATGATTTTGCCAGTGAATGCGCAGAGTTAGAGGAAATGGGGTTCCTTTACACAGGCAGCCCAAGGGCTCAATTAGATGAGCTCATAAAAATCCGCAAAGATATTGTGGAAGCAGATCATGGTATTACTGCCGTTACAATTACCCCAACGATGGAATGCAACGCCCGCTGCTTTTACTGCTTTGAGCATGGAGCGCGCATGGGCACAATGAGCGAAGAGACAGCAGATGCGGTATCAGCCTTTCTCATAAAAGAGTGCAGAGAAAAAGAATTGTATATCGCTTGGTTTGGCGGGGAACCTCTAATTGCCCCGGACATTATCTCCAGAATAAATGATGCACTGGTTAACAGTGGAATAAAAGTCGAATCAACAGTGACGACGAATGGCATCTTGATCGACAAAGAGATGATCCAACGATTTAAAGAATGGAACGTAACGCGTGTTCAAATAACTGTAGATGGTATTGGCAAAAAATACAACAACACGAAGAGATATGTTTTGCCTATAGAAGACCCATTTACCAGGATTATACACAACATCGAACTTGCTATAGCGTCTGGAATCAGCGTTCACTTACGTGTAAACTATCGAAGCACAACATACGATACTGTCAAAGAGACTATGTCGTATCTCCATGACCGGTTTGGGTCCTATGACAAACTCTATTTGTATGGCGTTCCGCTTGATTTGCCACAAATCAAAGGATATTCAGAGTTTGATGAGAACGAAGGGGACATCTTCTTGCAGGTTTTGGATGATTCTCTCCGGCGTGGTTATGAAAATGAAGAACTGAATTTCAGCGCTTTACGAGTGTCAGAGGATTACAACCCGGCACTCGGTAATCTGATGCTTGCACCTTTTCCGGCAAACTGCTTTATGGTAAATCGTGATCGCTACGTTATAGATGACACGGGAAAACTATATAAGTGCCAAAAGCATTTGGGCAAAGCTGAATTCAGCTGTGGTGATGTATTTACCGGCCCAAAGAAAAATGAAATATATGATTTTTACGTAACAGAGCAGTTCCACGACGAAGAGTGTACCAATTGCGCAATGTTGCCTATCTGTCAGGGGGGCTGCAATGCCAACCGGCTGCTTTATGGAAGCAAATTTGCGTGTCCTCCCTCAAAAAGTATCGTCAAGAAACTGGTGATGAAATACTATCATTACGTCACCGGGGAATGAAAGTATGTTGACCTAGAAAGGAGGTGTATTATTGTGAAAGTTATTTCAAAAACCAACGTAAAAAAAGCAATGAAAGAACTGCGCACGAGAGCACTTGCCTGTGAACCTCACTCTATGTGCCCAAAATGCCTGGCCGGCCGCGGCTGATCTGGAGCAAATGGGATACAGGCCACATGACCCGTGAGAAATCACGGGTTTTTTGACGCGAAGAAATGGCATAAAGAAAAAACAATTAGTTAACAAGAAGGAAGCTTGCAATAAAATGCGCCCGATTCTTTGACGCTTACGTCTTTAGGTAGAATGCATACGGCGGCATTAAACAGCAGCTATTGCGGAGCTGAACGGCAGCCCGGCGGATCTAACGGCGGGCTTAAGGTAGAAGCATTTTCCTGAGCAGACCTATTCTTAGGTCTGCTTGACAACCATTGATATCAAAGGAATTTTTGAGTCAATGGGGCACGCCAGCGCCGGCAAAGCCTTTACCATTGACGCGAAAATTCATTTGATATACCGCTGCCGCTAGGACCGCATCGGCTGCCGCCGGCCACCGCCGATTACAGTAGAACAACAGTTTCTGCAATTTGAGATCATTGCCTGAAGTGTTTTCAGCCCAGGCGACCACTCATGTCCCGTAATAATGTGATTGATAAGAGCCGTATGAACCTAGCGGTTCACGTACGGTTCCGTGAGAGCCATCGGGTGAAAGTCCCGTTGGCTACTCGACTGGGAGGACGTGGGGTGTCACCCCCTCCTACCCGATTGTGAGAATAGGCGCCGGCCTTTTTGAGTATTCAGTTTTCCAGCTTTTTTCTCAGCGCCGGGTTCCAGGGAAGTAGTGCATCCAGCTCAACAGCAGGCGGTGTTTTTCCCAACCAACGGATTTCATCCAGGATGAAACTGAGGTAGGCAAAGGGTTCCACATTGTTCGCCTTGGCTGTCTCCACCAGCGAGTACACAATTGTGCTAGCCTCAGCGCCCTTTGGCGTATCGCAGAACAGCCAGTTTTTTCGACCGACAACAAACGGTCGGATTGCGTTCTCCGCCAGATTATTGGAGATCTCCACATCACCATAGTGCAGGAAAGTATTCAGAGCCTGTTTCTGGTTGGTCGCATATTTAACTGCGTCTTCCAGCTTGCTGCCGGGCTCAGGGTCCAGCTTTTCCACCCACGCCCAATAGGCGTCAAGCACCGGCTCCGTTTGTGCCTGCCGCATCTCCTGCCTATGTTTTGGAGAGCATCCTTCATACTTGCGCTCCAAAGCAAACAGCTTATTGCAATATTCGTAGCCGATGGCTGCTTTTGAAGTGGAGCTTGTCGCTCCTCTCGGCATGGCCCTCCCGCCACTTCCGGCGCATATGCGCCCAGCAGCCGCAGCGGATCGCTTTGGGTACCTGGTCATAGCCTGCGTACCCGTCACCAACCGGCCCTCAAACTCTTTCAGAAGTGCGGCGGGATGCTTTCCGCTGCGGTCCGGCTGGTACTCGAAGTAGCGTACTTGGTGCCGCTCATACGGTCCGCTGGTATAGACCCACATCCGGCTCTCGGAGGCGTTTTCTTTTCCTTCCTCCTTGTACCTGCACCACCGTTTCGTCCGCGTGGATCACCGCTCCCTCCGTCAGACTGGCCTTCATGCGCCTGACCAGCGGCTTAAACCACTTTGCTCCCTGGATAACCCAGTTGGCCAGCATAGCGCGGGACAGCGCAATACCGTCCCTTTTCCAGATCTTCTCCTGACGGTACAGCGGAATTCCGTCCACATACTTCTGCGTCATGACATTGGCTACAGAGGAGGGAGATGCCAGCGAGTGCTTCAACAGCGGCGGAACCGTTTCTACCGTATAGAAATTTGCATAGCCAGTCTTCTCTTCACAGGTCTTGCACGCATAGGTGCGAGTGTAATATTCAATTACCTCTACCTGACGGGGGATGACGTTCAGCTCCCGTCGAACGAATTTCTCCCCGATGGGCGTCAGTTCACTTCCACAGGTGTCGCAGCGGCGCTGATCCTCGCCCAGCTCCACCACGATCTTCTTTACCGGCAAATCCTTCAACAGTTCATCCAGCGGCCGCTTCGGCTTTCGCGTATGGGCGGCCACGAGGGCTTCCTGTGTGGGTTCTGGCGCCTTCGGGTCCTGAAGCTGTTCCGCTTCGTTGAATAGACGCATCTGTTCTCCGCCCTTCAGGACATACTCCCGTTTTTCACTGGACTGCCCGAATCGCGCCTGTTGAGCCAGAAGCAGAAGCTCGTTCATACGATCCAGCTTCTTTCTCAGCCGCGCGTTTTCTTCGGTGAGTTCCTTCACGGATGCAGTGAGCTCCTGTACCGTATTCAAAAATTCCTGTATCTCTTGTTCGGGCACAAATCTCACCGCCTTTATGGCATAAATTATACCACAAAAGCGGTGAAATGTACAGCATTTTATTCTGTTTTCCCATTAAAACATGGACTTTTTCTTCACTTTTCGTATCGCCTTCGGCTGCTCGATCTGCAGCCCTTCCATCAGCCAGCGGAAGGCCTGCGCGTCGAGCTTTCGCAGCCAATAGTAGTATGTCTTTTCTGAGATTCCCCGTTGGAAACAGAACTCCCTGTTGCTCAGGCCACTCTCCTCGCATTCTCGGATGATTTCCATCCAGCTCTGAAGCCTGTATTCGTTCCGCACCGCCAGCACGTCTGCCATGTTTATCCCACCTTCTCCAGTTTTCTCGAAAAACTCACCGGCAGTTTCTCGAGTCTTTTGGAGATTTTCTCATATTTGGGAGCTTTTGGCTAGGCGGGTGATTGTTTAGCGCTTACGAAATTTACACTGTTTTAGCGATAAGCAAAAACTTCCGCAATTGCAGTGTCGTCCCATGTTTTGCCGGGAAACACATCCTCGATGGTTATTTTAATATATCTTGTGCTTACAGTTTGACTTAACTCTATGAGTGAGATATTGGGAATGTCATCAAAGTAATAATCGAACGAAGCGCCATCCGAGAACTCAAATTGTGCTTTCTTAATACGACTATTCGCATAATATGCTTCTTCTGACTCAAAAGAACCTGCCAGAATTCCAATATAAGAAATATCCGTAACTCTATCAAAGAATACCGTCAATGATTCACCGATTCCTTGGCCTTCAACATTCTCTTGCCAAGAAGTTTTGATACTACCATCGATTGCTTTGTCTGCGTAATAGTTAAGGCCTGATGCATATATCTGAGATGTTGCGCTTGCACGATAAAAAGATACTTGTTGTAACTCGGACAGATTCTTATTTGACTTTGCTCCACTTAATACCTGCGACTGGTTATAAACAGCACTTGGAAAGCTAAAATTAGGATCTGGAGAAGCTAAATATACTGGCTCCTCAGCTTTGTTATCTGTATAGTTAGAGGCTCCTCCAGAATACGGCGCAGAGCTTGGAGAGAGGTTGGATAATCCTCCAGATTTTTGGCTGTTATTACCCGACGGATATGTGTTATCGTCTCGATTTTTGAATCTATCGACAATAAGAATCCCTCCCGTAATAATAACAACACCCAGAAATACTAACATGAGAATATAGATTATTTTTCTTCTCTTTCTCTGACTTCCAGACGTAAATTCCTCGAATTCATTATTATGGCTTTCATCTTCTACAATATCGTTGATTTCGTCGGATCTTGTGTCTGAATCTTGACTTACTGCTGGTGGAGCAGCATCAGATTTTTCATGATGTTCAACCCCAGCGAGTGCCTCCACATGTTCAGTGATTACCCTCCAGTTTGCAATTGCAGGGCCGCCATTCGGGCCTCCTAACTCGCTTAACTCTTCGCTTATTCTTGTAACATTAAGGTTCAAATTGAGTAAGCTGTCAAGGAATTTTTTCTTTCCTTCCGGTGAGAGATAATCTAAATACTTATCAAGCTCAGAGTTGAAATACTCGCCTGTCACAAGTCCTGCACTGGCAAAGATGAGATTGCGTGCATACTGAAACCCTAAAGCTAAAAAAGCGAAACGAAGATGGCCTGATACATCGTGAGTTTCTGCGTATTGTTGATAAGTTTTAATAAACTTTTCAGCGTTTTCCGTATCATCATATAGTTCTTCTTCGTTTCCATCATTTATTTTATCTGCATACTTTTGAAGGAAGGTGCTTGCTTCTGCATCAGTCAAGGCCTTATCATATAATGTTGCTCGTGACAAAGCATCATATGTACCGATCTCTGGGCACATCTTTCTATAAAACGCCCTAAACCCAAGATAATCACAAATCCATAGTGCTGAGAATAATAGTCCAACAATTTGATCATCTCTCAGATACTCTAAAAGTCCATATGCTCCTTTAGGTACAACACGGTCCAAATATTCAGCTGCAAGAGACCTCGCAGCATCATTCTCAGCACAAGTGGAGATTAGAGCAGCTAAAATGATTTCTCCAAGAATACTGTCGCTTGTTTTTACATATTTTTGCAGATCAATGATTAGCTCCTTTAATGCTGCATTATAATTCTCATCAGCATGAGATGTGTATCGTCTGATGGCGTGATAAATAGGCATCTCTCCATCTGTAACCACGCGGTTTATAAAAGAGTTCTTTGTAATCAACAGGCGATTTACGAGCGCAAGGCAAATACGTGGTTCCTTTTCAGGAGAAATGTTGTTAGCAGAGAGAGAAGCCTTGATTGCGTCTTCTTGCAAGAGCACCCATTCTGTCTTTGAGCAAATCTCGAATAAATCCTTAATATGGTTAGGATCATCTTTTGGAATCGTAAACTTAGTGTATCCACCACCGCTTATGGGACGTCCATCATTTTTACTGTGAGAATTAGCGTCAGTGTGTTCTGGCGATTCTTCATTATTCATGCTACTGGTATTATCTTCTAATGCATCTTTATCCCCTTGAATCGCATTAGCATCAATATAGCTCTCTGATGAAAGCCGTGTGCCGCAAACAGGGCAAAATATATCTCCATCGCTACACAAAGTTCCACATTCAACACATTTTATCATTGGTGTCTCCTTTTTCATAAGGAATATCTCTTATTACTCAAAGGCCATTTAATATAAAGTATACCATCAAAACGAATAAGTGAAGAATCTGTTATTGCAATCAGGGCCATCTTGAATCGTAATTGTATCATCTTTTTGCCAATTATTATCCACCAGCACATCAGCAAGTGGATTAATAAGATGACTCTCTACGAGATTCCCGATACCGCGTCCGCCATTTGAAAGGTCTTGCTTGGCAATTCCAATTAGATATGACTTAAACTTGGGCTGTATCTGTAAATGCAGTCCTTTATCACGTTCAAGGTTCTGTATAACAGAATTAAGCTTCAAATCCATGATTTGTTCTACATACTCATCTCTAATGAAGTCAAAAACAACAAAGTTATCTCCGATACGATTTAACAACTCTGGACGTTGAATCGTGTATTTGAAGTAATCCTTAATTACGCCTAATAAACTCGTTTGTATCTCTTCATAACTCATATCGGGAGTAATCGTCTGGAATCGTTTGCCCGTATCAGGGTCTTGACTGACAATACCAAGATTACTGGTGAAAATAATGAGTGATTCCGAAAAATACATTGTTTCACCCGCTGAGTCTGTTATTCTTCCATCTTCAAGTATCTGAAGGAACTTATCCAGAATTGAAGGATGTGCTTTATCAATTTCATCAAATAACAGAACGCAAAACGGGTTTGACTTGATAGCGTTTGTTAATTGCCCTCCATCACTATATCCTACATATCCTGGAGGCGCGCCTAAAAGCTTTTGATCCGAATGAGGCTGCTGATATTCGCTCATATCAAACCTCGTGACAAAGCTTTCGTCACCAAATATGAATTCTGCAATTGTTTTTGCTAATTCAGTTTTTCCAGTTCCTGTAGGACCTGCAAAGAATAGGACACCTTTTGGCCTACCACTAGAACCGCCTTGAATTCCTGTCATGCCTAGGCAAGCTCTACTAAGGACACTAGCCACTTTATTTACAGCATAGTTTTGCCCTTTTACACGTTTACCTAAATACTCCTCCGCTCTTTTTACTTTTTCTCCATCAAGTTTATCCCATTGGCTTTCCGTTTCACCATATCTGAAGAGTTTGATTGCGTCCCGTATTTGATGTACAGAGAATTCTTTTTTCTTGCATAGTGTAAAAATTCCAAATAATTCAACGAGCGTCATGCCGTCCGAAAGAGCAACAAACTCTTCCTGTATGTTTTTCCGATCCTCAGCTGATAGAACTGAGGCATCTTTGAGTGTATCAAAACGAGCTTCTATAACAGAATTTCGGATTTCTTTCCCAGGCCTGGAAATTGTTAATGTACGTACATACGGATTGTTTAGATAAAACCACACCGGAATGTCATTAACTTTTTCAACTATTAAAAACAACAGATTTGTTAATGGCTTTTTCTCATACATACTTAAAGCCTGTGTTGGTTGCTTTGACGCAATCATTAGTTTTGTATAGTACTCGATTTCTTCTTCGGATAAGTTGTCCGGAGTGGTTGCAAGTGTATTTGCCAAATCAACAATTATCGCAGTGGGTCTTATACTATTTGCCATCGTTTTGCGAATAGCATTTGTTGCATCTTCAATAGTTTTGCCGTTTTTCTCATCTATTGTTGCTAAGCGATTAAATGAAGCAAGCATATCAGAGGCGTGGTTGTTATAGAATCCATCTATCCTATTGTAAAACACGATGGGATCATATCCCTTTTCCGTCAGATACCGCTGAAAAAACAGGCTTAATGCAATCGGTTCACATGTACCGTCATCCTCATAAATCCATGGCTGCAAGTCATGGATATTCCCTTCAACAATAAAAGTTGAGTAAATATCCATATATACCGTGAGGTCTTTCTGCCATTTTTCAGCTTGAATCATGACAATTACTCCTTTGTTATCAGATGAGTTTCAACATTGCAGAGCGTGATTGTTGTTTCCCCTTTAATGAGTGTTGGCAAATTCTTTTCGATTCTAGTTCCATTAACGAGGGTTCCATAACTGCTAATGTCCTCAATTAGAAGTCCAATATCTCGTCTAGGTGTGATCCTTAAATGCTTTCGGCTCACAGAAGGGTACTCCGCAAGTTCCTCACCGCCTAGCTCAGTTCTACCAATTATGCCCCCCTCGGGAGGTATATGTATTTCTTTCCCATTAGATAACAATAGTGAGTAAAAAGCTACATTTGGTGTCGCATTTTCCTCCACTTCTGTCTCTATTTGTTGAGAAGCAACATCACTTTCAATATTTGCCCTCTTTACAAGCTCCTCGACCTGAGGATCATTTTCAGGCAAAGTAGGAAAGTCGGCAATTCTGCGGCCACATTTTGGGCAAGTGTCCGGATAGCCCATACGTCGAGCAAATACTATTTTTTCTCCACAAGAACATACTTTACAAAATGCCATATTACTCCTCCAACGTCATATGTTTATCTTTTTTAGCATGTGTTCTTCGCTGAGCTTTTTTCTTTTTATTACTTTCTGATACGTCAGACTGAGTACATATACTTTCTATAGACGCTGGCTCCAAATATACACGTCTTAAGATTATTCCTTTTTTCGCTGCAAGTTCTTCAACCTTTTCATACATTGAGCAAATTTTATTAGCACTGCTTTCAATATGTCGTATCTTATCCGTTGACCCGGTTCGTGTCTCTGCAATCGGTTCAAACATTATTCCTGACCCGTCGATTCCAACAAAGACGTCGCACAAAGGTTGTCCTTCCAGTTTAAATAACTGCCCCTCGACATGATCCATAACAACGTTGTCCTTCAGGGTACAGCCAAGTTCTGTCATAATTTCCTGAAGGGCAGCGCTAATGTATTCCTCCTGCTCACGCTTTTCGAGTAATGCCGATAATCGCCGTATTTCTGATTCAATCCTATATGGTGCTTTCTCAATGGCTTCCTCGCCAGCTAGTTTGCACATAGCACAGTATCGGTAATAGTCCGACTCCAGCATTTTTTTGTCTACCTCTGAAAGTGGCCTTGCCCCCTGTAAAAAGCTCTGCACATGCATTCGTATGAGTCCGATCCGATCTTCTATATTCATTTCTTTATTGTTACGAATTCGCTCTGTTTCAGACTGTACACGACGAAACGCATCATAATCATCTTCAGTAAGCAACGTTCGTTCCCCAATTTTTGCTATTTCGTCGTTGAGAATGCTCTCTAATTTAGTCTTTTTTTGATTGCCAATTTCAAGGAGACTGCTGAAGTCCTCAACTTTTCTCCGTCCAGAACTCGAAATCGTATGTTTCTGGATATCTATCGAATTCATTTTGGATACGCTGTACCCAGATGCACCAGAGTCGTCCGCAGTAACAGTTATAATAATATTGTCACTTCTGGTTAACTGTACGCTGTTCGCGTGTTCCTCCTGAAGTTGCTCCTTCACCTGCAGAATACTATTTTCCAGATCTTTCTTCAGCTTTGCCACGCGCATTGCTTCGAGTTGCGCTGAGGTATAATAACTGCTCATGATCTGTCTTCTCCAATCTGTCTCATGAATCTCATCTCTTTTTCATATCCTAGACGGCTCATCCATGCTATAAGCTGTTTATTTTCGGTCAACGCAGAAATCTCTTCAATCTCATGACCGTACATGGCCTCCACAAGATCCCCCAAGGTTTCTACATCTGTTCCGAATATTTTGATTGTACGTCTCCCCTGAAGTTCAAAGCAGATTGTACTGATAGCGCCCATATCGTCACATCCATTGCGGATGATCATCTGTTCTAATCTGTCTACCAAAGAAGGTTCTGCGCCTTTTGCTCTCAAATAATACACTAATAGTCCCGAGCGAAGGAATTGGATAGCCGTTTCATCTTGCCCCGTTGATAGAGATTCAACATATGCGGAAATATCTGAATAAATACGTCCCTTGAAGCATATAGTGTTAGATTCCTCAAGCATTGTTAGCAGCTTGAACACCCCGACATCCAAATCTCTGCTCTGTGCCAGTGCTCGAACCGCATCCACTTTGCTTCTATCAAATTGTGAGATAAAGTCGACAAGCTCTCTTCTTTGAATCACACGTTTTGCCTGCTCCCAGTTTTCTTGTATCGCGCAAACAAGCTGGTGTAAAGAATTCACGCTTACAGTCTGATCATTGAAACGACCATATATTAAAGGCCTTTTTTCTGTTTCTCTCCTTTTTGCATAAATATTACGGCTGGACGTACGTATAAACTCGCCCTCACACCAGCGCTTTACCTGTGTATATCCCCAACGTTCTTCTTCATTTTCATTGAGCAATCCTTTAATCAGGGTCAAAAGGCGTCCATTAATTTGGCTTGGTAGAACAATACCGTTTTCCCAAGCTCTGGAAATCTCGTCCACAGACATCCCCTCAAAAAGGGAGTGTCCCAGTATCAGTCGACAAAGAACAAGGCCAAAAGAACCATAGTCATACGCTGGAGACATAGCAGCACTCCACAGCAAGGAACGAACTCGGGGTGCATACTCTGGTGTCCCACGGAAACTATCGATAAGTTTTCCGCTTGCATTTACAAATTCGCTGATCCCACAATCTCCAATTACAACGGATTCTTTGTTCTTTGAATAAAAGAGATTACTTGGTTTAATATCACAATGAACAATTTTGTTCTTGTGAAGCTCATGTAGCCCTTCATTGATTGCCGGAACTACGTTATTCTGTATGTGTAAAGAGGGCAGAGGCCCTGTTTCATCCAACGTTCCTTCAGCGTAATAGTCATAGATTTCATAATAACTGCCGTGATAGTCCCCACTATCTAATAGGTGAGCAATATTGGGGTGCCTTACATTTGTAAGGTACGTCTGCATTCGAGAAGATGGGTGCCAACCGTTATGATACAATTTAATGACAAATGACTTTCCCCATTTTTTAGCCAGATAAATATCAGCCTGTTTCCCGCTCTTCTGTAGAGCACTATGGACAATGAAGCTATCAGATATTGACTCTCCAGAAACTAGTTGTACATTGCTCGGTATTTGTGCGGAATTATAAGGTGGAATTGTCTCTGCGGCGTTGATGTTACCATTATTGCGAGGGGCTATCGTTTCTGCGGCGTTTATCACTTTTTTCACCTCACGGAATGCCAAGAGTTATAATATTTCCGTCTCTGACAATTGCCTGTAGATTTCGTTTACAGTCTTCAATATCTTCGTATTTCTCTTTGTGCTTAAAAACCCATATATTCTGATTGCTTGAGCCCCGAAGTCCATTGTCACAATGAAGATTTTGTACATATGGTCCATCAATTAATACAGAACATATCTCAAGAATCTCTCTTATATTAGGATCATTCTTCTCCACCAATTCGGCATATGTATACCCTGTAAATATTAGGATATCGTCGTTAATCACGGCCAATTCATGAACCAGCTGGTTTAATACAGATGGCTTTAGGAATGGTTCTCCTCCAGATATGGTAAAACCGTCTATACTTCCTGGAATCGTGTTGATCATTGACATGATATACTCAACAGATACTTCACGATTCACGTCATACCGTTGAAGTTCAGGGCTTATACACCCCGGGCATTGTCTAGGGCACCCAGTACTCCAAATTCCTACCCGATTACCAGGTCCTAGTGTTTTCAAGGGATAAAAAATTCGTTCTAAGCTAATTTTCATTAGGAGAACTCCGTTGAAAAATGAGATTTGCAAACATACCGATCTGCAGGAACCGATTTCCCGCAGAACACGCAATTATGCGTTGCTTTACGTCTTTCAATTTCATGTCCCATTATCCACTGATTCATAGCATTCGTCAGTTCATCTGGTGATACGCAAAAGTCCTGATTATCTGATAGTACTCTTATGCATTCCATTGGTGTTGGTATCGCTTTCCGTAATTCGGCCCTGCTTGGTGAACGAAGTGTAGTTACTACATCTTTGTGCAATAGATTAAGCGCATCTTTGGGTGAAAATGATAACAGATTTCCTGTTCCCCAGCAGTAAGGGACATCGAGTTCATCCGCTTCATAAGCTCTGATGTTAAGAAAAGCATGGGTTCCCATGGGTTCTTTGTTTAGCGCGCTGCAGAGAGTCTCAACTCTGTATGTCACCATATAGGATATAAAAAACGCTTCACCTTCAAAAAGTGCATCGCCACCTAGTCTTCTTTTTCGGATAACCCAACTGTATGAAGGCTTTTTTACACGCTGTAGCGCCGGTAAAAACTTTGTGTTAACAGCATACACAGACTCCTGAATCCCGTCAGTATCTGCCCAAGTCAATTTCTTTGCTGCTAGTAATCCATCATATAAGGCGACCATATATACACATGTGGCAGCAACTTGACGATAGGCTTCTAAATAAGCAATTCTATCTCTTTTTCTCAGGATTGTAATTGGTTCTGTGAATACGTATGGGGATTGAAGGCGGTCTAAGCAAAGACTAACCTCGTTTTGAATGGCCTCATTAACTTGCTTAATTTTTTGAAGAGATATCAGTGCTTCTGTAGGGTTTTGATAGAGTTCATCCAGTAGTTCGCGTCCCCTGTCGTATATTGAGCTTCCTATTCCTTGAAAGAATGTATAATTATTAAGAAAGGCCGTAAGCATGATGACAGAATCATCTGCTTTAACCGCATTTTCGTAATGCTTTGCAAGCCCTTTCTTATTGGCTGACTCAGTTCTCATTAGGTCAAGGAAAAAAAGTACTTTTCGCGAATCCATGTTACACCTCTTTGTTTACCCTTGCTGAAGTATTAAAGCTAACGTAATATATCGGGGATCATTTGGCGCTTTCTGCAACGCACGTGAGATATGTCCCAGCGCTTCCAGTCGTTGCGTCTCGGTACGTCTGTTTTTCAATGATAACAAAGCAAGAAGGAACTCTTTCTCAGCGCAGTCACTCATATTACTCAACTTATAAAGTGGACTGATTTCTCCGTTCGAAGTCGTGCCTATAGAAAGCTCTTTCATTGCCTCTGAATAGAGTTGCATATCGCTCCCTGGTATCTCAGCCGGTGCGACACTCTGATATACAACTGAATCCAATTTATTGCCCTTTGAGCGAAGTATCTCTTTGATAAAAAATGAATCTTCGTATTGCTCACATAGATTATATAATTCCTTAAGGAGAGCTTTTGTTTCTGAGGTGAGTTCTTTCTGATCGCTCATGAAATGCCCTTCTTTCAGCTTCGAGGAGAAGAACTATCTTCTCCTCGAAGCGTTGTTTTCTATATAGATCGATGGTTATTGACCGTGAATGTATATTCTTTGCGTAGCTCAGTTATTATCGTTTCGATTTGCTTAGTGGATTGATTAACTGAATATGCTCTCATAATACCTATACCGACTGCCACTATTCCCCAGAAAACATTATTGGTAAGCATCAAAATCAGTCCTATGGCTGAAAGAATCAAGAAGGGTCTAAAAGTTTTTATTGTTGAAGAATTTGACACAGCAGACTCAATATCTTTTTCCGTCTTATCAGCAACTTGGCAAAGTATCTGGTGCTTACTAATGATCTCCTTTTCAGCAGCATCAACCTCTTGTATCGCCTCATATGTCGTCATGATCTATTCCCTCCAATTCTCTGACTACCTCATCATAAGCTTCCGCATATCGTTCAACCCATACTTTTGCCGGAATATCATAAGGTCTGAAGTGTGTATTTTTCACATCACGGCTAACATCCATGTACACGGCTGTTTTTCCGCGTAGCGCATTGGAGTCACTTTCACCGACGAGATCATCCATAGCCTCGGCATCCAAGCCATAAGCTATTCTTTTGTCAAACAGTGACTCATATCGGCTACCGAGCATATTCTCGACGCTTCTCCGACTTTCGCTCCAAACGATGCTGTTTACGTTATTTTTTGGCCCGTAAGTCAGCACCTTCTGCAACATTTCAAGAGGACTGAGATCTCCATTTCTGTCATCTTCGTATAAACTGGGATTGCGAAGACGCTTCGCTCTATTCAAGCCAAAGAACAGTAGGAATATACGCTCTTTTGCAGGAATTATCCCTTCACTCCGGCCAATTACAATCTCATAAAGGTTTGAGATAAGTTCTTCTACGTCTCCAATCTTGGCTATTTTAATTTGCTGTGGGAACTGGTTCTCAAAGTATTCGAAATCACTATCACCGTCTGACAACTCCTCAGCGCACAAATCAACGATATAAACAAGCGCGTTTGCTTTGTCGGCAGTGGTATGCAATTCTTCGAACAGAACACTCATAGCAGAAAGCTCAAAAATGCTAAGTGCAATTTTTTCATCTTTAGAAACAACAAGAAGATTTTCGCGGTCTTTTGAGCGTATTTCTGGCATAAAAATGCTTTTTTTACCGAAGCCTTGTCCCAACAGTAGTCCATAGCCATCTTTTGATGGCGCTAGGTGATAAATCGCATTTGCCCCATTTAAAATAAGCTGGTTAAAGCAATTGTGTATATCATCTTCTGCATTTGTGAGGAGTACCCGAGTCTTAGCATCCTTGTAAAGATCTGCCACAGCGGGATCTGTGAAGTAAGTATCAAGCCGCTCCAAAAGATCAAGCCTTTCCGCCTCCGTAATATAACTGATTTGGAAGAAATTGTTTGCGGATTCCACACCAGCACCGCCGTTGTAAATTGCTGCACCTGCAGGCTGGTTCTGCAAAGTGTGTATACCTGCATTGTTAGCATCCAAGATAGATGCTGCACCATTTACAGAACCTTTTACCGCAATTCGTATCGCCATTTGGCTGAAAAAGGCACTGAGTCCAGAGCAATTACTGAAATCCTGGCAAGCAAGAATAATATGTATGCCCATTGCACGTCCCTGCATAACCAGTTTGTTTATACAAGACAGGCACTCTGCGCTGATCGAATCACTTTCTTGACTATTTCTGAAAAGTTCCTGGACTTCGTCAAAAATCAGCAATAGTTTTGGTACTTTCGGCACATCTTGAAGCCTGACATATCCGTTTATATCCGATACCCCATACCTGGTAAAGTGTTTTGTCCTAGTTTCCAACTCTGTGCAAAGTTCCTTCAGAACAGTTAAGCCAAATTCTCTTTCACTGTTAATTGCAACAACTCGCAGAGAAGGCAGCCTAAATTTCGTATATTGACTAAATTCGACTCCTTCCTTGAAGTCAAGCAGATACATCTGCACCTCATCTGGTGAATAGCTCAAGAGGGTACTCAAAATAAGTGTATGCAGAAGTGTTGATTTTCCTGCACCTGTCTGTCCGGCGATCAGAGCATGATGCTCTGTGCTACCGCCTCCTCGCCCTACCACCATTTTTACGATAGTGTTGGCGCCTTTGATACCAATCGGAACGGCTACTTCATCATGGCTACCCGTGAACCAGTTATTACTGTCGTAAATATCATCTTGAAACATGCTGCTAAAATGTTCAACTTTAAGCTGCGTGTGTTCTATTTCGCTACTGATAAACGAAAGGATCTTTTCCTTATTCATATCAACATCACGCATATCATCGAGTTGTAGAAACAATCGGGAATTCCCTACAAAATCAAGTTTCTCCCCACGAGACTTTGTTTCTATAACACTCTGACGGATTTCATCCACGAGCGTTCCGTTGCGTATTTTTAGTGTTTCTAATTCTGCCTCGTTTGCGCAGATTAGTACACACACACCAAGCGACGCGCTGTTTCTGACAATTGCATGTAAATCTTTCAATGCCGTATCGTTGAAACCAACCGGGAAATCTGTAATAGCCAGAACGCGGACAACCTCTTTTTTAAGACGGCTTTCCTTATCGCCTCCATATGCCTGAGTCATGTTTTCAAGTCGCTGACGCAACGTTCCAATTGCCACTTCGATATCTTTTTCTTTGCTCCATATTTTTGTATCGATAATCCTCGCTGAATTTGGCCCTTCTGCTAGTTTTGGAATATCCGGAAAACTGGCTCCTAACTCAAGAGGATCAATCATCGTCGCCTCAAGTTTTCCTGCAGGAAACGAGAGGAAAAGTTTAAGCAACAACGGTTGCATTAGACTTTGTACATAGACTCTCTCTGGAGGGCTATATCTAATAAGAAGTGAAATACCATCTGATAGTCTCTGTGCATATGGTATTTTTACTATGTATTCTCTATTTCCCTTTTCACCAACCTCAGCAGTTTGAAGTATTACCCCTTGGGCGACGGTGCTCTGGTCTTGATTTTGATTTTGGACAGGAAAAGCAATCCCAATATCACCGAGCATAATATACTCTGGGACTACTTCAGGGCACTCGTAGTTCTGTGCGTTAAAGCGAGATGATTTTATCTTTTGACGATATTCATGAATTGTAGTTTTATTAAAACCAGTGTATATATCCTTATTCCGATTATCACGAACGGCTTTGTAATTTGCTACGAACCGACGTTCAGTCTGTGCATCTCGCTGAATTTGTTCTTCGCGAAGACGATCTAGTTTGGCGTTACGATCTCGTTCAGCATCAGCAATCTGGCAATCTCTCAATTGCTCCAATGCCATAGTCTTTCTTTGAATCGCTCTATCAACCTGTCCCTGCACTTTTTCAAAATGTCCAATTCTTGACGTAAGAATAGACCGCACCGAATCAACGCCGTTTTGAGGAAGTTTATCCAGAAACGATTGCGTCGCAACTACAATTGTGCGCGAAGTTATCGATCGGTTCTCAGTAGCCGAAATTGCATCTGCACACTCTTTAATATAGTTCCGTTGCTTTTGTTCAAATTCGTTTCGTGCAGCAGCAGTTTCTGTATCATAGGTCTGCTGACTGCGTTCCTTTGCGCTCTGATACTCTGTCCGTACTTTTATAAGTTCTTTTAGAAATGCATCCGTGTGATCTCTCAGCGCACTCATTGCTGTAATAGCCTGTTGGTGGCCAATCTGCATATTCATCCAGTTGCTCCAAGGCTGAATGCTAAGACTTCCCCCTGTTACTTGAGGCTGCCCCGATGCCGTGACGGTCCCACGAGCAGCAGTGGATGCATCAGTGCTTTTTGACGGTCGAGATCCAGTACCCGCTGTACTGAGGGCAAGGGTAATCCCATCATTGCCATTCTGTAGCACAACAACATTTATTACATCGCCTATCTTCGCTCCTGTTTGTCTGGCGCCGCCAAACACTCTTCCAAGTATTCCTTGCTCCAGTTCAACTATCAGGTTCTCTTTATAGATGTTTACTACACGACCACTGCACAGTTGTCCACTTGTAAAACTTAATCCACTGCTGCTCATAATCCATTTCCTCCGATTGTCGTTTTTAGGTACTATTGATAATTTCGGTAAAGATTCAGCATATTGTGCCTTCAGGAATGGGATCAGCTTCCGGAATATTTCCCTCCCAAGAAATGATTGAATCGAAGCATTCTCGAATCATAAAAAGGGCGGCAAGAGGCTCATCTAAATCTCTCTCCAACGGCTGGCCGACTGGACCGACAGAACTCTCTAGTTCAAGTTCTCTGCGCATGGAAAACATCACAACAGGATCACCCTCAATGGAACCATGTCCGTTCTCCCAGTTGTATGTAATACTCTCTGTTTCACCGTCTATTACACCTGTAATTTTAAAGATGTCAATCGCTTCCTTTCATATTATAGCGAGGATTCCAAAAATCAAATCCTGAAAATCATTGTCTTTTGACAGATTAATGGTGCCTTTGTATACAGCCTCCATACCCATGCTCAGCAACTCATAACCAGAACCGCCGTAGTCTTTTCCCATATATGAACTGACGAAGTGGTCAACGCGAGTTACTTCGTCTTTGCTGTAACCGACGCCCAACTGTTTTAACTCTGAGTTTTTTGTCCTGCGTTCATAAAACTGTCGCTCAATCTCAAGTATTTCAGGATACAGACGCTCCATACGGTGTCCCATCTCATGAAACGCGCAGCTCCCCATCCGATTTTCATTCCAATTCAGTGCTATGACATCCATGCCCTTATCTCGGACAAAATAGCCACGATGAACTTTTTTCGCAATAATAGGTCTTGTATTTCCTCTTTCAACCCAATCCGTTGGAATAGCATTTCGCACAGTTTCTAGCGCCTCAATCACCTTTCCGCAACCTGTGATGCTTCCGTTTATATAGGACTGAGGTGGTGTGTTAGCTTTAGGGCCGATCGGGCGATATCGCTGTAATACCTTGCACATGATAGCTGTATAGTTGTACATGCGATGATAAACATTTTCTCTGTCTGTAAGAATCTTTCGGCGTAATTCTATTTTTTCACGTTCTTCTGATGATTTCGCGTTTCTAAACTCTTCCTTGAGGGAGCTCCACGCCTCTTTGATTTGATCCCATTCTGCATTCCGTGCTTTGACAAGGTCATCATAGTCTTTCCGTAACTTCTTCCCGTATTCTTTGATTTTTTCTTCTCCAACGGTACCGTTTCTAATTCCTTCTCGGATTCTTTCTCGATCATAGTCGTTCAGTTCATATTGAGGCGGATATTGTGCATATAATGCACGAACCTGGTCTGCAAGTTCTCCAAAGTCTGGGATTGGATGATTATTTAGATGATAGGTTCCTTCGGAGATATCCTTGTCTAGCAACTCAAGAAGATACTTCTTTTGAAAAGCCAACGCAGTCTCCATCGCTGCTCCATCGCTTATACCCCGATCGCGCAGGTTTTCTCGATAAACCTCGATCATATCCTCGATGTAACGCTTTTCCATTTCGTAGCGTACATGGTCGGACAGAACAAGCTTTTTGACTTTTACAGCTTGTGAAATTCCTTCCGCTTCCATTTTAGCGAACCTTAACGCCGTTCCATGCAATAACTGCTCTCGTGCAGCTTTGAGGCTTGCTATTATTTCTTCGACAGACCCGTTTCCATTCAGACTCGCCACGATGAAAGCATAGATTTCATCAATACTCATATTATTTTGCCCATCAGGCATGAATGTCATATCGGGTGCGGAAGATCCAGGTACATTAGTTCCTTGCGCAAACGTGGGGTTGGACGTACCTGTATTTGAATTATCAAATGGGTGCTCTGTTCCTATTAACCCCGGCGCATTGAAAGAACCACCATTTCCACTTATGGACATCGCTGTCCCGCTCAAATCAAGTGAACGGAAGCCTCCAGTCCTCCAGCCAAGATCAGTGCTTATCATGCCGTCTATCGGGATAGAATCTGCTGTTGCTTCGATCCCCATGCTTTTTAATAGGGTCACCCGTGTTTTCTCGGCTTCATTAAAGCGTTCCACCATCCCCTTGGTAAGCATAATCGCATCTGATGAAAAAGGGTTAGCATTAAGTTTCCGCAGCTTTTCAAGGTTTTCACGAGCCACCCGGTTATGTGTTTCAATTTCTCTGACATGGGTGTTTTTTTCTTCACGGATACGAGCGGCATCATTCTCTGCTGCAGTCAGTGCCCGCTGACTAGCAGCCAGCTGATTATTGGCGATACTAAGTTCAATTCTCGCCTGCTCGACATCTCCCATTGGTGTGCCGTCTTCATCTGTCTCACTTGCACGCGCAAGCTGATTTCTGGCAGCATAAACCTGTCTGGCAGCAGCTGCGACACTTGCCTGATAAGTCTGTATCCGCTGATCCGTGGCCTTTCCTTGCTCTATAAGTTCTTCTGCTTTTCTGCCGAGCTCCTTAAAGCTTTTTGCCATAGCAAAACCTCCAGGAAAGACAATTATTTAACCGAATATATTCCCCAATGTGCTTTGCAATTCTCGAATGGTCTGTTCTGATTCATTCACTGTGTCATCAGCTTCAGAGACTATTCCCTCATACTCGCTCTGGCTTTGCTCCAGTTTAGATTTGCCGGAATCGGCTGCCTCACGTCCGATTTCTGAAATTCCGCTTGCTTGCTCTATCTTGCTAATGCCGGACCGAACATTGTCAACTTCAGAATTAATTGTGTCTTTGAGTTGTTCGCCCTCTTGTTGTACCTGCTCGCCAACCGTCTCCACTCGCTCAGAAAACGCCGCATCAAAACTACCCTGATACTGTCTTGATGTATCAGATATTGCCTGAATATCCTCTACGTCTTGTAGATTAATGCTCTCTAATGTCTGCCGAATTTCAGTAGCCTGCTCAGTCATTTCAGTTCCGATGTCACTTGCTTCTTTTGCATGTTCCTGCATTTCGCGAACGCCTTCATGCCCTTTTTCCTTGAAACTACCCATCTTAATATTCTCCTATAATTAATAGTTATTTCAGCCTAGATAATGCGTCTTTCCCGTATCGATTAACAAATGTTAGTACATCCTCCCGGAGTTCTTCGGAAAGAGACATCAGCGACTGCATATCTTCACTGATATCTGTAGTTTCCTTTGCTGATGGAATTGCCTCAACAAGCAATTTATACAGTGGTATAGCCTTATCGCATATTGAAGTCTGAAGAAGCGTGATCTGCTCAATTTCTTTTTCCGGAGCATTAAAACGCAACCATCTGCCATTTTTCATACGTTCAAGTGCAAAGACCCATTCGCCGAGAGTGTTGATGATACTTATTGGTTCCCTTATTTTTGCTTTGTCTGAAATTGCATCTTTATACGAGGTCTGTAATGCAAACCACTGGTCATACTTTTCTTCTTTTTCCTGTTCTGTAACAGCTCGCTCTCCGGACTCAATCTGTTTAAACTGTCGGCTGAGAATGCGAATTGCATTGTATTGATCTCGGATGGCACTCAGCCAATTCACACAGTCATTCACCTTTTTTTCGAGATCTGTCAACCGTCGGAAGTATTTCTTGCCTATGATACAAATACTCTTAATATTTTCTTCCTGATATGTTCGACTCCCTGCAATTTGCAGCCGTAGCTCTGCATCATTTTTGGGGGTGACAAGGAGTTTTTTTCGTTCCTCGTCCCCAATTTCCCCTTGCCATTCTTCGATTCGTAATGCAAAGGGACGTTTTAGTCCTTCGTAGAAAATGAGAGCTTCTCCTGGAGCAAATGTAGACATCTGTTCAAGCTGCAGTCCGCTTGCCGCCATTGTGCTTCCCAACAGTGCTCGGTCATCAGCAGATGTAATACGCAGTCCCAGTTTCAATCCGGTATTTTTCAGTACCTCCTGTGCCATAACAGTTGGTAGTTGATCCGCTATTACAATGCCTTCTTTTAATGCACGAACCTCTGCAAGCATTTTTACCACGAAAGCTGTAGCGGCTTGTTTAGGGTCGGCGTCCGCTCCGGACTGTTCTTCAGCTTCAGGCCCGATCAAGTTGTGCGCTTCTTCTATGAAGATGACATGCCGTACTGAGCCGTTATAACGTGGTGAGGCTTTCAACGTCTCACGAATCAGCGAACAGAGCATCAGCGTCAGAAAGTTAGCAGGTCCAGTTCCCATCGACTCAAGCTCGATGACGGCTGGCACCTCAAGCCATTGCTCTGGCGTGAATGTTGATTCTGGGACATCGAAAACGTCGCCCATTTCACGTCTCAGGAGGCTGCCGATACGAACCTTAAGTGCTGACTCCAGATTGCCACGCACTTCATCGCTATATTGTGTCGTCTTTAACTCCTTTTCCAGTCTTGTATACAGCATAGACATAGTAGGTAGCGGCCGTCTGGTCGTGCCGTCCTTCATTTTTTCTTCTCCGGTATAGACATGCTCCGGTATCCAGCCAAGCTCTCTGTATACAGCCTCTATCGCCGTATCTAACAAGAACGGCATTGGCGGCTCCAGAGGAAACGCACCTTCAAAGACAGAGCAAAGCCTTCTTATATGTTCCGCAACCAGTGTACCTTTTGCCATCTCAAAGGGATTGATATGTATAGGAAAGCTCATATCAGCATTAGGTGAGAATAGATACATATCTTTCATTGCGGGGTCGTTTATTAACGCTCGATATTCCTGTTTTGCTGGTTCTAAAACCAAGAAAGGAATTCCGTGCTCCTTCCATAGTGAGGCAGTTATATGATACATTGTGTTGGTTTTGCCAGAACCAGGGACACCGGAAATAAAGGCATGTTTGGGAAGCAGTTCCAGAGGGAAGTTAACGTCATAGCCATTTTTGTCTTTTCCAAGATATAAAGCACCCTCTCGCTGTACGGATGCAGGTGCCGTCTCTTTCGCCATCTGGATGATTTCCCCGTCATACAGCGCAGGAAGGCGAAAAAATGGTGCAATTTCCTCAAGAGTAAATAAACTCGGTAAATAATTAAGGTTAATATTGCTTGTGCTTTCTTCGCATATTATGAGGCCAGGCTTTCCTTGTTTTAGCAACTTGTGTTCACGCAAATTTTCAAGCTGATTAACCACTCCATCAAGAAATGAGGAACAGATATAGTCTGAATAAAAGGTCGCAATCGTGTATTTTCCTTTTTTTAAGCTTTCAGAACCGGCGGCATCCAAAACAGAAGTTGCATCTTCCCTGCTATTTGCGAATACCATAACGTTAGCGATAAAATGAGGTGATGACTCATACTTCTCCAGCAACTTCTCATAGTTATCCAGTACATCTCTGCTGTCGTAGTCTTTGTTTCCGCTGTGGTTTTCCAGCCTTCTTCTTAGAATGCTCATGGGCTTGTGAAGGCTATCCCTGAGTTGAGTGCTTCTCTCTACCGGATATAGATCAACTCTGAACAATGCCGTCTTTTTCAGCGCCTCCATCATTTTGCACATATTGTAAAGACGCCCGTCCTCATTCATTTCCCACTCCCGCAGGACATAATAGTCGTCATCTCCGCTCTCTGCCTGGAGTAATGTTTCGGTTTTTGTGAGGAAAGCACAAGTATTAAACCGTGGCATCTCTAAACCCATATTCCCAAGCACAGATTTGATGCTACTATCTATATACTTATCTTTTGAAATTCTGATTTTTGATTGAAACTCGAAAAAATCAGACAACGGGGATGCCTCAATAAGTGCCGCAATATTTTCAGTTTCTGTTGGATTCCCTCTTGCTTGGAAATAAATCTGCAATCTATGGCCAGGCCGATCTTTTGTCCTGTCCTCTGGATAATAGTAAAGATAGTATAGGTGAAAGGAAAGGTGTGAAACGATGCCTTTGCGATTGAGTTGTCGTAAGAAAGCAATATGCTTTTCAATTACGCCATCTACTCCTCTTCCTTCAAGCGAGGCATACTTATTGAGAGTTAAATCCGGCAGTTCTCGGATGGTGTACCACAATTCAGTCATGGTGATTCTCCTCTGGCGGTTTTAAAATGCTATGGCTTACCAAAAACCCTGCCTAACTACAGTAAACAGGTAAAAATACCCCATAATATGGAAAGTATAGCATGACGCAGTGCCTCTTTCAATCATTTTTCTGCAATTTCTCACAATTTATCTCAAAAAACGGGCTATCTATCCCCCTTTCTAATTCTACTTTGTGACAATATCCCGCGGCTTCGCGCGCTGGGAGGTTTTGAGGAATATGATCCGGTGTATCCGGCACTGAGTCGCCGGCATGATAAAGGGCAAAGAATCTGGCTAAGGTACGTAATCGCTGATAAACACGGCCCAATACTCATATCCTCCTATAAACTGTATAAAGGGATTCTTTCGGGCAGCGAGAGACCATCATACTATGATCCACTTTTGTTATCTACAAATTATATCACTCTTCTTGCCGCCTGCATAGATGCATGTCTGTACTATTTCTACTTGCTCAATCATCAGGATAGCGAGGTCATGTCGATGCCTCTTGTCTCTCGATATACCGCTGTATCAATATCGCAGCATCGCTCAAGTCGTCTCCCGGGAACCAAATGTCAGCCCCATCTTCACACAAATCATCACAACACGCGGCTCGCTCCCGCAGCCCCTCAGCGCCTTTATCTGTCTGCAAGAGGAGTGTATCCAAATCTGTCCTGAGCACAATCAGATATGCAGATTTCTTTTTAACACCGAAGCGTTTTCGAACAAGTCGCGCCAATTTAGGCCTTGTTACAATGATAATGTGTTATTAACCATTAACTATTGTCATGATCTCCTCAAACGTCACCAGCAACACATCCCCATGCTCTTTCGCTCTGTCCACACAGCCCTTGGTGAAGCCGGATTTGGAGAAAAGGAAGACGTGTTTGTTTTTGTACGGGAACAGCTCACTGCGCGCGATAAGCGTCTCCAAGACGGCAAGATCAACCTTCTCCGTGGTCCACTTGCACTCGGCGAAGAGGGCAGTGTCCTTGTCCTGCTCGCCCACGATGTCGATCTCGGTTTGACACTTATGGACGGGATCGTTGCCCCACCAGCGGCCGAGGGAGGTGAACTCTACCGGGGACTTGCCGCTGAGCAGCAGCTTCCAGAGGTACTGCTTGCAAATCTCCTCGAACACCTTGCCCATATACACGGGCAGATGCGGCTCAATACGCTTGTAGACCAAGTCCGCCGCGCCGCGCGCAATCATAGAGGCGTTCTCCGGCACGAAGCGGTACCAGAAGCGGAACATATTGTCGTCAATGGAATAGATCGACTTCTTGGACGCCTTTTCGCCGTAGGGTGTCTCTTTTTGCACGATACCCAGCGTGACGAGGTTCTTGAGATAGGTGGAGCAGACGTTGGTGTCCTCGCCGACTTTGCCTGAGATCTCCGACATACGGGAGGCGCCGGTGGCAATGGCGGTGATAATCGCCGTGTAAATCGCAGGCTCCCGGACCTCCTGCTTCAAAAGGTTCGTCGGCTCCTCATAGAGGGAGGAGGTGGGGTTCAGATAGGTGTTCTTGACGTTCTCCTCGATGCTGAGGCGGTCGTTTATCTGTAGAAGGTACTGCGGTGTACCACCCACGATCCCGTAGGCAAGGGCCTTCTCCTCGGCGGAGAAGTTGCTGAAATAGCGACAGGTCTCCTCAAAGTCGAAGGGCTGCAGCTTGATCTGTGCTGTCCGTCTGCCGTATAGCGGTGCCTTGTAAGCCAGCACATGGTCCTCCATA
>Ga0310691_10000854_pt1 | contig 51911 bp, 46 predicted proteins | sample 176DNAGHGlowgp2_FD_203887 | JGI IMG/M metagenome (GOLD analysis project Ga0310691, IMG submission 203887) | Sheep rumen microbial communities from Palmerston North, Manawatu-Wanganui, New Zealand - 1766 DNA GHGlow gp2 (v2) (version 2) | ecosystem: Host-associated > Mammals > Digestive system >... | reverse complement strand
GGGGGGAAATGACTCAAATTCGCGATAAAAATCCCGCTTTCATGTCAAAAATACGATTTAGTGCGGTAAAGGGCGGATGTTGCCCTCAACCGCGCTTTGAAACGGGCTTTTATTCAGCGATTCCCTAACGCTTTTTTCATCTCGGGATGTGTGCGGGAGATAATCGTTGTTGTACAGAGCCGCTGTTAGACTGTCGGTATCGTTGATGCACTTCATATCATTGGCTGCAATATCCTGATCGTCAGCAGTCTCAATGTAGATGCATCGTTCTGCTCTGTCCACCACAATCGTATGGCTTCCCTTGTCAACTAACGTGACCGGTTGTTTGGGGGTGAATTTAAAGTACCCATCAACAATCTTCTTGTTCAGGATTTCGCAATATTCTGAACAAATTAGATCGTGAAGCGGCTGTCGTTCCTGCTCTTTCGATGCAAGCCATTCTTCAATGGATTTCTCAAAGTCTGGCGGGAACAGTTCACTGTAGAATTCACGGTGCAGTCGCAATACAGTGATAAGCATGATATAGGTAGTTTGTTTGGAAGAAGGGATTGTTTTGGGCAAATGTGTCTGGATATCAGTTAAATGGCCGCTGAATGATTTAAAAAGATCGCCTTCGTTGAACTCGCGTTCGATTTTGCGAATAAGACTCGCGTCCGAACACTTCAATGTGGACTTGATGTAAGACGGATTGTACATTGCCACGTTGTCATCCAATTCTAGCACACAGCATTTATCACGTGGGATATACCGATCTGCATAACCAGAGATTAGTGCGATAATGTGATGATTTTCGGAGCTGCTCCCCATAGCACCACAAACATCCTGAATCAGCAGATCATAACCTTTCTCCGCTTTCCTTACCTGATCCGCCGCAAAAGTGTCGATTGTAACAACTATTCCGTCATTGACTGTTTCCAGATCAAATCGTAATGGTTTGATATTGGGACCGATTGGCGATGCGTCTAAGGAAGTATAGTTGGTATTCTTGAAAAATGAAATCATCAGATGAATTGGAAATCCCGGTGGTAGTTTGACTATAAAGACATTGTTAGCATAAATTCCCTTCGTCGCAAACAGAAACAGGAAAAGACTTGTATTCCTAATGAGCAAAGCGATTAAACATTGTTTCTTTTCTTTGAATATTGGCGCAAGGAGCAGTGTCACCTCCTCCGCACTATTATCATTGTCAGCACATGGATTATGTCTGCAAATCAATCCTTTCGGTACATAATACTGAACCGGAGCTGGTATTATATAGGCTGGATTTAACTGGATCTTTTGGGTCTTACCCGAGGCGAATGTCATAAAGCCTTGCTTTTTCCAGTAATACTGAGTCGCTTGGGGATTTGGATTGTTTATGTAACTCGACAGTATAAAACAAATAAGTTTGCCAACCTCTTTTGGATCATGCATTGTTTCGCCTGCAACATGAGGAAAATATTTTGGAACCCGCTCCGGTCTGAAATCGGATAAAGGCAGTGCTGTGGTCACATCTTTGCTGTCCGCCCCTCCCGTGTAGCGGACATGAAGAATGTCAGTGTTGCCGTCCCTTTGTTTATAAAGCGTAGCCCCTCGTATTTTCATGGACAGTGTAATGCTGAACGAGTCGATTCTTCCCTTCTTGATTGCCAGCTTGATCCAGTTTGTTTTGGTTGCATCGCTGAGATACAGGGTTTGGTTCAGGCGAGAAAGAAACTCCGGACTGTGTAAAAGTTCCTCGACACTGATAAACTTTCCGGCGAGCATCTTATGGTTTTGATCGCGTACCTGTAATGAAATCCCAAGTTTCTCTACGAGCGCCCCAAATTCCAATGTTTTCTCTAGGTCTGGGTCATTCGCAGCATTCTGAGCTGACGAAAGATGACCTTGAACCTGGCTTATGTTTTGCATACTATTAGTCCTCCTGAAAAGATTTTGAGGGCGGCCTGAATGCGGTGCTAAATTTATTTTAGATTCCGAAGAACACCAAAAGGGCCCATTTTTGCCATTCTGCGGAAACAAATAATTTTTTTACCGCACTATACGCCGCTCCGAAAAATTATTCTCCTGAAACCGACGGATTCTTTCGGTTCACACCAATATGATATCATAATGCCGGTGACACGCGATGACTGTCAATGACATTTCACTATTTGTCATCGAAAGGAGAAAAACCTATGATATTTCGTGATTTTATGGAAGCCTTGTGCTATGTCAGCAATGAAGAAGTTACTGTAGCTGCAGCGCTGACACTGCTTAAAACAGCAATCGGTAAAGATACTGTTCAAACCATGTTTCCAAATAAAAAAGCTGAGGCGAACATGAAAGCATATCTGCGAAGTGATCGCAATTTGAAAAAAACGCTTGCCAAGGATATTCTTGAGAACTTTAATGCAACAAAAGATAATCGGAACAATTTGAAAGAGAGTCTTTGCGAGCAATGCTTCTGCGATAAGGAACGCATTGCAAAAACGAAGGAAGCATTCGGAAAGTATTGTCCCGATTTACAAAATATGGAAGAAACCAAGATCCTGAAAAAGAAAGGTGTCACATTGTTGTTGGATTTGTTCACAACCATGCTGAAGAAAGCAGGTAACGGATATAGAAAACAACAGAATGGTCACTCCCAACAATCCGAGACGGAACAAAATACATCTTCCGTTTCTTTACAGCAGATAGTAAACAATACACATCAGAGATTTGCAATTTCTTTTTTAAGCAGTTCATAGTTCTTCTGAAAGTTCCTAATTACTAAAGTGAGAGCCGAATAGCGAGAAGAATCAGGGTCAGTGATCTTATTCTTTTCATCGCCGATCTGACTGGCAATCTCATAAATCGCTTTGCAACTTGGATGAAGATACTGCTTGTTCGTAAGCAATTTAGACAAGTCAGCGCAATATTTATCCGATTCAGAATAAAGTCCGTTAATGGCTTTTTGCAGCGCTTTCAAATCACATTCGAGATATTCCTTCCACCGTTGTTGGGATTCATCTTTGGATACTTTTTCAAGCTGATCCTGTCTTCGGTCCATCGCTTCAGCTTTCTGTTTTATGCCTTTCAGCGTCCTGTTTATTGACTCACAGAGATTTAGTATAGCTCGTTTTTCGTCCTCCGTTATTATGCTTGATCGCACAATGCCACTCTCATTTAGTACGTCAACTTTAGTGGTATCTATTACCTGCCCCATGGCGGGGCAGGTAATAGTTCATGGTATACTATTGTAGAGACGATAGAAAGAGGAGCGGGACATTCCCAACTCCCGTATCGCATCGACCGGACGCATCTTGCCGCGTTTGACCGTAGCCATGACCTCGCGCCAGTTTTCCGGCAGCGGCGTGGGCGGACGACCGAACCGGACATTCTTCCGCTTTGCTGCTTCGATGCCCTCGCGCTGTCGGGTTCGAATTTTAAGCCGCTCAGCTTCGGCGATGCTGCCGAGAACTTCAATGAGAATGCTGTTGATCATCTCCTGCACCCAGAGCTGCTCCTCTGGAAAATCCGTGAGTGTCGTGGGCAGATCGAGAATCTTGACGCGGACTCCCATTTCCTTGAATGCTTCTAGTTCCCGCTTGACATCCGCCTTGCTGCGACTCAGGCGGTCGAGCTCCTTGATGACAAGCGTATCACCGATGCGGAGGATTTGACGTTTCAGATATTGGTACCCTTCACGCTCGGTCTCCTTGCCGGATGCCTTGTCGATGATGATGTTCGATTCCGGCACGCCCTACGCATCACCTTATCAACACTGAAAAATACCGAAATTCCACACTTTTTCAAATGCTGAATTTCACCTCAATACCTGTTTCATCGGATATAAGCACGACATCTATCATTGCTGCCGCTACATCGTGCTTTTCCTGCACCGTCAGCTTATCCCACTGCTTCATAGGTTCTTCCAAAGGCTTTGTGTCGATCGCCTTACGCTTACGGCACATAGTCTGCATTTTTTTATCAAGCTCCGACTTCTGTTCGTGCAGGGCACTCACACGCTTTTGAATGTAGTCAAAGAGTACGCTGTCCGCATCAGCGAGCTTTTCCATGAGCTTCTGTATCTCACTGTCAATGCGAATGATCTCCGTCTTGATACTCTCTGTTTCGGTGTCGGGCTTGCTGTCCTCACGCTTTGCGATTTTGAGCTGTTCAATACGCTTCTGCATTTCTTTCAGCACAGCGTCCTCGACCTGTCTCGGCTTTAACTGAATGGGCGGAGTGGGACAGCCGTTCAGCGTGAACTTGCCGTAGTCTATGAAGCGATGATACACCACACCTTTTCTGTTCGCACAGTGATTGAAGTGCATTGCATATCCGCAGCAGGCACATTTCACCATACCCACAAGCCAAGAGTTCATAGCCTTGCCGTTTGTCGGGAACTTGCTCTGGTGCGACTTCCTGTCCTGCACTCTCAGCCACGTTTCCGCAGGCACAAGCCCCTCATGGTAGGCTACCTTGACGAAATGCGTATCATCAAGCCCGGCGTGAACGAACAAGCCGTGGATACCGTCATACGCTTCAATATCGTCGAGCATTTCATAACCCTTAGATGAAAAGTAAGCATAGACCTCTTTGTCAGCCCTCACATAAAGCGGATTTTCAAGAATACGGCTCAGGTGCGATCTGTCGAGATTGGATACTCCCGATCTGGAACGAGGGGCAGGTCTTGTAGCATTGATACCGCTTTCCGTGATATGTCTGATAACATCGGTCAGAGAGTTCTCAGGGTGCTGATACAAGTCATACGCCACACGCACCGCCTCAGCATTCTCCGAAGGAACAAGCACCGAACCTGTTTTGCCGTTAATTGTTCTTCTTTCGGGAGTATAGCCGAACTGAACTTTACCGCCCTGATAAAAGCCTGTTTCCCTTGCCTTAGTCTGGAAAGCATCGGCTACACGGGCAGCGATAGTTTCACGCTCAAACTCCGCAAAGTTCAGCAGATTGTTCCTCATCATACGCCCCTCTTTTGTCTCCGTATTGAACGGCTCGGACAGGGAGTAAACGGTCACACCATAGCGGTCAAGCTCGTCTGTGATATTCAAGTATTCCCTCATATTTCTGCTGAAACGGTCATACTTCTTGACGATAATTCTGCTGATAAGCCCCTCACGGGCATCGCTCATCATCTGCATAAATGCGGGACGGTGCATCACATCTTTGCCAGACTTGCCGTCATCGCAATAGATACGATAATCGCATTCTCCCACAAATCTGATACACTCCTCCTTCTGTGCGGAAATGGACAGCGAATTGTTGCCCTTATCCTTGTCGCTGACGGATCGACGAACGTAAATTGCCGTGATACCGTCGTTTGTTTTAGTTGATTTTCTCATTGTTGACCTCCAATTGCGTTTGCAATCGGACGGTTGGTTTTACATCTATATCATAGCGCAACCGTCCGAAAATTGCAACAGCATAATCGTAACTGTAATCTTTTTCGGCAGATTGCCAGATCATTCAGTTGTTTCCTCTGTTCCGTTGCGGCGCATTGCACCGAGGAAAATATCGTACATCTTGTTGATCTTCTGCTGTCTGATATTTTCGGGAACATCATCAGGGTAAGAAACTCTCACCTTGATACCCTCATCAGATACATAGTCAACTGCCTTCTCTCTTTTCTCTACGGCAGATGTTGTATTCAAATTTTTAGTCCTTTCCGACAGCTTTCTCTTTCTCGCTGTCTGTCATTTCGAGTTTGGTTATCAGCATCATCGCATCTTTCAGCTCATGCTGAATTGTGTAAGTATCACAGTACCAGTTATCGACATACCGCTTGCAGACAGCAAGCTGAATATCCATAGGTCTGCGGCGGAGCGTACCCTCTGTCATATGCAGGAGTTTTGCGACATCAGACAGGAAATAAAGGCAGTCATCGCCCTTATGCTCCGCTATCTCCCTGCGCTGTTCGGCATACTCGTCCGAGGTGAATTTTGCAATTATTTCATCAACGGACTCCTTGTAAATGCCGTCATAGTTGAACAGCATACGCTCTTTGTCGAACCGCCCTTTGAACGGGATACCGCTTGTGGCGAAGGCAATGCTTATCTGCTGTCCCTTGTCAGAATTTATTGAAACATATTCCTTGTTGTTGCTCTCATAATCGTCACCAACAAGGAAAACATAGTCACTCATTCAAAGCCCCCTTTCCGTCAATTACTGCCTGAGTAGCTATGGGGAAAACTGCTGTGCTTGACCGCAGTATCGTCCTGCTTGTCCTCATCGTCCGTGACCGAGGAAGTATTGTCCGTATCATCATCGGACTGCTCACCCTCACGGAGCTTTTCAAGCTGCTCATGCTCACGCTCGATAGCGGAGAAAAGGTCTTTGCCACTCAGCTTGTACTTGTCGGACAGGAACATAATGTAGAGCTTATTGTACTCTGCCTTATCCTTGTCAAGCTCCTTTGTCTCGTCAGCGATAGCTTTCTCACGCTTGGCGATTTTCTTTTCGAGTTTCGCCAGCTTGTCAGCGATAGAAGTTGTAGCCATATCATCACCACCATTCTGAAATTTTAGTTGAGCTGAATTATTCAACTCCATAGTAATATTATAGCGCGCTCGGATACCAAAAGTCTATTGGCAGTGCGCAAGAAATAGAGTGCGCCATAAAACTTTTCTTATCGTGAAAATGTTATGGGGAAAATAAAAAAGCGGAACGCTTGCAACGCTCCGCATTAAGTAGATATTATTTCATTTGATTCTATTACTTTATGTTTGTAATAACCCAGTCGTGTTCTTCGTGCAAATATTCATTTCCGCAGTACGGGCAGGCTTTCACATTGCGTGCATCGAAACTTCCACCGCATGACGGACAGCTAACGGCTGAGAAAGAGAATCCAAGCTCGGTCGGATCTTTGATATGCTTTCTGATACGCATTCTGTATTTGTCAGTTTTACTTTGGATTTTTCCTTTTCTGTAATGAAGGCAATCAAGAAAAAGCGTGACTTCTACATCGCACACCATATCTTTTATTTTGCAACTGTTTATGTTGAAGTTGAATAGCTGTGCTTCAATGATGTCAGCCGCTTTTTCAGGACACTGACACTTACAGCAGGCAAGCTCTGTGGCATCCTTGCTATAAACAGCCATTCTGAACAGTGATGTGATTTTATCTCGGAAGAATTCGATTGAAAACTCAGGATCATGCCGTTTGATCTTATTCGCATAAAACAGAGTTGAGCCTGTACCTCCTCCGCCCCTCATATTCTTGCCCATAAAGAATATGACCTCAAATAGCTTTTTGGCCCCAAACAACATAGCACCGACAATACCTCCGGCAACAATGCCACCGGTGATTTCTTCTATTGCGCTGCTGTTTTGACCTGTGAACAGGACGTAAATCATTGTCAGTAAAATGCTAACCGTTATAAAGATTGCCAACTCACGCTTGTTTTTAGCAGCATTTTTGTCTCTATTATATTCCTCGTTAATGAAAAAGTTCACGACTTTCGGATATAGTTCGCTCATAAGAAATCCGGTACCACAGTATTTACATCCAGATTCGAGTTCCCCAAGCGTAGACGGCGCACCGCAGTGAGGACAGCATAACGGCATAGAAGCCCTCGGCTGGGTATCATTTTTCAAGCTCTGGAATATCGTACTCAGACCGATGTTCGCTGTATTTTTATAGATCTGAGTCTGATTGCATCCGATGTTTCTTGTCATGCACATATTTCCGTTGACACTGCTGTTTGTGAATACTCTGTCGCAGTAAGAAGCGCCATAGATATTGCCTGTGGCTGATCCCGTATTTTTGAGATTGCATTGCATATCAAGTCCGAGCGATTGCAGTTTTTGTCTTTGCAGCTCTAAGGCAAAGCGAAGATCCTGACTCGCAAGTTCGGGCATTTCCCCTCCGTTGTACCATTTCGACATCTGCCTTACAAATGTTTTATATGGCTCTGCCAAATCAGAATGTTCCGTAAAACTAAAGCCAAAAATACTCATTTGTTATTCCTCTTTTCAATATTCAAGCCAAGCGCCTGTTGTTACCTCATTATTATACCACACCGTCCCTGAATAATCAATCCCATTTCTGAGAAAATCTCCCCTCCGAAATCGCCGTCATCATCAACAGAAATACTGTGTTGAAACTATGCAAGAGGGAGAATCGTCATGAACAAACTGTAAACTTTTCGGGAAATCATGAGCATTTTTTCAAAAACGTCGGTAGTAAAGTAGAAGGGTATTTTCATGGGCAGTCGGGCAGAGCAAATATTTGAATGTAACGATAAGCATATCGACATTCAAAATCGGCTCAGGGAGAGTCGAACGGAAGGTTTCACCAGACTGCCGCCCACCCAGCATCATAACTGCGCCGAGCCCCGGTAAAATACTCTCAGAGCTGTGCGGAACAGAGAGAAAGTCGCATAGCTCCAAACACGCAGGAGCGTGAAAAATCGCCGTGAAACGGCGAAAAACAAGTGAGGGCGTGAAACGCCCGATCAATTTTCACACACAAGCACGGTATAAAGTATTACGATTATGGAAAATCGTAAACTTTATACGGCTTGTCAGGGGAAAATTCCCCTAAGGCCCCTGAGAGGTCGGCACAGCCGAACGATATACAGAAAGGAGACACAATGTCAATATTCAAAAAATCGGGCGAGGGCTTCCTTGCAAAGCTGTTCAAACATAAGCAAGTCGAAGAACTTGCGGAAGAACTTGCCCACACCTATGCGGACGAAATGCAGGAAGAATTGCAGTCCGAAAATGACGAGCCTACCACCGCCGAGGACACCGCTGCCGAGCCGATACCAATGCTCGAAGTCACCGAAACGGGTGAGGTAGATTTCACCGAACCGCCCGAAACCACCGAGGGTGAATCACCACCGCAGGACACAGCCGACAGTACCGAGCCGAGCGAGGTACGCAAGCACCTTATCACATTCCGAGTGAATGACATGGAGCTTGAAGCGATCAACCGCAGATATGCAGAAACATCGTTCAGAAGCAGGGGCGATTTTTGCAGATATTCTGCACTCACCGTGATGAATGTGGAGGAAGATACCGAGGATATAAAACAGATAGCGAGGTATATTTCCTCAATATCCAATTCGTTCAATCAGGTAGCCCATAGAATGAATAAAGGCGGCAAACTTTACGATGAAGATATTGCCGATATGAAAGCGAGGTTAGAGGAAGTTTGGCAGTTACTCGTATCCATACGATCCACACGGGAACATACGGTGCAATTGCTTATATCTGCAACCCAGACAAAACCGCAGACGGCAAATATGTTGTTAGCAACTTGTGCGTATCTACTCCATGTGGAGCATCAGAACAGTTTAGAAACATCAGGCAGACAGTCGGCACAGGACGAAGCCGAAGCGAATGCCAGCACATAATACAGAGCTTTGCCCCCGGAGAGGTCACTCCCGAACGGGCTTTGCTTATCGGGCAGGAGCTTTGCAAGGCACTTTTTAATGATGAATACCAGTATGTTTTAGCCGTCCATTGCGACCATGAGCATATCCATAATCACATCATCGTGAACAATGTGAACTTCTATACAGGACACACTTTTGAAACCGAGCATAATCAGGGCAAGATACCCGACCGAGCGTGGAGCAAACTCCGCACCATTTCGGACGAACTATGCAGGAAACACGGACTTTCTATCATCGAAAATCCGCATCTTTCAAAGGGCAAGAGCCATTGGGAATGGGAGCTTGACAAGCAGAATTTGTCGTGGAAAGAACAGCTTAAAAGAGCCATTGACGAGGTTATCAAGGTCAGTGAGGACTTTGAAGATTTCCTTGCAAAATGTGCCGATTTCGGCATATTGGTTGACTACAATCCCGACCATAAAATTGACCTGAAATTTATGCTTGCGGAGCAAAAGGAACGCAATCCGAGGGCGAAATTTACAAGAGCGAAAACGCTGGGCTACTTCTATGAGAGCCAGCAGATCAGAAGGCGTATCGAGAGTTACAAGTACCAAATGTCGCACCGCCCGACAGCGAGAATTATCCGCACCACGGCAGAGAAGTTTCAGCAGTCTCAGGGCTTGACGAATTGGGCAGACCGTGAGAATATGAAGGCGGCGAGCAAAGCACTTAACGAGATGAACGCAAGCAACTCCACCCTTGAAGAATTGGAGAGTGCAGCTCATAGGGCATTTGCTGAATTTATGGTCATGTCAACACCGCAAATAGAATTGAGCGACCGTATCCACGAATTGGAGGCGCAGATTCCTGCAATCGAGAAGTATCATGAATTTGTGGCATATCACAAGAAATATACTTCTCTGGAGGGCAAGGCGAAAACCAAGTACAAGAGCGATTTTTGTTATGAACTTGACGAGTATCACAAGGCTTACAAGAAGCTGATAGAGCTATTTCCCGACGCTCATATACCGAAACTCAGCAAGCTGAAAACGGAGCTTGAAAAAGCCCGAACAGATTATGCACAGCAGAATGCGGAGCGTAAAGCCCTGAAGAAAGAAGCGGACAGGCTTTCAAGACTTGCACAGCAGAAGCGTGACAGTCAGAGAACGCTTGCCCGATATATGCAGAACGAACAGGCTGCCAAGAGAAAGAAAGGTCAGCTTGAATAAAAATAACGGCAGGGTGTTGCCCTGCCGTTATATACCATAGTATTGCATTCATCTGCGGAAATAGATGCTGATTGCTACAAAGGCAATAAATAAGGCAACAACAAAAGAAAAAATTGCTAAAACCTTATTTTTACGCCATTCTCTAATACCTTGTGTAATCATGGCTATACCCATACCTATTTCTGCTACATAATTATTATCGACCACATTGGCTATAAACAATATGGCGTAAACAATTACAAATATAGAAACAATTATTTGCACGATTATTGAACATTTTTCGATTTTATTATACTGATTCCAATTATTAAGAATGGTTTTCATAATAACCTCCATGAAGATAGGACTTATGCTAAATATAGGAAAACTCTACAAAACTTATCTTAATTATAATTATACACCCTCATCGCCAATATGTCAATATAAAACCAAAAAAAGAAAGGAAACAACAACTATGAGCAAAATAGGTTATATTTATATCCGTGTTTCCACGGAACATCAGGAGACAGCGAGACAGCAGGAGACCATGTGCGACTATCAGGTTGACCGCATCTTCTCCGAGAAGGTTTCGGGAGCGAACACAGACCGTCCTCAGCTTAAAGCTATGCTGGACTATGTGCGTGAGGGAGATACTCTCTACATCGAAAGTATCAGCCGTTTAGGACGCTCCACGAAAGACTTACTGAACATCATCGACACCCTCACTGAAAAAGGGGTAACACTCGTCAGCCATAAGGAGAGCATCGACACCGATACTCCGTCAGGAAAGTTTATGCTCACCGTGTTCGCAGCACTCTCTCAGTTGGAGCGTGAGCAGCTCAAACAGCGGCAGCGTGAGGGCATCGAGATCGCTAAGGCGCAGGGAAAGTACACGGGACGGAAGCCTATCGAAATCGACTGGACGAGGTTTGGTCAGCTCTATGGGGAATGGAAGTCGAAGAACATCACGGGCAGAGATTTTATGCGGAGAATGGGCTTGTCGGCAAACACCTTTTACCGCCGTGTCAGGGAATATGAGATTACCCACCATATCACCGAGCATACCACAGCCTGATAGTCTGCCGAACGGATATTAAGACATCAACCTCAGCATCAATGTTATGAGAGTTTTATTCATGTTTTGTACTCCTATTCATATTTCCAAGCACAGCGGCTGTTCATCAATTATCTCATTCATAAGTCCGATGTATTTATCGCATTCAAGCACCGTCCCAAAGTGACCGTTCTTTATGTATTCCACCTTTGCTTTCGGAAACAAGTATTTTAACGAGGCTTGTTCGTCTGTCGAGAAGAAATCCTTTTCTGGGAATATCAGCAATACCTTATTTCCAAACGATGTAAAATGCTTTCTTTCACACGGGGGAAGCTTTTTAAGTCCTGCCATCATGCTTGTGATATGGATATCCTTTTCTCTGGTATAGTCTTTGAACATATATTCAAACATCTGCCTGAGATAGAGCGTATCCTGTGGTGTTTCGTCTTTAGCGTAGCTTTTAAGGCTGCGGTCTGTTACCTTACCTTTGAGCTTTTCGTAATTACAGTGCTTCATATACCAGACCAATACCGGAAGAAGCATATATTTCTTTTTGGAATTGCTGATTGTTCTTTTATCCAGTCCGGCTGTTGAGAACAGTCCAAGCCCTGTAACTATTTCGGGGTGCTTTCGGGCTATGATCTGCGCCATCAGTCCACCGAAGCTTGCACCTGCAAAGAAAGCCTTGCTGATGCCAAGCTGCTTCAGGAAAAGCATAATAGCTTCTGCGGTTTCATCGCAGGTCTTGAACTCCTGCGGATAATCGAATATCAGCGTTCTGTATGGAACCGACATCTTTTCAACGTATTTGAACCACATTTCTGAGCAGTTCATTCCGCCGTTGAGAAACACTACACAAGGTTTGCTTTCATCTCCTGCGATCACATAACGAAAAACAGCCTTGCCGACTTTTATTTGTCTGTACGTATATTTTTTTAAGAATTTTTCGATCTCGTCATGGTAGTTCATAATATCATTCCTTTACATAGTTATACAGCGTTTCAAAAATGAGGTCAACAGTGGTATCCAGTGATCCCTCAAAAAAGCTCTCACGATTCTGATAGATTGCATATACGCTTTTTATGAGATTGATGACAACACCCAAATCAAAATTTTTGCGCACTCCCGTAATATAGGGGATAATACCCTTGATACGTTCAAGATCGCCTTTGTTTTCAAAGTATGAACCGTCAGATATATGTGTTTTCAGCCATACCCAGTCGTTCAGCTTCAATCGGAGCAGAAAATTATTCTCAGGGCGGAAAAGGTCCCGATAACACTTTAAGAATTCTTCTAACGTAATATTTTCGCTGTTCATCATACGTGTAAAAAGCATACTGAATGATTTTTCTTCTATGTCATGCATCAGAGCAACAGCAAACTCCTCCTTTGATTTATAAAAATGATAGAATGTTCCGGTTGCAATGCCCGCCGCTTTTGCGATCTGAGCTACCGTCATATTCTTAAAACCGACTGAACCTGCGAGATCGCTGCCAACAGTCAACAGCTTTGCCCTGATATTCGTCTTCTGCTCATCGGTAAACCCAACCGCCATTTAATAGCAAGCTCCTTTCTGTGAATATTCTATATTAAATATTCATATGAATTATAACATATAATTATTCACAGGTCAATAGTATTCACCTATTATTCACCGTTCAATCACCAATCTATCGCTTTTTCAAGCAGCAGCTCGCCAAGGAATGCCAAAGCTTTGTACAGCCGTCCGAATCTGCGGAGCGGAAAACTAACCGTCTGAAAAGAAAAGACCTGAGAAATGCTTGTAAGCTGATCTCAGGTCTTTGTGTGTTATTCAGTTCCATTAGGGTATCCGCTGATTTCGGTGCGCGCCATAATCATAATATCAACTTATGCAGAACGGAAAGTGAGTGTGCCAATAGACTACGGGCTATTGATAAGGCAGAAATCGTTGTTGTATCCAATTATTTTATCGAAGCCCCAAGCCTGAAAGCTTCATCAGTCTTTCCTGCACCGAGAACCTCACCGAGATTTTTCCAATGCAGATTTCGCTCAAAAGTCTCATACCACCTGACAGCCTGACTGTAATCCGCACCGCCTGCTGTCATAAGGAGAACACTTTTTCTCGGAAAGCCGCTGTACCCTAAGCTGCGAAGCTGTGCATATAACCTGTCAGTGACAGTTTTCAGCGTTCCCGTAACCGTCCAGAAATACAGGGGTGAAGCAAATACCACCACATCAGCGGAGCGAAAGGGATCGTTGATCTGAGCCATATCGTCATTCTGTATGCAGGGCGGTTCTCCGTTTTTAGCAGATGAACAATGCTCACAGCCCATACAGCCCTTGATATTCATATCCTGCAACCCACCGAAACGGTTTTCAGCACAAGTCTGCCGTCCCATTTGTATTCATTAAGCCTGAAACGGAATATAGGGTATTTTATCCGCATATAGAAATATGCCGCTACGAATGATGCCGCCTGTGCTATGTCCGTAGCGATCGCCGCACCTGCAACGCCCCATTTGAACACCGCCACAAACAGCATATCAAGCCCGATGTTCAGCACTGAGGAGATCAGCAGAAAATACAGCGTTGCGGCACTGTCACCCACTGCCCGAAGTATAGCCGAAAAGATGTTATAGCCGTACTGAAATACAAGTCCTAACGCATACCACCTGAAATAAGAGAGCGTCAGGTCAAGTATGCTTTTATCCACATCAAGCAGATAGGTGTAGGCAGGACGAGCCGTCAGTATCGCAATGACAGTAGAAATGACACCTAACAGCATCAGAAAAAGAATACCCGATGATGCATTATCACGCACCGCTTTTTCATTTTCTGCGCCGTAATGCTGTGCGACTACTACACCGTTTCCTGCCGAAAAGCCCATAGCGAGGGCAAGGAACAGAAACGTAAAGCTGCCCGTTGTACCGACTGCCGAAAGCGCGTCCTCGCTGGCATATCTGCCGACGATGATCGTATCCACCGTGTTGTAGAGCTGCTGTAAAAGCGAGCCTGCAAGCACGGGCAGCGAGAATTTCAGGATATGCTTCCACGGAGTACCCTCCGTCATCGCTGCCGTCATATCACCACCACCCGAACAGGCTCTTACCGAGGTCAAGGGCTTTCAGCTCGTTCATTTCGCTGTCCGTGAGCGAAAAGTCAAGTATATCAAGATTTTCCCTCATTCGCTCGATATGCGTGGATTTCGGGATAATGACTATATCCTGCTGATAAAGAAAACGCAGTCCCACCTGCGCAGCAGTATTGCCGTACTTTTCAGCGATCCGCAGCAGCACGGGATTTCTGAAAAAGCCGTTTCTTCCGCAGGCAAGGGGCGACCACGATTCGTGAATTGTTCCTGCTTTGTCAAGCAGTTTGCGTAAACCTTTCTGCTGTCGGAAGATATGCGTTTCCACCTGATCGACTGCGGGAGTGACCGTGCAGTTGTCGCAAAGCCGTCTGAAATTGTCCTCCAAGAAATTAGCCACACCGATCGCACGGAGCTTGCCTGCCTTGTATGCGTCCTCCATTGCACGGTATATCTCCAGATAATTGCCCGTAGGCTCGTGTATCAGCAACAGGTCGATATAGTCAAGACCGATAGCTTTTAACGAGCTGTCTATTGATGTGACGGTATCCTTGTAGCCTCTGCCGCCCCACAGCTTTGTGGTGATAAAGACATCTTCTCTTGCAAGCCCCGACTTGCGTACAGCCTTGCCGACCTGTTTCTCATTGCCGTAGCACTGTGCCGTATCTATCGAGCGATACCCGACACTTAAAGCATCAGCAACGCACTTTTCCGTTATCACCGACGGTATCTGATAGACACCAAAGCCTATCCTCGGCATTTGAACGCCGCCACACAGCTTGATATATTCCATAAAAACACCTCATTTGCTCTTGCCTTTATCCTAATTATAGTGTATAATGGTCTTAATGTCAAATACGAATTTGGTTAGGAGGTCATAAGCAAATGATTATGTTAAACAATAATCTGCATATCTTCATTATAGCCGCCGAAACAGGCAGTCTTACCGAAACGGCTAAAAAGCTCTACATCTCACAGCCTGCTGTCAGTCAAGCGATAAAGAAGCTGGAGGAAGAACTGGATGTGAAGCTCTTTATCCGAAACAAGCGGAGCAGTCTTGTTCTCACCGATGTGGGCAGAGAGATACTCACGCTTGCAAATCAGATGTACGAGCTTGAAAACAGGCTGTATCAGAGGGCTTATGAAGAAAATCAGATGATGAAGGGTATCGTCCGTATCGCTGCCGTGCCTGTTGCGGCATCGCTGATACTCTCCCGTGTGATGCCTGTATTCAAGAAGCAGTTCCCCGATGTGGAGATAGAGCTTTTCGAGAGTGATCCGCTGTCGGTAAAGAATATGGTGCTTGACTACAAGGCGGACATCGGTATCAGCACCTCGCCGTATCTCGGTCTTGAACACAAGGTGCTGATGAAAGACAGAATGGTGAGCATTGACAGTGACCGCCCAAAGGCCGTCGATCTGTCAAAGGTATCAGACCTTATTCTCTGCCGTGTAGCCTATGAATCCGTGACTGAGCAGCTCAAAGGAACAAGCATCGACCTGTCCCATTCGCTTATTGTTGATGCCGCCAGCACACAGATCAATCTGATCGCAAACGGCAACGGCATAGGAGTAATCTCGGAGCTTATGCTGTCAAGCATTCCAAATTCTCTTGTGATCGGAAAGGTAAAGCCTGAGATCAATATGGAGATAAGCCTGATCGCTCACGATTTTTCACAGCTTTCCGTTGCGGCAAGAGAAATGACGGAAATGATTTTGGAAAGAGAATATTAACAAGTAAATTTAACAGAAAAAACGAATAGACTTCTGAAAAAAAAAACAGGGCTATGCCTTCCACTCACGGAGGACATGGCCCTTTCCTTATGCTATGATTATATCAGTCCTGAATCTCCTGCATCATAGTTGCGCCGTCCTTGAAGCCGACCTTGTAGGCAGCTCTCATCTCAGCGGCGGCGGTATCGCTCACGCAGTCCAGTATCTTGTGGAATATATCAATCTGTTCCTCACTCAGCGAATCCTCAAAGGGGATACAGAGCTTGTTGAAATCGTCCGAAAACTCAGCGGAGTGAATTTCACCCTGTCTGTAATTGTACATCGCATCGATCATTTGTATCTGTCCTTTCGGTTTTATAGTGTAAAACCAACCGTCCGAACATAACCAAAATAATCGTTGTAAAGGTGTTGCCTACGGCACGCCGAACCGTATCAGCGCCTCGATCTGTCGGTCTTCATTCTGCTCACGGGTAGATACCCGGGCATAACCGTAAATCCGATTGTCCATATGACCTCCAATCTGTGCCCAAAAGTGGCAGCGACTTTCGGGATGTCCCAGAAGTCAAAACCGGACTTTTTGGCACGCTATTTTCGCTGTTTTTCGGGTGTCCCATATTGTATACTTTATGAGACATGATCGCCCTGCCGATTTCAGTACCGGCAGGGCGATTACATTATAATTCTGCAAATGCCAGCTCTGCACCGTAGCTTTCCGGATCACAGAGGAAGCCTTCGATCTCATCATAGCTGTAGCCCATTTCGCGCAGATAGCGGATATCCTCCGGATCGACGCCATAGTACCCCGCCAGTTCAATCAGGATCAGATAATCCGAATCGTCAGAGCCTCCTTTGATTGAAATTGAATGCGATGCGCTGTGCATTCACTATAATAATATATATGTAGAAAATCAAAATAATAGAAAATGCCGGCACGAGACCGGCAGCAATTTGTATTACTATATTATAACCTCACCTGTTTTCGTCATTTTTGTAATACAAAATGCTACGAACGAAGTGAGTACCTGTAATTATTATAATATATTATATATTATATAAAATTATATATTTAATATATTATATACTGGAAGTGAAAGGAGTTTTCTTATGAAATCAGAAGAGGAAAAGAAAACAAGGCAACTGCGAACCAGAATGACACAAAATCAGTACAAACAGGTAAAAGAAAAAGCTGATGAACAAAATATGACTGTTAGTGCCTATGTGGTTGAAGCAGCGGTACATTCCTCGCATTACCATATGCACATTATGCTGAATTCTGTAAACCTGAAGAACGGCGGTCTGTTTCACAGCGGACCTGCTGAAATTCACGCATTTGCTGACTATGTGATGAGAATTACCGGCCAGCCGTATAAGCTAGTATTTGAGCAGAGGTAAAACTGGAATCGAAATAATCTGTGACCTATAAAACGATGAGTGCCCGGCGTTTACCGGGCACTCTGTTCATTCTTCTTATCTGGATTATTATCATATTTGCGGGTAACTACCCGTATGGGCAGTATTGCATTGTATGATAGTGAAAAATGTGTAATGAAAGCAAGTCAGTTCAATAGGTCATTAACTGCTTCTTTTGGTTTCACTTCTGATATCGTCAATCCGATATTTACCGTTTTGCGTTAATTCCTCCCACAGTTTTTTATCCTTTGTAGGTTTATACAGAAACATATATCCGCAGTATGCTGCACAAATCACAATTCCGGTAATAAGCATATCGGTTTCGTGTGATTTTACGATTCTGATAATAGAAAATAGAACCAGAGCAATCAAAATGCCGTAATGGATTGCCATATCTTTACTATCGCCATTCCAGAATCGGCTCTTATTTTGCAAATAATACTCATATCTTGCGGCTTTTCTGCATTTCTCATCCAATTCCTGAATTTGCTTCTGCAATGCAGATATCCGATCATTTTTTACCGGTTCACTTAAACTTGCATTTCGGATTGATTGTATCCTGGCTAAATAATCACCTTTAAAGTGCAGGGGAGTATTTTGATTATCCAGATTTCGCAAAGTGTCAGCCTCAGCGCGAGTTCCGGTTACGGTGCCATTCACCGTTCTGTACTGTAAATCTAAGGCTTGTAAGCGCTGATTTGCTGGTGCAAAGTAATACTATTCTCCGTTGCTTCAGCTTCAACGCTACTAAACATAGAAGCAAGTTCATCGACGTTAGTTTCTGCATTAAGCTTGAATGAATCAATGGTATTTGAAATATTCCGGACAGCATCTGCACGAAAAGAATCTCTGAGAGATTGCAATTCACTTTCCGGCAGACGAAAATACTCCGATACTTTTTGAATAAAAGCTTCCACCTCAGCAAAACTGTGCTTTTTTAATCTCGTGTATGTTTTCAATACTGAATCGACCCTGATTGCAACTGCAAAATATGTCACAGCTGAACATACTGAATCAAACTCCTCTGGAAACATATCTATGATATTAAGATAATAACTGCTGTCTACCGGATTCAGGTCGATGACTTGCTGGACTAAACTGCGCCGATTTTCTTGATCAATATCCAGTGCCACCGCATTATTCAGAATCGCAAATGCCTGATCAGCTCTTTTTTCCTTTGAAACCAACGCTGAAGAAAAACGCGGAATAATGTCCAGCATATTGTCTTTCGGAAATAATAACGGCCACAACAGAACTGCAAAATTAGAGATGCCCTCAACGAGGGCTTGTCGAATATTCGCTATCAAGGCATCATAATCGGAATCTGTCAGCCCTGACTTCGTTTCTTGTATATCACCGAGATTATTCGGATACGAACTGTCATCGCCCGAACCGTTATCGGTTGTGGATTCCGTACGAATCTCGTTTATTATAGAGGCTAGCATCGCTTTGCTCATGGCATTTCTGTAGACTGCTATTCTCAGCGCTTTGAATAGATTTAGTTTATCAACAACGCCTTCAATATAGTTATCATCGACGGTCGGACAGTTTATGCTGATCGCATCTTTAGACACTTCTCTTTGTATCTCGAGAATGTATGACGGCAGACACGAGCTACGGTATGAAATCTGTGCATTTTGCGGACGATTAAATTCCTGATAAATCTCTTTTGCAATGGCGCGGCTCGTTTGATCTTTCCTGTTGAGATTTTCTACAATATCAGAGTGTTCAGCCAGCAGATAGTTTTTTCTCCGGATCGCCCAAAATACATTTTCCTTATCCGAAATATGTATCTGACTGCCAAGAAACTCAACAGTATCCGATTTCTTATATGCATCAAAGATCTCTTTTACAGAAGGAAGGTTCGAGTAATTCCATTCTTTATAGTAATTCATTGTAAACCCTTTCCTATTTCAAAAACATATTAATTGACAGAAAACCGGGCATCATCAAAAAACAGTCTAGGCACTTCAAAAGGACAAATCACTTTCGAGCAATCAACGCGGCTGCCAGCATCTGCATCTGGGCTGACTGGCGTTTGTATAGGTGACTCCACTGCTTCTGTTCAGACATACACCGCGGGAGTTGTCAAAAAAACGGCAGGTTCTGCAAGAACCTAAATTCGCAGCAATATTCTGTGTCAACTGCTTTTTCATGTCGTATTTATTCTTCTTACCAAATAATCCCATAATTCAAACCTCACTTTCAATAGTTTTGAAGTGCCTAGAATTTGCTGAATCAGATTGATAATAATATACCTATAATATAATTAAAGAGGCTCGCTATCAATCATTCTGCATAATCATTCAGCATATTACCGATATAATTCATCTCTTTTCACATATTATACCACAATAATCGGTCTATGTCAATAGAAATTCATAAAATAATTTGGAATAATATGTGAATAAACATAGTACAATAAATAGGAAAGGCGGTGCATTCACGATGACAGAGAACGATATTCGCAATCGGCTCACACAGCTTCGGATGAAAAAAGGTGTCTCCGAATACCAGATGAGCCTCGACCTCGGTCACAGCAAGAGTTACATTCAAAGCATATCTTCCGGCAGAGCACTGCCTTCTATGAGCGAATTTCTTGTAATTTGCGACTATCTCGGTATCACACCGCAGGAGTTTTTCGCCACAGAAACCGCAAATCCGCTCCTGATCAGTGAGATCACCGAAAAGCTGCACAGCTTCACTGATGAGGATTTGCAGCTGCTCCTCGCTGTCATAAACCGCATGAACAGATAAAACGAATGCCCGCCAATCGGCGGGCATCAGTTCATTTTGTTATTTCAGATATATATAATTAAGGCGAAGCAGCAAAAACAAATGGCTGCTATCTTATGATATATCTGGGAGGACAAAGATGAAATCTATCTGTATTTGCTGCGGAAAACTCTCGCCGCCGGAGCTGCTGCACCGGGACAGCAGATACCAAATATGCGATGAATGCTACCGGAAAAGCTATACGCGCTGTGCAGCGTGTCGGGCTGTGATTCATGTTGAGGATGCATATCATTTACGCGGTCAACCCTACTGTTTTTCCTGTTATTCTGACCTGTTTCAGAGCATTCATCCGCATGACTACAAACCCGAGCCGATCTTTTACGGTGCAATCCCGCGTTTTTTCGGTGTTGAGCTGGAAATAGATGACGGCGGGCACAGCGATGATAACGCTCGTATCCTACTGGAAACTGTCAATACGAATGCAGAGTACATCTACATCAAGACAGACCTTAGTTTGCGGGATGGCTTGGAAATCGTCACGCATCCGATGACGCTGGACTACCATTTGCATCGGTTTGACTGGGAGAAACTCATGAAAACAGCGAAGCAGATAGGCTATCATGCGGACGATGCTGACACCAGCGGACTGCATATCCATGTGAACCGCAGCAGCCTCGGTCATACGCCGTCAGAGCAAGCGGAGGCTGTCAACAGAATACAGACATATATGCAGGCGCATCAAGAACAGATGCGCCTGTTTTCACGCCGTAAGCCGGAATACTGGATGAATCCGAATCATACAATGATTAATCTACAGCATCCGGATACGGTCGAGTTTCGGCTGTTTCAATCAACGCTACAAGCAGAGAGACTATTTCAAGCACTTCATACGGTTGCGCGAATCTGTGAGGAATGTGTATAATAATCATCATGTTATGCTCTATAGGCAATAGAAAACAGCACTTTCCGCAATCAAGGAAAGTGCTGTTGAAGGTAATATGCTTTTTTGAAATAGCATAACAATTCAGGCGCCTTCAATTAATTCAAAGAATACCTGCCACAGCAGGTCTTTTGAACCCTGTGCTGCCTGTATCGTCGCAATTGTCAGCAAATCGGCATTACAGCGATCAAAGAAGATCTCTCTTCCGGTGTTTCTGACAAGCAGCGTGATGAACAATCGCAGCGTTCTGCCGTTGCCTTTCCCGAAACGAGTGCAGCATATTTAGATCTCATCGTAAAGTTCAGTCAGCTCACCGATTAATCAGAAACGTTGTATTCGGGGAGCAGTTTTCCTGTGTGCCGAATATATTGTAGACAGCCATTATGATACTTCTTTCACTTTTTTCCGTGTGAACCAGTTCACACAGAGCGACTGATAACCATGAATATGCGATTGCAGCCGTCCGGATTTGCGTCCGGGCGGCTGTTCTATTTCCATCTTGCAAGTGAAATTAGAGTGTGTATTGATTGATATTGATGTTCCAATTAACTCTTGAATATTAGATGCGCAGGATAAATGTCGATATGCAAGGAAGAAAGCCGCCGCCTTGCTGACGCAAGGCAAGGTTTTCTGACGCCGCAGATCGGCATTTAGACAAGCGGATAAGTTCAAGAGTTAGTTGGAGCATCAATAATATAGCCAAAATATGATATACCATAATCTATATTTGTAAATCCATCTCAAAATATTGAAGCACTATTTGAACCATAATAACGAGAAAAATGCCCGCCAATCGGCGGGCGTTCAACATTCAGACAAACATCAAAGGGAATCAAATTCACAGGACCCGCATCCGATAGAGAGCGGTGCCTGTCTGTTTCATGAGGATTGCAGTATATTCAAATAAGGATCGGCAGCATTCATCTTCACAGCAATTGTTTGATGTCGGTCTGAGGCGGAAAGGCGTCCTCAGCAATCCTTGCACCCGCCGGAACCTCAACTGAAGTCAATGCGGTGCAGCCATAGAAGGCGCGGGATTCGATGCGGCGGAGTCCGGCAGGAAAACGGATTGTTTTCAGTGCTGTGCAGCCCCAGAACGTCTCGCTCTCAACGGCCTGAACGGCGTTCGGAATCGTAAATTCCGTCAGCGATTTGCAGCCGGAAAAAGCACCCTTGCCGATCAGATTAACCGTATCCGGGATTCGCACTTTGACAAGCTGCCGACACTCCGAAAACGCCTGTGCGCCGATTTTTGTAACACTGTCCGGCAGTACGGCGATACGCAGGGTTCGGGCGGCGAGAAATGCGTTACTGCCGATCTCTTTGATGCTGTCCGGCAGAACGACATAGCTGTTCTTGCCCTTATATTGCAGGAGTATGCCGCATTCGATTTTCAGATCGCTCAGGGGAGTGATCGGAAACTGCTTTTTTGAAAAGGGTGCCGGTGTCGGCGGCGAATCGGCAAAAATTGCTTTTGAGGTCATAAACGGTCTGTTGCAGACGGAACAGATCATCGCGGGCTGTGCCTGGTCAACGGTAATAACCGCTCCGCATAACGGGCAGAATGCGTGATTCAACATCATATAGTATTCTCCCTTCTCATTGCGGCGCGTTCGGATCATCCATGATTCTGCGCCGGTCCTGTTTGCTGCCATTATACCATATTTTTCCGGTGTTGTCAATTCAAAAAACAACTTACAGTGCCGCCCTCCGTTTTTTCTCCCCGGCAATCTCCCGATAGACTTTTTCTCTCACTCCCATTGAATTTTCCGGTATTAATACATTTATAAATCTTATTCTGATGTCTGTGCGGTCAATATGCAGAGAACTGTCAGAGAAATGAAGTGCCTGTCAAAGCGGAATAAAAAATTGAATAATGGGGGAAGGAAAACCCTTGTTTTCCTTCCCCCAAGCCCCCATCTTTCGCGCTTTTGAACAAAGAAAGGAGAGTTTCGCTCGCTGCGCAAACTGTGGGCGACCAGAGGCTCTGCCTCTGGACTTCGCAAACTTTTGAAAAAGTTTGATCAAAACTTTAATTGAACTACTAACGAAGTTTCTCGACAAGCTGAGCGCCTGCATCACGATTGATGCAGGCGCTCCCGATTATATGCGGATGTTTGTTTTCTGTCTATGCTTTCCTTATCAATCATATAAAAAGATTAAGGCAACACCGCACAGAGCCGGTGGTGCAGATGTGCCGCCAAGCCGTTAGGCGGGCTTTGTGCGGTGTTGCCTTAAAATTACGGGGGATTACTGCAATATTGTCTCAACGGCACCAACGATTACCGTTTCGGTAATAGACAGCACCCCTGCTCCATGTTATAATACTATTGAAAAATAATGCATTTTCTGATACCCGATTTTACTGCACATGACAAAATCCTTTGTCACATGATCGCCCATATAAAATGAAAGGATGAAATGATATGCCGAAACCAAACTGGAATGTTAATCTGAACGAAGATACAGCGTTTTTGCAGGATTTTTCTGCAAAAACATCGCTGATGCAGAGAAAATTTGATATTGAAGGCCTTGGGCAGAAGCTGCTGAACTCGGTGCAGACCGCGCTTTCTGCCATGCAGTCCGGCGGAGATATCACAGAGGAGCAGCGCAATCAGATGCACGAATTCAATCAGATTATCCAGGACGATGATCAGCTCAATGATGTGCTCGATACTTCAAATATTTTTGCCGTCGGCAGGACTGCATACGGCGAAAACGGTGAGGATCTCATCACCTTTGCACAGATACTGAATGGCCGTTTTGACGCCGGAATCGACGCCGAAACCCTGACAAAAAAATTAAATGCGCGGCAGATGAAGAAAAAGAATATCAATTCAGACGATGAATACATAGACCATTCGGATGATATCGGGGATGAAGCTGAAATCTCAGAGCCGCAAATATCAGAGGAGCAGCCCGAGGTTGCAGAGTCACAGATATCCGAGGAGCAGCCCGAGGTTGCAGAGCAGCAAAAGCCAGAGGAGCAGCCTGTGATTGCAGAGCAGCAAGAATCCGAGAAGGATCCCGCGCAGGAACAGCTTTTGAATCAACTCCGCGACATAACCGAGGTCATCGGAAAGGCGCAGAACAAACAACGACCTGAAATCACCAAATTCTGGAATAAGATGAAAGAACTGGCTGAACCGAAGGCAGGCGAAGACGGTCAGAAGCTGTCGCACGAGGCACTTCGGGACACCGCATTGAAAACCTTCAAAGACTTCAAAGAATATTATATCGGTCTCGCGCCCGTTTTTCGCACAGATGAAATTAGAAAAGCCGATGCAGCAATTGATTCGTTCTTCGATCAGGTCATGCCCGAGGATGAACGGGAAAAACAGCGTCTTGAAGAGCGCGAGCTTGCAAAAGAAAAAGGGAATGTAGAAGGCGCAGACCTGGCAATGCTCCAGATCGACCTGATTCTGAACAGAGAAAATGAAAGCCTTTACGCGGTAGACCGACGGAAAAATGTGACGAATCCGCAATACCGGGTTCTGCACGATGATATTGTTCGCCTGAAACAGGCTGAAAAGGCGAATACCGCAGACACCGCTGATCTCGAAACGCTCAATTACATCAAAAGCAGAGCCAAAGAATCCAAACTTGACAACATCTTTCAGGACAGAGCGCTCTCCATCCAGACAAGAGCCCTTGAGCCGATGATACAGCTTCAGTTCCAGTTCAAATCTCTGAAATATCAGATTCAGCAGGCATTTGCGGGAAAGGAAATGCCTGAGAACTGGGAAACGATATACCAAAAAGTTGATAAGCTCGCTGATATGGGACCTGATACACAAATCCAGGATTACACCAGTGCTCTGACCGGGTTTACAAAACTGACAAACACAATCAGCAGAGATACCACCAAAATCAGTCAGAGTTCACAGCTTTTATCGAGTATCAACCGCATAGACAAATCGGCAAAGAAACAATACGATCGACTCAAAAATCCCGGCATTGCAAAACATGCACTGTTTTTAGACGAAACCTCTTCACTGGCGCAGGAATATAACATTGCGATGGAGCTGGATCGCGTTATTTCGGACAAGCCGGATAACGATAAGGTTTATCAGGATCTGGATCAGAGCATGGCGGAAGCTGCGGAATGGGCTGAACAGACGCTGAACAGCAAGGCGATTACCAAGCTCAAGTCCTCCCCGCTCGCAGATAAGCTGAAAGAATCTCTGAATGCGATCAAAAATGCCGGCAGGGACGGCGTGCCGTTGGAAATTGCAAACCATATGGCAAATATTGCAATTGCTGCCGATATTCTGAACCCCACGAAGCTGGGGGAGATCAGCTCGGCTGCCGAAAATCATCATGCAAAGCTGTTTTCCTGTATCAAAATGCGCGATATGACGAAATCTGTTGCTGCAAACCGGGATATAATCGCAAAGGGCGGCGATATCTTTATCCCCGATCCGAAGGCGTATGAGGAGGAGCAGAAACGGCTCTTCGAGGAGGCAGAGAAACAGAAGGCGAGAGAGCAGGAGGAAAACAGGAAGAAGGCTGAAGAGAGAGAAGCGGCAAAGAAAAGGGAAGAAGAGGAAAAGAAAAAAGCAGAAGCGAAAGAGGCCAAAAAGAAGGAAAAAGAAAAAGCCGAAGTAGAGGAAGCAAAAAGAAGACTTCAAAGGATTGCAAAAGGCAGTACGGTTCGGCGCAATCAGCTTTTGAACTGCTTTGGACCGGAAGGGACGATCCGGAGTTCAGATGATCCGAATACTTACTTCACGCCGGAATCTGCCAATCAGTACAACAACACCAAGCTCCCTGTGCCGGATGACATGACAGAGGAAATGGTCGCTTTGATCGCGCTGGCACACGCAACGGATTCCAGAAAATATGATTTCAACCAGAAGATGACCGGATCCGGCAGCCCGATTGACAAATTTGATTATGCATCATGGAATCGCTTCTATCTTTACAGCACCATCATTCCGGGAGATTCCCGTTCGCGTCAGTTCTCTGATATAATGGCGGATTCCCGGAGTGAGACAAAGAAAACGCTGGAAGACTATATGAAAACAGGCGACCCGACCCAGCTCCGCGGCGTGATGCAAAACTTCGCAGATCTGATTAAGGAAAAAATGTCCAGTACGGCGACCGATTCCGCGTTAGATTCCAATACAAAACAGTATTTCAAGATCTTCCGCGAAATGAATGAAAAACTTCCGCAGCTTCAGATCGAGAATATGTTTACAAAGCAGGAATGGGCAATGGTTCAGTCCCTCGACGAGCGGATCAAGGGCGGCGACGCCTACAATGAAAATGCTGCCAAAATCGTGGAGGAACTGCCGGAACCGGGCAGCGAACGCCGCAAAGAGCTTGCTTTTGAACTGCTGCTGAATGCCGCTGTTATGAATGCACAAAAAGGCATCAAGCACAAGGATTTCTCCGATTATCAAAATGAAATCTTCACCAGAATCGGAGCACAGCTCAGCCCGCCGCATACTGCCGAACAGCTGAATAATCATTTGCAGAAAGTGATTCTTTCGGTAGACAACAGTGACCTGAAAGCCAAACAATTCTACCACAAACTCAATGACCAGCCTTATACCGAACTGGAAACGCAGATTCTTCCCTTAGAGTCCTTTACGCCGGCACAGACAATCCTCACGGAAAAGGACGGTAAAGAAACACTCCGTCAAAAATACAGCGAAGCAATCAGGAATTCCGAACTCTACCAGAATCTCGTCAATGAAAAAGAGCCGAAAAAGATTATAGGTCTGATCAAGAAGGCGCAGTATACCAATTTCCCGGAGTTTAAGGATGTCAAGCTCGACGACACAAAAGCAAGGGAGCTCAATTCCGACCACACGAACAGCCAGCGTGTCATTGAACAGTGGGAAACGAATGTCCAGTCTGCTATGGCGTTCCATATCGGTCCGCGTAAAATGGATAAGGCAATTTCAGGGCTGAATCACCGCACCTTCAATATATTCACGAAAGAATCGCAGGAGCTGAAAACACTGCGCGAAAAGGCTGCGGCGCTCCGCGACATCCTGGTCAGCAAAGCATCGCAGGAGGATAAGGTCTCGCATATGGCAATGACCGATCCGAAGGTGCGGAAATGCGCATTGGAGGCATATCAGGCAAGCGTCGCCTATCAGGCTGCAAAGCGCCGCAATGCCGGCTATGCGGAGGATGACGCGACATTCCGTCCGAGAACGCCCGACGGCAGAGAGCATTTTGACTGCGCAATCGAGATTGAGAATTATACCAAGCAGTTCGTCAAAGACGACAGCATGGAAAAAATCATGAACGATATGGCGAAAGAGGCGGAGACTGCCGAGCGTGAAACAGAAAAAAAGCGCCTCGAAGAAGCACGGAAAGCTGAGGTCAACAAAACCTTTGACAGTGATTCCCTGACCGACAGTGCGGTTCAGTCTGCTGTGAATGATCTTCGCGCAGCCGCCGAAAAGGACGAATACAAGAATAAAACAGCAGAAGAAAAGAAAGAAGCAATCAGCCAGAATCTTGCAAAGGTGATTGCCGCCCGCACCGTCGCCATAACGCACGAGCAGCGCGGAAAAGATGCAAAGATTGATTCAGAGGAGCTTGCAGAGGCGATTCTCAAAACGAAGAATGAAGTTCAGAAGCGGGATGATTTCAAAATGATGATGAAAACAAACTCCGCAGATGAGCTGGTGAAAGCAGCATCGACAAAATCCGGCAGCCCGCTGATGGCGAAGCTGGTCACTGCCGCAATGAGAGTTGACGAAATGGAACAGCGCAAGCAGACACTCAAGCCTCCGAAGAAAGACTCGCAGCTCAACCTGAACCGGAACAAGGCACCCAAATAAGAACCGTTCTCAGCCTGCAAGTGAATATGAGGAATGCCGGCTGACGAAAATTTTGCATAAAATGCGCATAAAATTGTGCCGCATTCCGAATCACGCAACAGCACTTGACAAAACTTTCACAATGTGATATAATACAGACAGAACAGCAAAGGGGCTGCGGAGAATCAAAACTCCGCAGCCGTTTTGTTTTTCCAAAGCGCTTTGAAAATCCAAATGGAAGGCACAATGGGGTGCATGATGCTGAAAACTCAGCTCATGCGCCCTTTTTCGTTTTTCTGAAAAGGAGAGATTTCGATGACAAAAGACTTGATACAGGCGGTTGACAGTGAGGTCTTTGCGATCTGGTTTTTGATCGGCGCCGCGCTCGTATTCTTCATGCAGGCTGGCTTTGCAATGGTCGAAACCGGCTTCACCCGCGCTAAAAATGCCGCGAATATCATCATGAAAAACCTCATGGATTTCTGCATCGGCACGCCGATGTTCATTCTGATCGGCTTCGGGCTGTTCATGGGCGAAGATCTCTGCGGTCTGATCGGCAAGCCGGGATTCGATGTGTTTACCGCATACGAAAACTTCGACTGGTCGAACTTTGTGTTCAATCTGGTGTTCTGCGCGACCGCTGCGACGATCGTTTCCGGCGCAATGGCGGAGCGCTGCAAGTTCCTCTCGTACTGCATCTACTCCGGTGTCATCAGTGCGCTGGTCTATCCGATTGAAGCACACTGGATCTGGGGCGGCGGCTGGCTCTCGCAGCTCGGCTTCCATGATTTTGCCGGTTCCTGCGCGATCCACATGGTCGGCGGCATTTCCGCACTGATCGGCGCAAAAATCCTCGGACCGCGTATCGGCAAATTCTCGAAGAAATCGGACGGCAGCATTCAGCCGAATGCAATCCCCGGTCACAACCTGACACTCGGCGCCCTCGGATGTTTCATTCTCTGGTTCGGATGGTACGGCTTTAACGGTGCCGCCTGCACGAGCACCGGTCAGCTTGCATCGGTGTTTGTCACGACAACGGTCGCACCGGCAATTGCAACCGTCACCTGTATGATCTTTACATGGATTAAGTACGGCAAGCCCGATGTCTCGATGTGTCTGAATGCTTCGCTCGCAGGTCTCGTCGGCATCACGGCGGGCTGCGATGTCATGGATGTTGCCGGCGCTTCGGTTGTCGGCATTGTCTCCGGACTGCTTGTCTGCTTCGGTGTATGGCTTCTCGATTATGTGCTGCACATTGACGATCCGGTCGGCGCAGTCGCGGTTCACATGATGAACGGCATCTGGGGCACGGTTGCGGTCGGTCTGTTCGCAACGACATCTGTTCCCGGCAATGACAGCTTTTCCGGCTTGTTCTACGGCGGCGGATTTGATTTGCTCGGAAAGCAGCTCCTCGGATTTGTTTCGGTCGCTGCATGGACGGCGGTCATGATGACGGTTGTATTTCAGGTTATCAAGCATACGATCGGTCTGCGTGCCTCGGAGCAGGAGGAAATCCTCGGCATGGATGCAGCAGAACACGGTCTTGTCAGCTCCTACGCAGATTTTGCGCCTGCACTGAGTGAAGCGGCAATGGCGGGTTATCCCGGGCACGGCGAACTGATTGAAGCCAAGCCTATACCGGTTGTCAGCACGGCAGCAGCGGCACCGGATGCATCGCACCCGAAGATGACAAAGGTTGCGGTGGTGTTCAATCAGGAAAAGCTGCATCATTTCATTCATGCGATGGAGCGCATCGGCATCACCGGCGTAACCGTCACGAATGTCATGGGCTGCGGCATCCAGAAATCCAATCACTATTACCGCGGCGCGAAAATGAGCGCGACGCTGCATCCGAAGATCAAAGCAGAGATTGTTGTCTGCAAGGTTCCGGTCGAGACCGTGATCAAAACGGCACGCGAGGTGCTGTATACCGGTCAGGTCGGCGACGGAAAGATCTTCACATATCCGGTGGAACAGGTCGTCAAGGTGCGTACCGGCTCTGTGGACTATGACGCCCTCCAGAACGAAGAACTGCCGGAATCTGATTAAACCTACTCCTACATCTCATTTCCTTACAAAGCGATGAGAGCACGGTCTTATGACTGTGCTCTTGTCGTTTCTGCTGTATTCCTTTCCGGCTCATGCACATTGCCGCAAGCACGCCTAAAAGAAAAGAACCCGTCCGTGCTCACACAGACGGGTATAAAAAGGGGGGAGGAAGAAGTTCCGCCCGCTGTATTACTGAATTAGGGTGTGTTGACACTATAATAATGTGCAGATTTTTGAGCAGAATTTCTGCGCAGACAAGGAGAGAAAACGCAGGCGGGCTGTCGCCCGACAAGTTTTTTCGACGCAGTATGCGTAAAATTCTGCCAAAAAGATGCATTTTAGGCTTAGTGTCAACACGCCCTACAACGAATCTGAACTTCTTTGCTGTTATCATACCACAGCACTTCGCACATTTCAATGACCGATTCTCTCATTTTCATGCACGATTCTTTCCCGGGGAATGCCGGTTCCCGATTTTGAAAGAAAATGTCATAAGAATGCGCGTATTTGTAATTGCAGAATCAAAATGATCCGCTTATAATAAAATCATGAGCAAATTCATGCTCTGATTTCATAAAGGCAACACCGCACAAAGCCCGCCTGACGGCTTGGCGGCGCATCTGCTTGCATCTTTTCCGTCATCTTGCACAGAAATTCCTTGTTGGGCGACAGCCCAGCGGCGTCATTTCTATACAATCTGACGAAAAATCTGACTGCGCATCTGCACCACCAGCTCTGTGCGGTGTTGCCTAAAGGGAAGAACAGGGGGATCCATATGATTCAAAGAACAAAGAGAATGGCAGCGTGGGCTGCGGCGCTTACAATCTGTGCAACATCAGCAGTACCTATGCGGGCATCGGCGGCATACGGCGCCGGCGGAAACGGCACCGCGATCATGGAGTACCTTGACCGCGGCATCTATGCGGTCAAATCCGGAAACGGTATGTTTGTGAGCTGGCGATGGAATGCAAACGATGCCGACAATGCAGAATTCCGGCTCTATCGCGACGGGAATCTGATCTACACGAGCAAGGCGGGCTCCGGTGCTGCCAGCTATCAGGACAACGGCGGCAATGCGGGCTCGAAATACCGCGTCGATACGGTCGTAAACGGTGCGGTCGTCAGTTCGGAGGAATGCAAATTCAAATCCGGTGCAAATTATTATGACATCCCGCTCAATTATCCCGGCGGACGCTATACGCCCAATGACTGCTGTCTGGGCGATGTGGACGGAGACGGTCAGTATGAGATCTTTCTCAAATGGGACGGCGCTTCGGCAGATAATTCACAGTCCGGTCAGACGGATAATGTCTTGATTGACTGTCTGACGCTGGAGGGCAAAACGCTCTGGCGCATTGATCTGGGTGTGAATATCCGCGCCGGTCAGCATTACACGCAGATGTGCGTCGCGGATTTTGACTGTGACGGCAAGGCAGAGCTCATCACCAAGACCGCAGACGGCACCAAAGACGGAAAAGGCAGGGTCATCGGCGACGGCTCAAAGAATTACCGCAACGCCGGCGGCTATATTCTCTCCGGCTCCGAATTCATGACGCTTTTTGACGGCCAGACAGGCGAGGCGCTCGACACAATCGACTTTCCCGTTCCGCGCGGAGTCGTTTCAAAGGCGACATGGGGTGACGCTTACGGCAACCGTGTTGACCGCTTCAACAGCGGCATTGCCTATCTGGACGGCGTGCATCCGTCTGCAATTTACAACCGCGGATATTACACGAGAATGACGATCTCCGCACTCGATGTCGTAAACAAGAAACTGAAAGTACGCTGGATCTTCGATACCAACAAAGACTACAAGAATTATGCCGGAAACGGCAACCATAACCTCATGGTCGGCGATGTGGACAACGACGGGCGGCAGGAAATCTGCATGGGCGACTGCATCATTGATGACAACGGCAAGGGGCTGTGGTGTTCCGGAAAGGGTCACGGCGATGCGATGCATCTGGGTGACCTTGTCCCCGACCGGCCGGGTCTGGAACTATGGCAGTGCCACGAGCACGGTCCGACATACGGCGTCACGCTCTTTGACGCGGCAAACGGGCAGGTCATTTTCCACAAAGACGGCGACAAGGACACCGGCAGATGCTGCGCGGATAATGTCTGGGCAGGCAACAAGGGCGGCGAATTCTGGGGCGCAAGACCCGCGAGTACCGTCATGAACAGCAAGGGCGAGAAAATCTCAGGCAAGAGTCTTTCGATGAACTTCCTGATCTACTGGGACGGCGACCTCGAACGTGAGATGCTCTCCGGCACCGGCATTACAAAGATGAAGGACGCCAACACGATCCAGCAGATTTTCACAGCTTCCGGCTGCGAATCCAACAACAGCACCAAGGCGGTTCCCTGCATGACTGCCGACCTGTTCGGCGACTGGCGGGAGGAACTGATTATGCGGACAAGCGACAACCGGAAGCTGCGCATCTGGTGCAGCACAGCGCCGACCAATGTCCGCCTGACCACGCTGATGCACGATATGCAGTACCGCGCACAGAGCTGCTGCGAACAGTCCTCGTACAATCAGCCGCCGCATACGAGCTATTATCTCGGCTCCGATGCGCCGCTGCCCGCACGTCCGAAGGTCGTCATCAACGGCGAAGCAGTCAATCCGCCGGAGCCCGTCAAGTATACTGACGGCAAATTCATCACGGGTCTGACCGTCAGTGATACGGCAAATGCAGCAAACTGGTCGGTCGTGACGCAGCCGAAGCAGAAAGGCAGTGAAGTATTCGGCGACAGAGCATTCAAATTTACCAGTATGCCGGATACGCTGAACGGCGCCGAGTGGATTCAGACTGCCTGTGATTCCAAGAAATTCTCAGGCGAGGAAGCAGCATTCAAGGCAGGCGCGGATATTTCCGCATTTATTGCACTGGATACCCGTGTCACTGTTCCCGCGTGGCTCGGCACATGGGAAAAGACCGCTGACACGATCACGGATGACGGCAATCCGCAGGTGACCTATCAGCTCTACAAAAAAGATTTTACCGCCGGAGAAACTGTTAAGCTCGGCGAGGTCAATCAGTCAACCTGCGTGAATTATGCAGTCGCAGTCACGGCGAAGCAGGCAGCGCCTGTAATCGGGGATATCAACGCAGACGGCGTGTGCGATAAAGCAGACCTTGTCATGATGCGCGACTATCTGCTGACAATCGGCACACTCACACCGGAGCAGGGCGCGATTGCCGATATGAACAAAGACGGAACAATCAACGGAATTGATCTCACACTTCTGAAGCAAATTCTCTTAAGGTAACACTGCACAAAGCCTGCCTGACGGCTTGGCAGCGCACGGGAAACCTCATTAGAATAAAAATTGAAGTTTCGCTCAAGCCTTTTCAAAGGCTTGCGGGGTCAAGGGGCGGCGCCCCTTGCCGCTCGTCGCAACGAGCGGAAGTCTCTTATTTACGTTAAAAAGCGCTAAAGATGGGGGCTTGGGGGAAGGAAAACAAGAGTTTTCCTTCCCCCATTATTCAATCTTTCATTCCGCTTCGACAGGCACTTCATTTCGCTGAAATGACTTTCTCGACAAACTGAGCCGCCCTGTATGAAACAGGGCGGCTTTGGTATATTCAATCAGTTCATGCAGACCATTGAGAAATCGGAGATATAATAGGTTCCGACGCCCTTGTCCAGTCCGATCAGGAATTTGACATTGTTATCGGTCTGGCTCATGGTCACGGTATCTGTGAAGGTCTGTGCCTGCGGGGTAAAGGTGTGCTCCTTCCAGAGATAGCTCGTGTAATCGTTGCCGCCCTCCTGGAACATAACGTAGGTATTGATTGTGGTGCTGGTGCGGACGGTATAGGTCATCTTGTAGGTTTTGCCCGCCTCAAGCTCGACGGAGCCGCTTGATACCTGCGCATACTGTCCGGTGCGCGTGACATTGACCGTGATGCTGCCGTCATCCTCATAGGCGATTGTGCCGGCGCCGTCATTCATCCAGATGCTCCAGCCGTACTGGTCGATCATATCGGTATCATTTTGCCAGTTGTCGGAGATGCCGTAGAGCAGATTGAGATGATGCAGCGCATAAGCATACCGCTTATTGAAGAAGTTGCGGACAATTTTGACATTGCTGAGGAAGTCGGCGCCGACGCCGAACCGCTTGAATGTATCGGTAACAGCACGGTTCAGCGTGTTTGCATAGCCGTCCAGCAAAGTGTTGATCTTTGTATTGTCAAAGGTTTCCTTGTAAATCTTCGTGCAGTTGTCATAGAACTGCGATTTGAATTCGCTGTTGTTCATCAGCCTGAAGAACAGCGAGGAAAGGCTCTTGATTGTGTTCGACCGGTCCATATACTTGAAATAGTTGCGGGTCAGTCCGCTCTGCCCGTCATAGCCGGTCGAATACTCGGTATCGTAGAGCAGGAAGCGCCATTTTCCGTCTGCATAAGGATTCGTGCTGTCGATTTCATCGGCGCGCCAGATCATCCAGTTGTTGTTATTCAGCAGGCAGTCCCAGTTGACGATATAGCTCTGGAATGCGACGAAATCCATCAGCCCCTGTACGTCGATCGTGTCGCAGACGCGCTTATAATTCGCGGCATTGCTCATATCGGCGGACATTGCCCAGTTAAAGAACTGCTCGAATGCTTTGTAGGTGGATTCCAGACCGTCGTATTCCTTGCCGACCTTGACCGTTGTCACATTGTCGGAATCGACATGATAATGCGATTCGATGTAATTGTCATCGAGCTTTTCCTGCATGGAATAGTAGCCCCAGAATTCGCCGTCGAGGAATACAATATAGTCATATTTTGCCTGCGTTCCGAGCTGAAGACCGGATGCGAGCGACTGATTCAGGTCATCGCGGAAGCGGGCATTGTCATAGGCATTGCCGCCGTTTCGCAGCGTGACTTTCTTGTATTCCTTGATTTTTGTGCCCTCGTTATCGACAGCCTTGCCCTCGAAGAAATCATACTGCATCTTATTGCTGCCGTACTCGGCGCGGGCATAGAATGTCATGCTCTTTTGCGGGAATGCGGTGGTCCAGTTGCCGGAGATGCGAACGCCGACGTCGCCGGTATATTTCAATTTGCCCTGCTCAAACACCTGAATATTGCACGGGCGCTCCCATTCTTTGCCTTCACTGTTATAGTTTGTGGGATTGTCGCAGCTTCCAACGTCGAGATTCGGATCGAATGCGCCGCTGTTTTTCCACTGATAATACTGGTCGCCGACCATGTAGATGCCTTTTGCATTGTCGAAGAAGTTTGCGCTGTCCGTCGAGATGGAGAGCACCTTCATATCGGTGTAGTACGGCGCGGTTTTACCGACGAAGTAATTATTCGTAGCAACGCTGCTGTAATTGCCGGAAGCATCCCGGCTGACGGCGCGGACGACGATGCCCTTGTCAATTTTATAATCGGGCGCTTTATAGGGGCGCAGTGAAATGTCCTCAATTGCGGCGAGCTTGTTTGCTTCATTGGTATTGTCGTAGATGCGGATTTCGCCGCTGTACTGCTTTGCGGTAGATGAGGTGCGCGGGTCGGAACCGTCGAGCGTGTAGTAGACGGTGTTGCCTGCGGGTGCGGAGAGGGAAAGTCCGAATGCCGCATCATAGAAGCCGCCCTCTGCCGAGAATTCCGGCTTTTCCACGCGATAGATCACTTCGGCGGCGTCATTGGATTTGCCCGGTGTCGGATTCAGCAGCGCGAAATCGGAGGAACCGTTCGCAAATCTGCCGTAGGTGACGTCGGTGTCGAGCGCGGGCAGCGGAACCTTGTCAATATCGCTGCCGTCCGGGGCAGTCAGGTAGATTGTCTCGCCGGTCGCGCTGATTTTGAATGCAGCATGAAGCTCGCCGGAGACTGCATCGGTGTCATCGCAGAAGATGATGAGATATGCGCCCGGTTTGAGCGATGAACCGGCTGGAAATGTGAACTTAAACCGGTTTTTCGCGCCGTCCGAGACGCCGACGCCGCTCAGGTCGATTGCGGCTTCACCGGCATTGAACAGTTCGATCCAGTCCGGACTGGTGCCGTTCTCTGCCTTGAGTGAGGTTTTGTTTGTCGAGCAGACCTCATTGATGACAAGCCCCGCATATCCGCTTTCCGGTTTCGCGAGCAGTGTGCGCTTCAGAATCGTGAGATCAATTGCATTCACAGTGCTGTCCGCATTCAGATCGGCGTCGGTGATGCTGCCCTTGCCGGTCAGGAGCCAGCTTTGGAGCGCAGCAGCATCGTCGGCACTGACAGTGCCGTCCGCGTTGACATCACCGCTCAGGGCGGCGGCAGCCGGCAGCGTTTGCATCGGAAGTGCGGGCACTGTGCTGAGCATTGTCATGCACGCTGCCGCACCTGCCAGAATCCTTCTTTTCATAATAAACCCCTCTTACATTTTTTTCGGTTTTCCGGCATTCGGTACAATGCCCTGTCTTTATTGTAACGGTTATGGTTTTCACTTTCAATGATATATTCTACAAGAAATATGAACAATTCTACAAATTTGCCGGGACAGGTCATTTCCCGCAGGCAAATCGGACAGCGTCCGCAATATCATGATAAAAAATAGCACAAAAGCGGTTATTTTGCGTACTTTCGTGCTGTATTTCGGTTAATTCGCGTCTGCATTCAGGTTCTCTGCTGACTGCTGCATGAGCCATGCAAATGCCTTTGCGGTCCGCAGATCCGGCTCTTTGAAATGATTGCCGCTGTTCCATTCCAGTGTGCAGCGGAGCCCCTGCTCCCGGAGCAGCTTGTAATCGTCGCGGATGCAGTCGCCGACTGTTGCCATGACCGGATTTCGTGTTTTTTCCTCGCGGTCGCCGAGGCTGAGATACACCATGCCCGTGCGAATCGGATTTTCCCGCATATACGCAGAAAAACCGGAAAACCAGACCGATGGTGATGCTGCTGCGATGCCGGTGAACCGGTCAGTCCGGTAGGCTGCCCAGAGCGCGAACAGTCCCGCCAGGGAGTAGCCGCCGAGAAAGCAGGTTTTGCTTTGGCCTTCACAGTGCTTCAGGATTGTCGCGAGCGTATCGGCGGCGCCGCTGCCGAACGGCTCATTCCCGAACACCGCCGGTGCCTGCCACGGCGAAAGCTCCTGATTCCAGTTTTCAATTTTTACGGCAATCAACTGAAAACTGTGCCCGGTCATCTGTTTTATCATGCGGATTTCACTGTCAATCACTGCAAGATCGTGGTCATCGACCGGCTGAATGAGCAGGGTATCCGATGCGCTCCCGAATTCAATGACATTCATGAGGATTCCTTTCCCTCCGCGGGAATGATGCCGGTTCCGGCAGGAATCTGCTGCGTGATGCAGTGTATGTTGCCGCCGCCGAGCAGAATCACTCTTGCGGGAACCGGCACGATTTCCCTGTCCGGGATGCAGCCGTGCAGGATCTCATATGCCCTTGCATCATCCTCAGCATAAATCCCGCCGAACTGCGGAACCAATACGCAGTCATTGCCGAAATAAAAATTGACATAGGAAGCCGCAAGACGCTCGCCGGGTTCACGGGTATCCTCGCCGGGCGCGAAGGAATAGCCCTTGCATTCGGCTTCTGTCACGCAGACCGGCATATGCGGCACCGGCAGCTTTGTGATGTGCAGGCGGCGCCCTTTTGCGTCGGTTTCGTTCGATAATACGTCATAATCGGCACGCGACATCGCATACTGCGGGTCATCGGGATTCTCGCACCACGCGAGCACAACCTCTCCCGGTGCGGTGAATGCGCAGATATTGTCGATGTGTTCATTGGTCTCATCGTTGTAGATGCCGAACGGAATCCAGATGACCTTTTCCGCACCGAGATAATTGCAGAGTGTCTCCGTGATCTGCTCCTTTGTCATCTGCGGATTGCGCCCCTTGCTGAGCAGGCAGGCTTCCGTGACGAGCACTGTGCCCTCGCCGTCGCAGTGGATTGCGCCGCCCTCAAGCACAAACGGCGCAGCATGACAGCAGGGAACTCCGAGCGCGGTACAGATTGCGTCTGCCGCGGCATTGTCCTTTTCATAGTCGGGATAGAGCCCGTCGAAATCGCCGCCCCACGCATTGAACGCCCATGAGATGCCGCGCAGACTGCCCGCTGCATTTCGGACGAAGGTCGGCGCGATATCCCGCGCCCATGCGTCATCGGTGTCGATGTGCAGCAGCCTGACCGCAGGCGGGAGCAGCCGCTGTGCAATTGCGGCAGTGCGGTCATTGACGAGCATATAGACCTGCTCGCACTGTGAGAGCCGCGCCGCGATTGCGGAGAAAGCTGCCTGTGCTGCCGAGGGGTCGGTGCCCCATGAACCGGGGCGCTCCGGGAAAACAAGTATGGTGCCGTGATGCGGGGAGAACTCCGCGGGCATCGAAAATCCGTCTGTTTTCGGTGAAATCATAGTTCACGCTCTCTTTTCGTTTATTGATGCTTTCCATAGCCCAACGGTGAATACAACCATAACCGCAGCACAGAATATTGCCGCAAATATAAAGGCAAAGGCTTTCAGACCGAAGTGAGCCGTTTTGACCTGATACCGATTGTTTGCATCTCGGTAAACCGTGAGGGTAACGGTATGATCCGGACTGTAAGAGGTTTCATTCTCATAGGAATATCTGACGCCCTGCACTTCATACTGATAGGTGTTCTGATAATAGGTTCCGCCTGTATCCGGATCAGGATCATGATATTTTTGAGACTGAACCAGTGTTGCGGTAACCTTCCGGACATCATCGGAATTTTTATAATCCAGTTCGCCCTGGATCAATTCGACGCTCATTTTGATAAAAAATGCTGCAATAATTACACAGGAGATTATAATCAGCGGGATGAGAACCCCTCTGTATATCAGCCGTTTCGCGGATTGCGGGAACCGTTGTTCCGGTCTGATGCTCATGATAATCTCCCCTTAAAGTCCTGATATCCGAACTGCCGGAGGATCTCGCAGCTTCCGTCTTCGTGCTGTATCGCGATTGCCGGCAGCGGCATTCCGTTGAATGTGTTGTTTTTCACCATTGAATAGATTGCCATATCACCGAATGTCAGGCGGTCGCCGATCCGGATTTCACGGTCAAAGCTGTAATCCCCGATCACATCTCCCGCAAGGCAGGTGCGCGAGGCGAGGCGGTATTCGCAGGGCTTTTCGCCCCATTCTCCCGCGCCGATCAGCGGCGGGCGGTAGGGCATTTCCAGCACATCCGGCATATGACAGGCAGCCGAAGCATCGAGAATCAGAATCCTGATGCCGTTCTCCACAATATCCATGACAGTCGTATCGAGCCAGCCGGCATTCAGCGCGATTGCCTCACCCGGTTCGAGATAGACCTCGACACCGTATTGCTCCCGAATCCGCAGAATGAGCGTTTTCAGCGCATTGACGTCATAATCATCTCTTGTGATATGATGTCCGCCGCCGAGGTTCAGCCACTTCATCTGCGGGAGGAATTCGCCGAATTTCTCCTCAAACGCGGCAAAGGTAGTGATGAGGTCATCGGCATTCTGCTCGCAGAGCGTGTGAAAATGCAGCCCCTCGACGCCGCCCAGCAGATCGGGGCGGAAGTTTGCGCGGGTGACGCCGAGCCGCGAGCCCGGTGCGCAGGGGTCATAGATCGCGTGCCCCTCCTGTGTCGAGCATTCCGGATTGACCCGGATCCCGACGCTGACGCCGGCATTTTCCCACGCAGCCCGGTGATGTTCAAGCTGCCGGAAGGAATTGAAGCTGATGTGGTCGCAGAGCTTGACGAGCTGCTGAAACTCGTCATCGGTGAACGCAGGCGCAAATACATGGGTTTCGCCGCCGAATTCCTCATGCCCGAGCTTCGCTTCATAGAGCCCGCTTGCCGTTGTGCCGCTCAGATACTTTGCAATTGTCGGGTATACGGCAAAGCACGAAAACGCCTTCTGCGCGAGCAAAATATGTGCGCCGGTCTCCGTCTCGACCTGATGCAAAAGCTCCAGATTGCTCCGGAGCTTTGCTTCATCTACGATATAGCACGGAGTCGGCAGATCCTGCCGCCGCATCATTCCACCGTCTGCGGGTTTTCATCGACAACCCACGGCAGACCCCATTTATTCAGCATATCCATGAACGGATCCGGGTCGAACTCTTCAATTGTGCGGGCGCCCGGATTGCGCCATGTGCCGTTTGCGACAAGTGCCGCACCGATCATTGCCGGAACACCGGTTGTATAGGAAATCGCCTGAGAGCCGAGCTCCTTGTAGCATTCCTGATGATCGCAGACATTGTAAATATAGATTGTTTTCTCCTTGCCGTCCTTGATGCCGGTAAAGATGCAGCCGATATTCGTTTTGCCGACGGTGCGCGGCCCGAGCGATGCCGGATCCGGCAGCAGCGCCTTCAGGAACTGAATCGGGACGATTTCGGTGCCGTTGAAATTGATTGGCGTTGTCGAGAGCATACCGACATTTTCGAGACACTTCATATGGGTGAGGTAGCTCTGACCGAAGGTCATGAAGAATCGGATGCGCTTGACATTCGGGATATTTTTCGCAAGCGATTCGATTTCCTCATGGTGCAGCAGATACATATCCTTCTGTCCGACCTGCGGGAAATCGTATACGCGCTTAATCTCCATCGGTTTTGTCTCAACCCAGTGTCCGTTTTCCCAGTAAGAACCGTTTGCGGAAACCTCGCGGAGATTGATCTCCGGATTGAAATTCGTCGCGAACGGATAGCCGTGATCGCCGCCGTTGCAGTCAAGAATGTCGATATAGTGAATCTCATCGAAGTAGTGCTTTAAGGCATATGCGGTAAAGACCGAGGTGACGCCGGGATCGAATCCCGAGCCGCAGAGCGCGGTCAGCCCTGCCTTTTCAAACTGCTCCTGATAAGCCCACTGCCACGAATAATCGAAATATGCGGTAAAGCCGAGCTCCTTGCAGCGCTTTTCATAGATTGCGCGCCATGCAGGATCGTCGGTGTCTTCCGGTTCATAGTTCGCCGTGTCAATGTAGTGTACGCCGCCCTCAAGACAAGCCTGCATAATGGTCAGATCCTGATAGGGGAGTGCAAGATTCAGAACGGCATCGGGCTTGTACGCCTGAATCAGCGCAAGAACGGCATCCTTGTTATCTGCATCGAGTGCCGCCGTTGTGATGACGGTTTTTGTCTTGCCCTCTGCTTCAATTTTCGCTTTCAGTGCATCGCACTTTGATACTGTACGGCTTGCGATACAGATTTCGGTGAAAACCGCATCATTCTGGCAGCATTTCTGAATGGCGACGGATGCAACACCGCCGCAGCCGATAATTAAAACTCTGCTCATGATTGTGTACCTCCTGTATGTTTCCGCTTAGCGGATTGTGTTCTGTTCAGTCAAAACCGGTTTATTCCGGAATCGGCGTCAGGCTGATCTGCACCACATAGCAGACCTTGCCGCCTGACACAAAGCATAAATCGGCAGAAGCAGATTCGCTGTTCCGAACGGACTGGCTTTGGGAAGAAGTGCTGTCGGATACGGCGCTGCTGTGATTCTTTTCGCTGCATCCGACGAGCATTGCCGCTGCTGTCGTGCGATGCTGAAATCTGCGGTTATTTCTTCCGTTCCTCGGCGTCCTCCATGAGATCCTCGACATACTTTGGCAGCATGAAAGCGCCGGTGTGAAGATTTGTAGTGTAATACCATGTCTGAATGCCGCGCTTTTTCCAGCGTTTCGCATCGAAATCGCGCAGCGGGTGATATTTTTTCGAGGCAAATCCGAAGAGCCAGTAGCCTGCCGGACAGGTCGGGATATGCGCCTGATATACGCGGCAGATCGGGAACACGCGGTAAGCCTTTTTGTGCATCGCCTGGCAAGCGCCCTCGTCCTCGTCATAGAACGGGCTGCCGTGCTGATAGACCATGATGCCGTCATCTTTCAGCGCTTTGTAGCAGAGCCCGTAAAATTCCTTTGTGAAGAGCCCCGCCGTGTGCCCGAAGGGGTCAGTCGCATCATTGATGATGAGATCATATTCACCGTGACGGGTGCGCAGCGCGCGCAGACCGTCCTGATTGTAGATTGTCACGCGGGGGTCATCGAGCCCCTTTGCATTATCGGGGAAGTATTCGCGGCAGACCTCGACAAAGAGCTCGTCCGGCTCCACGACGTCGATTGTTTTGATCTCCTCGTAATGCGAGAGCTCTCTCGCAACGCCGCCGTCTCCGCCGCCGATGACCAGCACGGATTTGACATTCGGATGCACCGCCATCGGAACGTGTACGATCATCTCGTCGTAGATGAACTCATCCTTTTCTGAGAAGATGACGCTGCCGTTTGAGACAAGAAAGCGCCCGAATTCCGCGGAATCAAAGACGTCGATGCGCTGGAAATCGCTCTGTCCGCTGTAAAGCTGCTTTTCGCACCGGATTGACGCCTTGACATTATCCGTATGCATTTCGGAAAACCAGAATTCCATATCTGTCCTCCTTTATTTTTGTTCAATTCTCTTTTGCCGCAGCAGTGCGATCAGTTCCTCGCGGCTGCCCTCAGAGTAGCCGTCGTCCTGAATGCACATATAGATCTGCTGCTTTTTTTCGCCGCTGAACCGGATCACGACCGAATGCTCCCGCGGATAGAAGCAAACAGCTTTCTCATAGGGAAAGCGGTTGTTGAATTCCGCGCCGTCAAAGGCATGATATGCGGCGATGCCGTTTTCGTCGCAGGTATAGGTGCGCGGCGCAAACAACGATTTATATTTCATCGAAGTGCGGCGCGAGGTTCGTCTGATAAAGAGTGTGCGGTGCAGCACCAGAACGCCAAAGATCAGAAAGGCTGCCGCAAGCATCATGTCTGATAAAGAACGGTCGTGATACCGGAGCTGCGAATAGCCGATCAGACCCGCAGCGGTCAGCCAGAGCAGGCCGAGCAGAACCGCGATGATTCGGAGGGCTATGATTCGCGGCTGCTTCCGAATCAGCGCATTGATAAAATCGACGTCCATTTCCGTGAGTGCAGAACGGTTGACGATCATGCGCTTCCTCCTTATCTCAGCACATTGAGGTGCTCAATCGCGGGATCCTCAGTTCCCTGCATCGAGCAGCCCTTCTCCTTTGCATAGCGGATATAGTTGATGATATCGTCAGTGATGATTTCACCGGGCGCCAGAATCGGGATGCCGGGCGGGTAGCACATTACAAATTCCGAGCAGATTCTGCCGCTTGTCTGCTCCAGCGGGAGCATTTCCTTGTCGGCATAGAACGCCTCCTGCGGCGTCGCGACGACTTTCGGCGGGATATACTCCTGTGAGAGCATACCGGTTGTGTCACAGGAATAGAGGCGTTTGATATCGGCAAGTGCGCCGACGAGCCGTTCAATGTCCTGCATCCGGTCGCCGATGGAGATATATGCGAGAATATTGCCGATATCGCCGAATTCGATCTGAATATCGTACTCATCGCGCAGCAGGTCATAGACCTCGATGCCGGCAAGTCCGATATCGCGGGTATAAACCGAGAGCTTTGTCACATCGTAGCCCATGCAGCTTGTGCCGTTGCAGAGCTCCGAGCTGTAAGCGTAGTAGCCACCGATTTCATTGATCTCGCTGCGGGCATATTCCGCGATGCGTATGACCTTTGCGAAGGATTCGCTGCCGCGGAGCGCAAGGTTCCGGCGGGAGATATCGAGGCTGGAAATCAGCAGATAGGATGCGCTTGTGGTCTGAGTGAGATTGATAATCTGCCGCACATAGCCCTCATTGACGCCGTGATTGAGCAGCAGCAGCGAGCTCTGTGTCAGGCTTCCGCCGGATTTGTGCATCGAAACCGCTGCCATATCCGCACCCGCAGCCATTGCAGAGACGGGCAGGTCATCGTTGAAATAGAAATGTGTGCCGTGTGCTTCGTCGGCGAGCACCATCATGCCGTGCTCATGCGCGAGCTTCACGATGCCGCGGATATCGGAGCAGATGCCGTAATATGTGGGGTTATTGACCAGCACGGCGACGGCATCGGGGTTTTCGTTGATTGCACTCTCAACCTGCGAGAGCTCCATGCCGAGGGAGATGCCGATGCGCGGCTCGACATCCGGATTGACATAGACGGGAATCGCGCCGCAGAGCACCAGTGCATTGATGACGCTTTTGTGGACATTGCGCGGCACGATGAGCTTCTGTCCGGCTTTGCAGGCTGAGAGAATCATGCTCTGCACCGCAGAAGTTGTGCCCCCGACCATAAAGAAGGCGTGTGCGGCACCGAAGGCGTCCGCAGCGAGATTTTCCGCTTCCAATATAACAGAAACCGGATGACAGAGATTGTCAAGCGGCTTCATGGAATTCACATCAATGCCGACGCACTGCTCGCCGAGCAGCCGCACCAGCTCCGGATTGCCCCTTCCGCGCTTATGACCGGGGACATCAAATGGCACAACGCGCTGCCGGCGCAGGCGTTCGAGCGCTTCATAGACCGGCGCTCTTTTTTGCTTTTCCAGATCCATAGTTTTCTTTTTACCCGTTCCCTTTAGAGATTCGTAACCGCGGGCGAGTTTTGCGTCACGGGACCCGCGAAAATGTCAAGAAAAACAGAAAAAAGCATTCTGCACGAAGCCATCGTACCAAGGCGGCGCAGAGCCGCGGCGAGAGAATGATGATCCGAATGCAGACTGCCTTTCCAATACGAATTTATTATACCATATTCATGCCCCGCTGTCAAGAGATCATACAAAGAATTCTGCTAAAGGGGGTTGCATTTCCGTATAAAATATTCTATAATAAAAAGAAAAACCGTCCAGAGAAAGAAGGACGGTTTCACAAGAGAGAGAGGGTTCCGGAGCCGGAAAAGAGAGGGGTTTCCGGATCCGTTTTTCGAGTTCTTTTGTATTATATCACATTTTGTCCGAATTATCAAGAAAGTCACATAAAATTCTATATATATTATAAATAAAGGTATATACTTTTGTGCAAAGTGATGAATTTTAGAAAAGCATGAGGAAACAGAACTGCCCGGACGTACTCATATTGAAAGCAGCTTTCAGGCAGAGGAATGGAGATCTGATATGGAGCATGGAGCAGAGCGCTACCGCCGTTACCTCGCAGGGGATGAATCGGCATTCTCCGAGATTATTTCGGAGTACCGCGGGCCGATTACATTCTTTATACAGCGATATGTTCACGATCTGTGCGCTGCGGAGGATATCGCCGCAGATGTGTTCATGGATCTGGTCGTACACCGGCACCGGTACCGGGAGGGTACTTCATTTCGTACTTATCTGTTTATTTTGGCGCGCAGCCGCTCGCTGGATTACCTGCGCAAGGTTAAGCGGCGGAATGCTGTCCCGCTGGAGGACGCTGAGGCGTGGCTGACGGATGAGCACGATCTTGAGGAGGAGATGCTGCGCAGTGAGCGTGCCAGAATGCTGCACGCGGCAATCGCGCAGCTCCAGCCGGAGCAGCAGATCGCAGTGCATCTGGTGTATTTTGAAGAGCGCTCCTACGCAGATACCGCACGGATTATGAAAAAGAGTATCAAGCAGGTTGACAATCTGCTGTACCGTGCGAAGAATGCGCTTCGGAGCATCATCGGAGAGGACGGTGAGCGCAGCATATGAGAAAAACAAATGAAGAATTCATGGCAGAGGTCATGATGCGCAGTGCCGTTTATCGGAGGCACAGAAAGCAAAAGCTGACGGCAGCCGCCGGAATGCTCTGCATGCTGCTCGCAGTCGGCATCGGCACAGTGTTTTATCTGCGCAGCGAAAACGGAGAGAACCTGCGGAACAACAGAGACGCATACAATTTAACAGGTGAATATGCCGATCATGAAGCAGATGCGGTATCCTCAGCAGCGGAAGAGTCCTACGCAGCAGAAGCATCGTCACTGTCGGATTCCGAAGCAGATTCGGCAGCACCGGCTGATTCCCGCTGTGAGCCGGCAGATGAGCCGCAGGAATCTCTGGACAGCACCCCGAGTAACAGGTTTCCCGTTACCGACAATTCCGGAAAAATCACAGGCTATTTTATGGAAATGCCGGATTCCGAACTGTTTGCATATTACGGCATAAACGGGATGCCGGGCTACCTCAGCGGAACTGCTGAGGATGCGGACGGCACAGAGAAAACGCATTACTACCGGCTGGTCGAAACGGAGAAAGCGGGCTTCCCGCACGGATTGACCTTTCCGGATGAAGAATCCGGCACGATCATCGGCGACGCGAACACATGGATGTACCGCGAGGATGAGACCTGCAATCTGCTCTTTGTCACAATTTCGGAACGCAGCATCCCGGAGGACTATTCGGCAGTTCCGGAATCTGTGCTGCATCGGTGCCTGCTGACAGCCGGAGAGCTCTATATCCTGATCGAAAGTGATATCGCGGACGAAAACATCATTGACGGAGGCTGTGCAAAGGAACTGTACTATTATTTCACTTCAGAATATCCTGAATGAAAAAGGAGGACACGATTATGAAAATGAACAGAATCAGAAATACGGCGCTGCTGCTGGCATCACTTGTATGCCTGCCGCTGTCATCCTGCGGAAAGGGCAGCGCAGAAAAAACTGCGGCTGCCGTGGATCTGACCGGTGAACTTCAGCCGCAGACCGTGAACGGTACGGACGCCGATGAAGCCTTCTGCGCAGGGCAGACCGCCTTTGCGCTGAAGCTGATGCAGCAGACCGTTGCGCAGGAAGGCGATGGGAATGTGCTGATTTCACCGTATTCGGTGATGCAGGCGCTCGCAATGACGGCGAACGGCGCGAACGGAGAAACCCTTTCGCAGATGGAGCAGGTGCTCGGCGGGCAGCCGATCGGCGAGCTGAACCGGTATCTGTATACACAGCGCATGGCACAGCCGGAGGAAACATACTGCAAGCTCGTCAATGCCAATTCCATCTGGATCAAGGACAAGGACGATGCGATTGCGGTCGAGCCGGTTTTTCTGCAAACCAACACGGATTATTACGGTGCAGGCACATTTAAGGAGCCGTTTGATGAGACCACGGTGAAGCGCATCAACCAGTGGTGCAGCGATCATACTGACAAGATGATTCCGGCTCTTCTGGACAGGATTGATGAATCCACTGTCATGTACCTGATTAACGCGGTGCTCTTTAATGCAAAATGGGAAGACTGTTATAAAGCAGATCCGCAGGATCATGATTTTACCGCACAGAACGGTGATGTGCAGACCGCGCAGATGATGTATTCGGACGAGAGCCGGTATCTTGAGGACGACCACGCAACGGGCTTCGTCAAAATGTATGCGGGCGGCAAATATGCTTTTGCGGCACTGATGCCGGAGCAGGGGATGTCCCTCCGGGATTACATTGCCGGACTGACGCCGGAAAGCCTGCGGAATACGCTTCAGAACTGGCAGTCTCATATGGTGAAAGCGGGTCTGCCGAAGTTTTCGTATGATTTCAGCACCGTGATGAACCATTCACTTTCCGAAATGGGAATGCCGCTGGCGTTCAGCGATTCTGCGGATTTCAGCCGTATGGGCAAAACCCAGACAAATGCCCTGTTTATCGGCAGTGTGCTGCATAAGACGCGTATCGAGGTCGATGTCAACGGCACGAGAGCGGCTGCGGTTACGGCTGTCGCAATGGACAGTTGTGCAGCCATGATGGAAGAAGAGCCGAAGGTTGTTGTGCTCGACCGCCCGTTCCTTTATATGATTCTCGACACGGAGACGAATCTGCCGGTGTTCATCGGCACGCTGACAGAAATTCCGTCCTGAGCCTGAATAAAACCAAATGAGCCGTCCGGATTGTATGCCGGGCGGCTCTGCTTCGTTTGTCGAGAGTCATTATTTAGAATTATATTTGAAGTTTTGATCAAACTCTTTCAAAAGCTTGCGGGGTCAAGGGGCAGAGCCTATGGTCGCCCACAGTTTGCGCAGCAAACTATTGCGCAGCGAGCGAAACTCTCTTTTTTACGTTCAAAAGCGCGAAAGATGGGGGCTTGGGAGCGGCAGTGCCGCCCTCCTTTTTTAGTCCCCGGCTATGTATTTCGGCTGTCTCTTGCCGTTCTTACTGTTTATAGTTCGCCAAAGAAATGCGTCCCGTTCGTCTCCCCGGCACGGGAGCGGAGCGAGCTGTTTCTTTGTTTTGTTGATAAGGAACTGCACATAGTCGGTCTCAGGGAACTTTTTAATGCAGACCATATTGACATATAGCTGACAGTTATGAAATGATATCGTCGGCTCATTGCTGTCAGATGCATATTCAGCTCTTACAACATCTATTTCATCATCAAAAAAACTGTCATCTACCTCAATGTCTTCGGTTTCAGACATCTCAGCATTTGCCGATTTCATAGAAGGTTGGACAGCGTTTCTGTATTCAGGTTCATTCACGGTAGTTTATCCCGATAGAATACTTCCGTATCGGTCATTTTGAAAAGAATAACCGCTTCTGACGCTGCCGCTTTTCGTTTAGGCAACACCGCACAGAGCTGGTGGTGCAGATGCGCAGTCAGATTTTTCGTCAGATTGTATAGAAATGACGCCGCTGGGCTGGCGCCCAGCAAGGAATTTCTGTGCAAGATGACGGAAAAGATGCAAGCAGATGCGCCGCCAAGCCGTCAGGCGGGCTTTGTGCGGTGTTGCCTTTAATCCATTGGCTCAATACAAACTGCCTGCTGTCCCATATCCTGAAAGCGCTGCTTGATTTTCGCATAATCATAGGCTGTGTTGCCGATGAGCGGATCGGAAACATAAATGAGCCCGTTGTCCAGATCATATCCGGTCAGGACGGCGCAGTGCTCATAGGATATCCACTTGACCAGTTCTCCGGCAGGCGTTGTCCAGCCGACTTTCTGCTCTGTTTTGTGCAGATTGTCACGCGTAATCCAGATCAGGACAGGCAGATCGCGGTCAATGTAATCGTTCAGCAGGCTGTCAAAGTCTGTGCCGGTTATATTTTTCGCTTTCGCATTGCACCCGTTTTTCGTAAGAAAATCGTTTGCCGTATTGGTAATGCACGGCGCATAGCATCCAAATGCGTCCTCCGACTCCGGATCGCCCGCGAATGTTGTTCTGAAATCAGCGCCGTAATATACGCCGTCCGACCAGTAAAATTCCTGCTTTGGCAGATATTTTCTCGCGATTGTCATTTTATTGACCGGGAAGCCGAGATGATTCAGCACAATGGTGAGCGAGACGGTTTCGCATCCGGTCGGCAGCTCGGGATTCTGAAGGATATTCTTTACCGCGATTTGCTTAGCACGGCGGTTATCCGCGGGGACTTCGATATCCGGCAGCCCGGGTTCGATGTCTGTTTCAGGAGATTCCGGATCATCCGGAAGCGGATCGGAGACGACTGCGGAAACCGGCGGTTCGGTCGGTATGGAGAATTCTGTGATTTCCGTCTGTATTTCTGTTTGGGTTTCCGATTTCGGCGGCTCGATGATGACATACTCTGTCACTGCCGTCGTTGTCGTAACGGTTGTGCAGTTGGTGATTTCCGTTATGATTCCGGTCGCATTCGTTTCGGTTTCAGCGGAAAGCAGCGATGCTTCCGATGCCTCGCTGATCTGTCCGCATCCTGAAAGCATAATTGCTGAAAGCATCGCTGCTGCTGATATTTTCTTTTTCATTGTCCGGCTCCTCGCTTCAGATCGTATTGCAGAAAATAAGTACTGCTATTATATCATGTACGGGCATAAATGTCAAGGAATCAACATGATTTGCATGATATCTGCATTACAGGAATTGTAATTCGCAAAACCCGATTCTGAAAAAGGCTTGACAAATTTCCGCATCTGTGATACAATAAGCTTGCGATTACGCAAATCTATGCAAGGGGTGAGAGGATGAGAAAATAATTTACTTTTGTCTGTATGAATACTGAGCGGCGTATGCATTCTGCATATGCCCGGTTCGTGCTGTCAAAAGTGGATTATGTTCTCATAACCTCTTTTTGATTATTTTGGGGCAAGTGCGTCATGTATTCTGCCTTTTTGACCGGTTACAGAGAGCATAACGGAACTGTTTGGCAGCAAACGGTTCCGTTTTTTTTGTGAACCGTGAAAGGAGGAATGCCTGGTGTCACAAATCAGTGTTACGAATTTATCATTTTATTACGAGGGCAGTTTCGATTATATTTTCCGGGATGTGTCATTTTCGGTCGATACAAACTGGAAGCTCGGTCTGATCGGGAGAAACGGAAAGGGAAAAACGACGTTTCTGCATTTGCTGTGCGGCAGATATCCTTATCAGGGGACGATCCGTTCACCGCAGGAATTCGGGATGTTTCCGTGTGAATTTGACGCAGGATCGAATCAGATGACGGCGGCGGAATTACTGGAGCAGCAGACGGGCTGTGAGCTCTGGCGGGTGATCTGCGAGCTGTCGGATCTCAATGAGGATGCAGAATTGCTCTATCGCCCTTACAGTTTGCTCAGCCCGGGCGAAAAGACGAAAATACAGCTTGCGCTGCTGTTTTCCGGCGATCACCGTTTCTGTCTGCTGGACGAACCGACGAATCATCTCGATCAGCAGGCGAGAGAATCGGTGAAGCGGTATTTATCCGGGAAAAACGGCTTTATTCTGGTGTCGCATGACCGCGACCTGCTGGACGCCTGCACCGATCATATGCTGGTGCTGAACCGCAGTACAATTGAGGTGCAGCAGGGGAATTTCACGGTCTGGTGGGAGAATAAACAGCGAAAGGATCAGTATGCGGAGGCGGAGAATGAAAAGCACCGCCGTGAGATTCGCAAGCTGCATCAGGCAGCGGCACGAACCGCAGCATGGGCGGCAAAATCGGAGCAATCCAAGATCGGGTTTGATCCGGTCAAAGAGAACGACCGGTGTATCAGTACCCGTTCGTATATCGGCTCGAAAACAAAGAAAATGCAGAGCCGCGTCCGACAGATTGAGAACCGGATCAGCCGCGAGATACAGGAAAAAGAAGGATTGCTTCAGGATATCGAAACCGCGGCGGAAATCCGGATGGAGCCGATGCAGCATCATAAGCAAACGCTGCTGAGCCTGACAGATTACGGGATCCGGTTTCCGCAGACTGAGAAACCGCTGTTTTCCGGCATAACATTTCATTTGCAGCAGGGCGACCGCATCGCGGTTCACGGCGAAAACGGATGCGGAAAATCGACGCTGCTCCGTGCAATTCTGCATCATGCAGGGCTTGCTGATTGTTCCGCAGAGGAAACAGGGGAATGCGCGCTTGCCCCTGGATTGCGCATCTCCTATATCCCGCAGGATATTGCAGCGCTGCGCGGGAAACTCTCGGATTACTGCGCATTAAACGGGCTGGATTACAGCCTGTTCTGTACGGTTCTGCGGCAGCTTGATTTTGACCGCGGACAGTTTCAGAAGCCTGCGGAGACCTATTCCGACGGGCAGAAGAAAAAGGTGCTGCTTGCATCAAGTCTGCTGACGCCTGCGCACCTGTTCATCTGGGACGAGCCGCTGAATTATATTGATGTGTTTTCGCGGATGCAGATTGAGGAGCTGATCCGCACATACAAGCCGACGATGCTGTTTGTTGAGCACGACACCCGCTTTCGGGAGACTGTCGCAACCGGTGTTCTGTCATTGCATAAAATTTGAAAAAGAGCCTCTTGCTTCCATGCAAGAGGCTCTTTCAGTCAGTCGATAAAGTCCTTTTCTGCAAAATAAGAATACTGAAAAAGAAGAATATGTTATGGATAAATGGGGGAAGGAAAACTCTTGTTTTCCTTCCCCCAAGCCCCCATCTTTAGCGCTTTTGAACGCAAA